>Ga0181587_10001787_pt1 | contig 17980 bp, 18 predicted proteins | sample 071ome_27_FD_132463 | JGI IMG/M metagenome (GOLD analysis project Ga0181587, IMG submission 132463) | Coastal salt marsh microbial communities from the Groves Creek Marsh, Skidaway Island, Georgia - 071409AT metaG (megahit assembly) | ecosystem: Environmental > Aquatic > Marine > Intertidal...
AAAAATGTCAGTTAATGTCATTATACATTTTATAAGTTCATATGAACACGGATGGAGACTTTTTTGAGTATTATTTATCGCTTGGGGGGCGGATTGTTATTTTTGGTGCTGGGTGTATTTAGTGTCTTCGGGACTTCGGCTACGGCACAGGCGGGACTCTACATACCAACCATCTGGTTTGATCCAGATGGATGTGTATTCAAGGCAGGCGGCACCGCTGTGACCGGTGATCCGATTTAAACCATGACGTGTTGAAGACCACTCCTTCTGAATATTTCCCGATGTGCGAACGGCTTACAGGTTATCTGGCTGCGGCATGCCCAACACGTGGTATCCACCATCAACGCGGATTATCTCACCGGTTGTACAGGCACCAGCATCTGATACCAAATAAACGGCGGTTCCACCAACAGCCTCAAGCGTTGCATTAGAGCGCAAAGGCGCGTTTAGATTTGTGTGCTTGTAAGTTTTACGCGCACCACCGATGGCAGCCCCAGCGAGTGTTTTCATAGGACCAGGGGAAATGGCATTGACGCGGATCCCATCAGGACCCAAGTCATTTGCCAAGTAACGTGTCGTGGCCTCGAGTGCGGCTTTGGCCACACCCATCACGTTATAAAATGGTGTCACCTTGTTTGATCCTTGATACGTCAGGGTGATCAAGGTGCCACCGTTTTCTTCCATCATCGGATGTGCACGACGCGCCACCTCGACGAAGGAATAGGCCGAGATATCAAGCGAGTTTTTGAAATTATCTCTCGATGTATTTACAAAACGGCCTGTCAGCTCGTTTTTGTCAGAATAGGCAATCGCATGCACCACAAAATCAATCGTGGGCCAACGCGCGGCCAGCTGATCAAATGCAGCATCAAGGCTTGCATCATCCGTCACATCCACATCGACCATAAAATCAGACTCAACTGATGCCGCCAAAGGCGCTAATCGCTGACCAAAGGCGTCGCCCTGATAAGTAAATGCCAATTCTGCGCCCGCTTCTGCCATTGCCTTGGCAATACCCCAAGCGATAGACCGTTCATTGGCCACACCCATGACCAAACCGCGCTTTCCAGCAAGTGATTGCATTATAATCTGCCCCGCTCGTCGTTCTTTGAACCTAAATGACGGTTTTCTCTCTGGGCGTCAAGCGCGACCCAGCACTCCAAAAGTCTCATGGAACACTGTCAGATCGTTGGCAAATTACCCGCGATATTTTGACATCAGCATCGACCCATTGGTTCCGCCAAAGCCAAAGCTGTTGGTCATCACCGTATCAAGGCCTGCGTTTTCCACAAGGCTGGTGGCAATTTCAGCAGGATCCAAGGCAGGGTCCAATGTTTCCACATTTATCGATGGCGCAATGAAATCATTGTCTAACATCAAAAGGCAATAAATCGCTTCTTGGGCACCCGTCGCCCCTTGACTGTGGCCTGTCATGGATTTGGTGGAACTGACAGGGGGTGTTGATCTCTGACCAAAGACGCGGCGCACGGCCTCGATCTCGCCCACATCGCCAACAGGTGTCGATGTACCGTGGGCATTGATGTAGGACACTTTGCGATCACGGTTCAGGGATTGCAGCGCAAGGCGCATTGCACGCTCACCCCCTTCACCTGATGGGGCAACCATATCGTATCCATCTGATGTAGCTCCATAGCCTGTAACTTCGGCATAGATTTTGGCACCACGCGCCAAGGCATGTTCCAAATCTTCTAAAACGACGATCCCACCACCACCGCCAATCACAAAACCATCACGGTCTGCGTCAAATGCGCGGGATGCGCGTTCGGGGGTGTCATTATATTTTGATGACATTGCGCCCATCGCATCAAACAGGCAGGACAATGTCCAATCCAACTCTTCTCCGCCGCCTGCAAACATCACGTCCTGCTTGCCCATCATAATCTGTTCCGCAGCATTGCCGATACAATGCAAGGATGTGGAACAGGCCGAGGTAATAGAATAATTTATGCCCTTAATTTTATACGCTGTCGACAGGTTCGCTGAGATGGTCGATGACATACATTTTGGAACCGCAAGTGGCCCAATGCGTTTGGGCGATCCTGCCTTTAACACAACCTGATGGGCCGCGAACATCGAACTGGTTGATGGGCCGCCAGATCCTGCCACCAATCCCGTGCGTTTGTTTGACACCAATGACTGATCCAAACCTGCATCTGCGATCGCCTGTTCCATCGCCAAATAGGCGTAGGCCGCACCTGGCCCCATGAAACGAAGTGTACGTTTGTCGATCATATCGGCCAGGTTTAGCCCCTTAATATCACCTGCAATTTGACTGCGGAATCCATATTCCTTCATGTCTTCATTCGCGGTGATACCAGAGCGACCTTCCTTTAGGCTTTCTAATACTTCTGCGGCGTTGTTCCCGATTGAAGAAACAATCCCTAACCCTGTGACAACCACTCGGCGCATGTCGCTCTCCCTATTCTTATCTCTTTAGCTCTCTGAAAGAGCGACTTTCATATCTTTCACCTGATAGATCACTTCGCCATCCGCTTCGACGATCCCATCGGCAACACCCATGGTCAGGCGGCGTGTTTGCACAGCCTTGGTGAAATTCACGCGATAGGTCAACATTTTGCGATCCGGACGCACCATGCCAGTCAGCTTTACTTCACCAACCCCAAGCGCATAACCACGCCCCTTCCAGCCGCGCCAGCCAAGGTTAAAACCCGTCAGCTGCCACAAACCGTCAAGCCCTAAACACCCGGGCATGATTGGATTTCCGGGGAAGTGGCAGTCAAAGAACCAAAGATCAGGTTTAATATCGAATTCCGCGATCACGTGGCCCTTGCCATGTTCGCCACGATCTTCCGAAATTTCCGTGATACGATCCATCATCAGCATCGGGGGTTCAGGCAATTGCGCATTTCCTGGTCCGAACAATTCGCCGCGGGCACATTTTAACAAATCGTCGCGGTCAAAACTTGATGGATATTGTGACATAGTATCGCTCTCATTTCTATATGCTTCCGCGCTCTCTAGCATCCGCAGCTCTGATGTTGCAAGCATTCTCACTTGATTCACATCTCCTGTTTGACGAAAAGAATTGAAACTGCCTTCAAAACGATCATATTATGAGCTGAACATGAAACGGATGATTTGAATGCGTACAGTGGCGACACAACGCGCCCACGACTGGCTGGCAAAATCAGATCTGCGCCCAACGCGGCAGCGGGTCCTGCTGGCTGAGGCCTTGGTGGGCGACGGCCAGCACCGCCATGTGACGGCGGAAAACCTGTTTGAACGGGCACAATGCAGTGGGGAAAAGGTGTCATTGGCCACCGTTTACAACACATTGAGCGCTTTTTGTGACGCAGGTTTGCTGCACGAAATTACCGTTGATGGCACCAAAAGCTATTTTGACACAAACACTCATGATCACCCGCATTTTTATTGGGAAGACGATGCCAAACTAAGCGATGCGCCAGCAGAAGAATTGAAAATCATGCAAGTGCCTGATGCCCCCGATGGCACCGAAATCGCATCCATCGATGTTGTAATCCGACTTCGCAAAAAAGGATAATCCCATGCGCGCTGTAACGTATTCCTCCTTTGGCTCCGCCAAGGATGTGATGACACTTGTCCAAATGGACAGCCCCACCCCTACCGCGGGCGAGGTTTTGGTGCAACTCGCGTATTCAGGCGCAAACCCATCAGATGCCAAGGCACGTGCAGGCGCACGCCCAGGTGTTACTAAACCCGCATATCCTATGATTATCCCAAATTCAGATGGGGCAGGAATAATCACAGCCGTAGGTCAGGGCGTGGACCCTACCCGCATTGGATCTAGGGTCTGGATTTGGAATGGTCAATGGCAGCGCCCGTTTGGCACATGCGCTGAATTTATTGCGCTGCCCGCTGATCAGGCGGTGGATATGCCTGATGATATGGCCATGGAAACGGGCGCATGTTTGGGTATTCCGGGTTTGACGGCCGCGCATGCGGTTTTGGGCGGTGGCGATGTTGCGGGCATGACCCTGTTGATTTCGGGCGGTGCGGGTTCTGTGGGGCATAATGCCATTCAATTGGCCAAATGGGCCGGCGCAACGGTGATTGCAACAGGATCACCTAATTCTTTTGATCGGATGACGGCAGCAGGAGCAGATCATATTTTGGATTATCGCGCGGCTGATTTGGCGGGTCAAATTCTGGCAATCGCACCCAATGGGGTCGACCGCGCGGTTGAAGTTGAATTCGGGCAAAACGCAGGTCTTTTGCATCAAGTCGTTCGCGCCAACGGAACAATCGCCGCCTATGGGTCGGGCAAGGAAATGGCCCCAACTCTGCCTTTTGGTCCCTATTTGTTCAAGGCGATTACAATCGATATCCTGTTAATCTACATCTTACCCAAGTCACAGCGGGACGCTGCGATCGATGCGTTGCACCGCGCCCATGCGGAGGGTGCATTTAAACCCGCGGTTCATCACATCCTGCCATTAGAAGACAGCGCCACCGCCCATGACGCCACAATGACACCTGGGCGCGCCGGTGCGGTATTGATAAAGATACGTTAATTCCTGAGTCGCTGAGTTTTCCTGCGCAGAGAGACACACGTATCTGTCAAAAAAATTACCTGTATTCCCCCTTCCCCCCAGCGCATAATCATGGTTTCTTGCATTAAAGATCAGGAGAGATTTATGCCTATCAAAGCATGCGTATTTGATGCCTATGGAACATTATTTGATGTAGCGGCCGCTGCACGTATCGCGGCAGCAGAGTCAGAGTATGCGAAACTGGCGGCCATATGGCCGCAACTGGCGGAAATTTGGCGTTCAAAGCAGCTTCAATACACTTGGTTGAGGGCGATCACAGGGGATTACACTGATTTTTGGCAAGTGACCCAAGATGGATTGGATTTTGCCATGGCCGCCCTAAGCCTTGCGGGTGAGGCCGAGATGCGCGAACGCCTTTTGGCACTTTATTGGGCACTACAGGCCTATGAAGAAGTGCCCGAAATGCTCGCTAAACTGAAGGAACAGGGGTCCATTACCGCAATCTTGTCAAATGGGTCACCCGATATGCTGAATGGCGCGGTGCAATCTGCGGGATTAGAAGAGCTGTTGGATGATGTTTTGTCCGTGGAAAGTGTTGGCATTTTCAAACCCAGCGCCAAGGTCTACGACTTAGTTGGTGAAAAGCTGGGCGTTGCCCCCAGCGAGGTTTTGTTTGTCTCATCCAACGGATGGGATGCGGCGGGGGCTTGTGGATACGGGTTTCAAACCGTTTGGGTGAACCGCGCTGGTGATCCAATGGATAATCTGCCCGCGAAACCAAACTTTGAACTTGATGATCTCACACTGATCCCTGATTTGGCCGCACGCTAATGCCACATTTCAAAACGTCTGACGGCTTAAACCTGCACTACACGGATCAGGGTGCGGGATTACCCATTCTATGTTTGGCGGGACTGACGCGATCAGGGCGCGATTTTGATTTTGTCGCCCCCCACCTCCACGAGGTTCAGCTGATCACGCTGGATTATCGCGGGCGGGGTGCATCGGATTGGGCTAACGATTTCACAACCTACGCCGTGCCGCGCGAAACCCAGGATGCAATTGAATTACTGAATCATCTGGGACTCGAAAAGGTTGCGATTTTAGGGACCTCCCGCGGTGGGCTGAACGCGATGTATATGGCTGCAACCGCGAAAACGCGCCTGTTAGGCGTCGCCCTAAATGATGTTGGACCCAAACTGGAACAAGCAGGTTTAGATATCATTTCTGATTATTTGGGCCGCCGCCCCGCCGCAAAAACCCATGCCGAGGCTGCTGAAGTGCTCGCACGCACCGCGGTAGGTTTTGCAAATGTGCACCCCTCTCGCTGGTTAGAGCAAGCACGCATTTTGTATCAGGAACATCCTGATGGCCTGCATCTAACCTATGATCCAAAACTGCGTGATGCGGTGATAGAAGGTTTCAAAAATGCAGGCGATGTCGATGCATGGCCCCTGTTTGATGCGCTTCACGGTTTGCCCACGGCCCTAATTCATGGTGCAAATTCTGATCTATTGTCACGGGAAACCGCACTAGAAATGAAACGGCGCATGCCCAACTTGCACCTGACCCATGTTCCAGATCGCGCGCATATTCCGTTTCTGGATGAACCTGAATCGCTCGTCACATTGTCTGCCTGGATTAGGGAGATGAAAGATGGACTATAACCGCATTTGCGTCGCCAATGATCGCCTGATGGGATATAAACGCGTAACGCCCCTTCTTTCCTCGCCCTTTTTGGATGAGATTGCGGGAAAGCAGATTTTTGTAAAACCCGAATGTTTGCAACACACGGGCAGCTTTAAATATCGCGGGGCGTTTTCAGCAGTGTCTGCCCTACCCGATGAAACACGCGCCAAGGGTGTGATCGCCTTTTCCTCGGGCAATCACGCGCAGGGCGTGGCCTTGGCCGCGCGTCAACATGGGATTAGTTCCGTGATCATCATGCCAGCTGACGCGCCAAAGACGAAAATCGACAACACCCGCGCCTTAGGTGCGGAGGTGGTTCTGTATGATCGCGAACATGAGGATCGCGACGAAATCGGCGCGCGCATTTCTCGGGAACGCGATCTAACCCTAATCAAACCCTTTGACGAACCAGAGGTGATTGCGGGCCAAGGTACCTGTGGCCTGGAAATCGCGGAACAGGCGACCGAATTGGGCATTACGGATGCCGATGTTTTAGTCTGTTGCGGGGGTGGTGGCCTGACATCTGGGATCGCGTTGGCACTGGAACAGGATGCGCCTAATATGCGCGTGCGACCCGTCGAGCCCGAGGGGTTTGACGATGTTTGCCGGTCCCTGGTCTCTGGTCAAATTGAACGCAACCCTACAACCTTGGGCAGCCTGTGCGATGCGATTGTCACCCTGTCCCCAGGTGAGTTGACCTTTCCCATAATGCAGCGGTTGTGCCATGCGGGGATCACCGTGACCGAGGAACATGCCCTGCATGCTATGCAACTGGCCCATGACAGATTGAAAATCACCATTGAACCGGGGGGCGCAGTCGCGCTGGCCGCGGCCCTCTTTTACGGTGATCAGACATCCTCAGACTGCGTGATCGCGGTTGCCTCGGGCGGAAATGTTGATAGAGATGTGTTCGAACGCGCGCTAACCGCATGAGGACATAAATGAAAATCGCAAAACTAGATCACATTGATCTACATTATCGCGTTGATGGGAACCCAAATGGGCGTCCCGTTGTTTTTGCGAATTCGCTGGGCACCGATCTGCGCCTGTGGGATGCGGTCCTGCCCCTTTTGCCGAAGGGAAATTGTTACATCCGTTATGACAAACGCGGACACGGATTATCGGACTGCCCATCTGCACCCTATTCCATGGGAACCTTGGTGCGCGATGTTGAGGCATTGTTGGACTACCTAAACGTCAAAGATGCATTGTTTGTTGGCCTGTCCATCGGCGGGATGATCGCCCAAGGTTTGGCCGTAAAACGCATGGATTTGGTCCGCGCCATGGTGCTGTCCAACACTGCGGCCAAAATCGGCCAACCCTCATTGTGGGAAGATCGCATCAATGCAGTTCGCAAATCTGGCATCGCGGCCCTGTCTGATGCGGTGATGGAGCGCTGGTTTGGGGCCGATTTCCGTGCAACACCCGAATTGGCAGCATGGAAAAACATGTTAGAACGTCAACCTGACGAAGGCTATATCGGGTGCTGTACGGCGATTTCTGGAACGGATTTTTACACACCGACATCTGGCTTACGCCTGCCGACCTTAGGGATTGCAGGATCAGAGGATGGATCAACACCCCCTGATTTGGTGCGCGAAACGGTTGAATTGATCCCAGGTGCCCGTTTTGAATTGATCCGCCGCGCAGGGCATTTGCCATGCGTTGAAAACCCTGCTGAATATGCCCGTATCTTAACCGAATTCATGGCAGAGGTAGGACATGCCTGATATTTTGCTGGTGCATGGTTCCTGCCATGGCGCATGGGCCTTTCGCGATCTTGCGCCCGCCTTGCAGGATTTGGGGTACACAGCATTTGGGATTGATTTACCGGGGCATGGGAACAACCCCCGCCCCATCACCGATATCACACTGGACCTATACGCAGATGCGATTTTGGATGCGTTTGAGGATAGCGCGATTGTTTTGGGCCATTCCATGGCGGGCTTTCCAATTTCAGCGGCGGCAGAAAAGGCACCCGATCGGATTGATCGCCTAATCTACCTATGTGCCTATGTGCCGCGCGATGGAGTTTCGCTGATCGATATGCGCAAAGAGGCCCAACGCCAACCTATCCTTGAAGCAGTAGAACGCACTGCGGATGGATTGGGCATGAACATCCTACCCCACAGGGCGCGCGAATTGTTTTATCAGGATTGTTCAGACGCGGTTGTGGAATTTGCGATTTCAAACCTATGCACGCAGGCCATCAAGCCACAGGCAACCCCAATCCAAATTGGCGAAAATTATGCCCGCGTTCCAAAATCCTATATCCGCTGTACAAACGATCAAACCATTCCACCAGAGCATCAATTGACAATGGTGTCGGATTGGGACCAAAAAGATGTCTATGACATCGCTCGCAGTCATTCGCCGTTCTTTTCAGATCCCCTTGGGTTGGCGGCATTGATTGATCACATCATAAAGGATTAAATCCCATGGCGGCCTCCCTGTTTGATAGTCCGAATTACGCAAAACTGTTTCCAGTTGGGGATGCGGGTCGCCTATTTACAGATACAGCCGAAGTGCGTGCGATGATGTTGGTCGAAGGGACGCTTGCCAAATTGCAAGGCAAGGCGGGAACAATCCCCGAAATCAGCGCACAGGCCATTCACCGCGCCTCGCTCGAGTTGCAGATTGATCCCGCAGGTTTGGGAGATGCCACGGGACAAAATGGGGTAAGTGTTCCTGGACTGGTCGCGGAATTCCGCAAACTGATGCAGGCGCCCGAACATGCACAATATGTGCATTTTGGGGCGACATCGCAGGATATTACAGATACCGCCTTGATGCTGCGCATGCGGCAATTGTTGGGATTGCAGGAAAAAGCGCTCAAATCCATGATCGCGCATTTACGCAAACTGGCGACAGATCACGCCGAAACCCCGATGGTTGCCCGCACATATGGGCAATCTGCAACGCTGACCAGCTTTGGGGCAACAGTCGCATCATGGGGACATCCCCTGATTGATTTGCTGGATGAGATGGAAAATCTACGCGCCACCACGCTGTGGGTATCCCTTTCGGGTGCGGCTGGCACAGCCTCGGTTTTAGGGAGTGATCCAACGGAACTTCGCGCTAAATTAGCCGCTGCATTGGGTTTGCAGGATCCAAAACGCAACTGGCACAACGATCGCAGTCCAATCCAACGCATTTCCGCGTGGCAAACGCGATTGAACCAAGCCTTGGGCAAATTTGCCCAAGACATTTTGATACATTCCCAAAGCACCCTAAAAACTGTGCAAATGGGCGCGACAGGTGGATCATCGACCATGCCACAAAAGGAAAATCCGGTTCAGGCCTCAGCCATTGTTGCATTGGCCAACCAAGCGGTCGGTTTACAAACCACCCTGACACTTGCCGCCCAACACAAAGAAGCACGTGATGGCGCGGCATGGTTTAGCGAATGGCTGGCCCTGCCCCAACTGTGTCTGGGCGCAATGGCGGCCCTGACGATTGCAAATGCTCTCGCCGCCGCAGTTTCGCCAAATGAAGCAGCGCTTTCAGCACAGATCACAGCCTCAAACGAACTGATACATGCCGAGGCGCTAAGTTTTGAATTGGCCAAAACGATGCCCCGCCCTGAGGCGCAAGCCGCCGTCAAACACTTGTGTCAAGAAGCGTTTGCCACAGACATAAATTTGATCGCCTTGGCAAAAACACGGTATCCATCCATCGATACCACCCAGTTTGGCAGCGCACATCAAATGGGCACCGCACCAGAGCAGGCGCATGCCTTTGCAGCACGGGCCAAAAAGGCAGAGCCAACGTGAGCAAATCAAAAATCAACTTTCGAGTTATCATCATCTTGATGACCGTTCTGCTTGATTCAATGGGGATTGGCATCATGATCCCTGTGATGCCCGAATTGTTCAAATCAGTTTTACCCAATTCCACAACCGCAGATGTATCGGTTTGGGCCGGTGCATTGGCATCGATCTTTGCACTGATGCAATTTCTGTTTGGCCCCCTTCTGGGCACTCTGTCTGATCGGGTGGGACGCAAACCTGTGATCCTGATCTCTTTAATCGTGATGGTGGGGTATTATTTGATCATGGCTGTGGCACAGTCCGTTTGGTTGTTACTGATAGGACGAATTGTGGGCGGGATTACCGCGGCGACACATGCAACTGCCTCGGCCTATATCGCCGATATTTCCACATCCGAAGAAAAGGCCGCGCGCTTTGGGCTTGTAGGGGCGGCCTTTGGGATGGGGTTTGTTTTGGGGCCTGTTCTAGGCGGCCTCTTGGGGGAATTCGGTCCCCGCGCGCCGTTTTACGCGGCCGCAGCATTGGCAGCGCTAAATGCCCTATCCTGTACGATTTGGCTGCACGAAAGTGTGACGAATGATATCCGTCAAAGCTTTGATTGGCGCCGCGCCAATCCCTTTGGCGCGTTTCAGGCGCTGGCAAAATTGGGAGGATTGCGGGACATGTTTATTGTCTTTCTACTTTATTCCATTGGAACCGCAATTTATGCTGCCATCTGGCCCTTTTTCACAGAGGTGCGCTTTGACTGGTCACCGGGAATGATCGGAATATCTCTGACCATCTACGGCGTTTGTTTTGCGATTGTTCAGGGGGCATTGGTAAAGCCTTTTATCGCCCGTTTTGGTGAACGCCGCACATTGATTTATGGACTAGTGATTGAGGTCGTATCACTTTGGCTGATCTCGATAATGACCAATGGTATTATCCTGCTGATAATGATCCCATTTGCGGCCCTTGGAGTGATTGCTCAACCCCCACTGCAGGCGTGGATGTCGCGTGCTGCGGGGGACAAAAATCAGGGTGCTTTGCAGGGCGTTATTAGCAGTTTGAATGCCTTAGCGATGATGATGACCCCGATCACGATGACCAGCATCTTTTTTGCCTTTAGCAAAAATGGCAGTGCGTTTTATTTCCCGGGCATGCCCTTTTTCATCTCAGGTATTTTGGTATTAATCGCGCTCTTGGTGTTCTTTCGCATCCCTTCGCAAAAATAATGCCGCGTAACGGCCATCAATGACGATTTCGGGCTTGCGTCTGAGCCTGTCTGTTCCAAACTGATAAAAAATTAGAAAGGACAAAAGATGAGCCGCATCAGTGCCGCCGTATGCCACGAATTTGGCAAACCCCTGAGTGTCGAGGATATAGATCTACGCCCACCTGAAAATGACGAAATCGAAGTCACCTTGGGTGCTGTCGCGATTTGCCATTCAGATATTTCCTTTGCCAATGGGGATTGGGGTGGTTTTCTGCCTGCGGTTTATGGACACGAGGCCGCGGGTCGAGTGACAGCCCTGGGGAATAATGTGCGCGGCCTTAATATTGGTGATCATGTTGTTGTAACGCTGATCCGCGCATGTGGACATTGTTCAAACTGTTCAGGGGGCGCGCCAACCATTTGCGAAACCCCTGTTGATGGCGTTGAAGGGCCGATCAAAACAGCGGATGGCGCACCCCTGATGCAGGCCATGGCCTGTGGGGCATTTGCGGAAAAGGTGGTTGTAGCCCAGTCACAAGTTGTAAAAATTCCTGAAAGCGTCCCTTTTGCCTCGGCCTCTCTTTTGGCCTGTGGCGTAATCACAGGCGTCGGTGCGGTTGTGAACGCCGCACAGTTGCGTCCCGGACAGGACGTTGTCGTGATCGGCGCAGGGGGTGTTGGCCTAAACGCAATTCAGGGCGCGCGTATCGCAGGCGCACGACGCATCGTCGCCGTGGATATGAGCGAAGAGAAATTGGAAATCGCCAAGGAATTTGGGGCAACGGATGGTGTCTTGGCAACTGGTGACGCCCCATGGCGCGCGGCGAAAAAGGCGATGGGACGTGGTGCGGATGCAGTCTTCGTCACAGTTGGTATTAGTGCTGTTTATGATCAGGCCCCCCGCTATTTGGGTTATGGGGGCAAAGTTGTCATGGTCGGCATGCCAAAATCGGGTGAAAGTTCAACATATGAACCCGTGATGATGGCGGCCGTGTCCCAGGGCATGATTGGATCAAAAATGGGCGATGTGGTAATCCAACGCGATATTCCATGGATGGTCGATATGTACCAACAAGACCGCCTGAAATTGGATGAATTGGTGTCGGGCCGTTGGCGTTTGGATCAAATCAACGAGGCGATCGAAGACACAAAATCAGGATCGGCCAAGCGCAACATCATTGAATTTGACATCTAAAGGAAGCATTTCATGCGTCTAACGGATCTGGATATTATCGTCACCGCCCCCCCTGCACCGGGATGGGGTGGACAGTATTGGATATTGGTGAAACTGACCACGGACACTGGCATCACGGGTTGGGGCGAATGCTATGCCTCTTCTATCGGGCCAGAGGCGATGCGTGTCGTCATCACAGATGTCTTTTCCCGCTATTTCCTGAACGAAAATCCAGAAAACGTGGAACGCATGTTTCGTCGCACGTTTTCATCAGGCTTTACGCAGCGCCCTGACTTAACGGTCATGGGGGCATTTTCCGGTTTAGAAATCGCCTGCTGGGACATTCTGGGCAAGGATCGGGATCGTCCTGTTTGGGCCTTGCTGGGCGGGATGATGAATGAACGTGTGCGCGCCTATAGCTATCTTTATCCGATGGCGCATCACGATATATCTCGATTTTGGACGAATGCCGAGTGGAACGCAGAAAGCGCTGCCGATTTGATTGCGCGCGGGTATACAGCGATCAAGGTCGATCCTGCAGGACCCTATACCATGCGCGGCGGCCATCACCCTGCCCTCAGCGATATCTCCATGTCGGTCGAATTTTGCGCCGCGATCCGCGCCGCCGTTGGGGACAGAGCCGATATTCTGTTCGGCACCCATGGTCAGTTTAATACCGATGGTGCCATTCGGTTGGGCAAGGCGATCGAACCCTACAATCCCCTCTGGTATGAAGAACCCATTCCCCCTGACAACCTATTGGAATTCACGAATGTTGCACGCGCCGTGAACATCCCGATTGCCACAGGTGAACGCATGACAACCAAGGCGGAATTTGGAACAATTCTGCGCACGGGCGGTGCATCAATCCTGCAGCCTGCCTTGGGGCGCGCAGGTGGCATTTGGGAGATGAAGAAAACTGCAGCGATTGCCGAAATCTTTAACGCGCAAATGGCACCGCACCTTTATGCAGGGCCCATTGAATGGGCTGCTAATGTGCATTTGGCGGTGTCCATTCCCAACCTTTTGATCGCAGAAACCATTGAAACCCCGTTTCATGACCAATTGATCAAGGGCAGCATTCGTTTGGACAACGGATATATACCCGCCCCCACGGCCCCAGGTTTAGGGATTGATGTGGACGAGGATTTGGCCCGCGCCCATCCGTTTACAGGCACAGGCCTGCACCTGATGATGCAGGACGATCCATGCGATTACCAAAACGGCAATGCGTTTCAAGGGGGCGCACCGATAAAGAATTGATCTCAAAAAGTGAATATGTCATGGTGCGCCCAAAATTTATCACAGGCGTAACATGGCAATCGATTTAAAATCCCCCCCAAAAGAGATGGAAACAAACGCAGCACTTGCAGCGAATTTCCTGAAAACGATGGCGCATGAGGGGCGTTTGATGATCCTATGCCACTTGGGATCGGGCGAAAAATCCGTAAGCGAACTGGAAGACATCCTGAACTGTCGCCAAGCTGCTGTAAGCCAGATGTTGGCCCGCCTGCGCGAGGATGGCATGGTTGACACACGCCGTGACGGGAAAACCATTTACTATTCATTGGCAAACAATAATACCGCACAACTTATTCAATTGCTTTACAATATGTTTTGCGGCCCAGACGCGAAACAGCAGTAACCGTCTTTGACAGTGTTGGTAGATCACGCGCGGATCAATCCGCACATGATCTCATTGCATAAAGTGGGTTATGCGCGATCCCACGGATTGATAAAGGCACCCAGCACGCCGCCGATGGCCGCGTCATCTGCCCCGCCTGACACTTGTGCAACAAGGCCGCGCTTTTTATCGTCCATCACAGACATAACGGACGCATCAACTCCCGCATCTGCAAGTGCCGCGTTGTAGATGCGTGTGATCGCGCTTTTGCGCAGATCGGGCTTGAACACTTTACCAACGGCGGTTTTAGGGAGTTCTGGCAAAATCTCCACATGTTTTGGGTGGGCTGCGCGCTCAGAGACATTCTCAAGACAGAATTCTATCAACTCTGCCTCGGTGACCTTGGCCCCTGCGACCAATTCTACATACGCACATGGAATTTCACCCGCGTGGGCATCTGGCTGACCAATCGCACCGGCAAAGGCGACGGCGTCATGACCCAACAGCGCTTCTTCGATCAGGGCGGGATCAATGTTGTGACCACCACGAATAATCAAATCCTTGGCACGGCCTGTGATCCACAGATATTTATCCGCATCTTTACGACCCAAATCGCCCGTACGCAGATAGACATCGTTATAATACAGATCTTTGTTTTTGTCGGCCTCTGTATAGGTGCCGCCCGGACGCACGCCCGGATTTGCGATACAGATTTCGCCAACCTCATCCACACCACATTCCACCATTTCACCGTCCACGGCTTTGATGACTTTGACATCTGTGTATGGGAAATTTAGACCGACAGAGCCAACCTTTTTCTCACCATCAACAGGATTACAAGACACCAAACAGGTTGCCTCGGTCAGGCCATAGCCCTCAACAATTGTAACGCCTGTTGCCTCTTCAAAGCGGCGGAAAAGTTCCAGCGGGAGTGGGGCAGACCCAGAGAAAGATGTTTTTACGGTAGAAATATCCGCGTCTACAGGACGCTGCATCAATGCAGAAATCGCCGTTGGCACGGTAATCACAAATGTGATGCCCCAGCGTTCTATCAACTTCCAGAAATTATCAAAGACCCCATCCCCACGATAGCCCGCAGGCGTTGGGAAAAGCACATGCGCCCCAGATGACACCATGGCCATCAAAATCACATGCACCGCAAAGACGTGGAATAAGGGCAAAGGGCAGATCACTGCATCCTCTTCAGTGAACAGCAATGTGTCCCCGAGCCAACCATTATAAATCATGCCTGAATAGGTGTGCTGTGCAACCTTTGGCATGCCCGTAGTACCGCCTGTGTGGAAATAGGCTGCAACACGATCTTCGCAAACATCCTCGAAATCTAAGGTCGTGTTTTGTTGCGCCATTAGTGTGTTAAAGTCATAGATTTTCGCCTGATGGGACACAGGGTTTTTTGGGCGGATCAGTGGAACAATCACTGATTTCGGGAATGTCAGATAGCGCAATAGATCAACTTCTATCACCGCTTTTACATTTGGGGCCGCGGCCACGGCCGCTGCCGCCTTTTGTGGGATATCGGTTTTTGGAAACGCCTTAAGCGTGACAACTACTTTGGCATTTGTTTCGCGCAAAATGGCGGCAATCTGATCTGTATCCAGAAGCGGATTGATCGGATTCACAATCCCTGCAATCGCGCCCCCTATAACAGATAAGACCGTTTCCGTGGCATTCGGCAAGATATACGCGACTACATCATTTGGCCCGACGCCCAACGCTCGAAACATATTCGCCGTTTGCGTGGTTTTTTGATGCAACTCGTCCCAAGAAAGCGTTTCCGCCTTATCCTTGGGTCCTGATGTCAACTGATAGCTGACCGCACGACGCGATCCAAAATTATTCTTGGTCCGCGTTAACAGCTGATAAAGCGTGACTGGCACATCGCGTTCCGCCCATGTGCATTCATCTTCTAAGGCCCGTGTGTCTTCTACTGACGCCCACTGCATTTGGCCATTCCTCCCTGTTTTTTAGCTTTGTACCATGATGTAGGAAGGGGTGGAAAATCAAGTCATATTTAAGTCGCCGTAAGGTTAACTTGGGTCAAATCCTGCAGTAAATTGTAACTTGGCCAAACGGGCATAAAGACCCTGCTCCGCAATAAGGCTATCGTGCGTGCCGTGGGCAACGATTTTACCTTGATCCATGACCAGAATACGATCCGCTTTTTTCACGGTCGCCAAACGGTGCGCAATGACTAATGTTGTACGATCTGCGGAGAGGTTCTCAACAGCCGCCTGAACCAAGCGTTCGCTTTCTGCGTCCAAAGCGCTTGTTGCCTCATCCAGCAGGAGGATGGGGGCGTCACGCAGGATCGCACGCGCGATGGCGATGCGTTGTTTTTGGCCCCCTGACAACATCACACCGCGTTCGCCAACATAGGTGTCGTACCCATCAGGCAAGGCCGAGATGAAATCATGTGCAGCCGCGGCCTCGGCCGCGGCGATCACATCCTCGTCACTGGCCTCTGGACGGCCAAAGCGGATGTTTTCCATGGCAGACAGGGCAAAAATCGCCGCATCCTGCGGAACCAGGGCGATGTGTTTGCGAAAATCATGACGCGCCATGTCGCGCAAATTGACGCCATCAATTGTGATGCCCCCAATCTCTGGATCATAAAAGCGCAACAGCATTTGCATAATGGTGGATTTCCCGGCACCAGAGGGCCCCACAATTGCAACAGTCTCCCCTGCAGCCACCTGAAACGCGACCTCATCAAGCGCGACGATATTTGGACGCTGCGGATAATGAAACGTTACGGCGTCAAATGTGATTGCACCAGAAACGCGCGTAGGTAGAGATTTGGGCGCTGTGGGGTCTTGAACTGCATCCTCGATCGCGAGCAATTCAACCAAACGTTCCGTTGCCCCTGCCGCGCGCTGTAACTCGCCCCAAATTTCTGAGAGGGCAGCAACACCACCCGCCACCATAATGGAATAAATCAAAAATTGCACCAATGTGCCTGCAGTCATTTGATCAGTACGCACATCATTAGCACCAATCCATAAAACACCCACAACACCCGCAAAAACTAAAAAGATTACGATTGCCGTCATCCAGGCGCGTGCGAAGATCCTACGACGCGCTACAACAAAGCTTTTCTCAGATACAACGTCAAAGGATTTGCGCGTCAACGCCTCATGCGTAAAGGCCTGAACAGTTTGCACAGCACCTAAGTATTCAGCGGCATTGCCCGAACTATTCGCGATCCAGTCTTGATTTTCTTTGCTCAGCTTTCGCAGGCGCCGCCCCAACGTTAGGATTGGAATAATGACTGCGGGCACGATTAACAGAACCAACCCCGTCAGTTTTGCCGAGGTTAGCAGCATCATCACTAACCCACCGACAAAGATCAGTAAATTGCGCAGCGCAATAGAGACGGATGATCCAATCACGGACAGGATCAGCGTGGTGTCCGTTGTAATTCGGCTAAGAACCTCGCCAGTCAGGATGGTTTCATAAAAACTTGGTCCCATTCCGATCACACGTCCAAACACAGCCTTACGGATATCCGTAACCACTCGTTCGCCCAAACGCGTAACCAGAGAATAGCGCACCGCTGTTCCCAGCGCCAACAAGGCCGCAATTGCGATAGCCGCGCCAAAGTACTGATCCAGCAATCCAACTTGTTCCACATTAAAGGTGTCGATCACGCGGCGCACAGCCAAGGGAAAGACCAGCGATATCGAAGCCGTCAGAACCAAAGCAAGCAATGCCGCAATCATAAGGCCACGATATGGCCGCAAAAACGGCCATAACGCGCGCAAGTTAGAAAGATTTTTAGATGTCGCGCGTTCGGCGTTATCGCTCATGTATGCTCCGTTAATTTATGCGGCCCTTAAACGCGAACACACCTACAAGGTCAAGCGAAGCTTTCACGATCGCGTCGACGTGCACAGACCCTACTTCATAAACAACACATGCTTACAGATCAGTTGGTTACACGATAAAGGGGAAAATCCTTGGAGCGGGTAGCAGGTTCCAAACTTATATGTAGTA
>Ga0181587_10001791_pt1 | contig 17961 bp, 53 predicted proteins | sample 071ome_27_FD_132463 | JGI IMG/M metagenome (GOLD analysis project Ga0181587, IMG submission 132463) | Coastal salt marsh microbial communities from the Groves Creek Marsh, Skidaway Island, Georgia - 071409AT metaG (megahit assembly) | ecosystem: Environmental > Aquatic > Marine > Intertidal...
ATATTCATAGACTTTCACAAGATCACCAACTTGGATGGGCTTTGTCATTTTGACACCTTTTCAAAAGCAGAGTTATAGGGGTGTTTTACCACACGACCCGATTTTACTGGGTAATCCCAAGTGCGGGGGGCGTAGTGACCAACTTTGATCCAGAGGATGAAAATGGATCCGGTTCGTTCTTCCATATCTATAAAGGCGTCTCCGACGATCCACCGCTTTGGGTGCCGAACCTCGACAACGTGAGCCAAACTGGTCTCTTTTGCGCCTCCTACATTGTAGCAGACAATATCACCGGGCTGCAAAGTTACTCGTTTTGTCATTCTGACACCTTTTCACAGTCATTGGGATTGTCCCACCATTCACGAGAGCCCACCTTCAGGCGGACGCGCCCGCCCCCGAGCGTCGTCCTGATCACCAAAGCAGGCATGTCCACCGCCGCTCTCCGCGCCGCACTCGCCGACCGGGCGAGCACAAGATCACCAACTTGGAATCTTTTTGTCATTCTCGCACCTTTCCTCGGCAGGCTCGCTTGTTGGCTTCTTTCTTGCGGTCCTTGTGGCGACCAGCACCAGAGGTCTGGAAACCAGCGACAGCGACAAGATTGCGCCTTTTCGGCTTCTTGATGTTTTTGCGTTTTGCCATCGCTGGTCTCCTTTTGACTAAGTAGTCAGGATGCTTGTGATTCTTGTTTCTTTTCCAACGCCCTGATACTTTGGCAACAACTAAGCACCATAAACAAAATAGTAGCATCCCTCCAAGTGTCACTAAGACCTTCTCTGAAAAGAAGATAAGAAGAAAGACCAAACGTGATCCATACGCCGGTCACGACAGTAGCATCCCACACTTTTGAAAACATGTTACCTCCTTGGTACTCTTGTAATGTAACCTGTCAGGTCGGAAAGTCAAGTCACGGAATGTCACCGCTTGCGACGGCTGATCTCCATCTGTGCTTCAAACCAGACGTTATGGGCGTGCTGGTCGGCGTCTTCGGCAGGAGGATTCTTGACAAAGGCGCGGAGGTCTGCGAGCGAAACACTCGACAAGTCGAACCATCCCATGGAAAAGCCCTTAGTCAGTTGGATACGCTTCTTGGGTGGTTTGGTCCAGTCCATGTTTTACCTCACAAGTGAAAAGGTGTGAGAGAGAGTCGCCGCCCTCCTCGGAGCAGAAAACCCGCGACGGCAGGAGTCGAACCTACCACAAAGCCACTCGCGTTATGTCATCCAAGGGCGGGAGTCGAACCCGCTGCCCTCTCACCCCTATAATGTAACCCGTTGGGGCATTTTGTCCAGTAACGAAATGTCTCAGAATCCGACCTTACGCGCCTGTGGCTGATTCTCGCCGGGCAGCGCCTTGATCGCAGGTGGTCCCTTTGTGGGCACAGCGGCGAAGATCACGTCCTGCTGCTGATCTTGCGGGGCTGCCAGTCGAAACGCCACAGCCTGTGCGGACAGAACGATAATGTCCTTTACGATGGTCCTCATAATCGGGCTCATTTTACTCTCCTTCTGAAATGATGGTAAGTTCTTTTTCGTAGATCTTCAAAGTTGTCAGCTTTGCGCCACTCTTCATGGTCTTGGGCTTGTTCCACAACACACGCACAGCAGGGGGCCATTCATCTCCGGTGGTATGAAACAAGTTTTCAACGACCAGACCTTTGCCCCATTCTGGGTGATAAACGAGTGTTCCTTCTTTCATTGTTCTGCCTTTTCTGGGAGGGTCGGGTAGTAGTCCCAATCCTTGTCGGTGCTCCAAAGTGACTGCTTTTCAGCCTCTCGGCGTTCTGCCTTCTTCTTGGAGTCTGCCTTTGCTTTCGCCAACTCCTCGCGGGCTTCCTCCAAAGTGAGTCCCCAGTGCTTGACAAAAGCATTTAGGATTCTTTCGTCGTCAGTCATTCATGCGTCCTTTTGATCGGAGCAGCGGTGTTTTCCGTAAACACAGCCGCATCCGTGATCTTGCTTCGTAATCGTATCTGGATGATTTGCTGCCCAAAGGATCTTTGTTGTGAATTCTTCTGTATGATAGGCAATCAGCGCATCTTCATACTTTCTGCTACATTCACCCAAAAGTTGGAAAACTTTGTTTGGGTCATCACAGGAAAGTATTTGTCTCATGTATTCTTCGATGGTCACTTGTTACCACTTTTTGGGGGGAGTGGAAGCACCGCAAGCAGGGCAACAATGCCCGCCCCAATGTTTTGCCCACGAATCAGCGCGAACACGAGAACCGGGGGTCTTTGTGCCGTGGCCACAATGTCGGCAGTAATACACCACCGGGTCAGGTTTTGGGCGCAAATGACGATGATGAACATTCAACCACATTTTGCCTCCGAGACGATTTCAACGTCAATGTCGTCAACCCAGCAAGACTGGTAGATTTCAGCCTTGTGGTTTGGGGTCTCTTTCCATTCGATCGACTTGTCCCACCGAACGTGGAACAGAACGTGACCAGAGCCACGCGCGATCTCGGCGTCGATGATGATGCCGCGCCCGTAGTAGTCACAACGGACAATCGAGCCGATGGGCAGGGCGTCAGGCGTCATCTCTCCTCCTTACTCCTGTAATGTAACCGACCGGGGCTGCTCATGCAACCCCGATCCTGTCACCGTTTGTCACTTGCGGTCAATGGAGACCACGACCTCGGAAGTGGTGAAGTATGGGTTACGCGCGTATTCTGCGGTAGTCATCCACATACGCTGGCACTTTGATGCAATAGGCTTGGGCGCCATCATATCGGTCAGAACGATGTGCCCGTCAAACTTGCCCTCATTGACGAACCGGGTAGGAGCGTCAAAACAGGTGCCACCGTGAAGAACACGCTCTGCCTTGCGGCGTTCGCCCTTCTTCCACACATACACCTTGTCGGTCGCGACTTGAGTATCAAACGGGACCACGGTAAACTCGGCATATTGTGCGAGGTTGTCCAACTCAGAGTAGAATGCTGCGAGCATCCCATCATCCACAGAACCGGACTGGTCGATAGAAATAGCGATCTTTGCCTGACGGCGGACGCGCTTACCGGGATGAATCTTTGGGAACCGCTTGTTGAGACGACGCGGAGTAGACCGCTTGTCAGCACGCTGGGAAGTACGCACAAAGTAGCGCAGCATCTTCTTCCAGTCAACTTTGGTGGCGAGGCGTTCCTTGATAGTCTGACGCATCCGAGAGGACACGGAACCCCAGTTACCAGCCTTGTCAGCCTCTTCTGCTGCCTTCTTGATTGCTTCCTTGAGGCGTTCCTTGGCGATCTCGTTGGCTTGTTCGTTGCCACCGCCCTCACCGAAACCCTCGTGGACATCAAAGTCGTCGTCTTCACCGAACGGAGAGCCTTCGCCCTGCTGCTCGGACTCTTCTTCCATCTTTTCCAACTCAGCGAGATACCACTCGTAAGTCATGTTGGCAGGAAGATGGGCAAACTTGCCCTCACCGGGCAAACAACCCTTCATTGGCTCGCCGCCTTCGCGGAGGACAGGTCCGGGGTCTGCCTCACATGGCAACTTACCATGCATCTCGGAAAGACCGTTGATTGCGAGGTCCATCGCAATGTTGTCAATACGACGGATACCACCTTCTGGCTTACGAGTGGTCACATGCTCAAAGATGATGTGATAGAACTCGTGCATCAAAACACCCAACTTGTGCTCGTCAGACAAAGCACCCATAAAGTCTGGGTTGTAGAACAACTCAAACTGGGCGGTGTCAGGGTTGACGCGGACGCCAGCCGTCGGGATACTGTCAGTGCGGATCTTGTCGATGCGGCGCGAGAGGGCGCTAAAGAAGGGCTCTCTCATCAAGAGCCGCGCCGTGTGCAGGTTGAGGTCAAACTTCTTCTTGTCGTCTGCGGGCATGGTGCCTCCTTGTTACTCTTGTAATGTAACCTGCTATGACGGATCTGTCAAGCACGATCTGCTACGATCTTGTAATGGAATGTCACCAGCGGTGACGAGTTCCCTCTTGGTTCACCGCTTTCTCCATGCTTCTCGGATGCTCTCTCCAAGAGTGCTATCAATGATAACCCACAAGATAATCACCCCAATAAGAATACAAATATCCATTCCAGTCATCTTCTCTCCTTGTTACTCTTGTAATGTAACCGCTCGCCCGTAGACAGGCAAGCGGCTACTTGTCAACGAATGTCATCGAACCACGGGTCACCGGGAAGGTAATACTCTACTTTTAGGGAGATGTCAATGCACCACCTTTGTCTTCCGTTGGGACAAAGTAGTAAGAACTTCTTGCGGTTGCTTCCTGATGGACCTGCGCCATACGACTTTCTGAGGTATCTTTTGATCTCCAGCACAATATAGGGCTTTTTGTCTCCACGACGGACAACGAGGTCACCTTCTTTGATCTTGTCAATCCTGCCCATAACGCCTCACAGCATCATATCCAAACCGAAACACTTTCATGGACTTTACGAACTTTACCTCGTAAATGATCACATTTTCATTCTTGAGACTTTCGGTCAAGACGTGGGTAATGACCCCAAACCCGTGCTTCTCGCGGAAAGCAGGAGAAACACGGGAGGGGACAACCAAGTCACCCTCCTTCAAGGGAGACCCCATGATCATGACCCACGCAGGATCTTGACCATGTGTTCGCTGACGCGGGTACCGTCGGCAGCGGTTGCCTTGTGGAGACGGATGGCGTTGGTGCCGGTCTCATCCTCAGCATCACCGATGGCGCTCCACAACTTCATGCAGATCTCGGATGGCATGGACACGAACCACGTTGCGAGGTTGGTGACCTGTGCGTCGGTGAGAGATTCAGCGAAGGTGCTGGCACCCTGCATCTTCTCGACCATGGCAGCGTGGTCGTTGATGCCCCACTTCTCGATCTTGTCGAAGGAGCCGTGGTCAAGGATGTCTTCGACACTAACCTGATACTCATACTTCTGCACAAAGTCGCGGAGGGCGACGGCAGCCTCGAACCCGACGAAGCCGGTGGCGAGGTTGAGCAGCAGGTCGCGGTTCCCGTCTTCTGCGAAGAGGGACAGCGGCTCGACAGTGCGAGCGAAGCGGACCCACGACCGACGAGACGGGTAGACCTTGTTGGGCTCGTAGTCGTCGGTGTGCTCAAGGTGAGCGCGGTTGTGGTTCACAAAGTCCCACAGCACGGGATCGACCTTGGAAGACGCCCACTGGAGCCAGTCTTCGACGGATGGCTCGACATCGAAGACGGTCCACCGGTCCAACTCGGCAGGGTCCATCTCGCCCACCTGATACTGCGAACCGTGCTCGCCACCGTTGACAGCAGCGACGATCAAGGTCTCAGGGTGCAGGTGCCACCCGTTGATCTTGCGGCTGTCAGTCAACTCGAAGAGACCTTGACGGACCTCCATCGTAGCACGGTCCACCTCGTCGAGAAAGAGGACCACGGGCTCAGTGCAGGCAGTCACAAGCCAGTCGGGAGCGTTCCAAGTGGTAGCCTTGCGACCGTCGGAGAGGTCGGAGGTGTCGGGGAGACCAAGCAGGTCACCCTCGGTCATCTGGCTGGCACGACGCTCGACAACGGGCAGACCGCGCTGCTTGGCGATCATGTAGACCACCTCGGACTTGCCGACACCGTGGCGACCACGGACGAGGACCGGCAGCCGCGCATCAAGGATGGCGGGGACGGTGGAAAGGAAGGTAGCAAAGTCGAAAGCCATGTGATACTCCGGTAATGGCTTGCTGCGACACTTGGAGGGCAGTCGCCGCCCGTTCTTTCATAATGTAACCGGTGGATTCCGGTCTGTCAAGAAGATTTTTTGATTTTGTTTTGGAGGGAGCGACCATCGCCCCTCTCACTCTTGTAATGTAACCCGTTGCACAGATCGTGCAACCACTTTCTTGTCACGGATTGTCACAGCCGTTGACAAGCACCCAGCGGTCGGCACGATCAATCAAGTAGGTAAGATCCTTTGTCCCACCCTTGTTGATCGGCTTGTTGAACTTGACGCCAAAAGCGCCCCAATCGGCGTCCCACATCTTGTGCTCAACAACGATGCCAATAGCATCCAGAACACGATGACGGACAAGTGCCCCAACAGTAATACGAGACATATTCTACCCCTGTGCCTTGTGGACCAAAGAGTCCCAGCGGTCGTCAACGAATCGCTTGGAGTGACGAAGGGAAGAGTCCATCTTTCCTTCCTCAACATTCTTGGCGATCTCTCGGACCAACTTGATAAGAGGGATCTTTGTAAGTTCAACCTTTGTGCCCAAAGGGTGCCGGTTGCCGTGGTTCTTGTTCAGAAGCAGAGCGATCTGCAACGCATCGCGAAGACCCTGCGGGTCATCCGTGTCGAGGACAATCGTAAACTTTGCACCCATCGGGGCTCCTTGGTTCACTTGTAATGTAACCCGGTGGCGGATCTTTGCCACCCTTTTCTTGTCTCTGTTTGTCACTGTCCGCGAGAGAGCGCATCACGACCGCACCTGCGACGATCGCCCACCCTGCGAGATACAGGGGGGCGAAGGCAAGGAGCCGGATCTTACTCCTCACTTTTGAAATCCTTGAAGATGCTGGCACGATTGTATTCGACCGTGTATTGTTCCAACTGCTCCGTGGCGCGAGCAAGGTGGTTGTATCGGTCGTCAGGGTTGTCCTTGTATTCTTTGACCAGACGGAGGGCTCGGTCCCTGTCATTGAAAACATACTCGCGACAATCTTCTCTCTTTCGACCTGTGCGGCGGAAAAGGGGATGATTTGCCAGAGCATCGACAGTGGTAGACTGATTGAAAACCCAGTCAGAAGGGACCACCTGTGCTTCAGGAGAAATAAGCGACATTTTCGACGAGTAGTCTTCCCCATACTTTGGGTTGACAACGTAGTCACGAAGATTGATCGAGTAAGTGTTGCCGGTGGTGGGTTCAGTCAAGGTTGCGTAAACACACATGTTTCCTCTCACGATCCTCTTGAGGTATTCAAACCCAGTGAGGACATACATGCTGGTGACACCGTAGTATTCACCGCTCTTGTAGTCATACTTGCGTGTCTTGTACTTGAAAAGAGACCCAATACCGACAGGCGAAGAGACAATGTAGTCGTGTGCGAGACGAACATGGTCATTGTGGTGCTTTGCGAACCACTCCTTGTCCTTCTGGAGCACATCGCACTTGCGGCGGGTGTGCCCCTTTTCTTCGCAGTAGCCGCAGGTCTGCTGCGAAACCTTCTTGCCCTTGGGGGCAATACGGTCCTGATAATCCTTGACCATCCAGTGATCAGGGAAACCCTGCGCGATCATGTTTTCGGCGCGGTTCTTCATGCGCTCGGTGAGGGTAGGGCAGGTGCGACGGTTGTGTCCGTTCTGCCTACAGTAGCGACATTGTGCCATGGGCTTCTCCTTTCTTGTTACTCTTGTAATGTAACCGATCTCGCAGAAAGATCAAGTCACGAAATGTCACTCGTCGAGAGACGGGGCGTAGACGGGGTGTTCACCGGGAACGATCGCGATCACCTCAAAAGAGGTCTGTTCCTGCGCGAAGGCAAAAGCAGCCTTCTTGCTGTGAGAGCCCACGTAAGAGAAAGTGAAAGAGACTTCACCGTCCAAGTTCACACAAATAGCAGTCCAGATCATTTCTTCTCCTTTTTCTTGATCTTGCGAGGTTGTGGGTCATTTTCCACTTTGTCCGTCTTCTTGGGAATAAGAATGACGGGAACGATTGGAGTGACTCTCAATCTTCGTTCTCCTTTACTTCTTGCTCAAAGTTAGAAAAGGCTCATCTTCCATTCTTGGATCAGAACAGATAAAGTGAGTAACATTGTTGGGCAACTTTTCAACCCGAAAGTTGTTCCACTTGGTAGTCATTCCCCAAATGTAGGCGAGAGCATCGCCCCTGTTATAGAAAGTTCCAGCAACGTCACTCGGATCGTTGTCCCAAAGAATAATCCACTTGTTCATTTCTTTGCCTTCTTGACCTTTGGCTTGATCTTCAGGAATCGTTCTTCGACGTAGTAAGTCTTCATCGAGCCGAAAGGGAGCACAATGTACCGCTTGGAGCCCTTGGCGGCAGAGCAGATCTTGTCGTCAATGCCGATGATGACCCCGCCACGGTTCTGAAAGTTGCTTCTTTCTTCATTGGAGACATATTCTTCTGTCTTTGTGCTCCGCATCATGGCGTTGTTGAAAGAATAGCCAGTCTGAAACTTGCTGTTTGGAATGATGTGGTCATCTGCACCAAAACGGGGCTTACGCTCCAACTCAGCCAGAACCTTCTTTGCGTACTTGTTGTTACGCATTTTGAGGTAGGAACCACGGCGCGGAACATCGCCATCGAGGATGGTCTTGACAACATCCCCATAATACCCACCAGCCTGATTCTTGTAATAGATAGCAATCTGCATTGCCTTCTTCTTGTGGTGCATTTTGTATTCTGACTCCCAGTTAGCCAAAGACTTCTGGGCTTCCGCGCTGTTCTCCTTTAGGATCTTGCTGCAAGTCGCTTTCTGCCGGTCGGTAAGGGTGCGTCCTCGCTTGATCTGGTCACGGATGGAATCCGCGAAGCCCTCTGCCCACTGGGAGCAGGTGGGCAAACCCTTGATGGCACCGAGGCGGTCATAGATCTGCTGGTCGGTCAGTTCGCTCATTTTCTCTCCTTACTCCTGTAATGTATCCCGGCGATCGTGATCTGTCAAGGGCATTTCTGAAATAACCTCCCACACTTCCCAAGGTTCGCCGTAGGAAGAGGCATCAGCCTTCATGCCGGCATATTCTCCACAGAGTTCCAAAACCTCGTAGAAATCTCTTTCTTCATTTTTTACTTTGATAACAATGCCAATAGCGGGCGGTTCTCCGCCACCACCGGGATGTCGAACCAAATCACCTACTTTCACTGATTACCTCCAAGTGATTCCGAAGATGATACTTTTCATAACTTTTTTTATTCTCAAACCAAAAGAGTCGCGCCATTGGGCGGGCTTCAAACGTCGTCCAACCCAAGATGATTCCTTGACCCTGTTCTGGGTGCCATTTGTTTCTTACCAGATCACCGACTTTCACCTATCACCTCCAAAAAGTCAGGAAAGTCAACTTCCATCTTTCCGCCCTGATAGTTATACCAGAACACATCGAAGGCTTGACCATTTTCGGACACAATGATGCCGATTAGTCCTTGCTTGCCCATAATGTGGGATTTGTATTTGACCATATCACCGACTTTCATTATGCCTCCGATAGTAGGGTGAGATCTTCATTATCAGCAAACCAAGTGCTTCCACGCTTGGAATCATAGATGAGCCAATCGTATACGCCTCCGACGCCTTCTTCGATAATGATACCAACCCAAACACGCTGCGGGTCCCCTTTAATGATCACCAAGTCACCTACTTTCATTCTACTTGCTCCAAGTAACGAAAGAAGCTAATGTCCACACAACGCTCTTGTCCATTCACAAAAAAGAAAGCGTTGAGCAGTGGGGACTTTTCTGAAATGCCCTTGGGTCTTTCCCACTTTGTGAGAATATAATACTTACCAATCTCCCATGTTCCGGCAGGCGTGGGGTTGTTGTTATTCACATCACCCTTGTAGCGATAAAGACCGCCAACAGGATGCAACTTTGCAAACATTTTGTATCCGTTGAACATCAGTATTCAATCTCCCGACGCACGTAAATGTGATCAAAGCCATAGCCCTTGAACTCTACGTCGTCAAAGATGACTTCAGACCGGTAGCCCATGGGCGTTCTCCTTCTTACTCTTGTAATGTATGCCGTTGATCGCAGATCGTCAAGTCACGAAATGTCAACCAGTTCGATCTCGTGGCTGCGGCACCATTCTCGTCTATCCCAACTTGTATTGAAGTTCAGAAAATAGTGCCTATTTACACTGACCCATGCGACTTCATACCAAGAACCATCAACATCTCTTTCGTGATCAGTTCTGATAATGATGCCACGTTGTCCCTCAAAAGCAGAGGACTGGATCAAATCACCTACTTTCACTGAGCACCTCCCATTCAAGTTCATCAAGATCATAAGAACCCGTATCGCCATCGAGAAAATGAATGTCTACCCAGCCAATACCCAAATCAGCAACAAAGCCCAAATAGACCCTTTCAAGATCAAGAGCAACCAAATCACCTACTTTCACTTATCACCTCAAACAAATCAGCAAAGTAGTAGTTGTATTCATCGGTATGGTCATAGTCACTATCAGGCTCAAGGTCAGGATAGATCCACACCTTATCATACCCGCGAGTGCTTATTTCTTTTCTCACTACCAAAAACTTACCATGATATCTTCCAGTTGTACGCTTTACCAAATCACCTACTTTCATTGTGCCTCCGAAATGATCTCTGTTTCGTTTTGGCGAACAGTCCACCAATGACCACGAAAGTCGATAACCCGTGCGGTGCTGTTGTGTTTGTGTATTTCAACAACGATACCTTCGGCACCAGCACCAAAGCGGATCAAATCACCGACTTTCACTGATCACCTCGATTTCTCCTTCTTGAATGTCTATCTGATCGGCAATGAAAGTAGTTTGGGTTTTGATGTCACTATCACTGTCTTCAAAACTAATGGGCTCGAAAACAGTAAAATAAATCAAAGGAAAAAGACACGACCAAGTGTTTGTACTACCTTTTTCTTTCATATATTGCTCATATGTAACAACATCAACAACAATGCCAATGCCATAGTCTATATGTTCAACCAAATCACCGATTTTCATTACAACTTGCCCTTATGGTTGGAGTTGCCAAAGTTCTCACCAACCCGACGAAACTTCATACCAGACATGGCAGTGTTGGAGGTAGACAGGTGGCAAGACTTGCCCTTGTTCATACCAGTATTGTTGTGCCAAGCCTTCTTGTACTTTTCTCGGTCTTCGGCAGAATCAAACGCAAGGATCGTGAGCCCCGCCATCTTGCCGTCAGCCCCGTTCACAGCGAGGTAAGGCACAGACGTTTCCTCCGCGCAGTCGGGGCAGTGGTTACGCAAACCGCCTGCTCGCTTCTTCTCGGGCGAGTGAAGGTCGAAGGTCTCTTCGCAAACAGCACAGTCAATCATGTGGGCACGCATGTTCTCTCCTTGCCCCTATAACATAGCACGGGGATCGCCTGCTGTCATGTCACGAAATGTCATCTTCAATGGGAACGATGTGCTGCCAAGCGTTTGGATAAACAACCACCTTTTCGCCTCTGTACATAGCCCATCTTTTACCAGCATATCCACCAAGATAGACAAGATGATCAAAGGGTCTGATCTTTGCACTTGCTTCAAACACGCCATAACCAAGGTGAATATCGAGATAGCCACGGCGCACGAGAACGTGCGTTTGTCGATCAGACCGAATCTTGTAAAGTTCTCCGACCTTCAGTTCAGATACTCTCATATTTACTCCATTGGTTCAATGTAAGCCCAAAGGTCTGGGGGGATTGGCAACACCTTGTCGCCAAACAACCCAAGACGCCATGTGTTCTTCTTGTGGCGTCGATTATAGGAGCCTTCTTTGTATGGGAGGGTTTTGGTCCCCAAGTAAACAAACTTGTCGCCAAGACCCCCACCATTCCTCAGATGCACCATGCAATCCTCATAGGAGGGGTAGTAGCCAAAGTTGATCTTCTGTGGCGACCCATCAAAGTCTTGCAGACGATACATCGCGCCTACTTTCAAGTCCTTCACATACATTCTACCACTCCGTTATCCAACCCATAAGGGTGAAAGTTGTTGCTGCAACGCCTTCGTCGTTGCCTCGTTCTTCCTTCTTGAAATACCATTGACGAAACTGCAACTCTTGGGCAAGTTTCTTTGCGACCTTTTCGGGGTCAGTTGTGTCACCAAAAGGAATAACAAATGAAATCTGTTCCATTATGCCTCCGAGATAACAACAACATTATAATCTACATCACAACACACCTCGTTGGCAACAAAATCGTACATATATACGTTATGTCCATCAATTTCCATAATGACGCCCATTACATCGGGATGACGCCACAAGATAACAAGATCGCCGATCTTCATTATGCCTCCGAAACAAGGTCCATTTCGCGATGAACGATAAGATAGACAGGTCTGCTGACAAACGAGTCTGCGAGGCGCTTAAGGACATAGCAGTCCAGCCCATACGACTGTTTGCCGAGCGCCATGATCATCCACAGGTCACCGAGGCAGTCTCTCAGCAGTGTGCCTTCGCGATAGAGTTTCATTCTCTCTCCTTACACCTGTAATCTATCCGGGGGATCGCCAAAGCGCAAGTCACGAAATGTCACAGCCTGATGGCTTGAACTTTGACACCTTTCATTTTTGCTTTTTTTGAGATCATTTCATGTTCTCTTGCTGAAAGTCTAACTTCTGAATCAAAGTCAGAAACAATCACTAACTTTTGACCCGGTTTCATTTTGTCAAGAATCTGGTAGTATGAATACCATATCTCTGTTCCGCCATTTGGTTTTATTGAATCTATACTGGAGTTTTTGGGGATATATTCTGTTGTTGACACGAACACTCTCGCACCTTTCGGTTTCCAGTATTTTATAGCATAAACCCAAGCACCCCACTTGTCGCTCATAGAACCAGACGAATCTATGAGATAAAAATCGGCTATTATTTTTGGTGGGACCAAAGGTATTCTTTCGTTTTTTGAAACGCTCACATCGACTCTGCGAGCCTTTATTGTGTGTTCTCCGCTGGCTTCTCCAACCCAACGCATTTCAACGATGGCGTCTCTTCTAATCGAGATCACATAACGAGATACTTCGTCTGCTCGCTTGCGTGAAAGTTCTTTGTTATACTGGTGTGAGCCACAGCCGTCAGTATAGCCAGTGACAATAAACTTTTTTCGATCAGGATACTTGTTGAGAAAATCTCTTATCTTTTTCCTTTTTGTGTAATCGAGATAGAAATAATCCTCTTCGTAGTATACTGATGTCCAATCGCCTTTTGTTTTGTTTGTGTATTTCAGTTGAGTCTTGGAAGCCTTGACCTCAACAGAACAATCCTGCATAACACAGCGTTCTTGCGAGTTTGCTACCAGCAACCAACTTGGCTCAAAAGCCGAGACAGAAGCCGCTAATAGCAAACCATACAACATACACTAAATAGTTATCCAGCGAGTGGAGGGCACTCACCAGAAACAATACCACCATGGGCGGCAATCATCTTTCTTACGATGTGCGCTGGAACATATCCATATACCGTGCCGGTCAGATCTCCGGGATCTTCTGCGTAATCCTTAATAAACATACAAGGTCTGCTGGGGTAGCCAAGTTCGACGCTCTCGTAGGCGTTGTATCCGTCCATGCGTGGTTCACAGTAGTTGAGCCTGCCTGCCTTAATAGACACAGAGAAACCATCGGCGCAGGTTACCATTTCAAATCTTGCCATTTTTACCTCTCAAAGTGAAAATAAATAAGCAACAAAAACGATGCTTAGAATCGAAAAAACCAAGCCAATATCAGCCATAATATCTCTATCCATCTTGACCTCCTTTTAGGAGAATAAATAGTTTGCTAACTCTCTGAAAGGAGGTCAAGATGGGAGCGAAAGTTGGGTTCTGGTTGTCCCTGAAAACTTGGGTGAAACCAAAGTACAATCGGGTCATCGTCTGCATCAAACGAAACAATGATTCCCTTTTTGCGATAATGGGAAATAGGATCGGCGAAGAAGTCTGCGCTGAACCTTACCAAATCACCCACCTTCACTGATCACCTCCAAACGATCGATCCGAGCATGGCGAAAGCGATCCGGTTCACACATCCAGAGAACCTGAACAAACCCTATTTTCGCCTTTGTGGTGTTAGCAACAAGACCGATAATCTTGCCGTCAATAAACCTCACAAGATCACCGACTTTCACTTACTACCTCCAAATCAGAAGCAGGATGAGAACCATAGAGTTTGTGGTTAGTCCAATAAACCTTGGTATACATCGCCGTGCCGGGATAAAGTTGTATGACGATTCCAAGTTCGCGGGTTCTGTGGTGGTCGCTAATGTGTATGACCAAATCACCGATTTTCACTTAGCACCTCCAACACCTCTCGGCGGAAATGATAGGTCTTGCCGACGTATTGTGATTCAGAACAGTTGGTAATAAAAATCCAAAGGGAGTTGATAGCGGCGAGGCGAGGGGGGGGTGGGCTGGGAACAACAATCCCAGTGGCAGTGGGTTCAAGTTTGATCTTCACATAGTCACCGACTTTCACTGATCACCTCCAACTCGTCAGGTTCAAAGTTGTGGCAAACCTTGGTGCCCTTGATTTGTCCACCAATCCAAAAGATAGAAAAAGAACCATCTTCTGGATCTTGACCAACAATCATGGCAATAGACTTGCGCTGGCACTCAACATTTGTCTCTGAGCCTCGGACGAGATCACCGATCTTCATTCTCTCTCCTCACACCTGTAATATAGCGCGGGGGCGTCAGGCTGTCCAGTCACGAAATGTCACAGCATAGGGACGATTCTTTTCTCAATCCGCATGGAGCGAAACTTATTCTTGTTTTTCTCAACCAGAGCCTTTGCCATTTCCATTGGCTTGTCGTCAAAATCATCAAAAAATGTTTTGAGTTCGATCTCTTTGTTGGCAACTGTGGCAAATACTGTATACTGATACATTCTGTCTCCGTGTGAAAAGATGAGAGCATCGGGGTTCGCACCCGAAACTGGCACAGGCTGGGTAAGCCCTTTAATCTGTATAAACCCCAACCAAAAACTTCCGCCATTTAGAGGATGGCTAAACTTCTGACCTGTTTTGTTCTGAGTTCTCTTTTGTATTGTTCGGAATTGCTCCCTTATGTTGCGAAAGAGACTTAGTGCTCTCAAAAAAAGGCGACTCAGGTAGGACTCGAACCTACAATCGGTCGGTTAACAGCCGACTGCATTAACCATTATGCTACTGAGTCAAAGTTAGCACACTTTAACCGGTGTGCCAGCGGTGAGCATGTTATTTATATTGTCTCAAGATGGCTGCATCCAAACTTACGCTTTTTGTGCGGCTGTTGTGGCGAGAAGTCAAGTCAATAAAAACCAACTCTACTTCAGCATTACTTACTCCCGCATATTGTTGCAACGCTTTCTTGATGTCATTTTTAGACAATACTACTTTTTTTATGTGCCGTGTCACCATCGAATTAAACCCCAATAAGTTAGCACACTATAAACCGGTGTGCCAGCGGTTGGATTGTCGGTCAGCATCGGAGGGACTCTCCCAAGTATCTCGATCAAGCACCCTGTCCGGGGTGGATAGCCCCGTAGACAACCACTTTTCCAACATCATTAGCATGACCCGCTCACGGGTGAGCGTTGTTTCCGTTACTGGAGCATCTTAGTCAGCATTAGCGCTGAAGCCAGTTCCCTGTACCTACTCGGACCCTATGTTGGTGGTAAGCATATTGAAGCGACAGGATTTTCACCTGCAAGTGGTAAGTATTCCTTTTAGACTCTTATTCCTTACCGGGTCGTATATTGTCAGTAGAACCCTGCGTGCTATCGCCGCGCTTCAGCTTTGATTCACTCTGCGGTATCTTCAGCAACCGCAGTATCAGAAGCAGAATCCTCTTCCTTCTCTCCACAACCCATCATCAGGGCTGCGGTTAGCATTACAATGTTTCGCATTTGTTTTCCTTTTGCAAAAGTGGTAGGAGCATCCGGGATCGAACCGGAACGCCAGTAATGGCAAGGGGTTTTGAACCCCTCGTGTCTACCTATTCCACCATGCTCCCTTATGTCCTCTCTATTATAACCCGGAGAGGTGCGGGTGTCAAGTGGTTTTTTACTGAACTCTGTACTCGTCCCATTCAAGCCAGAAATCAGAGTCATCATCTGGATAATGGTTGTGAATGTAATCTTCTGCCTTTTCTTCTGAATCAAAGATAGCAGCAATTCTACTTTCTTCATAGGTCCCGTGTTGAAAGACGATATACACAATCATTCTTCGTTCTCCAATACAATTGATGTATCCCAACTGAAATCATGGGACTTCATTTTCATCTTGTTCATCTTCAGAAGAATAGCGAAAATCTCATCGAAACAATCAATAACAGAATCCCTATCAAGAGTCTCATAGTCGCTTATACGACTCATGCTGTCTCGTAGACGCTGCAAATCATTTGTCTTGATCATTCTCGGTTCTCTTTTTAAGGATATTTATATTAATGTTTTCAAGTTTGCGTTCAAGTTCTCGCTTTTGAGCAAGAATACCCTGTGCTTCATCCCACATAGATTCAAAATGATCGATTACTGCGATGATCACTTCATAATCAATGTCTGCAAGAGGTTCTTTGTTTCGCAACTTTGACATAGCAATGTCTACATCATTCATTCTTCGTTCTCCTTATAGTTTTTGGATCGTTCTGAGGGCGTCTTTAAGAATGCAGTTGACTGAGTGTCCGTCTTCTTTATGCTTTCCGCAAGCGGGGCACAGAAATGCCCACCTTCCACCATATTCGGTTTTTACAAACTCCACTTTTCGTAGAGCAGCAAAAGCCTTGTGAATGGCGTGTTCTTCTTTCCTAATCATTTGTCACTCTCGTAATGTAGCCCGACGATCGCGTGCTGTCAAGTGGTTTTTTTAAGTCTCTTTCTCACTGAATTGTCGCTTACTCCAAGTTTGCGTCCAACAGCAGAGTAGTTGCTGTCTTCTACCATTTGTCTTAGAGTTTGGGCGTTTGGCCAGTTTATCTTTTCTTTCTTCTTTAATGAACAAGGTACACAGCGCGATGCTTTGCCATCAGAAAGAATAGTCGAACAATCAGAGCAAGTATGAACCTTGGCTGGTTTCTTGGGAGAAAGATTGAAAAACTCTTTTTCTTCCCAATGAGCCTCCCTGTGGCAGTTGGCACACAGCAAAGCACATTTATCAAGTTCTTCGATAAGTTCTTTCTTCCAACCTTTCCTAACTTTTGATGCCATACTAAATTCTTTCCCTAAAGGATCACGATGATGAAAGTCCAAAGCAGCGGGACATTTGTTGTATCCACACTTTTCACACTTTCCACCCTTGTAGGCAATAGCCTTCATTTTCAAGGCTCTTTGCCTTTCAACGGTTTGATTCTTCGTGCAAATCTTACAGTAAGGACTTAGATCTGTCCCTTTTCTCCGGCGATAGAATTGGTCGCTGGCTTTCACAGTGTCGCATCTTTTACAATGCTTTGATACATGAATAGGCATTTTGATTACCCTCCTACAATAAGTAGTTGGATAATGTATAAAGTTTATCCATTGTTAAAGAAAAGTGGCACCCCCGCCTCGATTCGAACGAGGAACATCGACTTAGAAGGTCGAGGTGATATCCCTTTCACCACAGGGGCAAAAGCCCCCTACAAAGCCGGGGGCGAGGCTTTTACCCCATCAGGAGCCAGTGGTAAACTGACCACGAATGTTCGCACCAAAGAAGCGGCTTGAAGAACGAGCGTTGATAAGCCCATCATACACAGAACGATCAACATTCTGGTATGAATAGGTGCGCCCATTCTTGAACACAACAGTCAGCATACGGCGGCTGCTGTCGTAGGTTGCTTCCTGTAGGAAGGTGCTGTCGAGGGTAGTGGTGATCATGTGGTTTCCTTTTGTTTGAGTTAGTGTTCCTTTTGAGGTAGGAACAACACCTTTGGGATGGTGGGTCAACTGGGACTCGAACCCAGAACCTACGGGTTAAAAGCCCGGTGCTCTACCAATTGAGCTATTGACCCAAAATAGAAGTGTCAGGATTTGCACCTGAAACTGGCACAGGAAAGCCCGGATAAAATAATAATAATACAATTCCTGTTTTGTCCCGTATCTCACCCAGATAGTAAAGGGTGGTTTTAGCACTTCTAAAATGTTAAAGATGGTAGGGAAGGTGGGACTCGAACCCACAACCGTCGCTTTATGAGAGCGCCGCGCCAACCAATTGCGCCACTTCCCCTTGTGTCCCTCCGCACCCCTATATTGTAACCCGTTGGGGACGGTGTGTCAAGGATTTTTTTAATGGATCTCGTCCCAAGGGTTTGGGTCTGCGAAGAACCGCATAGCCTCACGCAGAGCATCGATCACGATGG
>Ga0181587_10001795_pt1 | contig 17956 bp, 15 predicted proteins | sample 071ome_27_FD_132463 | JGI IMG/M metagenome (GOLD analysis project Ga0181587, IMG submission 132463) | Coastal salt marsh microbial communities from the Groves Creek Marsh, Skidaway Island, Georgia - 071409AT metaG (megahit assembly) | ecosystem: Environmental > Aquatic > Marine > Intertidal...
ACCTACCGTTGACCTACAGCAAGGCGATGCTGCGTACAGGAATTTACAGTGAAAGCTGTACCCACAAACCCCGGAGGAATGACTGATCAATCAGTCCAGGCATCATGAATGACACAGCAGTTATGAAGAACGGCAGGCGCATCCTGTCAATTACCCTATGCAGCGCACTTCTCACAGGGGTAACGCTCTTTCCGAGCACCCTGTTCGCCTATGAGGAAGGTGACATCATCCTGCGCTTCGGCCCCACGCTGGTATCCCCGGATGATTCCAGCAGCGACCTGGTCGCCAACAACCTGGGCAACCTGACCCAGGCGCTCGGCGGCAAGACCGGCGTTGGCGTGGACGACAATACCCAGCCGGGCATCACGGCCACTTACATGCTCAGCGGTCACCTTGGGCTGGAATTGCTTGCCGCGACACCGTTCGAGCATGATATATCGGCTGTCGGAGTCGGCGGTCTGGGAGTTTATTCTGTCGGCGACACCAAGCAACTGCCCCCTACTCTCAGCCTGCTGTATTTTCCTGCCGCAACCTCTTCCGCATGGCAGCCATTCGTGGGCATCGGTATCAACTACACCGTCTTCTTCGATGAAAGCACCAGCGGTAATTTCGAAAGCGTCTTCGGCGACAGCAGTATCAGCCTGGATGATTCATGGGGTCTGGCCGCACGCCTGGGAGTCGACTACAACTTCAATGACAACTGGGGCATGACTGCTTCTGTGTGGTGGATCGACATCGACACTGATGCGTCCGTGAAATCGCCATCAGGGGCTGGCCTCGGTGTCACCGAACTGAAGGTATCGGCACAGGTCGATCCTGCCGTTTTCCTGGTGGGCCTGAACTACCGGTTCTGAGAGGAACACTGGTCGAAAAAAAAGCCCCTGCATGCCGGGGCTTTTTTGTGTGCAACGCCGGCTGCTTGTGTCAGTGCGGATGACTCTGGTAATGCTGGCGCAGCAGGTCCTTGCCGTAATCATTGCCGTTCGGCGTACGCACGATGGAATGGATATGCTCCTTGTAAGGCACACCTCGCTCATAGAGATGGGTCAGGCCAACCGGGGTTTCGTGATCGAACTCGATGAGCACCACGGGACTCTGTATGCGGTAGTAGAATACCGAGTCGGCCCCGGTCTCCCCGATCCAGGCAAACCACGTGTCATCGAGATGCTGTTCTATTTCAGCCATCCGGAGGCCCTGGTGAGTTTCGCGCATGTTGCCGATATAGATGCCGATCAGCCGCATGAGTTGTTGCTTTTGAGCGGGCGTAAATTCAGAGACTCGAATACCGGCGTAATCCAGGACCACGTTATCGCTGAAGGCCTGGGTCATGATGTTGTTGCCCGTCTTGGCCGTCGCCAGGATTGCACTGGTTCGCTGTGATGCAGTGAGGCTGTTGACCATGGCCAGCCCGTAGCGCTGTTCATCTTCCATGATCGCGGTGCCGGCGTACGCACCGCTGGCAGCCACGGCCGGTTCCGAGCCCCAGAATGCCGGTGTCATAACCACCTGGTCACCCAGGACAAAATAGTTCAGGTCGAGGTGGTGCCCGTCGAGCTGCCAGCCCCATGGCTCCGTGGTGGATGGTGTACCCATGATGGAGAGCCAGTACTTGCCCTCCCCGTACTCGACGAAGTTGTCACCATTGAGCTCACCCAGCGTGGTGTTCAGGTGCATGATGTCCTGCGACAGTGCCAGGCCGCGTGCACTGAGCGACTCCCCCAGCAGGGCAAGCGCTGCTTCTCGTTGCACCGGGGTCATTTCCTCGAAGGAAATACCATCCCGGTAATAGATATGCTGGTTGGCCCACTTGCGCCATTCATCGTCATCGATGCCGAAACTGATGCGTTCGCGCTGATCGGCGTTCAGCGTGGCAAGAAAGGCACTGGCCGCTGCACTGACCGGCGCCGTTGAAATCCCGGTGGATCGGATCTCGAACAACCCCGGCTGCACATTGCCGTCGGTCGTGATGCCGCGGAACGGCTCCGCCAGGCCGCGTTCATTCATGGCATTGCTGAACTGCATGGAGCGCTGGCGGTAGGCCTCAGGATCAGGCGGTTGCGCCACGGCACCGATCGCACAAAACATGCCCAGCAAGATGCCTGCTTTGGTCTTGAATGTCGCCATGACTCTCCCTCCCGAGATAATGTGATGGCCATTCTAGCCTTTTTCTCCAGGTTATAGTCACCTGTCGATCAGGCCGGCGGCCATTTCCTGCATGTAATCGTTCCGCTGGCTGCGGTCATCCGTATAGTACTGGACGAACTCCCAGTCGTTGCCTTCGGCATCGTTGAAATAGATGCGGCGCCGCGCAGGATGGTCATTGGCTATCGTGGTTTCACGGTAACCGGCTTCGAGAAGCCTCTGGCGCACCGCTTCGGCGTCGTCGACGACGAAGCCGAGGTGGTTGATGCCGGCATTACCGTCGTGTGGCGTTTTTCGTGATGTCGCGTGACCGGTGGCCCGGTATACGGCCAGGTAGAAATCGTCGTTGCCGATATGCACCCAGCGCTCTGGATCCTGCGAACCACTGTCATAGCGGATGGCGAAATCAGGGAATGCTGACTGGATGAAATCAAGCATTTTATCGACAGCCTGCACGTGCATGTTGGCGTGTTCTAATCGAGTTTTCATGGATAATCCCTCCTGTATTCAATGAGTCCTGATTATTCTGGAATATATCCATTATAAAAACATTTTGGTTGTTATAATGTCATATTATTGTTAAAAGAGAATCCTTCGACAAGAACCGGACCTGATCTCCATGACAGAAACCGCACAGAACCTGGCAGCCAATATCCGCAAACTGCGTGAGGAGCGCGGCCTTACCCAGCAAGGGATATCCGGGGCCTCCGGTATTCCCCGGGCCACCTGGGCAAGCCTAGAGTCCGGTGCCGCCAACCCTACGCTCTCGGTGCTCAACCGTGTCGCCACAGCCTTGCAGGTGTCCATCGAGGAACTGATCGGCGCCCCCAAGACCCAGGTTCAGTTCTTCAAGGCTGGATTCGGCAAGGAGATCAAACGCGGCGGCGGCTCACTGAGACCGCTGATCCCGGAAGTGATACCCGGGCTGGAGATTTCTAGGATGACCCTGGCTCCCGGCGGCAGCTATCCGGGAGCACCACACACGCCGGGCACGCGGGAATACCTGAGTTGTGAAAGCGGTGCGATTGAATTGTACGTCTCGGGGGAACGCTGGCAGTTGCAGGCGGGTGACGCCATCGCGTTTCGTGGCGACCAGAAGCATTCCTATCACAACCCCGACAAAAAGCGCCCGTGTGTAGCCCAATCGGTGGTATGTTTCTCCGGTTGATCAGCGGGCGGGGTCTATCGCCTCGCCAAGTGAGTTGTTTTTTCGAAACCAGCCGGTTAAGGAATAACGCGGCACGCTTACCGGCAACACTTCATGCGGAAATTCACCGCTGAGGAAGAACACCATGCTGCCGAAACGGGGCTCCACCTTTGCCAGTGTTCTGCCCTTGTCAGGGTGGTAGATGACCAGCTCCCCGCCATCTCCCGGCTGCCAATGCGGATTCAGGTAAAGCACGGTGGATATCACGCGCGTGTCGGTGCCGCGGAAAGTATCGAGATGTGTCTTGTAAAAAGCCCCTGCCGGATACCAGGCGTAATGGCATTCGTAATCGAACAGTCCCAGGTACAACCGGCGATTGAGCCCTGTGCGAATGCGTTCCATCCAGGCAAAATACTCGCCCGTTGCAGGATGGGTGCCTTCGAGCCAGTGAATCTCGTCAGTGCGAATGAACTGGTTGACCTGGAAGTCCGTCTCCCGACCAATGCCTGCCCGGCTGAACTTTGCCTCATCCAAGGCGCGGACATGGGCCAGCAAGGCTTCCAGCAAATCAGCTGGCAGCAACTCCCGGGTAAGAACATAGCCGGTTGACTCCAGCTTTGCGGCGATATCATCGAGGGCGGCTTCCAGTGCGTTTGCCGGATTCAAGGCGAATGACTGACTCATCTATTTCACCATACTCGCCATCTTTACTATCTTCCCATTATCCTAACTTCCCCATCAAAAAAGGGGTCGCCATGGCGCCCCCTTTTCCGGTGTCTGCAATACATTCCTTGCTAACGGGGATGCTCGTCCATCAGGGAACGGATTAGCGCGGCCATCTCGGGCAATTCGCCGATGACATCGAAGGCGCCCAGGGATTGTGAATCCGCCTTGCCGGTGGCGTAATCGAGCGGGATCAGCCCGTTGTTATCCTCGGCGTACAGGTCGGCGCCGTTTTCCACCAGGAAGGCAACGACGGTCTGCCAGTTCATGCGCGCACTGGTATGCAGCGGCGTTTCACCACGCACACCGCCGCGCTGGTTGATATCGGCACCTGCCGTCATCAGCACATCCAGTGCCTGCATCACGTCCAGCTCAGTCTTCATATAGCCACGGGTATTCTCGTTGGTGGATCGGCTGGTCAGGGCGATCATCGGGGTCACACCAAAAATGTTCGGCTGCCTCCAGTCGGCGCCGTATCCAAGCAGCAGCTTCATCATCTCGATATCACCCATGTAGGCGGCCTGCTGGATGGGTGTGGCACCGGTGTTCATGATGTTGAAGTCATTGGCGCGGTCATACACGATTTCACGTGCGGGCGGGTAGAGCTTGAGGCTGAGATTGGGGTTCGCACCCTTCTCCAGCAACCGCTTCGCCACATCCATCGCATCATACTCATCGACGGATGGAAGGTCGCCGCGATTACTGCGGCCCACGACCAGGTGTGTGTCCACGGCGGCATACAAGGGAGTGCGGCCATAGAAATCCCACTGGTTGATATCGGCGCCACGTTCGATCAGGAGCATGGCAATGTCGTAACGCAGATTGATCAGCGCCAGGATCAGGGGTGAAACATTATCGGGATCTGGCCTGTTGATATCGGCACCGGCATCAAGCAGCGCCTTGACACAATCGATGCAATTCTCACGTACGGCATACAGCAAGGGTGTGAGGCCGCCGGTTTTCATGTCTTTCATGCGCGGTTCGGAGGTCACCTGGCGTTCCCAGTTCCTGTCGATGCCCCGGGCTTCCACATCGGCACCCCTGGCGATCAGAAAGTTCACCATGTCAGCATGCTGGCGTGCCGCGGACCAGTGCAGTGCACTCTGGCCACCCCAGCCTTCGACCGCATTCACATCGGCGCCATGCTCCAGCAGCAGTTCCGCCGCAGCCAGGTTGCCGGTACGAGCTACCGCCATCAGGGCGGTCTGGCCTTCCTGGTTGGCGGATTCAACGTCCGCACCCGCATCCAGCAGCAGGGCGATCATGTCGAGATCGCCTTTTGCCGCGGCTTCGCCTAGCGGGGTTGAGCCGTAATCGTTGCGCACATCGGGATCGGCCTCGGCGCGCAGCAGCCGGCGTGCCAGTTCCAGGCTGCCGTAGTAAGCGGCCCAGTGCAGCGCCGTAGTGCTGTCAGCCGTTGTACGGCCTACATCGGCGCCGGCATCCACCAGCGAAATGGCCCGGTCGAACTGCTTCTGCTCCGCCAACCCGACCAGGGATTCCTCGGCAGCAAAACCCGAGGCGAAAGCGGCCAGCATCAGTAAGGTTGCGCATAATTGTATTGCTCGTTTGGCCATAATCGTTCTGTTCATGTCCTGCTGCTAGCTATATGACTTGTTTGAATCTTCAGTGCTTACATTTCAGACAGCAGGCCTGAGCTGTCACCGAAGTGATCCAGTTCCACGCCTGCCCTGTCGAGCAGCGTATACATCAGGTTTGCCAGCGGCGTGTCCTGCGGATACTTCAGGTGCTGGCCGCCCTTCAGGCGTCCGCCTGCCTTGCCGAGTACAACGGCAGGCACCTTGTCATTGTTGTGCAGGTTCGAATTCGCCATACAGCTGCCGTACAGGATCATGGAATTGTCCAGCACGCTGCCGTCGACATCCGGCATGGCCGCCAATTTACCGACAAAGCGGGCAAAGGAAGACGCATACCATGCCTGGACACGGCTCAACCGCTCCAGCTTGGACGGGTCATCCTGGTGATGGGACAGCGGATGGAACGCATCCGCAATGCCGATATGGTTGTAGGTGCGCATGCTTACTTCGCGGTCGGACATGAAAGTGGCAACCCGGGTCAGGTCAGCCTGGTAGGCCAGCGCCATCAGGTCGTACATCAGGTCCATGTGCGCCGGGAAGGTGCCGGGTACGCCGACAGGCGCATCAGGAATATCGATGCCGGTCATGTCCTGCTCCGCCAGCTTCTGCATCTGCAGTTCGATTTCGCGCACAGAGTCCAGGTATTCGCCCATCAGGATCCGGTCGCCGGCACCGAGCTCACGGTTCAGCGAGGCAGCATCTTCCATCACAAGATCGAGCAGTGAACTGGTTTCACCCGCGATGGCGCCACGCTCCTCGGCGGTTTCCCCCTGCCCGAACATGCGGAAATACAGATTGCGCGGATTGCTTTCCATGGGCAGCGGCTGGGTCGGCGTGCGAAAGGCGATGGTTGAAGAGTAACTGCCGCCGCTGGCGCTGTTGGTAGACAGCTCCAGGGACGGGAACGGGGTTTCATTGCCCAGCACGCGCGCGGCGAACTGGTCGGCGCTGATACCGTCCTCCGGATTGCCGGTGCCGGCCGGAGCCACGCAACGCAGCCAGGTGCCGGCCGTAATGGCATGGGGATCCGGGCTTTCCGCCGGTTTATTGCGCAGATCGCTCACCACGGTCATGTGGCTCTTGTAATCCGCCAGTGACGCCAGGATCTGGCTCATCTCGAAGTCGGAACCGGTTTGTTTGGGTGTCCAGCTCTGGTACACAGCACCGTGGGGAATGTAGACAAAACCCATGCGCAATTTGGCCGCCGGCTGGGCACTGGCTGCGGGAATCATGGCATCCAGCATGGGCAAGGCAATACTGGCGCCTGCCCCCTTGAGGACCTTGCGACGTGAAAGATGTTTCCTGGTAATGAACATAGGTTGTCTCCGCTTTAGCACGGGTTTATCCGGTGTATCGGTCAATTCTGCGCCAGTTCAGCGCCCGCTTCCATTACAGCCGGCGCCTGCTTGTACAGGAACTGGTCCGTGGCAACGATGCCCTGAACGATAGCATAAAAATGGTAATCATCCTGCTGCGACTGCGCCACGATCTGGCGCACCGCCGGCATGTCTTCAGCCTCGATGGGACGACCCAGGCCATACAGCATGAGTTTTTCCACAAGGTTCTGGACGAACATATTGGGTCTTTCCAGCAAGGCACTGCGCAGGTCCTGTACGCCGCTGATGGCGCTGCCATCAGGCAGCACACCATAGGTGTCGATAGGTGTACCGATCATGCGGTCGATGGTCCGGTTGCGGCCTACGGCGTCGAATCCCTCAAGCGCGAATCCGAGCGGATCGATGATACCGTGGCATCCCTGGCAGCTCGGGTTTTCACGGTGGGCTTCCAGCCTGGCGCGTACAGTCTTGGGCAATTCCCCCTCACGGTTTTCTGCCAGGGCTTCCACATTCGGCGGCGGTGTCGGCGGCGGGGTGCCGGTGATGTGTTCGAGCACGTAGGCGCCGCGCAGGACCGGCGAGGTGCGGTCGGGATAGGCGGAAACCATCAGCACGCCGCCCTTGCCCAGCAGTCCGTAGCGGCGCGGATCGCGCACAGGGACCTTGCGGAAGGTGTCACCCTTCACGGTCTGGTCGCCGTAGTGCAGCGCCAGGCGCTCGTTCATGTACGTGTACTCGGCGTTCAACATCTCGGTTACATCGCGATTGTTGAGGAAAATGTCCGCGACGAACATTTCGATTTCCTGTTTGAACAGGTCGCGTATCCCGTTGTCGATATCGCGGAAGATGACAGGGTCTGGGTCGATCTCGTCGAGACCGCCCATGTTGAGCCACTGGTAGGCGAAGTTGCTGGCCAGGGTGTCCGCGCGCGGGTCCTGCAGCATCCGCTCAACCTGGGCGGCCAGGACAGCTGGCTCTGACAGTGTGCCGGCTTTGGCCAGGGCCAGCAGTTCATCATCAGGAATACTGCTCCACAGGAAGAAGGACAGGCGTGTGGCCAGTTCGTAATCGGTAACCGCATAGATCTCGCCCGGCGCGGCATCCTCGGGAACCTGTTCGATCCGGTAGAGGAATTTCGGGCTGGCAATGATCGCGGTCAGGGCGCGGCGAATACCCATGTCGAAACCTTCCTGCTGGTTGGTGGTTGCAAACACGCGCATCAGCCTGTCGATATCGCCTTCGCTGACATCCCCCCGAAACGCCTTGTAGGCCACTTCGCCCAGTATCTGTGTGGCACAGGCGTTCACCTCGGAGAAGTTTTCCGGGTAACAGGTAAATATCCTGTTGCGTGCCGGGGTCGGGCTGATGCCCGCCGGGTTATAGGGTCCCTGGATCTCGAAAGTGTCGAGGCCTATCACGTTTTCACCCACCGCAGAGGGCGACTGGCGATGCAGGCGGCCTTCATATTCGGCAAAGGACCGGTGCAGGAAAGTCACGGCAATGGTGTGCGGGCCGGCTTCCGCAACAAACGGAATATTTCTCAGCTTGCTGTTGATGGCATCAACGGCAGGATCGCCTATCTGGTCGATCGCTTTGAGGTCTTCGCCGCCCCCGATTTCCATCTCAAAGAATTTTACGCCGTCATAGGTGGCGATCACGGTGTGATTGAACTCCTGGTTGAATACCCACAGGCGCGTGACCAGGTTGCCGATATTGAGTACGTATTCGCCGTCAGCCGGAAAATTGTGTTCTACCGCCAGCCCCCCACGGGTGCCAAGCGGCAGGCCTTCCAGATGGATATACTGGTTGGTGCCGCGGGCGGAGTACGTCGTACCTCCAGTGCGGGCGTTCGGGTTGCCGATGGCCTGCTGGGCGACGACGCGCGCGGAGTTCAGCGATTGCTCAAGGAAGGCCGGTGACACACGCAGGGCTTGCGCGACATTGTCGAAACCTTCAACGGAATCATCGTTGGGCAACAGGCTGACCGCATCCACCTCGATACCGAGCAGGTCGCGGATGGCGTTGGCGTACTCCTTGCGATTCAGGCGATGAATACCTACATGCCCGACATGACGATGTTGAGTACCGGCGTGATCAAGATAATTTTCCATCCATGCCACGAAATCATCGGCATCAGCATTGGCCGGGCGCTCGGCGCCTGCAGGCGGCATCAGGCGGCCGCGCAGTTTCTGAACGACCTTCTCCCAGACCTCGACATTGTCGGCAACCTCCTCGGGGGTCATCAGGTCGAAAGCAATGCTGCCGGCCCAGTCCTCGAAGTTGTGGCAATCGCCGCAATTCCTGTTCAGGAAGCCGAAATATTTGTCCGACTCATCGAAGCGTTCGAAGGAATGCGCGGTCTCAACCGCCTCGTCCGAAGCGGCGGCAAAAACACCGGATGCCGGCATGGCCAGCAGCATTGCTGCCAGTGGCTTGATCATGTTTCTGAGATTCATAGTCATTGCTTGGTTCTATATCTTCAAAATATTCCTGACGTGCCCGTTGTCCGGATGCCCTGTCAGGGGAAACCACCGCCGATATGGCGGCCGTTGCGCAGGTGGCCGTAAAAACTGCGGAAACCCTGATCGAGGAAATCGGCGGGGTCGCCCCACTCCGGTTTCAGACCCTTGGCAGGATTCGCCTCGAGCACCTCGTCCGGGCCGCGACTCTGCCTGAGCAGCGCGATCATTTCGGTATTGAGCGCCTGGTACATCGCCGCCTGCTCATCGAAATCCACCTTGCCCATCAGAGGACCGCTTGCCGGGACAATGACCGTGTCTGCATCGAGCATGCTGCCCAGGCTGTCAAGAGCGTCCATGAGTCCGCCGATGAACCCGTTGGTGGCGACATCGACAATGGACCAGCTGTCGGCATGAACCGCCGCGCCGGTATACAGCACATCGGCGCCGATGACACGTGCGTAGACGTCACCGTCTGTATGCGACTGGGGCAGGTAACCGATCTCGATACGATCTCCCCGGAAAGGCACCTCCAGCGTGCCCCAGTAAAAAGTCCGGTTGGGCAGCTGGTTGTCTGGCAACGGTGTATGCAGGATGGTTTCACCGCGCTCGCGAATGGTGGTGCCCAGCCACTGCCGGGTGTTTTCGTGGGCGATGATCTCGATGCCCTGTGGACCAAGCATGGCGTTCAGCCCGGTGACCTCCGGATGCCAGTGGCTTAGAACCAGGGTTTTGATATTGTCGACGCCGGTTTCCTCGCGCACAAAGCCAAGATACTCGCGGGCATACTGTTCAGGAACCCCGTCCACCAGGATCAGGCCGTCTGTGTCGGCCGCCACCAGCGTGTTGCCGGCTGGCCCGGTCACCACGAACAGGTGCTCGCCGATTGCCGATATCGCAAAATTTTCGGCGCCATGTGCCGATGCCGCTGTCGACATCAGGCAAAGCAGGAAAAGCTGTTTAAGTGCCTTCATGTACTCTCTCTGAATTGTAGCGATGATGGTCTTGCTATGGCATTGCCGCATTCGTTTTCCCTGACTGCAGATACGCATTTTCCGTACTATTGGACCGCCGCGCCCGGGAATTATTCTCGTCGTGTCGAGGTTCGTACCAGGCTGCAAAGGTGCAACGCATGTCGGCGGTAACCCGCTCATTTCCTGACCGTTTTTCCCCTTCAGCAGACTGCCATTCTGGCAGATTAGCGATATGGAAATATGCAGGAATTCTGGATTTTCCGCTGACGCATGGCGCACGCAACACAGTTGGTTAATGGTACTTTGTTGCTACCTGATAATCCATAGATAGTGCAGTAAATTCAATCAGTTATTACCGCTCCACATGTCTGTTGTGTTGCCGGAAGCTCCTGTATTAGAGTGAGCTCATGAAGTATTCAATTTGCCGTCCCGGTATGGCTGGACGCACCAGTCTGCTCAAGGCCCTCCTCCTGTGCGTTGCACCGGTGTTTGCCGCCAACGAACCTGAAGCCATCAACCCGGAAGATGCGCCCCCGGTTTTCGGGCTCGGCTGGCTCGATTCCACGCAGGAAATCGCCTCCAATTCGGCCAACGGCCTGGCCAACCGGCTCGACCGTTTCTTCGGCGTGCAACGCAGCGACATCGAGGCCGCCTATTCATCCCTGCGACTGACCACCATCAATTCATGGAACAACATCGACAACGTCGACAGCGGTGTGCGTCTGCGTGGCAAGGTTTACCTGCCCCGCATCGATGAACGAATCAGCCTGATTTTCTCCGAGGAGGACGGTGACGGCACCACTTATTACACCCAGAATGCCGCGTCGATCTCGCAACAGAACACAACGCGCATGAACCTCGAACTGAATCTCCGGGAAGAAAACAATCACCGGCTTTACTTCCGCGTCGGCATGCGCTCCAACCTGAAGGGGCGCGTCAGTATGCGCTACCGTTATGAGCCGGACCCGGGGAAACCGACAGTGAATCGTTTCACCCAGTCCGTGTATTTCAAGGACGGCGTCGGCTTCGGTTCATTCTCCCGCCACCAGCTAGACCACGTGATGGCCAATGAAAGCCTGCTGCGCTGGACCAACGACGTCCGTTTCGAGGAAAGCTTCACCGGCGCGGAATACATCTCGTCGCTGGAATATCTGATGCTGCGCTCCAACCAGACGGCGATATCCTGGTACGGCCGCGTCAACGGCGTCAGCAGCCCCGGCTACGTTGCCAGCTATGACCTCGGTGTGCGCCTGCGCAAGAACATCCACCGCGAATGGCTGTATGTTGAACTGGAGCCTGGCTATACCTGGCGCAAGGATTCTCCGATTCTTGATCGCGAAGGCACGCCCTATGTTTTCCTGCGCTTCGAAATGGCCATCGGCACTTTCAGCAACTGAATACTGTCACTCCTGACAACAGATGAATGGCACGCATGAATTCCTGATCACCTTGGGCAGCCTGCTGCTTGTCGGCCTGGCCACGGACATGCTCGGCAAGCGCACCGCACTGCCCCGGGTCTCGCTGCTGATCCTGCTTGGCACCATTATCGGACCCGCCGTGCTCGATCTCATTCCCGCCTTTTTCCTCGCCCAGTTCGAAATCATCGCGCAGATGGCGCTGGTGATGGTTGGCTTCCTGATGGGCAGCAAATTCACCCGAGAAGCGATTGCGGAAAACGGTCGAGCCATCCTGTCGGTGTCCATCATAGGCGCCATGGTGACAGGACTTGTGGTCCTCATCGGCCTGCTCATCATGGGCCAGCCCATGGCACTGGCCATCCTGCTTGCCTGCATCGCTACCGCAACTGACGGCATCGCTACCGTCGATGTCATCCTGGAAGCGGAAAAGAACACGCCCTTTTCCCGCCTGTTGATGGACGTTGTGGCGCTGGATGACGGGTGGGGGCTGATCCTGTTCAGTATCGGGCTGGCCACCGTCATGGCGATGACCACCACTACGGCAGAGGATGCTCCGCTGCTGCTGTTTACCCTGCGCGAACTGGGTGGTGCCGTGGTGCTTGGCATCCTGGTCGGATTACCCGCGGCCTACCTGACCGGTCGCATCAAGCCCGGCCAGCCTATGCGCTCGGAAGCCCTTGGCCTGGTTTTTCTCTGCGGCGGACTGGCTCTCATGCTGGAGGTCAGCTTCCTGATCGCCACCATGGTCATGGGCATGATGATCGCCAACTTTGCCCGTCACCACGAATACCCCTTCTACGAGATCGAGGGCATGGAGTGGCCGGTCCTGTCGGTATTCTTCGTACTGGCCGGGGCCTCGCTGGATCCGGCTTCCCTGGCAAGTGTCGGCTGGCTCGGTGCCGGCTATATCGTCCTGCGCCTGGTCGGCAAGGTGGCCGGCGGGCTGCTTGGTGGGGCGATCGGGGGTTGTGATACGGCCACGAGCCGCTGGCTGGGGCTGGCAATGATGCCCCATGCCGGGGCCGCCATGGGCATGGCGCTGGTGGCCAGCAGCTATTTTCCGCAATACCGGGATACAGTGCTGACCATTATCATCTGCGCCACCATCGTTTTTGAAATCATCGGTCCGCTGCTGGCCAGGATTGCCCTGTTCAGGAACGGCTGACCCCGAGAAATGGGTTTACTCGTTACCAGCTTTATACTTTAATTAGCGCTGTTTGATTGTCCGCTGTCACATCGTGAGGAAATATAGATGGATTGCCCAAAATGTAATGGTTCTATGCAGGAACATTCCACCACCACCCTGCAGGGTCTAGTAACCATAGACAAGTGCACCGATTGCGGCGGCATCTGGTTCGACAAAGGCGAGGCCGAAATCCTCAAGGGTGACTGGATGTCCGACTTCCTGGACAGCGGCGATCCCATGGTCGGCAAGCAACAGAACCTCAATACCGAGGTCAACTGTCCCCGTTGCGGCAAGCAAATGGAGCCGGTCAGCGACCCCGATCAACAGCACATCCAGTACGAAGTGTGCGAAGAGCACGGTATGTTCATGGATGCCGGCGAATTCGCCGACTTCAAGAATGAGACCCTGGTGGAAACCCTGGCCAAGTTCGTCAACAAGGCCAAGAGCAAACTGAATCTGTAATTTCCCCTAACTGCAGTTTTTACTGCAGTTTTTACGGTTTTTCACCTGCCAGTAATTGCTACTGCAGCTCCGCCATTTCCGTGGCGAAGTACATCAGCATGCCGCCGGCCCTGTCATCGGGTCCCATCAGGGCCTCGCGGTTGAGATATTTCTCCAGTGAATCCTGCTTGTTGGTGGATTCACACACATTCACGAAAAACCCTTCCGGACTGCTGCGCATCAATACGCCGCGCCATGCCCGCTCCACCGCCGGCATGTAGCTGGCATCAAGCCAGCCGCGGCTGATGCCGCGCCGCATGGCCGTGGCAATCATTGCTGTCGAACTGAGTTCGGCATACGAACCGGGATAATCGATCACCTCATGCCACATGCCGTCCATGTCCTGGTACTGCAGCAGCGTATCCAGGTGCGCCTTGTAAATTGCCTTCAGTTCCTCGAATCCGGGATGATCTTCCGGGAATTCACTGAGCGCCAGGGCCATGCCCAGCGCCGGAAAGGCGTTGCCGCGACTCCAGGCGGCATCGGTAAGCGGCGAATGCCGGTAGAGGCCGTCCGCGCGCTTGACCAGTGTTTCCATGTGGCGGATATGGCGCATGGCCAGGTCGAAATACTTGCGCTCGCCGGTCAGTTTGCCCACCTTGGCCACCAGTGGCGTGGCCATGAAATAGGCATCGCTCATGTCGCCGTGCATCGGCATGGCTTCAAGCATGTTGCCGCGCGCATCGAAACCCATGTCGGCGGCGCGCCTGGCCAGTGCCAGGTAGGCAGGATCACCGGTACGCTCCGCCATTTCCGCAAACACCAGGTGACCGGCGGTGACCAGGGAAGAATTGATATCGATGACCTGGCCGTTGATATAGGGACTGATGATATCGGCCACGTCGTCCAGGTAACCCTGGCGCATGCGGCCGATCAAGGCCATGCCCGGGATGTAGACGGGCCATGAAAAATCATGGCCGTAATGCTGCGCCAGTTGGGCTGCGAATTCAGAAGGCGAACGCATCAGGCGGGCATCGAGCATTTCATGAGCCGCGGATATCGGCAGGTTATCCAGTTCCAGGTCCAAGATCGTGGCCAGCTCTTCGGGCTCGTCATAGAGATGCAAGGCCGGCACATAGCCGACGCCAGCAACGATGCGGTTGCTGAGTGCATCGGCGAGATCATAATCCTGTTCGCTCTCGATCAGCACCAGGTCCGGCCCGTGCGTGCCAAGCCAGCGCCAGAGAGAGAATGCAACAGGGTCATCTTCGTAAGCCCTGCCCTGCGGCGGAAATGTCAGCATCTCTCCTTCCGGGTTGGCATTGGCGATGACGATCAGGTTCACCGGCTGGTCGCTGCGGGGCCGGGCTAGATAGCGTTCGTATTCCGCCAATACCTTGGCACTCGATTCGCTGCGGCCATCGAGCCCGCCGATCAGCAGTACGGTTGGCCGCTGGGACTCGTCCACCTGGTAGCCGGAGGCGGTGATCAGGGTGCCGCGTGCGGACATACCGACATGCCATTCCTGCGCTGATGAAACGGAAGCAAAGGCGCAAGCCAGAAGGGTAAAAAGAATGCCGGAAAAGCATTGGAAACGGGGAAAAATGTTCAGAAGCGCCATGCCAGTGACCTGTGAAAGCTTACGTGCATGATACACAAAATCCTGTCGCCGTCACCCGCTCAGCTTTCGAAGAATGCGCGCATCTCGCGGCGGCTGCCCATCAGGAGCAGCAGGCAGATGAAACAGCATATCGCCGCTACCACGTTGGGCCACATCAGTCCGTAACGGTTGCCCAACCAGCCGATCAGGAGTACGCCCAGCGCCGGCGCGCCCCGGGTGAAAGCCGCCCAGAGGCTCAGCACACGCCCACGCATGTCATCGTCGATACTGTTTTGCACGAGGGTCTGTGCCGCTACGCTGCCGATGGTGATGGCGTAACCGAAGACGAACATCAGGGTTGCAGCGATCCACACGGTAGTGATCGATGCGAATCCAGCCAGGCAGAAGATGGCCACGGCAGTCATGATCAGGATTTCCCTGACCAGGCCATGGGTCTTGCCGACCATGGACAGCTTGAGCCCTGCCAGCACGGCGCCAAGTCCCATGGCAGAAGTAAACAGGGCCAGCGTCAGCTCCCCCGCCTCGAATACGGCGCCGACAAACGCCGACAACATGAAGGCCACCGGGCGAATGAACAGGCTCACCACGGTGAGCAGGACAAACATGGAAAGCAGGGCCGGCTTTTCCAGCACATAGCCGAAACCGTCGCTGATATCGCGATAGAAGGATTTTTCTTCCGCCCGCTTCGTCCTGATCGGCAGGTGGATGAAGCGCCATGCAATGACAATGAGAAGATAGCTGACCGCATTGAAGAGTATAGCCACTGCCGGACTGGATACCGCGATGACTACTCCCGCCAGTGCCGGACCGGCACAGCGGGCCACATTGAACGCCACCGCCGTAAAGGCAGCGGCGGCGACCAGGTCTTCCCTGCGTACCAGGTTGGGGATGATGGACAGCCGGATCGGCTGGTAGGCTGCCTGCAACACCCCTTCCGCCAGCGCCAGCACGAACAGCCACTCGATGGTCAACAGGTCGAACCAGACCAGAAAGAACAGGATGAAAGCCTGGACCATCATCAACACCTGGGCGATCACGGCCATGGTCTTGCGGTCGAAACGGTCAGCCCATACCCCAAACAGCGGCGTTATGAAGATAAGCGGCGCGATATCGACGAAGGCAATGACCCCTACCCAGAATTCCGATCTTGAAATCAGCCAGGCCAGCCAGGACACGGCAAGACGCTGCATCCAGAAACCAATGAGGGAAATACTGTTGCCGCCCATATAGATCGCGTAGTTGCGATTCGAGAACGCGGAACGCAGAGCGGCAAACCTACCGGCGGACATGGAGAGTGTTGATTCCTTGGGTTAACGGGGATGTGGCTAGTTTACGGGACGATATCCCTGATCGTCAGTATTACCGGACCGTCCTGTTCAGACAGGACAAAAGGTTCGGAGACCGCCTGGATATCCCCGGACTGCGCCGTGGCCTGGCCGGATCGGGACAGGCGTGCGCCGACAATGACATTCTGCGCCGACGACAGTGTCAGGTTCTCGATCATGTACATGGAATCATCGAGCGTGACTTCGACGGGAAAGTCAGGCAAAGCAAGATTTTCCGCCGCCAACGGCATGGGCATCGCCGGGTTGCGCGCGTAAACAAACAAGCGCATGGAGTCATCGACCTGGCTCCTCACCGATTCGTCGATATCGATGACGAGGGTGACGGATGCAACTGGCGCTCCGGCATCCGGCAGTTCGCCAGGCGGCAGCAGCGCCTCCACGCGCGCGATGCGTTCGCGCAGCACGGCGGCTTCACGGCTGCCGGCGCCCAGCTGCAAAAGCTGCCGGCGCCAGTAACCCAGGGCGGTCATCACATCCTCGTTCAGCAGGGCTTCCATGGCGAGCAGGCTCATCACGGCATATTCATTCGGGTTCAGTGCCAGGGCCTGGTCGACCACGCTCCTGATCGACGGTGTCATTGCGGAATCGGCGGCAAGGAACATGGACTGGGCGAGCTGTCCCAGCACGGTAGCCTTGTCCATGCCTTCCTCCATGCCGTCGGCCAGCGAGGCGAAGGTACTGATGGCAGCGGGAAAATCCTGCAGCTCAAGATACAGCGTACCCAGCATGTAGCCGTTCTGTATGTCATCGCTGTTGCGCTCATAACGGTCCTGCAGGAATGCGGCCAACTTCAGCAGTGCCGCCTCCTGTGCTTCGGGGGTCTCGACGATCCGCAGCTCTTCCAGAATTCCAGGCAGCGCCAGGTCCCGGGCCGAACCAACGATCTCGTACAAGGAGTAGCTGAACACGGGAATGAACAGCAACGACAGCAATGGCAGCAGTTTGCTGCCTTGCAGATTGGCACGTTCACGCCGGTCCTGATCGCGCATGTCGCGCAGAAAGCTGCGCTGCAATTCGATCTTCAGCTTGTCGCATTCTTCCGCGGTAATGAGACCTTCTGCCAGGTCCGCTTCCAGGTCGGCCAGGCTCTGCTCGTAGACCTGGGTGTTCTTTTGCCGGCGAAGCGCCTTGTCCCCGGTTTTTGCCTGCGGCTTGTAACGCAGCACGGGCCAGACCACGAACAACAGGGCAAGAAGCAGCAACAGCGCACTGTAGGTAAAAAAGGCGGCCATGAATTAACTGTCCCGGTTGTCGTTGAGCAGCTTGCGCAGCTGCTCCTGCTCGGATGAGGTCAGCGGCGCATCATTTTGCACCTCGGCCTGCTGGCTGTTGGCGATCATGCGCCTGGCTATGACAAGCCCTGCCAGCAACAGGAAGGCCGGGCCGAACCAGAGGAAGAAGGTGGCTGCCGTAAGGCGGGGGCGATACAGGATGAAGTCACCATAGCGGCTGCTCATGAATTCGATGATTTCATAGTTGGTGCGCCCTTCCCGGATCTGATCGTAAATTTCGGCACGCAGGTCCGCGGCAATGGGTGCATCCGAACCGGCCAGATTTGAATTCA
>Ga0181587_10001796_pt1 | contig 17955 bp, 16 predicted proteins | sample 071ome_27_FD_132463 | JGI IMG/M metagenome (GOLD analysis project Ga0181587, IMG submission 132463) | Coastal salt marsh microbial communities from the Groves Creek Marsh, Skidaway Island, Georgia - 071409AT metaG (megahit assembly) | ecosystem: Environmental > Aquatic > Marine > Intertidal...
AACGCTTTTTCCCGTGAAGGGATGTGCCGTACTATCCTGTCTTCAAATCCAGCGTCAGCAATTCGGACTTGTTCGCCCCAATACTGTAGCCATTTACAAAAAGCTTATTCTTCCCTGCTGCCACATTGTTGACCCAACCGAAGCCAGATGCATTGGACTGTCGGTATTTCCGATCTCCCGTTTTCAGATCAAAAGCAATGTGCTGAGAACTGCCTTCTATCAAATGAGAGGCCATGATCACAACTCCATCAACCACTTCCACCGTGCCAGGCCCCTGATGAGCTTCAGGCCAATGCAAATACCCTTTGCTGGTTCCCAAAAGCATCTTGAACTGCGACTTGATCCCCTGTCCTGACGCCAACCGCCATTCATATTCACCCACTGGCACTGGCTCTCCCCGATCATTCAACCCATCCCAAACCATCGGATGCTTTCCAGTTTCCCTCTGGCTTTCCACCAGCAACCTTCTGACTTGCTGTTCGGCTTCATTGTAGATCGCCAGGGACACTTTGGAAGGCTCCTCCAAATTATAAGAAATAAGACGCTATGCCTGCAAATTCATTCCCTGATGCAGTAACAAAACAAATGTAACGAAAGTAGAATGGAGTTTCATAACTGAGTGTAACAAATACCTTCTTTGCTTCACGTGCGGACAGAATCATCACTCCAACTGCACCCTTGCAACACTGACCCTCTGGTAAGGATGTCCAATGCGATCCCCATTTTCAAAAACAACAAAGACTGTACCATCCGGCAGCACTGCCACATCCGAATAAGCGGCCGCTTTTTCATGGATCAGGATATCTTCGTCCCAGGTCTTCCCTTCATCACGGCTGATCCGTAGCACCAGTCTCTGCCGGCGTTGACTGAAATTCCCTTCCCGAGCCTTGCCGACAGGACTTGGATGACTGAAAAACCAAACCGGACACTCCCCATCCCGTCTCCAAACCCCTAAACCTGCATGGCACTCGACGTCCGGCAATTGCTTCTCCTCCGCTAACTCCCCTTTCCCGACAGCAGTCCATCGGTTTCCCAGGACGGAACGGAAATTATGGTAGATTTCCCCGTTTTGCTTTTCTGCAATGACAAACTCCCGGACAATCTTGAGATTCGCCGTATCAAAATCAGAGAGACGTTGCCAGTTATTGCCGTCAGGGTTGCAGGTAAAAGTGCAGCATTGTCGGGCAGGTTTGCCGTCCCGCATGACATTGTAACCACCCTGAATGACGAGTTGTCCATTTTGCAGCTGAATGCCATGGACACCATTGCCGGTCGCCGCACTAGTTACATTCTCCGGATATGGGAGTGAGATAATTTGGGCATCGGTCCAGCTTTTGCCTGAATCACAACTGGTCTGGACAAAGTCAATGAACCCCTTCTTCGCCATCCGCCCGTAGTTCCAGGAGCGGACAATGTTCTTCCCGTCTTTGGTTCCTGGCCAATACCGGCAGAATTTGAAGATTTTTCCGGTTTCCCGATCCTGTACCATCGGACCATTGTGAATATCGATACCCGCCTTTGCTGTAATCACCTGCTCCGGTTTCCAAGTATTGCCACCATCTGTGCTGCGGCGAATGACATTGGTGGTATCATGACCAAAATCCCCCTGACCTTTCCGGTCTCCGCAGGTCACCACCAGCGTGCCATTCTGTAAGGCCAGAATCCCGGGAATCCGATATTCTCCCTGCGAGACAGGCTTCTCAAACAGGGTCTGAATTTCCACTTTTGCTGCCTCACTCACGATACCGGAGCAAAACAGGCTCACCAAGGTTACTCCGATCAAAGTCTTTCTTTTCATCTGCATTTTTCTATTCATGATGCCCTCTCAATTACACACCTATACCCAAATCTGCCAATTCTAAGTTTATGAAGATATTGTCCTCCCTGTTACTCCTTTGTGTACTCATTCCCATCCAGGCAAAACAGCCCAATATTCTCTTCATCGCGGTGGATGATCTTCGACCGGAACTTGGTAGCTATGGCAGTCGGGCAGTGACGCCGAACATCGACAAGTTTGCCAAGTCCGCCCTGCAGTTTGACAGGGCGTATTGCAATCAGGCGGTTTGTGGAGCCAGTCGAGTTTCCCTGATGACAGGACTCTATCCGGAGTTTACCAAGGAACGCACTTACCATGTGACCGATTGGAGAAAACGCTGGGCAGGAGTGACGACCCTCAATCAGCATTTCAAGGCAAATGGCTACACCACCATTGGTCTGGGTAAAGTCTATCATGGTAGCGGTGGGGCTGGAGTGGATCCGGATAATTGGACGACTTGGGACAAGCCTTCACAGGGTAAGGAGTATGCTAATCCGGAAAGCTTTGAGGCTCAGAAACAGGCTCAAGCTACCCGTCCTCCCCGCAAACGTGGCAAACATCGCGGCCCCTCGACAGAAGCCTCCAAGGCTGGAGATGATTTTCATCATGACGGGCAACGTGCCAAGTTGGGTTCAGAATACATCCAGAAACTCTCAAAATTTGACAAACCCTTCTTTCTGGCCGTGGGTTTCACCAAACCTCACCTTCCTTTCATCGCCCCCGAAAAGTACTGGAAGCTGTACCAACGTAAGGATTTCTCCATGCCGCAAAACCTTGGCGTCCCTCCCGGATATCCGGACTATGCCCGAAACCGTTTTGCCGGAGAGATTCATGCCTACTCGGATGTGCCCTTAAAAGATCCGCCCAGCCAGTTTTCCTCCGAATTGAATCACCGGCTGATACACGGGTATCATGCCAGTGTCAGCTACACGGATCGAAATATCGGGGAATTGCTGAAGGCATTGGAGAAATCCGGAAAGGCGGACAACACGATTGTCGTGCTCTGGGCAGACCATGGCTGGAAACTCGGCGACCATGGAAGCTGGTGCAAACATACCAACTTTGAGTGCGATACCAGAGTTCCTTTGATCATTCGGCATCCTGGTATCTGCAATGCTCAAGGCAAAACTTCTGCTCTCACGGAACTCATCGACCTCTACCCCACCCTTTGTGATCTCTGTGGGCTGGAAACACCCAAGCATGTACAAGGCACTAGCTTTCGCACCGTGCTGGAAGATCCCAAAACTTCCCATCGAGACTCTGCCTACTCTTCCTATCCGCATTCGGGCCACCAACAACGCCTCATCGGCCATTCCATCCGCACTTCACAACACCGCTATACCGAATGGTGGTCGGAGAAGACGGACAAAGTCATGGACCGAGTCCTAACCGACATTGAGGCCGACCCCGAAGAGCTGACCTCTGTGCAAGGCAATCCTGAGCTAGAGGCCAAACTTTCGAAAGAGCTGCGTAAACGTGTGCAGGCATCCCGCAAGTCTGGCGTACCGCTGGAAAGCCTCCGCAAAGGTTTGTGAACCTACACACTTTTCACGAAACTTGACTGTCCAGAGCAACGACACTACTGTGACTACATGATCGCAAGCATCCGTGAATCCAAAGCCCGTCTGAGTGAATTTGTTGCATTGGCGAATTCTGGCGAGGAAGTGGTCATTACAGTTCGGGGAAAACCCTCTGCGAAGCTAGTGCCGATCCAAGGCTCCAATGACAAGCGGGATAAAATTGCATGGGGTAAGGAAATCAGTGCCAGGCTTGCCCAGCAGCAACCTCCCGCACCGGGTACTTCCTCTCAGGAAATTATAGATCAACTCAGAGAAGAACGGTTTTGATGACAGATTACTGGGACACCAGTACATTACTCAAACTCTATTGTCATGAGGAGGATTCCTTGGCTTATGCTTCGAGAATTCGCCTCGATAGCCCAATCATTACCTCTTCCTTAACAAAGACAGAGCTATACTTTGCCTTGGGCCAAAAAGTTCTTCGAAATGAGACGTTTGGTCAAGGCGTGGACGAATTGTTCCAACCCTTCCTCCATGATGTTGAAAAGGGACGGATCAAATTGATTTCAATTGGGGATGACATTCATCGCCAATCCCATCAGGTCGCCCGGATTTGTTTCGAGCAGGACCCTCCGGTCTTCCTCCGGAGCCTGGATGGCATCGACCTTGCAACGGCATTGCGTGCCAACTGCAAAACGGTCCGCACGACAGATCTGCGCATGCAGGCAGCGATGCCGTTACTCGGATTGGATGTGCCGGATTGATCTCTCGATCAGTGGTTCCATGGCATTTTGGCCAAGAACATCTTCATTCCGCAGGTGTCGGTAAGCCCGGAAAACACCAAAACGGCTCCGACCAAGCCTGCCAACCAAGCAAAGTTGGGGTTAACGTGTTGGCTGAGGACGACGCCGAGGATGACGAGAAAACCTGCCACCAAACGCACTTGCCTGTCGAGCGACATCGACAACTTGGGCAATTCCACAGAGTGGGGCATGTCGTACATGGAGTCGTTCGGGGCATGAGTCCGATGAGGAATTTTGTTCGGGGTCATGGTTTTCATCGTTGCTCCTTCTTTTTGGGTTTTTGTATAGCTGGTTATTCCAGCCAATAACAATATAGCCTCAAAGAAACAGGAGCGAAACCCCGCACGGAAATTATTCCCGTACTTTTACCTTGCTCAGGTCTGCCTTCGTCAATTGATCCAATGTCGTGGTTCGCAGGTATTCCTGGATCTCTTCCCGAAGGGGTTTGAACCGATCATGCAGAGAACAGGGCTTGTCATCCGAGCATCGGGTCCAGCCTATGGCGCAGGCTTTGAGGTCGGTATGAATGTCGTCAAAAACCTGTACAACCTGCAGCAAACTGATTTTGGAAGTGGGGCGTTTCAGGGCAAATCCACCTCCCGGACCCATGTTGGATTCCAGAATCTTGGCTCCCACCAAATCCTTTAAAATTTTCGACAGGTAATGCCTGGGCATTTCTTCAAACTCAGCAATGTCCTTGGCCAGACAGGGGCCTTTATCCTTACGCTCCGCAATGTAAATCAACGCACGAATCGCATAGAGACTGGGCTTGGTATACAGAAGCATCGAGCTGAAGGATTGGGGGAAATTCTATCGAGAAAAAGAGAAATTAATAGACAATTCTCTCCCTCCACCATTGCAAGCATGGAATGCAGTAAAATCAACCTTCTCCTGGGACTGCCGCTAATAACTCCTTGGTGTAGTCTTGGTGCGGATTCCGATACACATCTTCGGCGGTATTTTGCTCCACGATTTTACCGGCTTTCATTACGGCGACATAATCGGACACGAACTTCACAACACTCAGGTCGTGGGAGATAAAGAGATAGGTCAGGTTGTGGGAGTCCTGAAGATTGCGCAGCAGGTTGAGGACTTGAGCCTGAATGGAAACATCCATCGCACTTACGCACTCGTCACAAACGATAAATTCCGGCTCCACAGCCAATGCACGGGCCACACAAAGCCTCTGGCGTTGCCCTCCTGAAAACTCATGCGGGTAGCGGCGAAGGTGTTCGGCACTGAGTCCGACCTCTTCGAGAAGGGAGACCACACGATCCCGGGTTTCGGCCCTTCCTGTGCAGATCTGGTGAAAGCGGATGGGTTCGGAGAGGGCTTGCTCGATCGTCATCCGCGGATTCAGGGATGCGTAGGGGTCCTGAAAGATGATTTGCAGTTTCTTTCTGTAGGGCAGCAACTGGTCACGATGAAGCTGGCACAAGTCATGGTTGTCATAGAAGACCTGTCCCGAAGTGGCTTTGACCAATTGCAGAATGGCCCGGCCCGTGGTGGTTTTTCCACAGCCGGATTCGCCCACCAGACCCAAGGTTTTCCCTTTGGGAATTTTCAGGCTCACATCATCGACGGCTTTGATGAGCTGATGATCCTTCGACTGGGTGAAATGCACTTTGAGGTTTTTGACTTCGATGAGGGGTTCCGGCGGAGCCTCTTCCTGGGTGTCTTTGGCGGGTTTGGGTTCCTGTACCTCAATGGTGGTTTTACCTTCCAGAAAGTCTTCTACCGTGGGAAGCATCCGGCTGGTGGTTTGAAAGGTGGGTCGGCAAGCTAAAAGCCCTTTTACGTAGGGGTGTTTGGGAGTATCAAAAATCTCACGGACGGTTCCTTCCTCCACAACTTTGCCCCGGTACATGACAACGACCCGGTCTGCCACTTCTGCCACCACGCCCAGGTCGTGAGTGATAAAAATGACGGAAACATCGAGCTCCGTTCTCAATTCCTTGAGCAGTCGCAGAATACGGGCCTGTACGGTGACGTCGAGAGCGGTGGTGGGTTCATCGGCCAGCAGAATGTCGGGATGCGTAACCAGGGCCATGGCAATCATCACTCTCTGCCGCATTCCTCCCGAGAACTCATGAGGAAAGGAATGGGCTCGTTCCTCTGCATCAGCGATCCCTACTTTCTTGAGCATTTCAATGGCCCGTTCCCGAGCCTGTTCTTTGGTGGCTCCCGGTTCATGAGCCAGCATGGGTTCCATGACCTGGTCCAGAATCCGGAGGTACGGATTGAGGCAGCTCATGGGGTCTTGAAAAATCATGGAAATGCGTTTGCCCCGGATCTTGCGTTGGATGGCCGGGTCCACGTGGAGCAAGTCTTCTCCATCAAATGGTACACAGCCGCCTTCAATTTTGGCCGGTGGTTGTGGCAACAGGCCCAGAAGGCTGTAGCAAGTAACGGACTTCCCTGAACCGGACTCACCGACAATTCCCAGGATCTCCCCTTTTTCCAGGGAGAAGGAAACATCATCGACCGCCTTCGTCGTGCCGGTACGCGTATGAAAGTAGGTTTTGAGGTTCTGGATATCGAGAATGGGCATGTTCAGATAAGGGGATCAGTCTTTGGAAGCTTTGACATCCAGTGCGTCCCGGAGACCGTCTCCGAGGAAGTTGAGGGCGAAAAGAGTGAGGGAGAAGAAGAAACCTGGGAGCAGGAGCAGCTCGGGGTGAGTTTCCATGTAGTTGGCTCCTTCCTTGATCAGAATTCCCCAGGAGCTGTTGGGCGGCTTCACTCCGAGACCAAGATAGGAAAGGGTGGCCTCGTACATGATGAAGCTGGGCACGGTCAGCGTGGCGTAGACTACTGTGGGTCCCAGCGTGTTGGGAATGATGTGGCGAAAGAGAATCCGGGAGTTGGAATATCCCAATGCATGAGCGGCTTCAATGAACTCCCGTTCCTTGATGCTCAACACCTGTGCCCGGACGATCCGGGCCAGTGTCAGCCAACCAAAGATGCCCAAGGCAAAGAAGAGTGGGATGATATTGGTCAACCGATCGGAGAAGTCCTTTTTCCATTTTAAGGTTTCCACAAACCAGGCCGAGGTGTCGGAGGACCAATCCTTTAACACTGCCTGCAAAACAATGACCAACACCAGAAACGGGATCGAAAGCAGAATGTCCACCACCCGCATCATAAAGGCGTCTGTGCGGCCTCCGGCAAATCCGGAGATGGAGCCATAAGTCACACCAATGCAAACCGACACAAACGTGGCCACCAGGCCAACCAGCATCGAGATTTGCCCGCCGTAGAGGATGCGTGAAAAGAGGTCGCGGCCCAAGGCATCCGTCCCAAACCAATGTTCTGCAGACGGAGCGGCAAATTTATTGGTGAGGTTGATGATGTTGGGATCTTTGCATTTCCATGCCATTGCAAAGCAGAGCACGATCATCACGATGAAGACGCCCAGGCTCACCATGGCGACCTTGTTCTTCTTCATCCGCAGCCAGGCATCCTTCGAGAGTGAAGAAGGAGCACTATGCATGTTTTCAGCTTTCTGGGGTTCGGAGGTTTGTTCCGCAGTTGCCATTTATGCACCCTCCTTTCCCATTCTCACACGTGGATCGAGAACTCCCGTCAAAATGTCGGAGAAAAGATTCATCACAATGATCAGAAAACCGAAGAACATGGAGACTCCGAGCAGCAGAAACTCATCTCTGGAGACTGCCGCATTGACAAAATGTTGCCCCATGCCCGGAACCAGAAAGATCGACTCCACAATGAAGGAACCACTGATCAGAGCGGCAAACGCAGGCCCCAGGTAAGCGACCGAAGGTAACAGGCCGCCCCGCAAACTGTGTTTGAGGATGACGGTTGTCGGGGACAAGCCTTTGGCATGGGCGGTACGAATGAAATCCTGCGAAAGAATCTCCAAAATTCCACCGCGGGTAAGCCTGGCCAGATAAGCTGCCGACACCAGCCCAAGAGTAAACGCCGGTAACAAAAAGTCCTGCGGGCTCCCCCACCCCGCCACTTTCAACCATGGCACATTGGCGGCGACCAGAATCTGCAACAACGGCCCAATCGTAAAGGCCGGCACACATATCCCAATCATGGCAAACCCCATTAACCCCCAATCCACCCAGGTATTCTTTCGAATGGCGGCCAGAATGCCCAGAGGAATCCCAATTCCTACCGCAAACCCCAAGGCTCCAAGCCCTAGCACCAGCGAAACCGGAAAGGAGTTGGCAATGATGTCGCGAACTGGTTTTCCTTTGCTGCTGGAAACGCCGAAGTCCCCTTGCGTCAGGACTCTGTACGGGTAACGAAAGTACTGCTCCGGCAATGACTTATCCAAGCCATACAACTTGCGAAGGTTCTGCTTGGTAAATTCCGAAACATTTTTTTCGCTGGTGAAAGGTTCCCCCGGCATTGCTTTGGCCAGGAAGAACGTGATCGTGTAGAGGGCAAAGAGAACTAACAGGCCCTGGAGAAAACGATTGAAAATAAAGCGAATCATCGGTGGTCGTGACTGATCAATCCCGTTGCAGTTTTACATATTTCCAGGGATGGTGATCCAACAGCAGCGGATGCCAGTTTTTCACATCCTTGTGGAGGAGATAATTTCTGGAATAATAGTAGAGAGGGAGAATAGGGCGTTCGGAAAGAAACAGCTTTTCTGCTTTGGAGAGCAGGGTGTAGCGGTCCTTTGCATTGGTCGCGGCGGAGGCTTCCTTCAGAATGTTTTCAAATTCTTCACTGGACCAGCCGGTACGATTGTTGCCTGCACCCTTCATCCACATGTCGAGAAAGGTCAGCGGGTCCATGTAGTCCCCGATCCATCCGCCTGCTGCCAGGTCGTAGTTCAAATCAAACATGTTGGTGATGTAGGAAGTCCATTCCATCTGCACGATTTCAATGTTGGCTCCAAGGTGTTCCTTCCAGATGGCCTGCATGGCTTCGCCCACGGCTTTGGACGTCTCTTTGTCGACCGTCAGGTACTCGATATCCGGAAGCCCTTTCCCGCCGGGGTATCCGGCTTCTGCCAGAAGCTTTTTGGCACCTTCCGGGTCGAATTTCACCATGTTTGCATCGGGATAACCCGAGAACGCCGGGACCAGCCCTGTCGCCGGCTTTTGCCCGCCCTGGAGCACATTGTCGATGATCGCCTTCTGGTCCAGAGCCATGGAAAAGGCCAGCCGCACTCTGGGATCATCAAAAGGTTTCCTGGTCGTATTGGTACGAATGAAATAAGTGCCCAAGTAGAGTTCATTGCGGAGATTTTTGGCATAATGCAACTTGGCATATTCGATCAACTCCGGTGCAAGGGTATAGGTGACGTGCAGCTGATTGTTGAAAAACATCCGGCACTCCGTGAAAAGGTTCGCAATCGGAAGAAACCGAACTCCATTGAGCTGCACATTTTCTGCATCCCAGTACTTCGGGTTTCGTTCCACTTCGATGTGGTCATTGAAGACCCAGGATTTCAAAACGAACGGCCCGTTGCAGACCAGGTTTTCCGCTTTGGTCCAATCCGTAAACCTTTCGCTCATGCGGCCATGTTTCAACACCGCATGTTTGGGCACGGGAAACCACGTGTAGTGCTTGGTGACTTCCGGAAGAAAAGGCAGAGGTGCATTCAACTCCACCTTCAATGTATGTGGATCCGGAGCCGTAGCACCAAAATCGATCAGATCCCATATCTTTTTACCAGATTTGGCAAACTCCAGACTCTTTTCAAGGATCAGATTCCGAACCTCTTCAGTAACACTTTCCGGCCACTCGAACAGCTTCGGCTCCTTTATCAACTCCTCCAGCTCCTTCGCGGTAAGGAGATCCAAACCCTTGCGATTAAACAAATCCTCCTCTGCCTCATCATTTGGACCAAAATCCACGTCCTTCAAAGACTCCCACTCCACTGGAAAGTCCTCCTCCTCACGGCATAGCAAATAGGCCCGCTGGGATTTATGGTACGCCTCCGCATCCCGAATGTAGAAAAGCATAAACGCATAATCCGAAGCCAGCTCCGGAGTCAGAATCCGGCGAAAGGAAAACAGAAAATCCTCCGCCGTGAGCGGATGACCATCCGACCATTTTGCCTCTTTTCGAAGCTTAAAGATCCATGTGGTCGGATTCTCCTTATCCTCAGGATACCACTCTTCCGCCACACCCGGCAATGCCACCCCATCCTTCGAAGGATGCTCCAGCACCAGCCCCTCAAAAAGAGAAGAAATGATATTATTTTCCAGCACCCCGGATACAATGTGCGGATCCAAGTCCTTCGGCTCCGCAGAATTTCCCATCAGGAAGATCCCTTCCCGAGTGGCCTTGTCCACCGTGGTCTCCCCCTCACATCCGGTTTGCAGAAGCAAGATGGAAGCCAGTAACAGACTTTGGGTAATAACGAAAAGATTACGAAAAGTTTTCAAAAGATTCCTAACTGATTGCAGCCTCTATGAGGAAAAGTTGTTTCACAGTCAAATGTTGAGAACACTATCCTGCTTTTTCCATGTGAAACTCCATCCTTCCACGTTCCATGTTGGCGATTCGGGCATATATTGGCCCCAAAGTCGAGTCGTTGGCATACTTGTGGGCATATTTTTCAACAGTTTCCAGTAAGGATTTCCACTCAGGATCGGGAATGGAATCCGAAGAAGATCGCATCCCCTGATTTGAAGTCAGGGCTTGAACGACTGAATCATGTACATTCGTACCTAACGCCAGAGCTTTTTGAAGGAGAATTCGAGTGAGAGCAGGATGGCTCAAGGCAAGGTTTGTGTCTATTTTGAGAAACCTTTGGATCTGTTCTTCTGTTGTGAGGCGTTCAAGCAGATCGCTCAGGTACTTTTCCCTTTTATCTGCAGGTAAATCCCGTAACCCCAATTGGAGAAGTTCCTGCTCATTACGTTCCAAGGGGGGACCCTGGACGATTTGATTTCCTAGTTTATCGATGACTTCCCTAGCTTGTGGGTGTTCCAGTAAGTTTGAGAAGTTTATTGGTGGAAGCCCATGCATTAACGGTATAGGCACGTAACTATTCGGTTTTTTCTTTTTCGCCTGAGTTCTGTTCCAATAGAGGAGAAACACTTCCTGAGGGCATAATTGGGAAAGTTCACCCAGATAATACAGGCATTCATCCAGATCATCTAGGGAAGGCGTTTCTATCAGCTTGTTGAGGATCGATTGCAGGATATTGGTATCAAGACCTGCCTCCGAGTGCTTCGCCTTGTCCAGCGTTCGATAAACATAGCTATTTATTAACCAAGTCTCTTCGGGAATTGGTATTTTCACCAATATTTTCCAGTCTTCAGGAATAGTTGGGCCAGGGTTTTTTCCTACAAATTCTAAGATCGAATCTGTTATAGTTGGATTCTTTATAGATGCCAACTCTTCTACAAGAGCCCATCCATCATCGGGTAACGTGGCTTCTTGCTGCCAAAAAGATAGGCAGTGAATCGCTCCTGATATCAGACTATCAATATTTGAATCTATTGCAGATCTACAAAGATTGAGGCGTTCCTCGTAATTTCTCTGAGTAGGTTCGTATATCAGAGCATCCAAGTCTTTTCCTAATCTTCTTTCTTTGTGTTGGATTATCTCATTGGCCATTTCCAAGGCAAGATTGGGAGAGCAATCAGATAATCCAAAAAACAATTTTCGAAAATTGGGCTTGAAATCATATTGTTCAACATGGGTCGCGAACTGAAGTATCCAATCGATTACTTCTGAAGCAGATGAAAACCTTTTCTGTATTTCTTGAACTACAGAAGAGATAAACTCATCCCAGTTCTTCTGAAATTTTTCTACCCAATTTTGATCACGCTGTTCTTTAGGAGGCAATGATTCCTCATCGTATCCATTGCTTAAAGTTGCCCTGCATAATTTTAATTCCAATGAATCTGGGATTTCTTCAATTACCCGCACAAATTCCTCTTTGAGTTTATCTGTTTTTTCAAAACGGATTTTATGGCCCAGTAACTTGTGTATTTGAAAATGAATCAGTGGCTCTGCTGAGCTTGCTATTGTTTCTCTAAGGATACTTAAGGCTTTTGATCGGACAAAGTTCCATTGTTTCCATTCTGCTTTCGAAATGGATTCGGAATCTCTAAAACGGATGATTCTCGATGCTTCTGAGAGTACCTCAATGGCTACAAGTGTATGAGCAACAGATTCTGACTGGGTGAGTTTTTGGCACAAATCCAAAGCTCTTACACGTAATGGTGAGCTTTGCATAATTGAAACAGAATAATCCTGCCAAAATAAGCTCTTTCCCCCACCTAGCCAAGAATGTGTAAAATTATTTTTGAAAAAGGGTCTTAGTAACTTCCTGTAAATCCAAAGTGGATAACAATCCGAAGAATGTAGTAACTCACCCTTAAACTTTTCTTCCAACCAATCCATCGCAATTTCAGAAATTCGTAAGGACTTTCCGAATTCGTATTCAGCTATTTCACCGATTGCGTAGATGGGGTGATTGTCATTGTTGTTTGGTTGAGGTAATAACTCCTCCCCTTTTCCCAATTCCCATAGTAAATCGAGACAACGTTGAGTGTAGTCAGGATTTATCTTAGCAGTGGGCTTTATTAGTTCAGGAATACCAGCAATCAAGTATTTATGCGTCGTCTCGCCTCCGAACCAAGCTTGCCCATTTGGGCTCCCTTCTGGAGCTTCTGTTGTTTGGAGAGCAAGTTCTGCCAATTCGAGTGTTCTTGCTGGAAGAAAATGAGCAATATTTCCCCATTCCTTGAGTTGTTCCCGTCTTTGATAAAAGCTGCTCTTCTTGAATCGATCTGCAAACCACTCCCATAATGGCTGAGTGACTGAATCTGCGTCCTGGTGTTTATTGAATGCCCGCCATTCAGCTTCAGCCACATGCTGCATCACTTTGGGAAAGTACTCAGAGGAAAAGTGGTTTAGAAACCTGCGAACGAACAAGCGGTCATCACCATTAGTGCCATAGCAAGCTTCATAGGCTAAGTGATCGGAAAGAAGATCTGGAACTATTCGGATTCCAGCATCTGTTTTGAGGAGTACACCAGCAGTCTCCATCTGTTCGATAATGTCCTTCACATCACTCGGGTTGGACCCAATGAATGCTGACATCTGCTCCATTAGCTCTGTGCTTTCTGGCATGGGTGAAAGCAGGGACAACGCTCTCACAAAATCTTGAACCCTTCTATCCTCATAGTCCCTTTTCAATTTCTCGATATCTCTTAAAAACCCTCGCTCCAACACAAGGTCCTTAAACGTTTGTGTGTCTTTAAGCTCTGTTTCTGAAAGCTCACCTTTTTGAAATAATTCGTAAGCAAGAATCGCAAGAAGAGGGCAATCCTCTGCCAGTAATCTGAGATGGTTTTGAAACAATGGAGATAATTCAGAGCCCAGTATATCTTCAGCCAGCGTTCTTGCTTCTTTATGATTCAACGGTTGGATCGCCTCAGGCTCCACGATCTCACGGCTATCGATCTGTGCATCCAGTAATTCAGCCCGTACCTGAGCGGTGGGTCCAGGTCGTAACGAGAGCACCAGCTTCACATCAGGTCTCTCTCCTACAATTGGAAACAGAATCTGCCGTATCTCGTTGAGCCTGTGTGCATCATCCATGACAAGAACCAGAGGCTTTGAACTCAGGTCAATGGACTTTGCGTATTCAGAGGCTGAAGCCTGTGCATCTGAAAGAAACAAGAGGGTTGCTTCCGGATGTTGTGAGTTGAACCTTCGAAACCATTCCAGAAGCAAACGGCTTTTTCCAATGCCACCCCTTCCTTTCAGTAAAAATGCCCGGCTCTTTTTGTTCGATGCAAATTCATCCAATGCCTTCAACCACTCATCCCTGCCGGCCATTGTCGATTGGTGGTGAAAAATTCGGCCGTCTTTCAGTAGTTGACCATACTTTGCTTCCCCTCCCATCAGAGGAATTCTTCCTGGAAGATCAAAATATTGTTCCTGCCATCTTGGACCAAAGTGTCGATAGAGTATGATCGCTGCCTCCAGAGGTGGTAGGCAATGAAGGAAATTTTGTGAAATTTCTCTATCATTCCATATTTCCCAGTTTGGATGTTCCTGTACGATCTTACGGCATTCCTCTGAAAAATCTCTAGTGATCAGTAAGATCTTCTTATCCGCTGGATAGATGCATTTTTCGATGGCTTTCCGTGTTTCCCCAGGTCCCCACCTTGCCTTTGGATAATGCTTACACTGGAATGCCCAAATCTCACCTCCTGCCATTTCCGCCCTGATATCAATCCCATTTTGTTTCTCTCCTTTGCGTCCATAGAGTCTGGCTGCCAGGACTTTCTTTTCCAGTCCTGAAGTGGTTTTGAGTATAGGGCCTGCCGCCAGAAAATCGCAAAAAAAATTCTCGAATGTGGGCCAGGAGAATTCCGGTGCACAAAAGGGAAGAAGAGAACTTTTTGGAGTGACTGCGGGCATTATCCTTGAAAAAATATGGTAATGACCCGATTATTTCAAGGATGGAACGTGAATTTTTCCCAAGGAGCCAGTATTTTGAGCGAATTGAGCAGTCTCTGCACCGTTATCCGGTAACGGTGTTACTAGGTCCTAGGCAAGTGGGTAAATCTACTCTGGCCCGGCTGTTTCCAAGTCCTCCAGAAAACCATTTTGATCTCGAAAATCCCATTGATTTGAACCGACTGGAACCGGACTCCTTTGGGTTGTTGTCCAGTTTGGAAGGAATCGTTGTCATTGACGAAATTCAATTGATGCCGGAATTGTTTGCTCAATTAAGAGTCATCGTGGATCAACCGCTTCCAAGGAGCCGCTTTCTCCTCACAGGAAGTGCTTCTCCTGAATTGGTTTCCAGGACATCCGAATCCTTGGCAGGTCGTGTAAATATTATCGAGATCAGCGGCTTTGACCTCTCTGAAATTGGCCATAGTCAATGGGAGCAGCTATGGTTGCGTGGAGGATTTCCGGATGCCATTTTAGCTGTTGATGATTTGGCGGCACTGGACTGGTTGGACAATTATTTGAAGACTTGGGTCATGAGGGACATCCAATTGGTGGCTGGTGGGGAAATCACTTCTCAAAAATTGGCAAAATTCCTTCAGCTTCTTGCCCATTATCATGGTCAAACCTGGAATCAAAATAGTGTATCCAATACGCTGAGTATGGATGTGAAAACTGTTCAGAGATACCTGGATGTATTTGAGGGAGCCTTTTTGATTCGAATGCTCTACCCACACGAGAAGAACATTGGTAAGCGGCTTCACAAAACCCCCAGACTCTACTTCCGGGACACTGGTTTGCTTCATCGATTGCTCCGAATCCGAAGCTATAGCCATTTGCGAAGTCACGACCGAATGGGAGCCTCCTGGGAGGGGTTTGCCATGGAGCAGGTCATTCGAGGCGTAGATCGACATCAGGATTTTTACTTTTGGAGAACTCATGGCGGGGCGGAAATCGATTTGGTGCTACCCCATTTGGAGAAACCAGTTGGTTTTGAATTCAAAGCCTCCACCAGCCCAAAAGTGACCAAAGGGTCTCAACTGTCAGTTGAGGATTTGGAATTGGATAAACTCTATGTCGTACATCCTGGCAGTCATGAGTTTGATATTTCAGAGACCATTCGAGCGATTCCCATCACTTCCCTTTCAAGTGTGCTACATGGGCTGCAATAGGGGGCGACTTGTCGCCTTATGAAAAGTGGTCTCGTTTCACGACCTGGCAATTGCGTAAAAAGAAAAAGCACGCAGCCTCCCCGCTGCGTGCTTTTAAGAATCCCTTGGTAAAGATTGGTATCCCCAGTTCAACCAATCCATATCGATGGGAAAAAATTTAGAGAAATATTGGTGTGTTAGCTTTCAGGAAGCTTGTCCTGATCCGTAAATTGAAAATAAACGTGGGCGGTGGTTCGTCCGTTTTCGACGACGGTTTCCATCCGCAAGGGTTCGGAATCGTCGGCAATGGTGGTGGGTTGTTCCGGTGCAGTGGGTTGGTTGTGTTTTTTGGTGGTCGCGGTCCAGGCTCCGAACGCGACAGCGGCGGCAGCAGTGCCAGCCAGGATCTTGCGGACTTTGGTCCATGGTCCCTGGATAACGTTGTTTTCTCTGGGAGCAGAGATGGTGGCGGCACTGTGGCCATGTTGCCAGTGCAGTTGCGTTTCCAGTGCTAGGGCTTGCAGGTAGACTTTTCGAGCTGATTTATCTGATTTCAGAAGGGTAATCAGCTCTGAATGTTGCTCTTGAGTGAGGTCACCATCAAGTAGCGAGGAGATCAGGCGGCGCAGGGTTTCGTCTTTATTTGGGGTCATGGGGAAAGGTGGGTGGTTATGAGGTATTAGCGAAAGTCGTGAATGCATTACGAATTTTTTAATATTTTTATAAAATGGCTGAATCCGCCGTTTGGGGCTCTCTCCGAATGTGATGCCTGGAGGGGCATAAAATGTCCATGGGTGTTCATTTTTTTATCACCTACATGTGGGTGATGTGGTGTGATTTCATGGTTTTCAGGAGTTGCGGTCGAATCTACATTGATTTTGAATGGATTGGCATGGGTCTGGCAAATCGGCTCAATCATGTCTGAAATCCAAAAATTCCGAAATTGTTGGTCAGTATTGGCCTCCAACACGATTGTTTCGCTGAATGACAATTTGGCGAAGTATGTCATTCTTGGGCTTTGTGGGGCTTTGATGAGTCAGTCCGGTTTTGAGCGGCTGAATTCTCAAATCGCGTTGTTGTTGGTGTTGCCGTATATCTTGTTTGCTCCGGTAGCGGGTTGGGTATCGGACCGTTTTTGCAGGCGCCGGGTTCTGGGGGTGACGGTGTTGGCGCAGTTTATTGGCTTGGGTTCGATGAGTGTTGGTCTGCTGACCCAAAGCTTGAGTCCTGTGCTTGCCGGGCTGTTTTTATTAAGTGTACAGTCGATTTTCTTTTCTCCTGCGAGGTATGGCATTTTGAAGGATCTGGTGGGGCGTCATAAGTTGGGTCTGGCGATAGCGTGGACGGAGTTGCTGGTGATGATGGCGGTGTTGATGGGTGGTTTTCTTGGTGGGTTGTTTTTTGCCATTGCGGAGAACCAGATTGGTGATCCCTGGCGTGGAGCGTTGTGGGTTGTGGCGGGGATTGCGGGTTTGGGGGCGTTGTCGTGGGTGATTCTTCAAGGGACTCCTAGGGTGTCGAGTGGTGATCATGAGCGTCCTTTGTTTCGCTGGGGGATATTGGTCGGGCATTTTTCGGACTTGCTGGATTCTTTGCGAAGCCGGGGGTTGCGTTTGGCGATGTTGGGTTTTGCTTGGTTTCTGGGGGTTGCGTGGTTGGTTTTGTTATGCCTTGCCGTGATTGCCAAGGGGGTCGCTGAACCGGAAAAGGTGGGGCAGTTGACGGGGCTTTTCAGTCTCTTTTTGGGGTTTGGAACCATTCTGGGGTGTGGATTTACGGGCTATATCAATCGGGGGCGTGTGGAGTTAGGGACGGTGGCTCTAGGGGCAATCGGGATTGTGATCTCTCTGATTTGTACAGGGCTTTCCATACGTTGGGGTTGGGTGGAATTCGGAAATTATGCCTGGGTATTCCGCTTCAGTCTGCTGGCATTGGGGTTTTCCGGTGCCATTTTTTCGGTACCGCTTCGTGGATACATGCTGGATGTGGCTGGGGAGGCACAACGGGGTCGTGTGATCGCGTCTTCTACTTTGCTGGGCAATCTGTTTGGTCTGCTGTTTATCGGGCTGCATTTTTGGATGTTGCGGCTGGGGATTTCTCCTGGAGAACAGTTTTTGTTGATGGTCATACCGAGTGTTTTGGTAATGGGGTATGTTCTGGTTTTGTTACCTGAGGCTTTGTTCCGTACATTGGTGCTGATTTTGACGCGTTTGGTGTATCGTTTAAAAATTTCCGGAGCGGAGCAGGTA
>Ga0181587_10001798_pt1 | contig 17949 bp, 17 predicted proteins | sample 071ome_27_FD_132463 | JGI IMG/M metagenome (GOLD analysis project Ga0181587, IMG submission 132463) | Coastal salt marsh microbial communities from the Groves Creek Marsh, Skidaway Island, Georgia - 071409AT metaG (megahit assembly) | ecosystem: Environmental > Aquatic > Marine > Intertidal...
CGGGTCAGTGCGTCGAAGTGCTCTGCGAAACCCGGGCTCGCTCCGTGTTCGCGGCCGGTAGCAGCCGGGTCTTCCGCCGTGTGTTCGCTTGTCACCACAGAGCCTCCGCTCTCACTCGTGCCCCGAGACGATAGGCGACCGGTTCCCCCTTTAGGGACTCGGGCCGGTGATCGCGCCTGCTCGACGTGCGCCGTAGGATCGAAGCAATGAGCCGCATCCTTGCGATCGACATCGGTGGGACGAAGATCGAGGCGGGCATCGTGACGACCGAGGGGACGATTGTCCGCCGGGCTCGGGTTCCCTCGACCGATCCGCTCGATGCCGAAGAGTTGTTCGCTCGGGTTGCGAGCGTCGCTGCGGAGGTACGCGACGACGGTGAGCCGGAAGTGGCCTGTGGCGTTGGGTGCGGGGGTCCGATGCGTCGGGGAGGTACAGCCGTCTCGCCTCTCAATATCGCCGTGTGGCGCGACTTCCCGCTGCAGGAGCGTCTCCGCGAGGAGACAGGGCTCGTCACCCACATCGACAACGATGCAAAGGCGCTTGCGCTCGCCGAAGGGTGGCTTGGCGCAGCCGTTGGGGTGAGCGACTATCTCGCGATGGTGGTGTCCACCGGGGTGGGCGGGGGCATCGTCTTGGGAGGTCGCCTGCTCGACGGGGCCGATGGCAACGCCGGCCATATCGGTCATGTCGTCGTCGAACCCGACGGTTTCGAGCTGCCCGGGCACACTCGCGGCGTGCTCGAGGCAGAGGCGAGCGGTACGGCGATCGCGGCGCGTCTGGGCATTCCTGCGGCCCAGGCGCCGGAAGCCGAACGGCGCCGAGTGGGCACGGTTGTTGGACGGGCTGTCGGATCCGTTGCGAACCTGCTCGATCTGAAGCTGGCGGTCGTTGCCGGGTCGGTTGCCCTCGGCTTCGGTGACGTGTTCTTGCGGGCTGCCCAGGCCGAGGTCGACCGTGTTGCGACGCTCCAACACTCGAGCGGGACTCGGATCGTCGCTGCTGCGCTCGGAGCGGACGGGCCGTTGGTGGGCGCAGCAGCTGTGGGCCTGCGTGGCATCGGGCAGGATGTGGGTGGCCTATGACACCCATTCGCACCGTGTTCGGCGCGCTTCGCGTCCTGATCTCCCGACCATCGCTGTGGGCGACAGCGATCGTGCAGGCTCGCCGTTTCGTCCCCGACGGATGGTGGCGACGACCCCCGTTCTTGCCAGTTCCCGACGCTGAGCTGCTCGCGTTCCGGGCTTCGACGCAGTACGGCGATCCGCAGCACCCGGCATCGGCTGAGGACCTGGTGGCGTGGTTGGAGTGGTGTCGAGCCGAGGCCCGGCGCTGACGTGTCTCGCTGGTCCGTCCTCCGCTGGGGCGGTGATGCAGCCACGCTCCATGCATTCGAGCCCCCACCGGTGGAGAAACCCTGCCTGGTCGTCGCTGAACTCCAACGCCCGGCCCTGGTGCTCGGAAGCACGCAGAAGATCGAGATGGCCGACCGAGTTCGCGCCCACGAGCATGCACTCGACATCGTTCGCCGACGCAGTGGTGGGAGTTCTGTCGTGTTGGTGCCGGGTGGACACATTTGGCTCGATGCCTGGATTCCTTTCGGCGACCCGCTTTGGACCGACGATGTTGCTGCGGCGGCCGTTCCTCTCGGAGAGGCGTGGCTGTCGACCATGACGAATCTGGGCTGGACCGGTCTGCGGGTCCATACCGGTGGAGCAGAGGCTGCGCCTTGGTCAGACCTGGTGTGTTTCGCCGGACGGGGTCCGGGGGAGGTCATCACCGCTGACGGCCGCAAGCTTCTCGGCCTGAGCCAACGCCGGACCCGAAACTGGATTCGTCTGCAGTGCCTGGTGCATCGTCGCTGGAGCGCGGCAGATGCCCTTGCCGGACTGTCCCTCAGCGAAGAGCAGCGGTGTGTCGCCGAGATGGCGCTGAGGGATGCAGTTGCCGTTGTCGGCTCGGTCGATGAGGCGGCCGTGCTCGACGGTCTGCTCGCAGCACTGCGCTAGCCGGCGACGGCCCTGGTTGGGCAACGCGATCGAGGAGCGACGTGGGCTTGTTGCATCGCGTTGCTACCGAACGCGCGTTCGTTCGCGCGGAACGTGGGGGAATTACTTGTCAAATGGGGACTAGAGGAGTAATGTGGAGCGAAATGGAGGGGAAGGGAGGTTCTGTGAGGACCTCCAGGCGCTCAGCGCCGACTGCCGCTCCGACAACGGTGAACAACGAGAACGTGAGAGGGGGGATGACATGGCACGCTTCGTGGGCAATTTCGAGCACACGATCGACGACAAGGGCCGCCTTATCCTGCCCTCGTCATTTCGACCCAAGCTCGCCGATGGGGCCTACATCACTCCTCTCGATCACTGCTTGGCCATCCTCCCGACCGAAGAGTTCGACCGGATGGCCGAACGACTCGAGGCGCAGGTTTCCGCTGGCGAGGTCGAGGTGAATGCCCTCCGACACTTTGCAAGCCAAGCCGACGAGGTGACTCCTGACTCGCAGGGTCGGGTTCGGCTGCTCCCGCATCTGCGAGAACTCGGCGGTCTCGACCGCACAGTCATCGTCACAGGCGCCCTTCGTCGGATCGAGATCTGGGACATCGGACGGTGGAACGACCTAGGCACTGCCGGCGCCGAACAACTCGCGAACGCCATCGAGAAAGGGCACGGCTTCGGCCCCTGAGGCCAGCACGCCCGCCATCCAGCTCTCACCCACAAGACAGACCACGAGACAGACCACGAGACAGAAAGGACCACCTCAGCCACCCGACACGAACACCTCGATCATCTGCAGTCTTCCGATCAGCAAATGGAAGACCCGTACTCCGCCCGCTTGCCATTAGTTCGACCGGGGAGACATCCCGGCGAACGCCGCCGATCGGGAGACTGTAGATGAGCGAGCCGTTCGCTCGAGCCCGGCTGGTCCATCATGACCGCAGCAGGCGACAACTCTCAGGCCAATGTGCCGGCATCGAACCACGAATTCGAGCATGTCTCCGTCATGGTCGATGAGGTCGTCTCGGTACTCTCCGAAATCCCCCCCGGTGTGATCGTCGACGCCACCCTCGGCGGCGGCGGTCACACCGAGGCGCTCCTTGCGGCCAGTGCCGAGGTGTCGATCCTCGGGCTCGACCGCGACGAGGCAGCCATCGCAGCCGCAGGCGCTCGCCTCGCGCCCCACGGTGAACGGGTGCGGCTGTGCCACACCCGTTTCGACGGGATCACCGACGCCGTGCGGAGCATCGGTGTCGATCAGATCTCGGGCTGCTTGTTCGATCTTGGGGTCAGCTCTCCACAACTCGACCACGCCGACCGTGGGTTCAGCTTCCGCAACGATGGGCCCCTCGACATGCGAATGGACCGCAGCGGTGGTGCTACCGCAGCGGATCTTGTCAACGGAGCGGACGAGCGCCACCTGACCGCGATCCTTCGCCGAAACGGTGATGAGCGTCATGCACCTCGCATCGCCCGCGCACTCGTCGCGGCTCGTCCGATCACCACCACTGCGCAACTGGCGGAGATCGTTCGCGACGCCATTCCTGCGGCGGCCCGTCGTACCGGTGGCCATCCGGCTCGCAAGACGTTTCAGGCGATTCGTATCGAGGTCAACGGCGAGCTCGAGATCCTCGAGGACGCCCTGCGGCAAACGCTTGCGCTCCTTGCTCCCGACGGACGCTGCGCCGTTCTCGCCTACCACTCGGGCGAAGATCGCATCGTCAAACGAGTGTTCCGTGATGCGGCCGGCGAAGGTCCGAGACCGCGCCACGATCTTCCCGCTCCTCCCGGCAGCGAAGCCTCCGTCTCACTGCTGTGGCGCGGCGCAAAGAAGCCGTCGAGCGGCGAGATCGAGCGCAATCCGCGTGCGCAGGCAGCGCGGTTCCGTGCGGTTCAGAAACTGGGGCTGGCTGCCTGATGGCTGCGACACCTGCGACCGCACGTCGCTCGGGGGCAGCTGCTGCCCGGTCCCGACCCGTAGCCCAACCCAAGGCGCGCCGCGCCTCGCTGCGGGTCGTTTCCCCACCCGCTCGGTCTGGGGCACTCGTCCCGATGAGCGTGGTGATGGGTGGAGTCTTCACTGTGCTCTTCGCAATCGCAGCGGTGCAGGCGGTTCTCGTTCAGACGCAGGCCCGGATCGATGCCCAGACGGCCGCGAACCTTGCGATCGTCGAGCAGATCGATGCGCTCGATGCCCAACTCGCATGGATCGAGTCACCTGCCGGCATCGAGGCGTGGGCAAAGGAAACAGGCCTCGTGCGCGCTCCGGGTTACATCATCCTCTCGCCGGTGGGAGAAGGGGCGCTGGCAGCTCCGGTCGTCGCCGATCCGTTCGCGTCCAAACGCCTCATCCACTCAGGTGACGAGGGGACGAGCGGATGACCGGACGCCGTCGATCGCGCACCAGACGCGGCAACGTCACAGCAGTCCGCCCGGCCATCAGTGCCGGGCGGGTCCGCGTTGTCGGCCTGGTGTTCACGCTCGTCTTCGGAGCATTCGGCTACCGACTCGTCGATCTTCAGGTGACGCAGGACCCAACGCTGACCGACGCTGTCGGCCGTCATGTCGAGCGCATCGAACTCCCTGCCACCCGGGGCTCGCTCGTCGATCGCCACGGCCGTCCTCTTGCCATCACCCGTCCGAGCGCAACAGTGGTGGTGAACCCGCGCCTCGTCGCAGATGAGCAGATTCCCGGTGTGGTCGCCCAACTTGCGCAACATCTCGACGTCGATCCGGCTCGGTTGACCGAGGCACTGGCGTCCGACAAAGCGTTTCGCTTCCTGCAGCGCCAGATCGATCCGATGGTCGGCGAAGCGATCATGGAACTTGGGCTCCCCGGTGTGTGGCTGCAGGAAGAGCCTCGGCGGGAGTACCCCAACGGCGACTGCTCGGCTCGGGCGCTCCTGGGTCGGGTCGACATCGATCATCTCGGGATCAGTGGGCTCGAGTACCTGCACGACGAGACCCTCACCGGTACCGACGGCGTGTCATTGGCGGAGGTGAGCGCCGATGGACACCTCACAATCGTCGGCGGCGATTCGGTGATCCATGCGCCGATACCGGGTGAGGATGTGCGGTTGAGCTTCGATCGTGACGTGCAATTCAAGAGTGAGCAACTGGTCGCCGAGGCGGTTGCCGCAAACGGCGCGGACTGGGGTGTTGCGATCGTGGCCATCCCGTCGACCGGTGAACTCGTTGCCCTCGCCGGAGCGACCAGAGACAGCGAGACCGACGAGGTCGCGTGTACGACTGAGAACCTCAACTTCACCAGGGCCTACGAACCTGGATCCACCCTGAAGGCCATCAGCATCGCTGCGGTACTGGATGCTGAGATGAGTAGCCCCTTCGAACGGCTGTCCCTCGAGCCTTCCCTGCATTTCCCGTTGGACGACGGAGAAACGTTCGCGATTTTCGATTGGTTCACTCACACCGAGGACACGTACAGCACCACGGAGGTTCTCTCCAAGTCGTCGAACATCGGTGCAGCCACGCTTGCCGAGCGAATCGGTGCCGAGGCGCTCTACGACGAATATCGCGACTTCGGTTTCGGGTCGGCCACGGCAGTCGATTTCCCGGGCGAAACGGCAGGGATCATCCAGCCGTTCACATCTGCCGTTGCCCTTCCGACGGCCAGTTACGGACAGGGTGTGGCTGTGAGCCCGATCCAACTGGCCATGGCGTACAACGTCATTGCCAACGGCGGGCGATACGTTTCGCCAACACTGCTTCGGGGTGGGTCGATCGACGTCGAACGACAGGTCATCGAGTCGAAAACCGCAGTGCAGCTCCTCGAGATGCTCGGTGCCGTGGTCGAGCATGGCACCGGCAAGGCCGCTGCGATTCCGGGGTACGAGGTCGCCGGCAAGACCGGCACGGCGTGGCAGCCGTGCGATCATGGTGGGTACAGCGACTGCGAGGACGGCCACCCGACCGAGGGCCGGCACTACACGGCGAGTTTCGTCGGTATCGTCAGCAATGATCTCGGCCCGGCATTCACCGTGCTCGTCGTCATCGACAATCCCCGTCGTTTGGCGGTCGGCGGTGGTGACGTTGCTGCACCCGTGTTCGCCGAGATCGCGTCCTACACCGCTCGGCAGTTGCGCATCACGCCAGTGGCTGCGGCGCAGGGCGAGATCGGTCCGGTTCGGGCACCCGTGAGCACCCTCCCGACCGACGATGGTGGCGAGTCCACACAGGACCAGTGATGGTGCAGGTCGACGAGATCGCCGAACGCCTTGGTGTGCAGGTGGTGTCTGCGAGACACGATGTTGCAATCGACGAGGTCGAACACGACTCTCGCTGCGTCGGACCGAGAACGCTCTTTGCGTGCATCCCCGGAGCGGTCGTCGACGGCCACGACTTTGCGGTCGCCGCGGTCGAGGCAGGGGCCTGCGCTCTGCTGGTCGAGCGACGCCTTCCGCTCGATGTACCGCAGCTGCTCGTGCCCTCGGTGCGGCAGACGATCGGACCGGTTGCTGCCATGGTGCACGGAGATCCCTCCGAGGTGATCGATGTTGTGGGCGTCACCGGAACGAACGGCAAGACAACGACCGTCCGGATCGCCGGTGCGCTGCTGACCACGCTCGGTCGGAGGGTGACTGAGATCGGCACGCTCACCGGCGAGCGGACCACCCCCGAGGCTCCTGAACTCCAGCGTCAACTCGCGGCGGCAAGGGCGGCGGGACACCAGGCCGTGGTGATGGAGGTGTCGAGCCACGCGCTCGATCAGCATCGTGTCGACGGAACCAGGTTCCGGGTTGCTGCCTTCACCAACCTCGGCGTCGATCACCTCGACCACCACGGCACCATGGAGGCCTACTTCGACGCGAAAGCATCCCTCTTCACTCCTGGCCTGAGCGATCGGGCAATCATCGACACGACGACCGAGGCCGGAAGGCGTCTTGCCGACCGCACCCAGATTCCAGCCGTGATTCTCGGTCCAGAATCCGTTGCCGACATCGAACACTCGTCGACCGGTAGTCGCTTCCGGTGGCGTGGTCACGACGTCTTCGTTCCCCTTGTGGGCGCCTTCAACGTGACCAATGCGGTGATCGCAGCGGAAATCGTAGTGTCGCTGGGCTTCGAGCCCGCTGCTGTCGTTTCCGCGCTGTCAGAACTCGATGGTGTACCCGGGCGCTTCGAGACCGTCGATGCCGGACAGGATTTCATGATCGTTGTCGACTATGCCCACACACCCGATGGGCTCGAGGCGGTGCTCCGTGCCGCTCGGCAACTCACCACCCGCACGCTCACCGTCGTGTTCGGGGCAGGCGGGGATCGTGACGCAGGAAAGCGTCCGCAGATGGGGGAGGTGGCCCGTCGACTCGCCGATCGGGTGGTCGTGACGAACGACAATCCCCGCAATGAATCCCCTGATGCGATCATCTCCGCGATCGTTGCGGGCATGTCGCAGCCTCCTGAACGCATCGAACCGGACCGACGGCTGGCGATCCGTCACGCAATCGCAGGTGCGCGTAGCGGCGATCTCGTCCTCATCGCCGGAAAAGGGCACGAGTCGACCCAGACCGTCGGCGCAGAGGTCATCGACTTCGATGATCGTGAGGTGGCGCGACAAGAGGTCGCTCGCCTGCGAGGCTTCGAGTCATGATCCGATTGCTGCTCGCCGGTGCGATTTCGATGGTCGTCTCGCTCCTCGGCACGAAAGCGCTCATCACCTGGCTCACGCACCGGCAGATCGGGCAGCCGATCCGCGATGATGGGCCCCAGGAGCACAGGGTCAAGGCCGGCACGCCCACGATGGGTGGCCTTGCCATCGTGGCGGGTTCGGTGAGCGGCTACGTGATCTCCGATTTCATCGGCGGCATCTATACCAGGACCGGGATCCTTGTGATGCTTGCAATCATCGGTGGCGGTGCCGTCGGCCTCATGGATGATTGGATCAAGGTCGTCGCCCACCGCAATCTGGGCCTCAACAAGCGGGCCAAGATGCTCGGTCTCGTGATCGTTGCGGTGGGCTTTGCGTTTCTCGTCACCGAGTTCACGAACGTTCCGACGACCCTCTCGTTCACACGGTGGGACAATCCGGGTTGGGAGTTGGGGCGAATCGGGTGGATGGTCTGGGCCTTGCTGCTGATTGCAGCAACCACCAACGCAGTGAACCTGACCGACGGGCTCGATGGTCTTGCTGCCGGCTCCGGCATCTTCGGTTTCTCGGCGTTCACGGTCATCTGCTTTTGGCAGTTCCGTCACCTCGACTTTTACGACAACCCACACGCGCTCGATCTTGCAGTCGTCGCCACGGCCATGGTGGGTGGGATCGTCGGCTTCCTGTGGTGGAACGCTGCTCCTGCGCAGATCTTCATGGGCGACACGGGATCCTTGGCGATCGGTAGCGGCCTTGCTGCGCTTGCGCTCACCACGAACACGCAACTGCTCCTGCCGATCATCGGGGGTCTCTTCGTGATGGAGACGGTGTCGGTGATCTTGCAGATCGTCGTCTTCCGACGGTTCGGAGGTCGCCGACTCTTTCGAATGGCGCCGATCCATCACCATTTCGAACTCTCGGGTTGGCCCGAGACCACGGTCATCGTTCGGCTGTGGATCATGTCGGGGCTGTGCACCGGCGTCGGACTCGGCTTGTTCTACGCCGACGCGATCGCGGCAGGAATCACTGCGTGATGACGCTCGATCGTTTGCTGTCGTCACCGCGTGCGGCCTTGCTGGTCGGCTTTGGTGTGACGAACCGTGCGGTGGCCGCGGCGCTCGTTCGCCGGGGGCACTCCGTCACGGTGATCGACGACCGAGGCGGCGACGACGTAAACGCCGCAGCCGCCGACCTCGGCCTGCTCGTCGCCGATGATCCAGACGCGGTTGTGGCCCATGTGGCAGCCGCCGATCTTGTCATTCCCACGCCCGGACTCCCGGAGCAACATCGAGTCTTCGCGGCAGCCGAACGTCAGGGCGTGCCCATCGTTTCAGAGCTCGATCTTGCCGGCGTGTGGGACGACCGGCCCGTCGTGGCGGTGACCGGTACGAACGGAAAGACCACCGTCGTCGAACTGGCAGTGGCGGCACTCACCGAAGACGGGCGCTGCGCAATCGCTGCGGGCAACACCGACACCCCGCTCGTGGCTGCGATCGACGACGCGGCGATCGAGGTCTTCGTGGTCGAGGCATCGTCGTTTCGTCTCGCCCGCGCCGAGCGCTTCCAACCGCTCGTTGCTGCGTGGCTCAACTTCGCACCGGACCATCTCGACGTCCATGTGGATCTGGACGCATACGAGGCGGCAAAAGCGCGGATCTTTGCGCTCGTCGGTGCCGATGGGACGGTCGTCGCGAACGCCGGCGATCCCGTCGTGATGCGCAACGTTCCCCCGGGACGTCGACTCGTCACCTTCGGTACTGCCGCCGCTGATTGGCGACTCGAAGCCGGCACTCTCGTCGGCCCGCAGGGTCCGTTCGGGTGCGCGGCCGATCTCTGGCGATCGCTTCCCCACGACATCGACAACACGCTCGCCGTTGCGGCGTTGCTCGATCCGATCGGCGTCGAACCGGAGGCCGTGGCTCGTGCTGCAGCGAACTTTGCAACGATGCCGCATCGACTCGCCCCGGTGGGCCAACTCGACGGGCAGACCTATTTCGATGACTCGAAGGCGACCACGCCTCACGCCACGCTTGCTGCCCTGCGGGGTTTCGAGGAAGTCATTTTGATCGCCGGCGGAAAGAACAAGGGGATCGATCTCGGTGATCTGGCGGCTGGTGCTGGTCACGTTCGTGCGGTTGTGGCGATCGGTGAGGCCATGTGGGAGGTTGCGGCCGCATTCACCGATCGCGTTCCCGTCGAGAAGGCCTCAACGCTGGAGGCTGCCGTCGATCTTGCTCGCCGCTTGAGCGCCGGAGAGGTACCGGTCCTCTTGTCGCCGGGCTGTGCCTCGTTCGATTGGTATTCGAATTACGCCGAACGAGGCGACGATTTTGCCAGGATCGTCCGGGAGCGGGAGGCCCGGTCATGACCGCCACGCAGCCACGGAATCGGAAGGGACAGAAAGCGGCCTCGAGAGGACGGCATCCCGCCTCGCAGGTTCCGGCCGATGGCCGGGGCCCGCGTCGTGTCATCGGCAACGCGACAAGGGTGTACGTCGTCCTGTTCCTCACCGTGATGGCTCTCGTGTTGCTCGGCACGGTCATGGTGCTGTCGGCGAGCGCCCCCGAGAGCGTGGCCGACACCGACAGTGCGTGGAGTCTCTTCTGGCGCCAATTGAGGTGGGTCGGCCTCGGTCTCGTGGCCATGATGGTGTTGAAACAGGTCGACTACCACCGATTGCAGGTGTTCGCGAAACCGTTGATGGTCGGAAGCACCGTGCTGCTGGGGGCCGTGTTCCTCCCCGGTCTGGGAGCGAGCGCCAATGGGGCAACGCGATGGCTGGCCTTCGGCGGGCTGCAGATGCAACCCTCGGAAGTCGCAAAGTTTGGAATGGTCCTTTTCGTGGCCGAACTGCTGTCGAGGTCGACGCGGCCTATGAGCAATCCGCGCATCACCGTTGGCCCGATTATTGTCGTCACCGGTTGCTGGTGCCTGCTCTTGCTGCTTCAGCCCCACCTGGGCGCAATTCTCGTCATCGGTACGATCGTCATGTCGATGCTGTTCCTTGCCGGTGCCCCGCTCGGTCCCCTGACGATTCTGGGAAGCGGTGGCATCGTTCTGGCTGGCCTGATGGTGTGGATCACGCCGTGGCGACGTGACCGACTCTTCGCTTTTCTCGACCCGGCCTCTGATCCCGACAAAGCCGGGTACCAGGCGTTGCAGGCACTCGGGGCTATCAGCGAGGGAGGTTGGGCCGGACTCGGACTCGGGGGAAGCTACGCCAAGTACGGTTTCTTGCCCGAGGCTCACACCGACTTCATCTTCGCGATCATTGCCGAAGAACTTGGGTTGGTCTTCGCTCTCGGCGTCGTACTCGGATTCTTCTCGATCGGTGTTGCGGGGATGCTCGCTGCAGTCCGTGCCCCCGACCGCTTTGGGCTGCTTCTCGGCGTTGGCATCACGACCTGGATCCTGGTCCAGGCTGTGCTGAACTTCGGTGCCGTTCTCTCTCTGCTTCCCGTCACCGGTGTCACGCTGCCCTTCCTGTCGTTTGGTGGCTCGTCGCTCGTTGTGACGCTTGCTGCGACGGGGGTCCTCTTGAACATCGCACGCCAGGGGCAGTGACCGTGTCGACCTATGCGATCATCGCCGGCGGCGGCACGGCCGGTCACGTCGTCCCCGGTCTTGCAATCGCCCACGAACTCGTGGCCCGGGGTGTGCCGATGGAATCGGTTCGCTACGTCGGCAGTTCGCGTGGGATCGAGGCTCGATTGGTTCCCGAGGCGGGCTTCCCGCTCACCGTTCTGCCGGGACGTGGCATTCAGCGCAGAGCAACCTTCGCCAACGTAGGAGCGGTCCTGGGGCTGATTGCGGCGGTCGTCCACGGCATTGCGCTGGTCGGACGTGCCAGGCCAGCGGTTGTCGTGGGGCTTGGCGGGTATGCATCGGTGCCGTGCGTGATCGGCGCCGTTTTGTGGCGGATACCGCTCGTCGTGGCGGAGCAGAACGCCGTTCCTGGTGCTGCGAATCGTTTGGCGGGCCGATTTGCCAAAGCCTGTGCAGTGTCGTTCGAGGGCACCGATCTGCCCCGCTCGACCTGGACCGGAAACCCGGTCCGACGCGAAGTACTTGCCATCGCTGACGCGTCGGCTGCTGATCGTGCCGACGCCCGCAGACGGCTCGACGTCTCTGCCGACAGGACGCTGGTGGCGGTCTTCGGCGGGTCGCTCGGAGCTCGTCGTATCAATCAGGCTGTCGCGGACGCCGTCACCGCAATGGGCGACCGCGCCTCCGTCGCCGTGCGGCATGTCAGTGGACGCCGCGACCATCTCGACCTCGTGTCCCGCACCGCGGGGCACGAATCGTTGGCCCTGCAATACGACCTTGTGGACTACGAAGACGACATGCCCTCGGTCTATGCCGCAGCAGATCTGGTGCTTTGCCGAGCTGGCGCGTCTTCGGTGGCGGAGCTGACCGTGGCCGGCGTACCCGCCATCCTCGTGCCGCTTCCCGGCGCGCCCGGCGACCATCAGACCGCAAATGCTCGAGCACTCGTCGATGTGGGTGCAGCCCGACTCGTTCCCGATGCCGAACTCGATGCCGATCGAGCGAGATCCGAGATCGAAGCGTTGCTCGACGATCCGCGCCGTCGTGCACAGATGGCTCGTGCCGCCCGCACGCTCGCTCGCCCCGATGCGGCCGCTGCTGTGGTCGACGTAGTGACGGCCCACGCCCGGCGACCTGTCCACGAGGAGGCAGCCTGATGGACCCGGATCTGAGCACACCCCGACGAATCCACCTCGTGGGTGCAGGCGGTGCCGGTATGGGGGCGATCGCAGCAGTTCTTCATGCAATGGGGCACACCGTGAGCGGATCCGACCTCAAGGGTGGACCGGTCCTCGAGCGGCTTCGGGTCGAGGGAATGGAGATGCATGTTGGGCATGATCCGGACCATGTGGGCGATGCCGAGCTCGTTGCGATCAGCACCGCGATCCCCGCGCACAATCCCGAAGTGAAGGTGGCTCACGAACGCCATATTCCGGTACTTCGCCGCAGTGATCTGCTGCCGCTGATCAGTGCGCAGCGCCGCACCATCGTCGTCGCCGGAACCCACGGAAAGACGACTACGTCATCGATGCTCGCCATGGCACTGGTCGAGGCGGGCTGCGACCCGTCGTTCATCATCGGTGGTGATGTCAACGAGATTGGCTCCGGTGCAGTGTGGAGCGACGGCGACTGGTTCGTGATCGAGGGCGACGAGTCCGACCGCACCTTCCTGTCGCTCGGGGGAGAAGTGGCGGTCGTGACGAATGTCGAGCCGGACCATCTCGAGACCTACGGCAACGATCCTCACCAACTCGAGGCGGCGTTTGTCGAGTTCGCCGCAGCGGCAACCACCCGCGTGTACTGCGTGGATGACGAGGGAGCCCGACGTCTGTCGACGGCTGTCCCCGGCGTCACCTTCGGTACCGCCGCCGATGCCGACTACCGAATGGTCGACGTTGAACGGTCACGGGCGTCGATCTCATTCCGGCTCGTGCACGGCGCGGAGGACATCGCCCGTGTCGAACTACCGACACCCGGGATGCACAACGCCCGTAATGCAGCCGCTGCCATCGTGACCTGCGCGTTGATCGGAGCCGACGCGACCGATGCCGCCCGGGCACTCGGGAGGTTCGGCGGGGTTGCCCGGCGCTTCGAGTTTCGCGGCGTGGTTAATGGCGTCACGTTCGTAGACGACTATGCCCACCTGCCCACTGAAGTCGAAGCTGCGATTCAGGCTGCCGCCGATGGCGGCTGGGATCGCATTGTGTGTGTCTTCCAGCCGCATCGGTACAGCCGTACCGCCGCACTGTGGCGCGACTTTGCGCAGTCCTTCGACGGGGCCGACACCACCGTCGTGACCGACATCTACTCCTCCGGGGAGACCCCCCGCCCGGGCGTTACCGGCAAGCTCGTCGTCGACGCAGTGCTCGACGCAAACCCATGGGCCTCGGTCGCCTGGATGCCCCGACTCGACGATGTTGCGTCATGGCTCGTCGATCGCCTCCGGCCCGGTGACCTCTGTCTCACCCTCGGTGCTGGGGACCTGACCGGACTGCCGGACCAGGTGATCAGCCGAATCGATGTCCCGGGAGTGGCATGAGCGACGTCGATCGTGTTGTCGAGCGTCTCGTGGCCGCCTTGGGCGAACGAGTCCTCGTCGACGCGCCGTTCGGCGCGCACACCACGTACCGCGTCGGTGGACGGGCCGCCGCGATGGTCGTCATCGATGACCATGAGTCGTTGAGCCGACTGGCTTCCACGCTCGCCGGAACTGGCGTGCCAGCGATGACCATCGGGCGCGGCTCGAATCTTCTGGTCGCGGACCGCGGGTTCGCAGGCATTGTCGTTCACATGGCGGGTGATTTCGCCGGTATTGCTGTGGTCGACGAGACCACGGTCATTGCGGGTGCTGCTGCGAAGTTGCCGGTGGTTGCGCGCACGACGGTGGGCTACGGACTCACCGGTTTCGAGTGGGCGGTCGGTGTTCCTGGTTCGATCGGTGGCGCTGTGCGCATGAATGCCGGTGGACATGGGGCGGAAATGGTCGACTCCGTGCTCGACGCCGATGTCGTCGACTTGCGGGTGGGGGAGCGCACCATCGTGCCTGCGGCTGATCTCGATCTCCGCTACCGGGACAGCAATCTCACCCCCGATCATCTCGTGGTCGGTTGTCGGCTGGGCCTCGTCCCCGGTGACGAACGCAAGGGGCAGGCTGCGATGGCCGAGATCGTGCAATGGCGACGCGCCAATCAACCCGGTGGGCAGAACGCAGGCTCGGTCTTCACGAACCCCGACGACGCCAGCGCTGGTCAGCTCATCGAGACGGCTGGGGGCAAGGGTCTTCGGTTCGGAACTGCTGAGGTCTCCACGAAGCACGCCAACTTCATCCAGGCGGATGAGGGTGGCGTTGCCGCCGACGTCCTCCAGGTCATGATCGATGTCCGGATGCTGGTCCAGTACGCCCACGGCGTCACTCTCCACCCTGAAACCCATCTCGTCGGATTTTTGGACGACGAGTTGCCGTGGCGGTCGTAGGCGCTGTGGACCCGCGACTGCGTCAACGGCGGATTGCGGTTCGACGCGCCGAGGGGCGGCGCCGGCTCCGCATCGTCGTGACCGTGCTCGTCGTCGGTGCTGCGGTCGGTGGCAGCTACGCCGTGACGCAGAGCTCACTGCTCGACTTGGACGAGATACGGGTTGCGGGTGCAGATGGGAGCGAGGCCGATGTGGTGCGCAGTGCCGCCCGACTGGAGACCGGCACGCCCATGATCGAACTCGACCTCTCGTCGGCGACCCGCTCCGTCGAGGCACTCCCGTGGGTTCGGTCGGCATCGGTCGTGCGCAACTGGCCGGCCGGGGTCACGATCGAGGTGACTCGACGGATCCCGATCGCAGCGCTACGTGTCGGGGACGGGCCAGCTGTGCTTGTCGACGCCGACGGTGTTGCGATCGAAGAGGTCACCGACGGTTCCGTGGACCTGTTCACAATTGCAATCGGTGTGGACGGTGCGCTCGGAGATGTGCAGACGCAGGCCCTTCCGCTTGTCGAGTTGGTTCAGCTCATTCCCGCTGATCTCGAGCCGTGGATCGAGACGGTCGGTCTTCGACCGGGTGACGAAGGACTGGAGATCGACCTCGTCGGATCTGCCGTCGCCGATCTCGGAGACGCTCGGTCCTTGCCCGAGAAACTCGAGGCGCTTCGAGCGCTCCTTGCGTCGGTCGATCTTGCGTGTGTCGCTGAATTCGATCTCCGAGTGGCTGACATTCCTCTGGCCAAGCGCGACCCGGCGTGCGACGCGGGAGTCGCCGCCTCGCCATCGCTGCCATGACGGGGCCCGTTTGCCCAGTGTCCGCCTCTGCGTGCCCTGACCGGTATACCGTCCCCCGTTGCTGTGCAGGTGTACCGTTTACCGTGCGGTACCGCGCAACCAGATCGCTCCCCGTGAGGTGCCCAACGTGATGTCAGATCCACAGAATTATCTCGCCGTGATCAAGGTTGTCGGTGTCGGTGGTGGTGGTGTGAATGCCGTCAACCGCATGATCGATGCGGGTCTGAAAGGCGTCGAGTTCATCGCAGCCAACACCGATGCGCAGGCGCTCCTGATGAGTGATGCCGACGAAAAGCTCGATATCGGCCGAGATCTCACTCGTGGGCTGGGTGCCGGCTCCGATCCCGACGTCGGGAAACAGGCTGCAGAAGAACACATCGACGAGATCCGGGAGTCGCTCGCCGGTGCCGACATGGTGTTCATCACCGCAGGCAAAGGCGGCGGCACCGGAACCGGCGCTGCGCCGGTCATTGCCGAGATCGCGAAGAGCCAGGGTGCACTGACCATCGGGGTGGTCACTCGCCCCTTTGCGTTCGAGGGACGCCGCCGCTCGGTGCAGGCCGAGCAGGGCATCCAGAAGCTGAAGGAGAAGGTCGACACCCTCATCGTGATCCCGAACGACCGCCTGCTTTCGGTCGCAACGAACGACACGTCGGTTCTCAACGCCTTCAAGCTGGCCGACGAGATCCTGCTGCAAGGGGTGCAGGGCATCACCGACCTGATCACGACGCCGGGTCTGATCAACACCGACTTTGCCGACGTGCGCACCGTCATGACCGACGCCGGCTCAGCACTCATGGGAATCGGGAACGGGCAGGGCGAGGGACGAGCGGTTGCTGCGGCTCGGTCTGCGATTTCCAGTCCGCTGCTGGAGGCCTCGATCGAAAATGCCCGAGGCATCCTTCTCAACATCTCCGGTGGTCCCGACCTTGGTTTGCTCGAGGTGAACGAGGCGGCCGAGATCATCCATGGAGTGGCGCATCAGGATGCGAACATCATCTTCGGGGCGGTGATCGACGATGAGATGGGTGACGACGTGCGCGTGACGGTGATCGCAGCCGGCTTCGACCGTTGGGACGATGGGGGACTCCGGTCAGCGGCCTCGGCCAGCTCCGCTGCCGTTGTCGCCGAACTCGATCAGGTGATGGGTGAGACCCGTATCGCTGACGTGTTCGCCAGCGATGAAGAGGATGTCCTCGATCTGGGCGATGACGACTTCGACGTCCCATCGTTCCTCAAGTAGTCACGACCGTGCGGTTCCGGCGTGTTCCCGCCGGCGCCAACGCCGTTGCGGAGATTGCGTTCACCGACCGTGACGATGGCGATTTCCACGTGGATCGTGCTGACAGCGACCTGAGGCATGAGGTGTTCGATGGTTCGTGGACGTGGCTCCGCCAGGTCCACGGATCGAGGGTTGCCGTTGTGGATCATCCCGGGGCCAGGGCGGGAGACGAGGCTGATGCCTCGGTTACCGGATCGTTCGGTGCCGTGCTGTGTGTGCAGACAGCTGACTGTGTTCCCGTCGTGCTCGTCGGTGACGGCGTGGTCGGCGTGGCGCACGCAGGGTGGCGAGGAATCGTGGAAGGCGTCATTCCCAATGTGGTCGAAGCGGTCGCAGCATTGGGCGGGGGGAGCCCCACCGCCATGATTGGTCCGTGCATCCGTGCGACGTCCTACGCATTCGGTGAGGCCGATCTTGCGCTGGTCGAGGCGGCGGTCGGTGGTCCGGTGCGTTCAACGACAGCATGCGGGATGCTTGCGCTCGACATGGTCGCCGCAACGTCTCGTGCCCTTGCTGCGGCCGGCGTTGGCCACATCGATGATCTCGGAATCGACACTGCCGACGAGATGTATTTCTCGCATCGGGTGCGCAGCGACGAGGGCCGTCAGATCACTGCCGTTCGGATGGTGAGCTCGTGACACCGGTCGACCCGACCGAGGTCGCAAACCGTGCGGCAGCGTTGCGCGCCCGCATCGCTGCTGCGGGTGGTGACGACGTCACCGTTGTGGCCGTCACCAAGACCTTCGATGCCGGAGCGATCGATGCTGCGATCGCAGCAGGATTCAACGATGTCGGCGAAAGCTACGCACAGGAGACGCTGGCCAAGCTCCCCGATGTCACCGGAACCCCCAGGGTGCACTTCATCGGGCAACTGCAACGCAACAAGGTGCGGCGCTTGGCGCCCCATGTCGACGTCTGGCAGTCGGTCGATCGGCCCGAGCTCGCCTCCGAGATCGCCAACCGGGCGCCGAATGCGCGCATCATGGTGCAGGTCGACATCTCGGGTGAGGCGACGAAGGCAGGCGTTGATCCGCAGGACCTTGCGATGCTCCTCGATCACTCGCGCGAACTGGGTCTCGAGGTCATCGGTCTGATGGGAGTCGCGATCCTGGCGGAGCCAGAGGCAGCCCGCCCCGGCTTTCGCCGATTGCGTTCGCTTGTCGATACACACGGGCTGCGGCATTGCTGCATGGGCATGACCGCTGACCTCGAGATTGCGATCGACGAGGGTTCCACGATGATCCGAGTCGGGAC
>Ga0181587_10001800_pt1 | contig 17935 bp, 15 predicted proteins | sample 071ome_27_FD_132463 | JGI IMG/M metagenome (GOLD analysis project Ga0181587, IMG submission 132463) | Coastal salt marsh microbial communities from the Groves Creek Marsh, Skidaway Island, Georgia - 071409AT metaG (megahit assembly) | ecosystem: Environmental > Aquatic > Marine > Intertidal...
TAACGCAATGGTCGACAAAACCCGCAAATTCGTTGCTGAAATGAATAACGCGAACACCACGCTTAAGCAGAACCAGCAGGACCTTCAGGAAGAGAAAAAGAAATCTGAAGAACTGCTGCTCAACATCCTACCGGGCGTGATTGCTGATCGATTACGTGACGGGGAAACCACCATCGCGGATGAGTTCCCCGAGGTCACTGTGATGTTTGCAGATCTCGTGAACTTCACGAAGTTATCGGAAGAGTTGGGTCCTTATGAATTGGTCAAATTGCTAAACGACATCTTTGCGATTTTTGATCGCAGGCTCGAGGAATTTGGCTTGGAGAAGATCAAGACGATCGGCGATTGCTATATGGTGGTGGCGGGAGTACCTGAGCCGGCGGCTGATCATGCGAGAAGGGTGTGCGAGTTTGCCTTTGCGATTCGCGAGGATTTTGCCCGGTTCGTCGCCACGCGCGGCATTGGCGTCGGCATGAGAATAGGCGCCCACTCAGGAACCGCCATTGCAGGCGTAGTCGGAACCAAGAAATTTGCCTATGATCTATGGGGCGATGTGGTCAACGTCGCAAGCCGGATGGAGTCTTCCGGAGAGCCAGGCGAGATTCATGTCTCCGAGGCCTTCATGGTCAGGTTGAAAGACCTTTACGAATTTGAAGCGCGCGGCAATATTGAGATCAAAGGCAAAGGACCAATGCAGACGTTTTTTGTCAGCGGTCGACGCTACGCTCGACAGTAAAACGCTGCGGAGGTTTTGATGGAGTCGGGCGTGCGGTTTTCCTATAACGCTTAAGGGAGCGACAAGATGAAAGTGGGGTTCATTGGATTGGGAAATGTGGGCGGCAAACTGTCCGGCTCACTGTTGCGTAATGAGATTGATTTGATGGTCCATGACCTTAACCAGGATCTCGTCAACGACTTCGTCTCCCGCGGTGCGGAGCGGGCTGACGGACCTGCGTCCATGATGCGGGGCTGTGACGTGGTTATTACCTGCCTGCCATCCCCTGCAGCATCAGCGGCGGTAATGGATGAGATGCTGCCTGAGGTAAAGGAAGGCAAGATCTGGATGGAGATGTCCACAACCGATGAGGCTGAGGTTAAGCGTCTAGGTGCCTTGGTGATGGAGCGGGGCGGGGCCGCGGTGGATTGCCCGGTGTCTGGCGGCTGTCATCGCGCTGCTACGGGGAACATTTCGATTCTGGCGGGCTGCGATCGCAAAACCTTTGAAGAGATTGCGCCTTTTCTCAAAACCATGGGCCGTCGGATTCTGCATACGGGGGAACTGGGGTCTGCGTCGATTCTCAAGGTACTAACCAACTACCTCGCGACCGCCAATCTGGTCACCTGTTGTGAGGCCTTGGTCACGGCAAAAGCGGCTGGTATGGATCTCAACACTACTTACGAAGCAATGAAGATCTCCTCGGGGACGTCCTTTGTTCATGAAACCGAGAGCCAGGTCATTCTGAATGGCTCCCGGGATATCTCCTTCACAATGGACCTTGTAAAAAAAGATGTCGGCCTTTTTCAGGAAGTCGCCACAAGAAACAACGTTCCCTTGGAGATTGCCCCGATGTTGGTCGAAATTTTCAACGATGGCATTAAGCGTTTTGGGGAGCGAGAGCTTTCGCCCAATATCATCAAGCGCCTGGAAGAGGCGACCGGCCTTGAGATTCTCGCGCCAGGGTTTCCGGCGGAAATGCTGGATGATGAGCCGGAAGAGTCGGGATATGAGGTCATTCCACAAGGCCTGTAGTGCCTGATCCCGTCAAATGATCTTTACACCCAGGTCTCGGCAGTACGCGGACAGGCTCGAAGAAAGATACAGGGCCACATTGTCTGCCGAGCAGGCAGCGCAAACTGAGGAGATTGAGCCCGTTGGCGAGCCTGCCAGAATGACGAGACGTCAGGGTGCGTTGGCGGTGGCAGTTTTCTTTGGATTCTTCGGGCTGCTGGTGATCCCGCTGCTGTTCTGGCTGGGTATCATCAGTTGAGGTTCAAAGCATCCAGAATCAAGAATCAAGAAGCGAGCAATCACAGTAAAGAAAGCAAAAAGAGTAACAAGATGCTTTGGCGATTAGGTTTGTTGGGTTTTTTCGGATATTCAATCTTCAGACTCTGGAGTGAGGGTTGGAGTTTCTCTTTGTTTTATCTCCATATGACTGGCGCATTTGCTTTCTGGGTAGGGCTGGGAGGAATAGTGATCTGTGGTATCGGGTGCGTCGTACTGCTCTCCAGAAACTCAGCCGGGCAATGCTCCTCTGCGACACAAAGAAGTAGCGGGGAGCACACTGACCGACTCGGCCGGGGCATTGCCGTCTTTATTGCGTGCTGCGTACTCTTGATCCTAGGTTTGGGCAGCTACGATCCCTCTTTCATTTTCGACTCGATGAATTGAAAAACTGCCGAGTCAGCGTCCGCTTGGGCGAGGACTAAGTGATAGCCGGCGGTCGGGACAAATAAGCCATTGCCGCCTGCGCCCCGCCTGGTTTATGCGGAACCTCTGCGAGCGTCAGGCCCATTTCAATTCCGCTCAATGTGCTCGCCAGCATCAGTTCGTTGAAATCGCCCAAGTGACCAATCCTGAAGACTTTGCCGGCGAGTTGACCCAGTCCGTTGCCTAGGGACATATCACATTGATCGAGAATGACTTTGCGCAGGGCATCGGCATCATGTCCCTGGGGCATCATCACAGCCGTTAATGAATTGCTGTAACGGTCTGGATCCAGGCACAAGAGTTCAAGCCCCCATGCCCGGACGGCGCATCGGGTCGCCTCCGCCAATCGGGCATGACGGGTGAATACATCATCCAGCCCCTCTTCAAGCAGCATCGCAATTGCCTCGCGCAACCCGAAAAGCAGATTGGTCGCCGGGGTATACGGGAACAGTTGGCGCTGATTGGCGTCGATGACATCCTGCCAGTCCCAATAGGCTTTCGGGAACGCCGCGCCGCGAGCCGCGTGAAGGGCCTTGTCACTGATCGCGTTGAAACTTAACCCCGGCGGCAGCATCAGGCCTTTTTGGGAGCCGGCGATAGTGACATCAACACCCCAGTCGTCATGACAATAGTCGATAGACGCGAGAGAAGAAATCGTGTCCACCATAAGCAGGGCAGGGTGGCCGGTCTGATTCATTGCCAGACGAGCCTTTTGAATGTCAGAGCAGGCCCCCGTCGAGGTCTCGTTATGAACAAGACAGACAGCCTTGATCGATCCCGCTGTATCCTGCTCGAGTGTTTCTGCCAGCACCTCCGCATCAACCCCATGGCGCCAATCCGTGGGAAGCACGGTGGTTTGCAGCGACAGTTTCTGGGCAAGACGGCACCAGGTAGATGCAAAGTGCCCGGTCTCGTAGATGAGGACGTGGTCATTGGGGGAGAGACAGTTAACCAATGCCGCTTCCCAGGCGCCCGTGCCTGATGCCGGAAAGGTGACTATGGGACCACTGGCTTTAAAAATGAGCGGCAGCTGTTCGAGAATATATGCAGCCAGTTCGCGGAATTCTGGTCCGCGATGATCGATCGTCGGGCGACTGATCGCTTGAAGGATGCGATCGGGCACATTCGTTGGCCCTGGAATTTGCAGAAGGTGACGCCCGGACATGACTGGATCCTGAAAAAAGCATCGGTAAAGGTCGATTGCATTCTGAGTATCGATTTGGCGTAATGTCAAGAAACCCAAGGCACGGTCATACCACCTGGAAGTTTCTTTGACTAAACCAAAAAGCGCATCGGCATCGACCGACCCACCCATTGCATCACGCCTTCGTAATGAAATTGAGGGAGAGGTGTGGTTCGACGCGTTCTCTCGCGGGCGTTACTCCACTGACGCCTCGGCGTATCAAATAGAACCGATTGGTGTTGTAGTGCCCCGGACGGCAGAAGACGTTGTCTCGGCGATACAGATCGCGGCCGATGAAGAAGTCGCGATCCTGCCTCGGGGTGCGGGGACTTCGCAATGTGGTCAGACAGTGGGGCGGGCTCTGGTCATCGATAACAGCACCTATCTCAATAGGACGTTGGAAGTGGATGACACAGCCAAGACCGTACGCGTCGAGCCGGGGATCGTTCTCGATCATTTGAATCGGGAACTTGCGGCCCACGGCCTTATGTTTCCGGTTGATGTCTCGACTGCGGCCCAAGCCACAATCGGCGGGATGGCCGGCAACAACAGTTGCGGCGCCCGTTCGATTCGCTATGGAACGATGCGGGACAACGTTTTGTCCATCTCCGGCATTCTCCCTACAGGAGCGCGCCATCGTTTTGGGGGTCTGGCGCAAAGCGGGCCGCGCGGGACACTGGAGCACGCACTGCTTGAGATTGGCGCCACGGAGACGCAGGAGATCCAAAGACGTTTCCCAAAGGTGCAAAGACGGGTAGGCGGATACAACATTGACGCCCTGATTGCCCCGCTGGATGGCGGTGAAGTCAACCTTGCTCATCTGTTGGTTGGCTCAGAGGGTACACTCGCATTTTCGGAAGAAATCGAATTGAAGTTGGTGGATGTGCCGAAACATAAAGTGCTCGGCGTGTGCCACTTCCCGACATTTTATGCTGCCATGGAAGCGTCACAGCATCTGGTGGCGCTTGACCCCTGTGCGGTGGAGTTGGTGGATAAGACCATGATTGACTTATCCCGAGAAAATCCCGTTTTTCGCCCCGTCATCGATCGATGTGTCAAAGGGGAGCCCCAGGCATTGTTGCTGGTTGAGTTTGCGGGGGAGTCGGAGCCTGATCAGTTGGCAGCCCTGAAGCGACTGCATGAACTGATGGGGGATCTGGGATTTCCAGATTCGGTGATCGATGCGGTGGATCCGCAATTTCAAAAAGAGATCTGGGAGGTCCGAAAGGCGGGCCTTAACATCATGATGTCTATGAAGGGGGACGGGAAGCCAATCTCCTTCATCGAAGACTGCGCGGTGCGTCTTGAAGATCTTGCCGAATACACGCGGCGTCTCACGGAGATTTTTGAAAAAAACGGCACCTCCGGCACCTGGTATGCCCATGCCTCTGTGGGGTGCCTCCACGTCAGACCCGTGCTCAACTTAAAGCAGGAAGTCGACGTAAAGAAAATGCGTGACATTGCGGAAGAAGCCTTCGCGATGGTACGTGAGTACAAAGGCTCGCATTCCGGTGAGCATGGCGACGGACTGGTCCGCTCAGAGTTCCATGAAGCGATGTTTGGAAAGCGGATGGTTGAGACGTTTGGCAAGGTCAAAAACCTTTTCGATCCGGGCGGGACCTTCAATCCCGGTAAGATCGTGAATCCGTCAAAAATGGATGACCGGAGTCTTTTCCGATTTAAGCCCGACTATCGAACGGAGAAACTGGACACCGCCCTGGATTGGTCTGCATGGGGCGGGTTTGCCGGCGCGGCCGAGATGTGCAACAACAACGGCGCCTGCCGCAAGAGAGATGCGAACGTGATGTGTCCATCGTACCGGGCGACAGACAAGGAAGCGCATCTGACGCGCGGGCGGGCCAACAGCCTTCGTCTAGCGCTTTCCGGGCAGCTCGGTCCGGAGGCGCTGACGTCACAAGATATGTATGAATCGATGCAGCTGTGTGTGAGCTGCAAGGGTTGTCGCCGCGAATGTCCGACGGGCGTAGATATGGCCAAGATGAAGGTGGAGTTCCTGCACCACTATCGCTCTCGTCACGGCGTCCCTATGCGCGAACGGCTGGTCGCAGAACTGCCACGCTATGCTTCTTGGGTCAGCCGGGTTCCTGGACTGGCTAATGCCAGAAATCGGAGTTCGGCGTTACGGGCGCTTGGCGATCGATGGCTGGGTCTGAGCGCAGAGCGCCAACTCCCTCAATGGGCAGGCCGGCCTTTTTTTGCAGGTCAGGCCAATACCGGAGAGGCCCGGCATGGAGAGTTGGTGTTATTGGTGGATACGTTTAACCGGTATTTCGAACCAGATGTGCTGTCGGATGCGGTAACGGTACTGACAAGGGCAGGTTTTCGTGTTCATTTCCCGACATCTGGCGCGTCACATTCACGGCCGCTTTGCTGTGGGCGTACCTACCTCTCGGCCGGGATGCTAGATAAGGCCAAGGAAGAAGCGCGGCGAACCGTGACTGCACTCAAGCCCTTTGTTGACGCAGGGATGCCCATAGTCGGTTTGGAGCCATCCTGCCTATTTACCTTGAAGGACGAGTTTCCAAGTATGTTGGAGGGAGTAACTGTGAAGCATCTGGCAGATCGCGTCATGATGTTCGAACAATTTTTATCGGGTGAGGGGGCCAAGGGGTTCTCCGAGTTACCCTTGGCGATTGGATCAGGACAAAAAGCATTTGTGCACGGACACTGCCATCAAAAAGCATTTAATGCCCACGGCGCCGTTCATCAGGTGCTGAGCAAAATTGACGGACTTGAAGTCGAGGCGATCCCTGCAGGCTGTTGCGGAATGGCGGGGGCTTTTGGATATCAAAGTGAAACACAGGCAGTATCCGTCAAGATGGCGCAACTCGACCTCTTGCCCGCGATTGGAAAAACCGATCCCACAGATTGGCTGGTCGCAGACGGATTCAGCTGTCGGCATCAAATCAAGGATCTGACCCAGCGACAGGGCAGGCACGCGGCACAGGTGCTGGCAGGGCTTTTAAGGTGATTCTTCAAAACCCTGGCCACGACAACAAGGCGGGCTAAGTCTTGCAGGAGTTCGACCTTCTCATTGTTGCGTGGTGTGCTTTTGCGCTTTTTTGCGGAGGACTCATCAAGGGAACGCTTGGCGTCGGGACACCGCTTTTGACGGTTCCACTGATGGCACTGGTGTTGCCCGCCCAAGTGGCGGTTATTCTCATGGCCATGCCGGTTGTTGTCGCCAATGTATGGCAGGCATTCAAGGCAGGACGGCTGCATTCGGCTGCTGTGAGATTCTGGCCGGTGTTCATTGCCATACTGATTGGAACGTATGGCGGGGTCGCAATTCTTGCCACCATCGATGAGCGTTCCTTGTTGCTGGTGGTGGGCGCGGTCGTGATAGCTGCAGCAATTATCCAGGGTTCCTCTTACCGACTGAGCCTGCCTCCCCGCCTGGAGAAACCGTCTGGGGTCCTGTTTGGGTTGGCAAGTGGCGTCGTAGGCGGGCTTTCTTCGATGTTTGGGCCGATGCTGATCATCTATCTCGTCTCTATCCCGGGCCTGGATAAGGAGCGATTCGTTGCGACAATCAGTTTTCTTTATATTGCATGTGTTGTCCCATGGGTCATAATGCTGGCATGGTTCGGGATTCTGGACCAGGAACTCGTGGTGCTTTCGAGTCTAGCGACCCTCCCCGTGGTAGTGGGATTGTTCGTTGGCGAAGCGCTTCGAAAGAGGGTAAGTGACGCCCGTTTCCAGAAAATGGTTCTGGTCGTCCTGTTGTTGTCAGGCGGCGCCATGCTCTGGCGAGCGTTGGTATAAAACTGGTACGCGGGAGACTGGGATACTCGCGTTGGGCAACGTGCCCAAATGGTTTGTAAATCTAATTTAGGAGGAAGTAAACGATGATGAAGACAAGAAGATTTCTGATCTCCGTCGGTTCTGTCTTTGCCGCCATGACGCTTTCGGCCGGCACGGCGTTCGCTGGCTGTGCGACGGACGGCATGCCGGGTTCGATGGATCGTCCGGGAGGTTTTCCGGAGCGTGCTTTGGGCATGATCGTGCCTTACGGTCCGGCTGGCGGGTCCGGTCAGGTGGCACAGGCCATGGCCCAGGCCGTCACTGAATTGACGGGCGTGGCGATTAACCGGGATCACAAGCCTGGTGGTTCAGGAACGGTCGGAATGACAGCGTATCTCGCGACGCCGGCGAACGGCTACACCGTACTCGAGCATATCGATGATGCGTCCAGCGCTCACGCGTTGGATTCGGGTCGACCCAACCCTGCTGAGGATCTGATTCCGTTGGTGATTTCACAGATTACCTTTTCGCAGATCTATATCCGTGCCAACGAAGACCGTTACACCGATTGGGATTCATTCGTTGCGTGGGTGAAAGCGCAGGACGGAAAAGCCACTATCGCCAATGTCTCCAAGGAAGGCTCCATGGAGCGCATCAACATGAAGTACCTGACGGACTCCACCGGCATGAAGATCCAGCAGATCTCATTCGATAAAGGCGCCCCTCGGTATGGTGCTCTCGCCGGAGGCCAGGTAGACGCGCTCTTCGAACAGCCTGGAGACGTACGCAAGTTCCTCGATTCGGGCACGTTCAAGCCCATTCTGACTCTGTTGCACAGCCGGCCGGGAGCATTTTCAGATGTCCCAAGCCTGACAGACGCAGGTTTTGACTTCGAGCCGCTGCTTCGATTCCGTGGTTTCTATGTCCACAAGGACGCGCCTGCGGATCGTGTCGAATGGCTCCAGTGGGCATTCCAGAAAGCGTTTTGTGAGAAGAGTTATCAGGATTTCAATGAGAGCAAGTACATGAACCTGATTGAAAGCTTCCGCGATACGGACGGCGCTCGGGAACTGATTACGGCAACCATCGCCCAGTATCGTGATGTCTACAAACAGCTGGGAATGGAAGTTAAGTAAGCTGCCCTCAGCTTGAAAACCTCTTGAACGGTCGGGAGCGGTGCACAACTGCTCCTGACCGTTTGGTTTTTTTGATTTATATCTGCGTGCACGGGTAAGTCATGGGAAAACTGCGTCTGGGCCATATTTGCGAAGCCGTCTTCTGGCTGGCTCTGGCGGCGATCCTGTATATCGAGTCGTTTGATTTTGACCGCGGTATAGAGATCTACAAATTCGGCGCGACGGGTTGGCCAAGGGCGTTACTGCTCCTCGTCGCGGTCGCCGCAATGGGTCAGTTCCTGTTTCAGTTCGTTGCAGGAGACAAAGCGACCTCAGGCACCGTTGGCGCGGCATCAGATGATGGTGCGGAGGAAGCAGCGCGCCAGTCGGGACATTCCCATTTTCGCTGGTATGTTTCGACCTTCAGCCTTCTGATTCTGCCATTTCTGTATATGCGCTCTCACGATCTGGTGGGAATGTTTCTGGAATTGGATAAAGAAGGAATTCATTCGGTTAAGTTAATCGCGGCGCCGGTCCTGCTTGTTGTCTATCTACTGCTGGCAAGAGGTAACCACGTTGGCGCTATCCTTACGCTCCCGCTGTTTTTCGCGGCGATGCTGGAGGACCTGGGTTTTTATTCGATGGCGCCACTGTTTATTGTCGGTGTCACCTTGCTGATGGGAGAACGCCGCCCCCAATGGATAGCGCTGACCGCAGCGCTGATCATGGGCGTATTGCTTTTCACCTTCGTCAGTCTCTTATATGTTGGTCTGCCGACCGGCAATATCAGTCCTTTCTATGATCTGAGTCACTGGATAGTGACAATGATCCAATAACGCGAAGGCTTAAGTTCAAGTGGATCCATTCAGTAACTTCATTACCGGAACGGTCACGCTCTTCAGCGATCCGCTCGGTATCCTGATTTTCTTTGGCGGAGTGATCGGCGGCATGCTCTTTGGGGCGATTCCTGGGGTCAGCATGCTCACCCTCGCGGCGATACTGCTGCCATTTACAGCACATCTTTCGGCAGAACATGGCATCATGCTGTTCTCCGTGATCTACTGTACGGGTGTGTACGGCGGCGCCATCACCGCCATTCTGTTTAATATTCCCGGCGCACCGGAAAATGCGCCGACCGCGTTTGATGGGTATCCCATGACCCGTAATGGGCAGGCCGGCAAGGCCGTAGGCGCCGCGGTCATGTGCTCGGCAATCGGTGGGACGGTATCAGCGGTGATCATGATGGCCGCTACGGCGCCCATTGCCAACTGGGCTATCTCTGCGTTTGGTCCGCCCGAGATTTTTGCGCTGGTCTTTTTCGGTCTGGCAGTCGCCGCTACGGTGGGTGCCAGAACATTGTGGAAGGGTTGGTTGTCCATCCTGCTCGGACTGATGATCGCGGTCGTGGGGATGGATCCGGTGGGGGGTATCGAACGCTACGATTTCGATATGCCATATCTGCTCGCAGGAATTCATTTCATCCCCACGATTTTAGGTTTCTTCGCTGTTTCGGAAATATTTGTCCAGGCGGAAAGAAAAGCGACCGGAGTCTACGAGGCACCCAAACTTAGCGTGAATTTCCCTTCAGTTGCGGAACTGATCGCGCACAAGTTTGCCGTGGTGCGCTCAATTGTGATCGGCTTTTTCTGCGGCATCCTGCCTGGTATTGGTGCGACGCTGGCTGCATTTATGGGTTACAACGAAGCGGTCAGGTGGTCCAAGGATCGGAAAGCTTTCGGCACTGGAAAGCTGGAGGGCGTAATCTCCTCTGAAACCGCCAATAACGCCGCAACTGGTGCGGCCATGATTCCGCTGCTGGCATTAGGATTGCCGGGCGGCGCATTGACTGCAATGATGGTGGGCGTCTTTCAGATGCACGACATGGAACCGGGGCCGCTGGTGTTTCTGAATAGTCCCGATTTGGTGTGGGTCGTCTTTGCAGCAATGTTTTTCGCCAACCTGTCTATTTTGTTGGTGGGCTTTCTGGAGACCAAGACCATCATCAATCTTCTGAGGATCCCATTTCAGTTCCTGGCTCCGCTGATTCTGCTGCTCGCTACCGTGGGGGCCTATGCGGTCCGGGGGTTGGTTATCGATGTTGTAGTGATGTTCATCGCAGGTGTTGCGGGCTTTTTTCTCCGGCGTTCGGGATACTCCGTCGCGGGAATCGTGCTGGGGTTGATTCTCGGCAAGATCGGTGAGCAGACGTTTGCGCAGGCGATGCAGATGCTGCATTTCGAGTGGACCGGATTCTTTGATCGCCCCATCGCCGCGCTCCTGATCGTAGCGGCGCTTTTGACGGTTGCGGGCAGTATCTATAGCGCGTTCTTCAGAAAAGACCGACAGTAGAATTTTCAGAAGGGGGCCACCAGTGAAAAGGATGTCTGTTATCCGTTTCAAGCCAAAGCCCGACTGATACGATGAGTTCCTCGCTGCACTAACGGCACTCCAGGCTGAGCGAGCACAAGCAGATCCTCCAGCCCCCTGGACGTTAGAACGAGGCGATAAGTTGGTTAGCGTGGTGATTCGAGACGAAGAGGAATTTGCCACCGATGTGAGCAATACGCACTGGCTCGCTTCTGTGCGGCGTCTGTTTGAGGAATTTAATGAATTGGATCGTCATGCTATCGTTCTCACCGGAGAAATTCTCGATCTCCGTTAGCGTTGCTCCAGGTAATCCGGAGATTTAATGCGCCAATCCTGCGGCAATAGGCAAGGTCGACTGCGAGGCTATGCCTGACCGGTTCGAATTGAGAGAACTCTATATCCAGGGATGGTACGAGCTGGATGCCAATAAGCTCATTCAAGCTGTGACCGACGATTTTCTGTTTGACGATCCGGCAGAGCCAGCACCCATCGGCAAAGCAGACCTTGGCGACTACATGAGGCGTTGGGACGTGCGAACCCGACGCCTCGGCGCGGACAATCTTTGGATTCTGGCTGATGAGGTTCGACAGGACCGCGACGGCATTCTGACGGATTGGGAATGGTGGGAGCTTCCCGGTTCACCCTTGAAAGGCATGGCGTTGGTTAAGACCAGCGACCAGGGCGTACTGTTGGAGCGCATCACCTACTTTGATCGAGGCCCCGAAAAACGTCAGACTAAGTAAAGCTTGCGTATTGCTCTGGACACCGTTGCGCGCGATGCCTTAGTGTCTGAGTTGCAGTTGAATTGACCCCAAACCCGGTTATCTTCTGGAGACAGTATGGAAATTCCCTTGAGCCCTATGGAGTTTGCCCGCCGAGCCAGGCGCCTCTATCCCGACGTGGAGGGGGTAGTCGACGGTGATCGCAGGTTTACCTACCGCGAATTTCTAGAAAGATGCGATCGGTGGTCCGCCTCACTGCAGGCGCTCGGAGTGTCGCAGGGCGATCGTGTTGCCTATATCGCGCCGAATACCCACTCACATCTGGAAGCGTACTATGCAGTACCGCAAATCGGAGCGGTACTGGTGCCTATCAATTTCCGGCTCAAACCCGAGGATTTTGCCTACATCATCAATCATTGTGGCGCCAAAGTCGTCTGCGCCCATCCTGACCACATCGAAGCAGTGGAATCGATCAGAAAAGATATCCCCGATGCAAAAGTCTTCGTCGCCTTAGAAGGCGGTGCAAAAGGATGGATTGATTATGAGGGGACACTGGCCGCGCATGATCCGGAGTTTGCGCCCGTCGAGATCAAGGAAACCGATCTCATCACGATTAATTACACCAGCGGAACGACGGCAAGACCCAAGGGGGTCATGATCACCCATCGCAATGCTTATATCAACATCATGGGAACCCTGGCCCAGCACCACCTTAGCCCGGCAGATCGATATCTCTGGACTTTACCGATGTTCCACGCCAACGGCTGGACATTCACCTGGATCAACACGGCACGGGGCATGACCCATGTCTGCCTGCGCAAAGTTGAGCCGACAGCGATTTTCGAGTTGATCAAAAAAGAGGCGATTACGATGTTCTGTGCAGCGCCGACCGTATTGATCAGTATCGCCAATGCACCGGAAAAGGTACGAAACGGTGCGCCCAGAGGAGTCCGGCTTTTCACGGCGGGAGCGCCGCCGGCGGCAGCAACGATTGAGCTGGTAGAAAAAGACCTCGGTTGGGAGCTCACACACGTCTACGGCCTGACAGAGACAGCGCCACTCATTACCTTCTGCGAACCCAGACCTGAACATGAGGATCTCTCGGTTGAGGAGCGGTCAAAAATTAAGGCCCGACAGGGGGTGGAACTGATAAGTTCGGGTGAAGTCCGCGTGGTGGACGAAACAGGCGTTGAAGTGCCAGCAGACGGCGCCACCCTGGGAGAGATTACGGTTCGCGGCAATGTCGTCATGGCCGGTTACTACAACGATCCTGAGGCGACCGCAGCGGCGATCAAAAACGGCTGGTTTCATTCAGGAGATGCAGCCGTCGTGCATCCCGATGGCTATGTTGAGATTCAAGACCGCTTTAAGGACGTCATTATCAGTGGCGGTGAGAACATTTCCTCGGTCGAGCTGGAAGGGTGCCTGTTGACACATCCGGCTGTTCAGGAGACCGCAGTCGTTGGAATGCCGCACGAGAAATGGGGAGAGAGCCCTCATGCATTCGTCGTCCTGAAATCCGGGGCGAGCGCCACTGAAGATGAGTTGAAAGAGCACGTGCGGGCGCAATTGGCACATTTCAAGACGCCACAAGCCGTGAGTTTTGTTGATGAACTACCCAAGACTGCCACCGGCAAAGTGCAGAAGTACGTGCTTCGCCAACATCAGCGGGGGATCGCGACCCAATGACCTGAAAAACTGGCGGCGCTCCAAAGATCTTCAGTCGGATTGGATTGCTATCCCGAAAGCGATCGTGTAAAACCGATAGACATAAAAGTAAGTTAACAAGGAGGAAAATATGTATAAATTTTCAAAGTATTTGATCGCGACGGCTTTGGGTGCGGCGGCTTTTGCGGTATCACTGTCGGGCCAAGCCGACACGATCAAGGTAGGGTTTAACGTCCCGCTGACAGGTTTCGCCGCGGCCGATGGAAAATCAGCAAGAATCGGTGCCGAACTCGCGGTAGAACAGGTCAACGCGGCCGGCGGCATCAATGGCAAGAATATTGAATTGGTTATCTATGATGATCAGGCGAGTCCAAAAGAATCGGCGCCTCTGGCCGCCAAACTGATAACCCAGGATGAGGTAGTCGCAGGAATCTCAGGGAGTTACTCCGGGGCTACCCGAGCAGCAGCCACCATCTACCAGGAGAACGGAACGCCGTATATCTCGGCATATGCGGTTCATCCTGACATCACTCGCTCAGGCGAGTATGTCTTCAGAACCTCATTCATGGGGGAAGTCCAGGGTCGCGCGGGCGCCAAGTTGGTGGGAGAGATGATGGGCAAGAAGCGTGTCTCCGTTATTACCCTTGCCAACGACTTTGGAAAATCACTTGAAGCCGGGTTTAAGGAAAAAGCCGGAGAATATGGGATTGAAATCCTCGGCGAGTATGACTACAGCATCAAGGATCGCGAGTTTGGGCCCATCGTGTCCAAAGTGAAAGCGGAATCTCCGGATGCGATCTATGCCTCCGGTTACTTCTTTACTGCCGGCCCGCTTGTCACTCAGTTGCGCGAGGCCGGTGTCACAGCCCCTGTAATCGGTCAGGAAGGTTATGACGGCGAGATGTTCATCAAGATCGCCGGCGATGCGGCAGAAGGTGTGATTATCACAACATCTCTTGATCGGGACTCCAATGATCCCCTCGCTCAGGCCTTCATTACGGGCTTTCAGGCCAAGTCAGGGTATCCTGCGGATATGGTGAGTGCTTCCACCCACACAGCGGTTCTGGTTTTGGCCGAGGCACTAAAGCAGGTTGATCCGAACGACAAAGCGGCATTGCGACAGGCTATTGCTTCCACCTCGATCAACGCAGCAACCGGCAACATCTCATTCAATAAGTTGGGGGAGGTAAAGAAGTCGGTCCAGGTCCAAGTAGTACGCGACGGCGGGTGGCATCATTACGCTGTTATCTCAGATCCGGTATTGCTTGCTCCGCCTGAGGAGTAAAATCTCAAGACAGATATGGGGCTGAGAGGCCCCATATCCTTTTCTGCAGATCATTTCCCATGCTGGCGCTTGACCTGTTGCTTCAGGGCATTGTTCAGGGGGCAATCTATGCGCTAATCGCGCTCGGCTTGACCCTGATCTATGGCTTGCTGCGTATCCTGCATGTCGCCCACGCGGCATTATTTACCCTGGGAGGCTACATCGGGGTCATCGTTACTAATCAGACTGGAAGTCTTGCGCTTGCGCTCGTTCTCTCGATGGTACTTGTGGGTCTACTGGGTATCGTGATTTATCGCGTTGCGTATAAGCCACTTCTGGGCAAGTCTCCGTTGGTGGCTCTGATTGCCTCTATTGGGCTTTTCATCGCCTTTGAGGAGGTTTTCCGAATTGTTTTTGGCAGTTATGGACTGTCTTTTGAGAATCCACCCCTTCGGACTCAGATAGATCTGGGAGGAGGATTACTGATCAGTCACTCGAGACTGCTCATCGTTGGAATGGCTGTTGCCATATTGGCGATCCTCGCGTGGCTTTCTACCCGCACGAGAACAGGAATCGCGTGGAAGGCCACCGTGACTGACCCGCAGATTGCGTCTTCTTTCGGTATCAATATCGAAAGAGTGCGCTACCTGAACTTTTTCATAGGATCAGCTCTGGCAGCAGCTGCTGGCGTGATGGTGGTCCTTTTAACCAATCTCGTCGAGCCGACGATGGGCGCTGTGGCGTCATACAAAGCCCTGGCTATCATCGTGCTGGGGGGGTTGGGAAGCGTTCGCGGAACGTTGGTGGCGGCTCTTGCTATCGGAATTGTTGAGTCCTTCGGCACCGTTTATGTCGGCCATATTCTGGATCGTGACGCCCTCGCATTCGCTTTTCTCGTCGTCGCACTGATGGTCAGGCCGCAAGGCTTGTTTAAGGCGGATTAGGGGGTACGGTGGCTTACGAGATCATTCTCCTGACGACGATGGCGATCACAGTGTTATTCGCGCTGTCATTGAATGTGATTACGGGCTTCTGCGGGCAGGTCAGTCTGGGCCATGCCGCGTTTTATGGGATCGGGGCGTATGCGGGGGCGATGCTGACAAAAGCAGGTTGGCCGCTTTTGGCCGCGCTTTTGCCCGCGGCTGGCCTTGCCGGGTTTATTGGGTTTTTGGTGGGATTAATGTCACTGCGAGTGCGGCATGATTTTCTTGCGATAACCACGATGGGAATCGCATTCCTTTTTGTCGGTATTGTGCGTAAGCAGGAATGGCTTGGTGGAGAAATCGGGATCTCAGGTATCCCCGCTGTCGCGTTTGGCCGAGAGGGATTACTGTTGGTCGCAGTGGCTTGTGCCGGAATTTTTGCGGCGGTAACGATTTACCTGAAACGCTCGTGGATGGGTTTTGCGTTTGACTCTATTGCTGATGATGAGGATACCGCCCGCATACTCGGGATAGATGTGCCGAGATTCAAGTTATGGGCATTCGTTATCGGAACATCAGGAGCGGGGATTGCTGGCGCGCTTTATGCACATCACGTGCGCTATATCGGGCCTGACAGTTTTGGATTTGTTGAATCCGTAACGGTGCTCGCGATGGTGATCATTGGGGGTATTGGGTCTGTTTGGGCCGTCGCGTTGGCAGCGGCTGTATTGTCAGTTCTGCCTCTGTGGTTCCAGTTTGTCGATGACTACAAACTTCTGATTTATGGCCTCCTGGTTTTTGCAGTGATGAGGTTTTCGCCGAATGGTATCGCGGGCGCGCTGCAGAACCTCAAGAGAAGACCAAGGTAGTCCCAACCGATGCTGCTAAAGGTCTCAGAAGTGACTGTCGAGTTTGGCGGTGTCACGGCGGTTGCAGATCTCTCGTTGGAGATTGGGCAAGGCGAACTGATTGGCATCATCGGCCCTAATGGCGCCGGAAAAACTACGCTCATGCGGGTGATTACGGGGATGGTCCGACCTACGTCCGGACGCGTCCTGTTAAGGGGATTGGACATAACGCACTGGACCATCGATCAGCGAGTGCGTTCAGGTCTTGCTCTCGCCCAACAGATCGTAAAGCCGTTGGCGACATTTACCCTTGCAGAGAACGTCGCATTGGCCTGCGGTTCTAGACGCATGGGTTCGCCTTGGCAAGCGATGACGACCATTGATCGAAACTTGGAGTTGGAGCGGGCTAGGGCGTTGCTCGAGATGATGGGGATCGGGGGTGCAGCAGATGACTATCCTTCGGAAGTGCCACTAGGGTATTTGAAGTGTCTTGAGCTGGCCCGTGCTCTTGCACTTGAACCAGATTTAATACTTTTGGATGAGCCACTGGCCGGGCTGAATCAGGCTGAGGCGGCACAGATGGCAGACCGTATCGCGTCGCTAGTAACTGCTACGCGGAGCATTATTCTCATTGAGCACAACCTTCGAGAGGTGATTCGTATCTGCCCCAAATTATTTGTCCAGGACCACGGAGGGAATCTCGACTTTGGCCCAACTCAACAGGTGATGGCCAATCCCAAGGTCCGTGCCGCCTATCTCGGAGAGGGGGCAGGCTGATGCTGAAGATCAGCAATATTCAATGCGGTTACGAAGATATTGTGGCAGTCCATGACCTTTCGTTTGAAGCAGCGGCAGGTGAGGTATTCGCCTTGATCGGCGCGAACGGGGCGGGCAAGACCACAACCATTATGGCCCTCGCTGGCCATGTCGCTCCTATGCGCGGGTCCATTCTCGTTGAGGGGCAGGATATCAGCGAGGAGAAAGCACAGGGGAGGCTCTCTCACGGAATAGCGCTGGTTCCTGAGGGTAGGCGGGTGTTTCCGGATCTTTCTGTGGAGAACAATCTGACGGTCGGCGGCCATACCGTCGGCAGAGAGGCGCTGCGGTCAAATCGTGAGAATGCGTACCAGATTTTTCCGAGACTGGCAGAGCGGCGGACCCAACTAGCCGGATCTTTGTCCGGGGGCGAACAGCAGATGCTGGCTATTGCCCGCGCCATGATGGCCAGCCCGAAGATTCTGCTTGTGGACGAACTTTCCCTTGGGTTGATGCCTAAGATGGTGGACGAGTGCTATCAGGTTGTTGATACGCTTAAACAGCAGGGTCTTTTGATTGTTCTTGTAGAACAAAGTACCCAGAGAGCCCTTGAAGTGGCCGATCAGGTTGCTGTGCTCGAATCCGGACGTCTTGCTTGGTACGGCGACGGAGAATCAGCACGCCGCGATTCATCGATTGTGAGCGCCTATCTTGGTGCCTGAGACTGGCCTCAGGTGGTGCTTCCCGCATCTTTGATTTCGGTGCGTAGAGCAAACAGGTTGCTGCCGATCAGAATGGAAAGCCCCAAGAGCGTGAGGGCAGTTGGCGCCTCACCCCAGATAAGATAGCCGCACAACGCAGCCCACACGATATAGCTGTACTCAAAAGGGGCA
>Ga0181587_10001804_pt1 | contig 17924 bp, 19 predicted proteins | sample 071ome_27_FD_132463 | JGI IMG/M metagenome (GOLD analysis project Ga0181587, IMG submission 132463) | Coastal salt marsh microbial communities from the Groves Creek Marsh, Skidaway Island, Georgia - 071409AT metaG (megahit assembly) | ecosystem: Environmental > Aquatic > Marine > Intertidal...
GCGGCCGATCCTGCAAAAGCAAATACCCTGATGGGGGGGTCGAGATCGAACCCCGATCTTTCGTCGAAGCAGTCAGTGGAGGAATTGCTAGCCCGTCGGAAAGACCTGCTTCACGAATCGCACGGCCCGAAAGCGGCCGCACAACTTTCAGAGTGGGTCGGTAGCGCTCGACAAAGCATCGATGCTTGTTACCATGACCGGTTGATTCCGCCGCTGATCGAAAGCGGGTTTCGGGTGCTCTACCAAAAGGATGAGTACGAAGTGGCGCGGCTTTACAGTCAGCCGAAGTTTCGCAAATCGCTTTCCGAGGAGTTTGGTGGTCGATTCAAGCTGCGGGTGCACCTTGCACCGCCGCTAATGTCGCGGACTGATCCTGATACTGGACGACCTCGGATGCGAAGTTTTGGTCCTTGGGTGTTTACCGTATTTAAGGTTTTAAGCGCGTTGCGTTGGGCGCGGGGGAAGTGGTTCGATCCTTTTCGCTTTGGCGAGGAAAAGGCGCTGCAACAAAAGATTCAATCCGATTTTCAACGAACCATCAATACATTTGGCGAGACGCCTGTGACATCGAGCAATACTGAGGATGCGGTCCGGTTGATCGAATGGCCTATGCAGGTTCGGGGCTTTGGTCCGGTACGCGCAGACGCTTTCAAAACGGCCAGAAAAGAGATGGAGCAGAGGGAATCCGCATTTCGATCAACGCGCGTAGACAGCCAATAAGCTGCCTGAACGGTTTGCTGTCGGGAAGTGATTGAGCCGCAGTCCTGAGCGCAGAGGTCGTGATTTATGCCCAGAGCAACTATTACGAGGGCGTTTGTATGATTATGCTGCCCGGCGAAAGTATTCCTTAAAGGCGTCGACTGTCTCGTCGACATCCTTGTGTCCAATATCCAGGTGAGTTACCAGGCGAATAGGATTCTCTTCCACCGTCAGGAGTATTCCGCGTTCACGCATAAAACCGGCGAGATGCTCTCCCTTTGACTTTGTTACTGAAACAAAGACCATATTGGTACGCTGATCGGTGGGCTCAACTTCTATTTCTTCAATTTTTCCTAGCCCCTCAGCAAGCAGCGCAGCATGGTCATGGTCTTGCGCCAGGCGTTCTACGTTGTGTTCCAGGGCGTACAGACCGGCAGCAGCAAGGATGCCCACTTGTCGGGTACCACCACCCAGCATCTTTCGCCAGCGCCGGGCTCGCTGGATGAAATCCTGTGAGCCTGTCAATACGCTGCCGATGGGAGCACCAAGGCCTTTGGATAGACAAGCGGAGACCGAATCGAACAATCTGCCTATCGCGTCCGGCGCGATGCCGCCACTGACTGCTGCATTAAAAATCCGTGCCCCATCCAGATGGAACTGCAAGTTGTGTTCTGCAGCCAATGCCTTAGCTTCAGACAGATAATCGATCGGCAAGGGGGTACCAAAGAAGGTATTCTCAAGACAGAACAGTCTCGTAATCGCAAGGTGAAAATCATCGGGCTTGATGGCTGTCCGGACGGCTTCAAGATCCAGTGTGCCGTCGGGTCGGTTTTCGATGGGCTGTGGCTGGACGCTTGCCAGTACTGCGCCCCCGCCGCCTTCTTCGAGGTAGGCGTGGGCTTTTGTGCCGGCAATGTACTCCTCACCGCGCTGGCAGTGGGTCAGAATCGCCAGCAAATTGCCTTGAGTTCCGCTCGTCACAAAAAGGCCGGATTCCTGGCCGAGCAATTCTGCGGCCTTTGCTTCGAGGCGATTGACTGTTGGATCATCACCGTAGACATCGTCTCCTACAGGCGCGTCGGCCATGGCCTGGCGCATCCCCGATGAAGGTCTAGTTACTGTGTCACTGCGAAAGTCGATAATTTTGCTCATAGAAAGAAGCGTCTTGGGGCTTGCCGAGGTGGATGTTGAGCGGTAATGTCGGCGCTCGAGTGAATTAGCTATTGCGCCGCCAATCTGACCAACGAATCATTGTGCCACACTCCAACGAGCCTGGGAGGTAAAGTTGGATTCAAGTTTGCCAGATTGCGACACCTGTTTTTGTAGATTTGACTACTTCTGAGCATGACTGAAAAACCGTTAAGAGTGGGTGTGGTTGGGGTAGGTTACCTTGGCTCCATCCATGCCCGTATCTACCAGAAGATGGAGAATGTCGATCTGGTGGCGGTCATGGATACGAACGCCGAGCAGGGGAGCCAGGTTGCCCGGGAATGCGACTGCAGTGTCGCGCAGGATCTGGATAGTCTGCTGGACAGTGTGGATGCGGTAAGCATCGTAGTGCCGACTTCCCTTCATCGCGAGATCGCTGAGCCGTTTCTGGATAAAGGAATTCCAGTGCTGCTGGAAAAACCGGTAGCCCACACTCTGGAAGATGCAAGGGCAATTGTGAATCTTTCAAAGCAGACTGAAACCCTGCTGCAGATTGGCCATCTCGAGAGGTTCAATGCCGGGGTGGTTCGGCTTGCTGAAGAATTGGATAGGCCGCGATTCATGGAGGTGCACCGCCTCGGAGAATTTGTCGCTCGAGCCACTGATGTCGATGTCGTTACAGACTTGATGATCCATGATATCGACATTGTGCTTTCGCTCGTACCTTCAGAGCTTCGCTATATCTCTGCAGTCGGAGCGCGTGTGATTACGGATCATGTCGACATCGCCAATGCTCGACTGGAGTTCGAAGATGGCGCAGTCGTTAATGTCACAGCGAGTCGCGTGTCATCCAAGAAATTCCGCAGAATCCGAGTTTTCGCGGAGTCTTGCTATCTCGCTCTTAATTTCGATGACCAACAGATCGATGTCGCCCGTCCAGGGGTGCGCCCGGAAGAGGGGGGTTTTGCGCCGATCATCAGTGAATCAATTCAAGTGACGCCGCGTCCCCCTCTGGATGCAGAACTCGAGGATTTCGTTGACTGCGTCAAGAGGGGCCGAGACCCTGTTGTTGACGGCGAGACGGGTGTGCGGGCGCTACAGGTGGCGCACGAAGTCCGCCAACGTATCGATGAGTCTTTGCATTCGCTTTGACCACGGTTCGGTAAGCACATTTTCCCTGATCTCGAAAACATGAGTGATCGGGAGCCTTCCCAGGACGAGCAACGCGTTCTCGCACTGGCGGGAGCCTGTCAATGCGCTCTGCTGGCACAAGAGTTCGCCCGACGGGGCCACGCTCAGCCGGAACCGTTACGCTGCGCGCTTGAGAGTATTCTGGTTTTGAATCAAAACGACACTGAGGAAGCGTTGGGGGGAGTCCAGGGGGTCTATGCGGGCTTGCCTGACATTGCACGAAAAAGTCCCGATCCATCGGCGGTGGAGCGACTGCGGTATGTGATTGCCATGATCGACATCCAGAAGCGCCTAAGGCGCGACAGCGCAGTCGCGTCACGACTGCGCTCCCAACTGGAAGAAATTCGCGATGGTAAAACCATCCAGGATCCCGTCTCTCCCGAAGGCATTACTGTCTTTGCGGACATCTATTCAGCCACTGTGAGCTTGCTTACTCCAAAGATCATCATCCGAGGCAGTGAGCAACATCTGAAAGATGAAACGATTGTTCTCAAAGTACGGGCAGTGCTGTTGGCCGGTGTGCGCGCCGCGTATCTTTTTCATGAACTGGGCGGACGCAAGTGGCAGATACTGCTCGGACGAAAAAAGTTGGCTGATTCGGCACGCCGGCTATTGGATGCGTACTCAATGGGCGGGTATTGATCTGCGTCGCCGGGTTTTAAGGTGAGCGCTATTTATTGATCTGGATGCGCTCCTCACTTTCAAGAACCAACTGACTGTGACCATTGAAGGTTCGTTCATAGAATGCGGCCTGCCCGTGTTGATCTACGAGGATCACGCTGCTGGCTCTGGTGCCATAGTGACTTCCTCTGACAAATACCACGCGCTCCAATGCGCTGGACAAGGCGTCGCCGTCGCGTGCCTGGGTCGAAGACTCTACCGGTGTGGAATCGGCAAGAAATTCAAAGAGGGAATTTTTCAGCGCTTCTTTAGCTCCGGATGTGTCCGAGACACTAAGCATCTCCGAGAACCTTGTTGCCCCGACACGGGTTTTCGGCCACTCGATATTGGGCGGGCAATTGCTCAAAACGAATACACCCGAGTTCTCCCATCTATGGAAAGACGAGACGTTACTTAAAATAGAGACTTTCGACAGGGTGCCGGCGATCAGGTTAAATCCCCCGTAACCAGGATGATCTGCGAGCGCACCGGTCTCGATATCGCGCAGAGTGTCGGGCTGTCCCAGCAGAAAATCTTTTACGATCATTCCCCGTGACACCGTTCCAGGTTTTCTGGAGACGGTCGCCGTCCCGGAGTTTGTCAACGCAGCAAAACGGCCTTCCTGGGACAGTCCAAGCCAGGTGCCGCCGGCGCTAAGGTCCCGACCCGCGATGACTGAAGGACTCTCAACCCATCGCGTCATCGGTTCCGCCGGTCTTGAGAAAATCTCATCCCGGTTAGCCGCGAGAACTAAAGGGAAGTTCTTGCTGATACCAAGTGCAACGGCGACAAAACACATAGCCCAGACAGGGGTTGGGTAAAATCCTAGGGAAGTCGAATCAACTGATCGGGCGAAGTGCGAAACGCAACGCCAATGCGGCCGATCAATTGCACAGGAGAAGATTCAGTCATTGTGCACAGGCGTTCAAGTAGTTCGCGTTTTTCGCTTTTTCCCAGAGAGGGCATTCGGATCTTGACCAGCTCATGACTGGTAAGAGCGACTTCAAGCTCCGAGGCGACAGCGGGTGTGACGCCGGCAGCACCGACGGTGACCACGGGCTTGAGATGGTGAGCGAGAGATCGCAGGTGGTTGAGTTGTTTGCCGCTCAGTTTCATGACGGTCTCGATAAGTCAATTAACGTCCGGGTCACAGGATAACACTGACGCACAATGGGTTCTAAGCGCGCTTCAAGATCTCGCAACTGGGCAGCACGACAGAATCGGGATCCCTACGTCAAGAAGGCCAGGGAAAGCGACTATCGCTCTCGCGCTGCCTTCAAGCTGCAACAGTTGGATGAAAAGGAGCGCCTCCTTCGCGCGGGGATGTCTGTCGTTGACCTTGGGGCAGCACCCGGCAGTTGGAGTCAATACGCGGCGGCAAAGGTCGGTCCGACCGGAGTTGTGGTTGCGGTAGACCGACTCGATATGGGGAAGATCTCTGGCGTAACAGGTATCAAGGGCGACTTTCTTGAGGATGCCGTGGTGAAAGAGTTAACTGAGGTGCTCGGGGAGCGGCCAGCAGACCTTGTAATTTCGGATTTAGCCCCCAACCTAACCGGTATATCCAGTGTTGACCAGGCGGCGATGGAGGATTTGGTGCTTGCTGCAGTCCGGTTTGCATTGGAACATCTGGGTCCAAAAGGGGTATTCATTGGAAAGTTTTTTGAAGGGGAGCGCGCTGATGCTTTGCGGCATAAAGTGGAAAAAGCATTTTCTGTGGTTCGGGTGAGAAAGCCGGACGCGTCACGCGCGAAAAGCGCTGAGGCCTATTTGGTCGCCAGACAGCCCATCGGCGGGGGAGAAGTTTGTGTTTCATAGGAAAAACTCTCAAAATCCCACGATCGCCGATCAACATGTGAATTTCTAAACATCTGATTGTGAACTTAAGTTTGATCATTGAAGGCTTATGAATAATTTAACCAAGAATTTGGTCCTTTGGCTCGTCATCGCAATGGTTCTGATGGCGGTATTCAATAATTTCGCGCCGGAACAGAACCGGGCGGGCCAGGAGATCGATTACTCGGTGTTTCTGGACGAGGTGGAACGGGGTTCGGTAGAGCAAGTCACTATTGACGGCGCCACGATTTACATCAGGGGCCGCAACGGTGAGAGATATGTCACCTATTCACCTGGCGATCCTGGCCTGGTTAACGACCTTCTCAAAGCCGATATCGTGATCAAGGCGCAAAAGGAAGAAGAGCCCTCACTGCTGATGCAGATCTTCATCAGTTGGTTCCCGTTGCTTCTGCTGATCGGCGTGTGGATATTCTTTATGCGCCAGATGCAGGGCGGTGGCGGCCGGGGCGCATTGAGTTTCGGCAAGAGCAAAGCTCGAATGCTGACCGAGGATAAGAACAATGTCACCTTTGAGGATGTGGCTGGAGTTGATGAGGCCAAGGAAGAGGTCGGCGAACTGGTGGAGTTTCTCCAGGATCCGTCGCGTTTTCAGAAACTGGGTGGAAGAATTCCGCGTGGCGTATTGATGACAGGAAGCCCCGGAACCGGAAAAACGCTGCTCGCGAGGGCGATCGCCGGGGAAGCCAAGGTTCCGTTTTTCACCATCTCGGGTTCAGATTTTGTCGAAATGTTCGTGGGCGTGGGCGCCTCACGAGTGCGGGATATGTTTGAGCAGGCCAAGAAGAACGCGCCCTGCATCATCTTTATCGATGAGATCGACGCCGTAGGACGCCAGCGCGGCGCAGGTCTCGGGGGAGGCCACGACGAGCGTGAGCAGACTCTTAATCAACTGCTTGTGGAGATGGACGGGTTTGAGGGCAATGAAGGCATTATCGTGATTGCCGCGACCAACCGCCCGGACGTTCTGGATCCCGCGCTGCTGCGCCCCGGACGATTTGATCGCCAGGTGCATGTGCCTTTGCCCGACATTCGCGGTCGCGAGGCGATCCTGAAAGTACATATGCGCAAAGTCCCGATCGACAATGACGTGGACGCGGCCATTATTGCTCGTGGGACACCGGGTTTTTCCGGGGCGGATCTTGCCAATCTCGTCAACGAAGCTGCTTTGTTTGCGGCTCGGGCGAGTCGCCGAAAAGTGTCGATGGAGCAGTTCGAACTGGCAAAAGACAAGGTCATCATGGGAGTCGAAAGGCGTTCAATCGTTATGCCGGAAGAGGAACGACTGAATACCGCGTATCACGAGTCGGGCCACGCTGTGGTCGCCAAAGTGCTTTCGGACCAAACTGATCCTGTGCACAAGGTCACGATTATTCCCCGCGGCCGGGCCTTGGGCGTGACGATGCAGTTGCCGGAGGAAGATCGTTATAGCCACAATCGCGAACATCTGTTGGCACGTATTGCGGTCCTGATGGGGGGGCGTATCGCTGAAGAAGTCTTTATGAACCAAATGACGACCGGCGCAGCCAATGATTTTGAACAGGCAACCGGTCTGGCTCAGAAAATGGTTCAGCGGTGGGGGATGAGTGATCATCTTGGTCCAAGGGTCTACGGCGACAACGAGTCGGAAGTATTTCTGGGTCGGGATGTGACCACCAATAAAAATATCAGTAATGCAACCGCTGAGCAGGTAGATCAGGAGATCAGCCGCATCATCGAGGAGCAGTATGCCCGTGCTCGAGACATCATCGAAAACCGAAAAGAGATGATCGAAGTCATGGCCCACGCGCTGATGGATTGGGAGACTCTTGAATCAGATCAGATCGACCAGATCATGAAAGGGGAGACGCCGCGGCCCCCGTCTTCTGGCGAGAGCAATGACGGCAATCGTTCAAGCGGCGATGGCGGTCAGCAGTCTGATCGTCCCGATATCAAACCCAATATGGATTCGCCCGCGGGCGATTCTGCCTGATCCCTAGCGAGGGGAAATAGCCTGAGCGAGGCCTAATGCCTGCTCTTGTTCCGAGCGACGATCCCCAGATAATGGGGATCGTCAACGTTACGCCTGATTCCTTTTCTGACGGCGGAGAGTTTTCTTCCCACGCGGCCGCAATAGACCAGGGCCGCAAACTTGCGGCAGACGGGGCGAATGTAGTGGACGTGGGCGGGGAGTCAACTCGACCGGGCGCAGAGTCGGTCAGTGCAGAAGAAGAAATCGGGCGGGTGCTGCCGGTTATCGAAGCTCTCGTGAAAGACGGCATAAAGGTGTCGGTCGATACGAGCAAGCCTGAGGTCATGGAAGCCGCTGTTGCTGCGGGGGCCTGCATGATTAATGACATCTATGCGCTACGAAGACCGGGAGCCCTTGCAACGGTCGCGCGTATGGATGTTCCGGTCTGTCTTATGCATATGCAGGGCACTCCAGCCACAATGCAGAACGCGCCCCGCTACGAAGATATTGGGCGGGAGATTAGAGAGTTTTTGCAGTCCCGGATTAATTCTTGCTGTCTTGCGGGAGTCGATCGTGAAAGGATTGTTATTGATCCGGGGTTTGGATTTGGCAAGACCCGTCAACATAACCACACGCTTATCACTCAGTTGGGATGGTTTACTGAGATTGGAGTTCCTGTCCTGATCGGCATCTCGCGTAAAAAGTTTGTTCGCTCGCTTTCTCAGGTTGCGTCCAGGCAAACTTTAGATGAAGTTAGCGCGCTGCTGGCTTTGATGGCTGTTGAGCAGGGCGCGCGGTTTGTGCGTGTTCATAATGTTGGCGTTACCCGAAAATTGCTGGGTCAGGCTTATGGACTGGTGCCAGCCCAACAATCGCCGGTAAACTGAGCTGATGGCAAAGCGTCGTTATTTCGGCACGGACGGTGTCCGGGGCAGGGTGGGAACCTCACCCATTACCCCAGCAGAGGTTCTGCATCTGGGATGGGCAGCAGGCCGGGTCCTCGGTGCCGGCCACGCACGTGGTCGGGTCATTATCGGCAAGGACACCCGCATTTCTGGATACCTTCTGGAATCTGCGCTGGAGGCGGGTCTGAGCGCTGCCGGGGTGGATATCGCCCTCACTGGTCCCCTGCCTACTCCCGGCATTGCCTATCTGACTCGGCAGGTGGGTGCCTGCGGAGGGATCGTGATCAGCGCTTCGCACAATCCCTACCACGACAACGGCATCAAGTTTTTCTCAGAATCCGGTAAAAAACTGGATGATGAGACAGAAGAATCCATTGAGGCGTTGATGTCAGAGCCGATGAGCACGGTCGGGCCGGAGGCACTTGGGAAAGCAGAGCGCCTGATTGATGCGCTGCCTCGCTATGCGGAGCATTGCCGCAACACGCTGCCGCCTGGACTTAGATTGGACGGACTCAAGGTAGCCATCGATTGCGCTAATGGCGCCGCTTATCAGGTGGGGCCGCTCGTATTGCGGGAGCTCGGTGCTGAGGTCACCGGCATCGGCATTGAGCCAGACGGGTTCAACATCAATCGGGAATCCGGGTCGACTTATCCGCAGACGATCTGCAGTCTTGTGAAGGATTGCGGTGCAGACGTGGGGATTGCATTCGATGGCGACGCCGATCGGGTAGTACTCGCCGACGCCCAAGGCCGTCTTGTTGATGGGGATGGCATCCTGTTTATCCTCAGTCAGTATCGCCGACAGCGGGGCGATTGCGAAGGGATTGTCGGCACCTTGATGACTAATCTGGGTGTCGAGGTGGCGTGCGAGGCGCAGGGAATCCAATTTGTGCGTGCCAGGGTAGGCGATCGTTTTGTTTTGGAGGAGCTCGTCAGCCGACATTGGACGCTGGGAGGAGAGACCTCCGGACATATCCTGTCTTTGGATCGAAGTACAACCGGAGACGGGTTGGTCGCTGCCCTTGCCGTGCTGGAGGTCATGCAGAAAACCGGAAAATCGCTGGCGGACCTTGTGAAAGACTTGCAAGTCTTTCCGCAGAAGCTCGTAAATGTCTCGACAGAGCACGCGCGACCTGCCGAATTGCTCGAACAGCCCCGGGTGACTGAGGCGGTGAAAGCCTGCGAGAAGCAGTTGGGGTCGCGGGGGCGGGTGGTTTTACGCGCCTCAGGAACAGAGCCGCTCATTCGGGTGATGGTGGAGGGAGAGGACGAAACCAGGGTGGGAGAGCTGGCGAGAGAACTCGCGGACCAGATTAGCGTGTTCGCTTGAGCGGCGCCAGGGTCTCTGTTACGGCGCTTGCGTCGCTACCTGCCGGCCGTTACCATTCACGGCCTTTTTTGCCTGAGAAAACCACGCTGCAGACCTAGAGTCGGTATCGGAGCATATCTATGAGAAGGCCGCTGGTTGCTGGAAACTGGAAGATGAATGGAAGTCGAGAGATGACCGAGATATTGGTCTCGGGCATCGGCTCAGGGCTTCCAGAAAGTGATGCAGTGGACGTAGTAGTGTGTCCGCCCTTTGTTTATCTCGATTTATGTTCAGCAGCGGCAGGTGGAACGCCCATCGCCATGGGTGCGCAGGATCTGGATATCCACGAGCCGGGAGCCTTCACGGGTGCGATTGCTGCAGACATGCTTGTCGATATAGGGTGTGAGTTCGTCATTTTGGGGCACTCGGAGCGGCGCAGTCTTTATGCGGAGAGTGATACCGACGTCGGTGTGAAAGCCTCTGTGGCGGCAGCGAAAGGTCTGACGCCGATTATTTGCGTCGGCGAGACTCGAGAAGAACGGGAAAGTAATGTGACGGCGGATGTGGTTTGTCGGCAGTTGGATGCGGTGATCGACGGGGCGGGAATTGACATTTTTCCTAAAGCGTTAGTCGCCTACGAGCCCGTCTGGGCAATCGGCACTGGCCTTACCGCGACCGACGAACAGGCACAGGAAGTGCATAGCCTGATTCGGCAGAGAATTGCTGACGCCAGTGGACAGGCAGCCGAGGGCACTCGGATACTATATGGCGGCAGCGTTAAACCAGACAATGCGGCCGGGTTGTTTTCGCAACCCGATATTGATGGAGGCTTAATCGGCGGCGCCTCGCTAAAGGCTGCCGACTTTCTTGGTATCATTGAGGCGGCTATCCCATGAACCTGCTTACCAGTATTTTTACCGTCGTCCATCTCGTCGCAGCGATTGCGATCGTAGTCCTTGTTCTCCTTCAACAGGGGAAAGGAGCGGATATGGGCGCTGCTTTTGGGGGAGGATCTTCCAGCTCCGTGTTTGGCAGTCGGGGCTCAGCGACCTTCTTGAGCAGGGTCACCGCAGGACTGGCAGCGGTCTTTTTTATTACCGGGCTGAGTCTTGCCTATATCTATACCCAGCAAAGTGCCACGCCGCGGAGCGTGATGGCTGGGGAGAGTATTCAGCAGTCCTCAGATGTTCCAAGCGTTGCGAATGGGGATGCAGTGAAAGAGGATGGTGGGGTTGAGTCGGATATCCCCTCCGCACCAAACAACAATTAGCGTTCCAGAGATAAAATAGAGCGATATCCTGATGTGGCTGATCAATTTGCCGAAGTGGTGGAACTGGTAGACACGCCGTCTTGAGGGGGCGGTGGCGCAAGCCGTGCCGGTTCGAGTCCGGCCTTCGGCACCATGATCAGAAGGAACCGGTTGAATGTAAGTTGCATTTTGCCCGGGTCCCTAAAACATTCCGGAGTGGTTGACCCATGCGCTCTGAAAATACAACCCGCCTGCCTACTCTCGGCAACTCCAACAAGCTAGTCTGCGTCGACGGTGTTTGGAGGCAGGCATCGCAGGCCTCCGGTATCGACTACAGTGATGGACACGAAGAAGAGTCCATTCTGCATGAAACCCTGACCCAGGCGAATAATTTAGCCTGGAATTCACCTGAGCTTGCAGGCCCCTACCGTAGTTGGGCGCAGGAATACCATTTGTCTCCCTTGCGAGCCAATTTGTTGCGCGGCTTAAGACTTCCAGAAGCGGGCCGGGTTCTTGAGGTGGGCGCGGGCTGCGGCGCCGTGACACGATTTCTTGGTGACCATGGCTTTACCGTGGACGCCGTTGAGGGAAGCGCAAGCCGCGCCAAGCTAGCCCATGCACGCTGCACCGGGCTAGACAATGTTTCCATCATCTCCGCCGATTTTCACGGGCTGCAATTCCCAAAAGAAAGTTATGACCTGGTATTGTTTATTGGGGTGCTGGAGTATGCCCAAAGGTTTGCCCCAGACGGATTGTCGGCCCGCGATGCCGTGATCCGGATGTTGACTCGGGCGACGCAAGCCCTCTCGGCAAACGGAAAAATAATCATTGCGATTGAAAATCGTCTTGGAGCGAAATATCTCTCCGGATGGCCTGAAGATCATCTCGGAATGCCCTGGTCTGGGGTCGCCGGATATCCGGTCGGTAGCGCAGCCGACGCAGGTATACGAACCTTCGACAAAACAGAATGGGGCGATATTTTCCGGGAGCTGCAGCTTAAACACCGCAGTTTCTTCCCGCTGCCGGATTACAAGCTACCCGAAGCTTTCATCAGTGAGAATGGGCATGATGCACCGGGGGCGAGCGCTATCTATGGTCGATATGTCTCCGTGAATCGGACGCCAGCGCCTGAGTCCTTAGCTCCAGCGAGGTTGCAACAGAATGCGCTGTATCGAGCGGGACTCCTTTCGTCGTGTGCGGACTCGTTCGGTATCGTGGTCTCGCGTTCCGATGACGGGATTGACGGACTGATGCCGCACGACTGGATTGTTTTTGGTGCCAGCGCAGGCGGCACGGATCCGGGTTTGTGCATCAAGAGCGGAGCAAATGCGGCAAGTAAATTCACCCCGTTCAACGAAAATGATCGGCCAATAACCCTGCCGCATGGAGAACCGCTTTATCAGCATTGGCTGAAATGCGCGATGGCGGGTGTGACTCAAGACGAATTCTCAAATTTTGTCGCAGGGCATCTTAGGCGTGCAATCCAGGCGGGTCTCCGGGTACCTGGTTGGGGTCTGATGGCCAGCGAGGACGGAGAGTTGGCCTCCGAAATATTTCCGTGGCCTTCTGAGGGTGACCCTCCCAGCGGAATAGATGACCTGTTGTGGGCAACTTCCGTGTTGGACGAATTTTTTGATTTTGCCCAATCTGATATTGAGTCCCGGGTCGATCTCGGAACCTGGGAAGGGGTTGCAGGCCTAAAACAGCAGATCCTCCATTGCCTCAGCAATTTTTCGGCCGATGCAGTCGCCTGTGCTGGGAACTTTGATGCGGCGATCTATTGGGCCTCGGGGGAAGCATTTTCCGAGGAGCAAAAATCTGCGTATCGCTCGTCTGGTCAGGGCAGGGAGGTTCTGACCTTCAATCTCCCAGAGTCCGTGCGCGCCGATATGCGTCTGCGTTTTGATCCTTCGGATCAGGAAATGGGGTCGAAGACGGTAACGGTTAAGCTCGAGTCAATGGTTCTTTTTGGGGCGCAGGATGCATCTGGCGTTGATTTAATGCCGGCTCTGAAGCGCGTCGGAGTGGATGCCTGCAATCAGTGTGAACTCAAACCGGCCGACGACGGGGTCAGTCTGATAATTCGGGGGAATGATCCCTGGGTCGTTATTGACCTGGCGTCGCTTGGACTGTCTTCTCACCTTCACTTTGAGCGAGTGGAGGCCCACCTTGACTGGGGATCATAAGAGCCAAAAGAGCGATGTCTATGGTCGCTGTGTTGATTGACCGTCTACATAGGTAAGACTAGAATTTGGGCTTCCAAATTCGGCCGCTTTTAATAGCGTTCTTTAGTCGAGTGCTCGCAAATTATCTCCCCGTACTCCTGTTCCTGGTAACAGGGATTGTGATTGGCATCGTCGCCCTTGCGGCGGGGCGGGTATTGAGTCCCCGTAATCCTTATCCTGCCAAGTTATCAGCGTACGAATGTGGTTTCGAGGCGTTCGAAGACGCGAGAATGAAATTCGACGTTCGGTATTACCTGGTGGCCATTCTCTTCATTATCTTCGATCTCGAGATCGCATTCCTTTTCCCTTGGGCCATTGTTTTGGATGAGATCGGGGTGTTCGGTTTTTGGGCAATGATGATATTCCTCGCGATCCTCGTCGTCGGTTTTGTTTACGAGTGGATGAAGGGAGCCCTGGAATGGGAGTGAGAGTCGATGGCGCTTGAAGGAGTGATGTCTCAGGGTTGGGCAACGGCCCGACTGGATGATCTGATCAATTGGGCGCGGACTGGGTCCATGTGGCCAATGACCTTCGGACTTGCCTGCTGCGCGGTTGAGATGATGCACGCGGGGGCATCGCGCTACGACCTCGACCGATTTGGGATGATATTCAGGCCGAGCCCGCGGCAGTCGGACGTGATGATCGTAGCGGGGACCCTGACCAATAAAATGGCGCCAGCGCTGAGGCGTGTGTATGACCAGATGCCCGAACCCCGTTGGGTAATCTCTATGGGTTCCTGCGCTAACGGCGGCGGGTATTATCACTACTCCTATTCGGTGGTCCGGGGTTGTGATCGGATCGTTCCGGTAGATGTCTATGTTCCAGGCTGTCCGCCCACCCCAGAAGCGCTGATGTACGGAATCATTCAACTCCAAAAGAAGATTAAGCGTGACGACACTATCGCCCGCTGATCATTCGGACAGTAAAGATCAACAGCAGTCCGGCGAGGATGCGCTCGCCGGATTAGCGGCACCGTTTGGCGCTGCCGTGACTTCGGAGTTTGACGAGCGCACGGTGATCGTTGATCGCGATGAGGCGGTCGCACTTTTGCGCTTGTTGCGGGATAGCTCTGCGACCCGGTTCGAACAGCTCATTGATCTGTGTGGGGTCGATTACGGCGACGACAGCGCGGCCCTGCGCGGCCATCCAGAGCGCTTTGCCGTGGTGTATCACCTGTTGTCCGTGTCGCGAAACGATCGACTGCGCGTAGTCGTCTATCTGCCAGAAGATAACCCTCGTATCAAGAGCGTGGTGAACATCTGGGCGTGCGCCAACTGGTATGAAAGGGAAGCCTTCGATTTATTCGGTATCCTGTTTGACGGCCATCCTGATCTTCGCCGTCTGCTGACGGATTACGGGTTCATCGGACATCCGATGCGCAAGGACTTCCCCTTAAGTGGTCATGTTGAAATGCGTTTCGACGAGAAAAAAGGCCGTGTTGTTTATGAGCCTGTCTCTATTGATCCCAGGGTGACCGTGCCGCGCGTCATTCGCCAGGAGTCGGTCGAGTGAGCGAGATTCGCAACTACACCATGAATTTCGGGCCTCAGCATCCGGCGGCCCACGGCGTGCTTCGCCTGGTGATGGAGATGGACGGCGAAGTGGTCGAGCGGATCGACCCGCATATTGGGCTCCTGCACCGCGGCACAGAGAAACTGGCTGAGAGCAAACCTTACAACCACAGTATTGGTTACATGGATCGGCTCGACTATGTATCAATGATGTGTAACGAGCACGCGTATGTTCTGGCGATAGAGAAACTGCTTGGGGTGGTGCCCCCGATTCGCGCTCAGTACATCCGGGTCATGTTCTCGGAAATTACCCGAATTCGAAACCACTTGCTGTGGATTGCGGCGCATGGACTCGACATCGGCGCAATGGCTGTTTTTCTCTACGCGTTCCGAGAGCGTGAGGACCTGTGCGACGTCTACGAGGCGACCTCGGGAGCGCGACTGCACGCAGCCTACTTCCGGCCGGGAGGGGTATACCGTGATCTGCCTGACCGCATGCCCCAGTATGAGGTGTCGCGGGTGCATTCGGAGGATGAAGTCCGGCAGAAGAACATCAATCGTGAAGGCTCGGTGCTGGATTTTATCGAGTCGTTTGTTGAGCGTTTTCCCGATTGTGTCGATGAATACGAAAATCTTCTGACAGATAACCGTATATGGAAGCAACGGACGGTCGATATCGGGATCGTTACCCCGGAACGGGCGATGCAGTTGGGATTCACCGGTCCAATGCTTCGGGGCTCAGGCGTTGAATGGGATCTGCGACGCAAGCAGCCCTATGAGGTCTACCCCGAGCTGGATTTCGACATCCCGGTGGGGGTTACGGGTGATTGCTACGACCGTTACCTTGTTCGGATCGAAGAGATGCGTCAGTCCAATCATGTTATTCGCCAGTGTATTGATTGGCTTCGTCAGAATCCGGGACCGGTGATGACTGATGATCACAAGCTTGCGCCGCCAGAACGCAACGAGATGAAAGAGGACATGGAGTCGCTCATCCATCACTTTAAATTGTTCACCGAGGGATATAGCACGCCGCCAGGACAGGTGTATCAAGCTGTCGAGGCACCTAAAGGCGAGTTTGGTATTTATATTGTCTCGGACGGGGCGAACAAGCCTTTTCGCTTGAAGATTCGGGCACCCGGCTTTGCGCACCTGGCTTCCCTGGACGAAATGGCTCGAGGCCATATGCTCGCCGACGTGGTTGCCATTATCGGGACTCAGGATATTGTTTTCGGAGAGGTGGACCGTTGATGGAACAGACTGGGACCATACTTACCGAGGCAATCATTGAGAAGATTGAGGCGGAAGCGGGCAAGTATCCCACCCGACGGGCCGCCGTAAAGTCAGCTTTGCGCTACGCCCAGGCCGAGTTTGGCTGGATCAGCGAGGACGTAGTCAAGGCGGTTGCGGAAGTACTTGGTCTCGAGCGTATCGAGGTATTCGAAGTCGCCACGTTCTATGACATGTTCTACACGCGACCCGTCGGCAAATTTCCGGTACGCGTGTGCACCAATGTTTCCTGTCTGCTGCGTGGCGCTGATGGAATCATGGAGGCGTTATGTCAGCGTTTGGGGGTTGAAGAGGGAGAAACGACAGCGGACGGGCGATTTACGGTGTTTGCCGCTGAGTGCCTTGGTGCCTGCGGCGGAGCACCCATGATGGCGGTGGGAGATGACTATCATGAAAATCTCAAGGCAGATGAATTGGATAACGTGCTGGAGGGGTATCAATGAGCAACCCTTCAGAGATCCGCGTCTGCCTGCCGCCCCAAGATGCACAGACCCCTTGGGCCTTGGCGTCCTATCGAGAGAGAGGGGGCTATGAGGCTTGGGAAAAGGTTCTAAAAAATCAGACGCCCCGCGAAGAGATCATCGAGACCTTGAAAGCCTCAGGTTTACGGGGCCGCGGTGGGGCCGGTTTTCCGACAGGCCTGAAACTGAGTTTCATGCCGCGGGATGCGCAGGGCCAGAAGTACATTGTTTGTAATTCGGATGAAAGTGAGCCCGGAACGTTCAAGGACCGTGACATTCTTCGGTTTAATCCGCATCAGGTGATCGAAGGTATGGCACTTGCCGGATATGCGATCGGCGCTACCATCGGCTTCAATTACATACGCGGCGAGTATTACGAGCCCTGGCAGCGCTTTGAAGCCGCTCTGGCTGAAGCAAGGCAAGCCGGTCTGCTGGGTGAGAATCTCATGGGATCCGACATCGCGTTTGAACTGCACAGTCAGCGCGGTGCGGGAGCATATATCTGCGGTGAGGAGACCGCACTGCTGGAGTCGCTGGAGGGCAAAAAAGGCCAGCCGCGTTTCAAGCCGCCGTTTCCGGCCCAGGTAGGCGCCTTTGGCAAACCCACCACCATAAACAACACTGAGACCCTTGCGTCCATTCCTCCGATTATTCGAAACGGCGCGGAATGGTTTTCCAGCATTGGAGTCGAGAACAGTGGCGGCACCAAGATTTACTCCGTCTCGGGTCATGTTAATCGGCCAGGAAACTACGAAGTGCCCATGGGAATGCCCTTCCGTGATCTGCTGGAGATGGCTGGCGGGGTTTGAGCCGGCCGCGCCCTGAAAGCCGTTATTCCGGGAGGTTCTTCAGTGCCGGTTGTTCCCGCAGATGCAATCATGGAGTGCACCATGGACTATGACGGGCTTTCGCAGGTCGGGTCCGCACTCGGAGCCGGTTCCGTCATTGTCATGGACGAAACCACCTGTATGGTGGAGGTGCTGGAGCGCATCTCTTATTTCTACTTCGCGGAGTCGTGTGGGCAGTGCACGCCCTGTCGCGAGGGAACCGGATGGTTGTATCGCATGATTCGGCGGATTCGCAATGGGGAAGGGACGCCCGCGGATCTGGACCGCCTGAAATCGGTCGCAGACCGGATTGAAGGCCGCACGATCTGCGCGTTGGGTGACGCTGCCGCGTGGCCGGTTCAGAGTTTCCTGAAACACTTCCGGCACGAATTCGAAGACATGATTCCTCGTGAGGAGGCGGCCTGATGGACGCGCCGACTACCGTAACGGTTGTCATCAATGGTCGTGAAGTCCACGCCCAGCCCGGAAGCATGATTATTGAAGCGGCGGACGCGGCCAATATTTATATCCCGCGCTTTTGTTATCACCCAAAACTGTCAATTGCGGCGAATTGTCGTATGTGTCTGGTCGAGGTAGAAAAGGCGCCTAAACCCTTGCCGGCGTGTGCCACCCCTGTAGCCGA
>Ga0181587_10001807_pt1 | contig 17913 bp, 20 predicted proteins | sample 071ome_27_FD_132463 | JGI IMG/M metagenome (GOLD analysis project Ga0181587, IMG submission 132463) | Coastal salt marsh microbial communities from the Groves Creek Marsh, Skidaway Island, Georgia - 071409AT metaG (megahit assembly) | ecosystem: Environmental > Aquatic > Marine > Intertidal...
CACGGAGGAACCATGGCCGATCAACCCAGCCTCGGAACTCTCGTTTCGAACGTCGTCCGCAATGCCAAACAGCTGCTCAACGCTCAGGTGGCGCTGACCAAGACCGAGGCCCAGCAGGCCGGCCAGCAGGTCGCCGTGGTGTCGGTATTCGGGATCATCGCGTTGGCAGGGGTGTCCATGGCGGGGCTCTTCGGCTTAATCGCCCTCGCCTTCGGTATCGCTGCGCTGGGCCTGCCTGTGTGGGCCGGCTTCCTCATCGTCACCGGAATTCTTCTCGTGCTTGCCATCGTCGCCGGACTCGTCGCCAAGGTCCGATCGGGCAAGATCACCGGTCTCACCGTGGCCCAGGCCGAATGGAAGGCGACCACCGATGCCGTGTCGCAAGCGATGGGCAAACCGGCAATCGGCGAGTAGAGCCTCGTTCGTCTAGTACTCCCAGACGTGTCCGCGTCCAGCGAGCGACCTCGCGATCGCCTCGGTCGGCCACTGCCGGCGGGCGACCCACGATCCTTTCCCACAGTTCCCGATCGAGAGTTCATCGAATCCGATCAGGCTTGGAGTGAGGGCATCGACTACCTCGAACGGGGCCTTCCGTTCCATGCACACGAGGTATTCGAACAACGTTGGAAGTGCGCTCCGGCGGACGAACGCGAAACCTGGCAGGCACTCGCCCAATGGGGCGCGGCGCTCACCCACAAAGCCCGGGGCAATGACGTCGGGAAAATTCGCATCGCACAACGCGCATCGGACCTGCTCGAACGTGCGACCGCTGCCGAGGCGGTGCCCCCGGCCATCGACCTCGACCGCGTTCGAGAATCGCTAGCGCAACTCACATGAGCCATTGGCCACACGCGCGTCAGCCGACCCGGCCGCCCGAAGCGCCGCGCGTATTTCCGCCGCGCTAAGCGCATAGGCCGCGTCCTCGTTCCCGACTCCCGCAGCGAAGATCATTCCGAAGACTTCCCCGAATTCATCCGTCAACGGCCCACCTGAATTTCCCTGCTCCACCGCGCCACGCAAGACGTACACATCGCGCTCGACTCCGGGGTCTCCGTAGATCGATTCGCCTCTGGCTTCGACCCGAGTGCGCACCCGCACAGCCTGGGCCTCGAACCTCTCACCGCGCGGGAATCCGCTCACTACCGCCGATTCCCCGGACTCGAGCGTCCCTTCTGCGAGCCGGACGGGACGTGCATTCAACCCTTGGGTGCGAACCAGGGCGATATCGGCATTGGGATCGAAGTAGACGATTTGAGCACGTTGCGCCGTTTGCCTAGGGCGCACGCGAACCACAAGATCCTCGACGCCAGCCACGACATGGGCATTGGTCACGATCAACTCCGGCTCGATCGCGAAGCCCGATCCACTGACGATCGTCTGGCAAGCATCCGCACTCCCGGTAAGCCGAACACTCGAGCCTCGAATGACATCGACAGCCGCCTGAGCCGGCTCGGGTATCGGAGCATCGACCTCCGGCCCAGGGATGGGTGCGAGTCCCGCGAAGACCCGCGGCACGGCCGTCTCTCCTACGAGGTCACGAAGCCCGTCGAAGGTCGACCGCGCAGCTTCAGGAAGGAGACGATCCGTCGTCGTCAAAACGAAGGACTGATTGATCTCACGAGTGACGTCACTACGCGGTAGAAATGCGACCACGCTGGCAACGACCCACGCCACTAGCGCAAGGGCGAGAACGTTCAACGCCGCGCCCCCGATGTTGTCCACCACCCGCACCGGCCGCCAGGTCATCGAGGCCCTCAACCGTCGGCCGAGGATCGACAGCAACACCTGACCCACGATCGCGCTGACAAGGACTCCAATCGCAACGAGTGCGATGCGAAGCGCACTGGATTCAACGAGGCGTTCTACAAGGTCGGGCAACCACAACACCGCCAGCAGCCCACCGCCGAGAAATCCCAGGAAGGACAGGGCCCCCGCGACGAATCCCTGCCTCCATCCCACTAGCGCGAAGATGATCAGAGCCCCGACCATAAGCCAATCGACAATGTTCATGTCATCGCTCGATCGGCACAACGCGCGAGGTATCCCACTCCCGCGCCCACCCTGCGTAGTCGAGGATTCCGGCGAGCACTCCGGCCGTGAAGCCCCACACGAGCATGTCGCTTACCAAGAAACCCGGCCCTTGATATCCGGAAGGATGAAGCGCCGTACATCGATTGACAGGGTTCACAAGATCGTCGATGGCGACCCGCTCTACCCGAGACACCTCACTCGGGTCCTGGACCGCAACGGCCGAGGGCTCATGCCACCATCCGAGCACCGGCGAGACGACAAAATCACTGACGGGCACCCAGAGATCGGGAAGACCGCCGAACACCGTGATCCCACCTACCTCGACACCCGTCTCCTCTCGGGCCTCGCGCAGGGCGGTGGAAACCGCATCCGCATCGATCGGCTCCGCTACGCCACCCGGGAAAGCAGGTTGCCCCGAGTGTGCGTCGTTTCCCCGCGCACGCTCGATCAACAGGACGTCGGGTCCATCACCGAAAAGCACCAGCACTGCAGCGTGCCGGCCACTCCCCTCAACGGGTACGAAACGAGTGACGTCCGCCGAGCGCACGCTGGGCAGCGCCTGGGCCAACGGCGTCAACCACTGCGGAATAACCGAAATGGCGTCGTCGGCTCCATAGCCTTTGGTTCGCCACGTCATCGACGAACGCCGAGGTATTGATCCAGTAGCGCATTGAAGTAGTCGGTGCTGGGCAGCGCACCGTTGTGACGACCAACGACGACGCCTTTGTCGTTGACGAAGAAGGTAACGGGTGGACCCGAGATCCCCATGAGTCCACGAATCTCCCCCTGCTCATCCACGACCGACGGGAAGTCGGCACCAAAGTCGTTCATCATCGAAAGCGCCGAGGCATCCTGATCTTGGATATCGACGCCTAGGAATTGAACTTCGCCGCGAAGGTCAGCGGCAGCAGCTGTCAGGATCGGCATCTCCGAGATACACGGTGGACACCACGAGGCCCACACATTCACCACGAGCGGCATACCGCGTACGGCCGACAGATCGACGTCTGGTCCGTGACCAAGGCAACGGTAGGTAACCGATGGAAGCCCCGGTATCGCCGCATCGGGATTCGGGTCACCAACTGGGCAGGGATCGAGTCCTACCTGCTCGATCAGCGGAAGGAGCTCGGGGTCTTTCTGGGTGGTGGCGACGGGAGTCGGCTCCACGGTGGTTGCTGCTTCAGCCGTACTCGCCGCTGGCGATCCTTCACTGCAGCCGGCAAGGAGCGCCGCACTCGCCACTACACACGCAATGATCTTCATGCACGGCCTTGTGTTCGGACCAGGGCTTCGGCCTGCTCGGGGTCAGTTGGCCCTTCGCCATAGCTCGGACACAACGATGCAACAGGGCACGCACCACAGGCCGGCTTGCGTGCATGACAGATGCGACGTCCGTGCCACACGACGTAGTGCGAAAGCATCGTGTAGTCCTTTTCGGCAAATAAGGCAGCGACGTCGGCTTCGATCTTGTCCGTGTTCTTCTGCACGGTCCAGCCGAAGCGGCGCGCGAGCCGACCGAAATGGGTGTCCACGGTGATGCCCGGAACATCGAATGCGTTACCCAAGACGACGTTTGCAGTCTTTCGCCCCACACCTGGTAGGGACACGAGATCGTCCAGATTCCCGGGAACATCGCCTCCGAATTCATCGCACAGGCGTTGCGCGATCTGCTGGATCGTCTGCGCCTTCTGCCGAAAGAAGCCCGTGGGAGCGATGGCTTGCTCTAGCTCCTCCCGCTGGGCGGCGGCGAAGGCGGCAGCATCGGGATAGGCAGCGAATAGGTCGGGCGTGACTTTGTTGACCCGTTGATCCGTGCACTGGGCGCTCAGCACGGTCGCGACGAGGAGTTCGAGCGGCGTCGTGAAGTCCAACTCGCAGTGAGCCTGTGGGTACCGCTTGGCGAGACCTCGGTAGATCGCGCGCGCTTGGCGTCGCAGTTCCTTCAACGGCTCGCCATCGAGCGGAGGAGACGTGCGCACCATGACTCCAGAGTAAGCGCCCGATGCACATCCGCCGTCTATGCGGTGCGAGCCGATCGCGGGGACCCTGTCCTGCTACGCGTTAAACGCTTACGACACAATGAGCCCACCGCCACCGGGAGGCCGATCGGGTTCCCCGCATAGAAGGGCTGCTTCGTGGACGACGTCTTGGCCAACACACCGTTGTTCTCGGCGTTGGATCCGCAAGGAGCGGACGCTCTACGAGCCTCGCTGAACGAAGTCCGCGTCGCCAAAGGCCAAGAGCTCTTCCATGAGGGCGAGCCCGGAGATCACCTCTACATCATCCTCGATGGCAAAGTGAAACTCGGACACGGTTCGCCCGACGGGCGAGAGTCGCTCATGGCCATCTTGGGCCCGGGAGAGATGTTCGGTGAGTTGAGTCTCTTCGATCCCGGTCTTCGGACGTCGACTGCAACAGCACTCACAGAGGCAACCGTCCTGGCTTTGGGCAACGACCAACTGATGCCACTGCTCGAGGGTCGCCCAGCCGTCGCAGCTGCCCTCCTCCAGGCACTCGCTCGCCGACTCCGTCGCACCAACGAAGCCATGGCCGACCTCGTGTTCTCCGATGTGCCGGGCCGCGTAGCCAAAGCCCTCATGGAACTCGGAGAGAAGTTCGGCACTCTCACACCCGACGGCCTGCTGGTAACCCACGACATGACCCAAGAGGAATTGGCCCAACTCGTCGGAGCCTCGCGCGAGACCGTCAACAAGGCCCTAGCCGAGTTCGGCCATCGGGGCTGGATCAAGCTCGAATCGCGGCAGGTACTCATCACAGACGTCGATCGCCTCGGTAAGCGCGCGCGCTAGTCCCCCTGCAGGTACTCGATCTGCGCTCGAACCGTTGCGAGGGCCGCGGGGCGAACCTCGGGCGGGATATCCACGTAGACGCGATCCACGATTTCCTCGTCGTTTATCGCTCCGTCGTTCATCGCCGACGAAATTTCTTCCAGACGCTCGAATCGATGGCGAAGGTAGGCCTCGACCACCGATGTCGGCTCATCGATTAGCGGACCGTGCCCCGGCAGCAGTTGAGTAATACCTAGGTCCTCGCATTCGCGGGCCAGCATCTGCAGACTCGAGAGGTATTCATCCAGCCGACCGTCGGGGTGGGCGACCAGCGTGGTGCCTCGACCGAGGACGGTATCGCCGGTGATGATCGATGTATCGACGACGAAACACACGCTGTCGGACGAGTGGCCCGGGGTCGGGAGCACTCGAATGTCAGCACCATTGACCTCGAAACGATCCCCGCGTGTGAATCGCGAGATTTCGACCGGAGCGTCACCGGGCACCCCGGAGTCCCACGCGTGCAGGGGAACACCGAAGAGTGCCGCGAGTTCGCGAGCACCCTCCGAATGGTCGATGTGACCGTGGGTCAGGAGAATCCCAATCGGCTTATTCCCGCGCCGCTCGAGCGTGTCTTCGATGGCGAGCCGATGCCCCGAGCCCAACGGGCCCGGATCGATGATCACACAGTCGCCCGATGCTTCGCCGACGATCCAGGTGTTGGTGCCATCCAGAGTCCACGCAGAGGGATTCGGCGCGAGCAGGCATTCGGCGATGCTCGATGCGACTCCGCCATTCCAGGAGCCGTCCTGCCCGATTAGTAGCCGGCCACTCACGTCAGGACACCTCGGGCATCGTCGCCCCGTCCGTTTCCGCGCGGGCCGGTCCGGCGACCCTGGCCTGCAGTACCTCGTAGGTTTCCGCATGCAGGATGTCCCAGGTTCCATCCGGCCGCATGCGCGGCAGTTTGGGCATGGGTTTGGTGGCAGCAACCGCGTTTCCATCCGCAAGTCCATCGGCGAATGCCTGCAAGACCACGGCGGTCGGCCGGAGCATCGGCAATTCACCTCGATGATGCAGTTCCAGCGCCGTCAGGGGCTCCAACCACACAAGGTCATCGGCTTCGGTTGTGACTAATCGACCCTCGTCCTCGGTGAATGCGAAGAAGAATGAGACGTCGTAGCGTCGATCCTCGACCTCCGGAGTCACCCATCTGTCGAACAACCGACAATCCGATAACGCGATGTCCACCTCCTCGACCGTCTCGCGGATCGCACACGCCTTCAACGGATCCGCTTCGCGAAGATCCTCGCTGGAAACTCCCCCGCCGGGGAACACGTGCATACCCGGCGCAAAGGGCATAGTCATGCTGCGCTTGAGGAGCAGGACACGCTTGTCACGAAGCAAGACCATGGTTGCGGCCGCTCTCGCCGCCGGAGGTTGCCAACGGCCGTCGCCTGTTGAGACCGACTCCCATCGGTCGCGAACATCCACCCTTAGTCGACAACCTCGACGATCATCTCAATCTCGACGGGAGCGTCCTTGGGCAGGACCGCTACCCCGACAGCCGATCGAGCATGGACTCCTGCGTCACCGAAGATCTCGCCGAGTAGATCACTCGCACCATTGATGACAACCGGCTGGCCGGAGAAGGATGGGTCACTCGCGACGAAACCGACGACTTTCACGATGCGGGAGATCTTGTCGATTCCACCAACAACCGACGCCACGGCAGCGAGCCCGTTGAGGATGCATATCCGCGCACACTCCTGTGCAGTTGCTTCGTCCACTTGCGAACCCACCTTGCCGGTGGCGATGAGCTCTCCTTCGACCAGCGGCAATTGGCCGGCCGTGTAAACGTAGTTTCCGCTGCGAAGCGCGGGCACATAGGAAGCAAGCGGGGCCGCGACGGCCGGTAACTCGATTCCCAATTCACTCAAGCGCGAACTTGCCGCCATTGGCTTCTCACCCCTCGATAGGTCGTTTGAGGTACGCCACCACGTTCTCTGCGTTGGGGCCTGGTACTACCTGAACCAGTTCCCAGCCATCTTGCCCCCACGTATCGAGGATCTGCTTGGTCGCGTGGATGAGCAAAGGAACGGTTGCGTACTCCCATTTCGTCATGTCGGCCAGGGTAGCCCCTGAGCAAAGTGATGCGTCGCGAAGCCGCAATAGGGTGGAGCAGTGACGCAAGCCCTCTGGCCCGGAGTCTCACTCCACGTGGTCTCCGGCAAGGGAGGAACCGGCAAGACCACGGTGGCTGCGGCTCTCGCGATGGCTCTTGCCCGCGACGGCCGGCGCACACTCCTGATGGAGGTGGAGGGCCGACAGGGAATAGCTCAATTGTTCGACGTCCCTCCGTTGCCCTACGAAGAGCGCAAAGTCGCCGTCGCGCCCGGAGGCGGCGAGGTTTGGGCGCTAGCGGTCGACCCCGAGGATGCACTCTTGGACTACCTCGAGATCTTCTACAACCTCCGTCGCGCCGGTTCTGCACTTCGTCGAATGGGGGCCGTCGACTTCGCGACGACGATCGCCCCCGGATTGCGCGATGTCCTGCTCACAGGCAAAGCCTGCGAGGTTGTGAGGCGAAGCGAGAAGCAAGAACCCAACGCCTACGACGCCGTGGTCCTCGATGCTCCACCGACGGGGAGGATCACTCGCTTCTTGAACGTAAACAGCGAAGTCTCTGGCTTGGCGAAGGTGGGTCCGATTCGAAACCACGCTGATCTCGTTATGAGTGTCATCGCTTCACCGAGGACTGCAGTTCACCTCGTGACGCTGCTCGAGGAGATGCCCATCCAAGAGACCCTTGATGGAGTTCAGGAGTTGAGGCAGGCCGCACTTCCTGTTGGCGGAGTCTTCGTGAACATGACTCGACCACCGCAACTCACCGATCCGGAGATCGACATGGCTCTCGCCGGCAGCTTGCCCGTCGGGGAGATCGAAGCGGAAATCGTGCACGCGGGCCTGACGTCCGATGTGAGCACGATCGTCGAAATCCTCACCCGCGAGGGCCGCGACCATGCGCAACGAGTTCAGCTCGAACGACGCGAGGTGGAACGCCTCGATCATCTCGACCTCCCCGTTCTTCAGTTGCCGTATGTGGCCGATGGCATCGACCTGAGCAGCCTGTACGAACTCGCCGGAGATCTCAGCGATCAGGGGGCACGGTGATGGAAGAGACACCGCAGGACAGATCGCTGCACATCGACTCACTGATAGACGATCCCTCCGTCTCGATCATGGTGTGCACAGGAGCGGGTGGTGTCGGAAAGACCACCACTGCGGCCGCCATCGCCCTTCGCGCCGCACAGCGAGGGCGTCATGTGTGTGTGCTCACCATCGACCCTGCACGACGCTTGGCGCAAGCAATGGGTTTGACAGAACTCGATAACACTCCGCGCGAAGTAGAAGTCGTCAACGGTGCGGGTTCGCTGCACGCGATGATGCTCGACATGAAGCGCACGTTCGATGAAGTCGTCGAAGCGCACGCCGACCCCGAGCGCGCCGCTCAGATTCTGGAAAACCCGTTCTATCAAGCATTGTCATCGTCGTTCGCCGGGACGCAGGAGTACATGGCAATGGAAAAGCTCGGACAATTGCATGCACAAGACGACGCTCCCTGGGACCTGATAATCGTCGATACGCCACCATCTCGGAGTGCGCTCGACTTCCTCGATGCCCCAGCCCGACTCGGATCCTTCCTCGACGGACGCTTCATTCGCATCCTCACAGCTCCAGCCCGTGGAGCAGGCCGAGGCCTTGGGCGCTTAGCGGCAGCCGGTTTCGGAATCTTCACCGGAGTCTTGGGCAAGATCCTCGGTGCCCAGGTGCTCGCCGACGTCGGGACATTCGTCGCAGCCATCGACACCACGTTCGGTGGGTTCCGTGAGCGGGCGGACAAGACATTCGAGTTGCTCCAGCAGGACAGCACGCGATTCCTCGTGATCGCGGCTCCTGAACCGGATGCGATGCGCGAAGCGTCCTACTTCGTCGACCGCCTCCGTTCGGAGAACATGCCGCTGGGAGGACTCATCGTGAATCGGGTTCAGGCTGTCGATCGAGACGTGATGACGGCCGAGACGGCGCTCGCCGCAGCCGAACGCCTTGCTCACGACGAAGGCGAGCAAGTTCTGACGTCGCGCCTGCTCACTTTGCACGCCGATCGGCTCCGGATTCGCGAACGCCAGCACCATGTCACGGAGCGGTTCACCGGCGCCCACCCGGGCGTTGCGCTCGCCCAAGTTCCCGCGCTCGCCGAGGACGTTCACGACCTCGATGGCCTCGAGGAGGTCGGGGAGTTGCTCGCCCTGGGGCGGCCGGTGTAACGCGGACTACGAGGCGGTTAGGAAGCGCGAGTCGGAGCGAAGATCTCGCGTCGCTCGTACTCGGTTTGCGCCGTCTCCAACAGGTTCCGCCACGACGTCACGTGCGGACGCCGGCGCAGGAGTGCGCGGCGTTCCCGTTCGGTCATGCCACCCCAGACGCCGAACTCGACACCGTTATCGAGGGCATCGGCCAGGCACTCGGTTCGGACGTCGCACCCCATACAGATGGCTTTAGCGCGATTTTGCGCCGCCCCCTGGACGAAGAGTGCATCGGGATCGGTGCTGCGGCATGCCGCTCGCGCGGCCCAGTCAGTGTCCAACGACACGTTATTCCTCCTACGAGTGGTGCTGGGCTTGCCCTGTGGTGGTGGCAGAAAGTACGCCCCTCCCTTGCCCCATGCTAGGTTCTAAATGACTATTTCTAAATAGTTGTTTTTCACGATGCATGCCCCCTCACGGGTTCCTTAGGGGGAATTCGGCTTTCCTCGTGCATCCCGCTACACGGCGCCCACCTTCCCGTGACACAACTGCGACAGTCCCCCGGGCCTCTTGCACTACCTCTGACGCGGTCCTACTGGTCGGCCATCGGCCCCCGAGCACGATCGTCGGACCGAATTTTGACCGCCATCTGCACGGCAATGCCAACCCCGCGACCGGAACCTGGACGCTTACCCTGGACGTCCCATGCCTGTGACATCTGACGACGAGCCGCGCCGGGTATCGCCGGTCGGCATCGTGGGACGCCTTCTGGCCTTCGGCATCGGGGCGGTGATCGCCGGTGTCCTCGTGGGATTGATGCTCCTGCCGTTCGCCGGCGCCGCCGGAGTCGTGACCCGGGACGTCATCACCGAATTCGAATCTTTGCCGGTGTCCTTGAGCACACCACCGTTGCCCGAGCGCTCGGTGATCTTGGCCTCCGACGGCTCACTCCTAGCAACGTTGTACTACCAAAACCGAGTCGAAGTTCCGCTCGAGAGCATCGCCCCGGTTATGCGCCAGGCGATCATCGCCATCGAGGATGCGCGGTTCCTGGACCACAACGGGGTCGATGCGCGCGGCGTTGTGCGTGCACTCGCGCGCAACACGACAGCCGGCGGCATCGAGCAGGGCTCATCGACGCTAACGATGCAGTACATCAAGAACGTCCTCGTCAACCAAGCCGCATCGGCCGAGGATCTCGAAGCCGCGCGCGGCGACAGCTTTACCCGCAAGATCCGAGAAGCGCGTCTAGCCCTGGCCCTGGAAAAGCGATTCAGCAAGGGCGAAATTCTCGCTCGTTATCTCAACATCGCCTACTTCGGCTCCGGCGCCTACGGGGTCGAAGCGGCATCTCGCCGGTACTTCTCCAAACCAGCGGCTGATTTGAATCTCAGCGAAGCCGCAACACTCGCTGCAATCGTGAAGGGACCGACGGCCTACGACCCCCTTCGTAATCCGGAGAACGCAACCAAGCGGCGGAACGTCATCTTGCAGCGCATGGCTGCCCTCGGATACATCTCCGACGACCAAGCCGACCGGGCGGCGGCCGTACCGATGGAAGAAGTACTCGATCCGACGCGAACATCCAACGGGTGCACGTCCTCCTACGCACCCTTCTTCTGCGACTACGTACTCCAAACCATTCGCACGAGCGATGCCTTCGGCGAGACTCCCGAAGAACGCGAGGCATTCTTGCGTCGCGGTGGCTACACCATCCGCACCACACTTGATCCGAACGTGCAGCGTGCAGCTACCGACACCGTCAACTCCTTCATCCCACCCGACGACGAAAGCCGCAAGGCTGCCGCCGTCAGCATGGTCGAGCCCGGCACCGGCAACATCATTGCGATGACCCAGAACCGCTCATGGGGAACGTCGGGCGTTGGTAAGACCACTTACAACTACAACACCGATCGCTCGATGGGCGGAACCATCGGCATGCAAGCGGGATCGACCTTCAAGGTCTTCACGCTCGCTGCGGCACTCGAAGCGGGTATCTCGCCGTACGAGCCGATCAACTCGCCAAGTCCTGCGACCTTTGAAGGCTTCGTCAACTGCGAAACAGGGGCGCAGTTCCCACCAGTGACCGTCCGCAACTCAACAAGTGGCGGAGTAATCACAATGGCCCAGGCAACTGCCTTTTCTACGAACACCTACTTCATGGCCATTGAGGAACGCACCGGAATCTGTCGTCCGGCGGAGATCGCCGAGGCGATGGGCGTTTACACAGGTAGCGGCGATGAACTGCCGCGGGTGCCGACCCTCACCCTCGGTGTTGCAGAAGTAACTCCCCTGGCCATGGCTAATGCGTACGCGACCTTCGCCGCCCACGGTCAATACTGCAAGCCTCGCAGCATCCTTGAGGTTCGCGACCGTAATCAAAGGCGGCTCCCAGTACCGGACGAGGAATGCACGCAGGTAATTGACCGAGCGGTAGCCGACTCAGTCACTGAGTTGCTGACCGGCGTCGTTGACGGACCAATATCCGGACGCACTGGCTCGAGGATGTCGCTGGCACCGCAACCGGCTGCGGGAAAGACCGGCACCACCAATGAGTCCGCGGCAGTGTGGTTCGCCGGATTCACACCCCAGGTCGCAACCGCCGTTTGGGTCGGCGACCCTCGGGGGGGCTTTGCGTACCCGCTGAAGGACATCACCATCAACGGCACGTATTACAGGCAGGTGTTCGGTGGAACCCTCGCTGGACCAATCTGGAAAGCCAGCATGGAAGCAGCCTTAGCAGACAAGCCCATCGAGAGTTTCATCTTGAGCACCGATTTGCCGACCTCGGTCTTCGACGTAAACGAGGTTCCCGACCTCACGGGAATGGGGACACCAGAAGAAATTCTCGCCGCCCTCGCCAAGGTGACCCTCGAACTTGGAGAGATAAGCGAGGTCGACTCTCCCGAACCAGCCGGCACAGTCATCACGCAAACACCCGAGCCTGGAGGTCCCGCCGTTCCCGAAACGGCCGTCGACATCGTCGCCTCGACTGGATTCAACGCCGTGCCGGAGAGTCGCGGCGCACCCCTCCAAGACGCGGTAACGATCATGGATCGCGAGGGCTACGCGGTCGATGTCGTCATCGCATTCGATCCCGCCGCACCACCGGACACGGTCATCGCCCAATCCATTCCAGCCGGAAGCGTTATGCCCGTAGGAACCGTTGTCACGTTGACCATCAACGGAGCAGCGCCCGAGCAGCCGGACCCCGCACAGCCTGCCCCCGAACAACCGGGCCCGACCGAGGTGCCGGCACCCGTCGTTCCGATCCAGTAACCCACACCAGGGCTACCGAGCGCGACTCACATTCCGAGCGCGGACTTCACCTTGGCGGCCACGATGCCACCATCAGCGCGGCCCTTGACCTTCGGCTGAACGATCTTCATGACCGCTCCCATCGCCTTGCCGCCTTCGGCTCCCGATGCAGCTACTTCAGCGACCGCAGCCTCGATGATCGCCGTGAGTTCATCGTCGGACATCTGCTCCGGCAGGTAGCCCTCGATGACCACCAGTTCCGCGCGTTCCTTATCGGCGAGTTCGGCGCGACCGGCGTCGTCGTAGGCCTCGGCGGCCTCGCGACGCTTCTTCGCCTCACGGCCGAGCACCGTGATGACGTCGTCGTCGGTCAATTCGCGGGCCTCCTTGCCCGAGACTTCCTCGTTCGTGATGGCCGACAGCACCATCCGGATCGTTCCCGAACGCACCTCATCGCGCGCCTTCATAGATTCGGACAGGTCGGACTGCAAGCGATCTTTCAACTCGGGCATGGACGCATCTTGCCACCGTTGGTCCCGACCGGCCGTGTCATCATGGTCCGATGAGTGGTCGTGGACGTCTCCTGGCTTCCGCCTTTGCGGTAGGACTCGGCGCCCTGGCGTACGCGCGCTGGGAATCCGAGCGCTTCACCCTTCGTCGCACCACGGTGGCCGCACTACCGACCCAGCAACCCGATCTGCGGGTGCTACACCTGTCCGACCTACACCTGGTTCCTGGGCAACCGAAGAAGAAGGCCTGGGTATCGAGCCTGCGCGAGTTGCAGCCCGACGCTGTGATCGCCACCGGCGACTTTCTCTCGCATGAAGACGCGATCCCCGAGGTCGTCGAGACTCTCGAACCGCTGTTCGACATTCCCGGCGCATTCGTCCTCGGCAGTAACGACTACTACGCACCGAAGCCGATCAACCCCGCGCGCTATTTGCAGGGTCCGTCCGGCCTGCAACCGAACAGGCCGATGCTGCCGTGGCGAGACCTGGTGGCTGGGCTGACTGCCGGTGGCTGGCTGGATCTGACGAACACCAAGTCCAGGCTCAAGGCCGACGGCCGCGAGATAGACATTCGCGGCGTGGACGATCCTCACATCTCCCGCGACAACTACGACGACGTCGCAGGCCCCTTTGATCCCGATGCTGATCTCGCCCTCGCCGTTGCGCACGCGCCCTACCTGCGCGTGCTGAACCCGATGGCCGCGGATGGTGCACACCTGATCATGGCCGGCCACACGCACGGCGGTCAGTTGCGCGTACCGGGCTACGGCGCGCTGGTCACCAACTGCGATCTGGACACGAAGCGAGCCCGCGGATTGAGCGAGCACAACGGGAGTTCACTGCATGTCAGCGCTGGCCTCGGCACCTCGCCGTACGCGCCGTTCCGCTTCGCCTGCCCACCCGAGGCGACGCTGCTCACGCTGACTTCAGCGGCGTGACCCAAGGCTCGGACCGTGGGCTAGACTCGCGTGGCCCTAGACGGGCTACTCGGGGTGTGGCGCAGCTTGGTAGCGCGCTTCGTTCGGGACGAAGAGGTCGTGGGTTCAAATCCCGCCACCCCGACGCTGATGGGGCAGGAGCCTTGAGCACCTGCCCCATCTATGTTTCCGAGGAGGTCCGGTGAGCGTTCCCGACCTTCGTCCATCGCGCTCGGATCTTGGCCCGGTCACCCGCGAGTACGTGAAGTCCATGGGCTGGCGCTCGATCAACATGCACACCCACATCTCGCTGGTGAACAAGTACGTCTACGTCGAGGTACCCAAGGCCGGTTGCGGAACCATGAAGGCGACCCTCGGCGGCCTCGAAGCTGCGCGCAAGGGGCCGGGTCTCGTGCAGCGGGTTCAGGATGCTCCGCATAACCGGATTAACGCGACGCCCTTCGTCAAGCCGTTCCAACTGCCATCGGATCTGCTCGAGGAAGTCTTCACGTCACCTGCCTACCGGCGCTTCACCGTGGTGCGAGATCCGGCCTCGCGGGTGCTGTCGGGCTACCTGGAGAAGATCGGCCAGGGCTTGAAACAAAGCGAGCCGATCGTGGCGGAGTTGGGGATCCCGGCATCCGACATCACGCTTTCGCAGTTCCTCGATGTGATCGGTGAGCAGACATCGCGCGAGCAGGATCCGCACTGGCGACGGCAGGCCGACCATCTTGGTTTGGGGATAGTCGAGTACGACGACGTCATCCATCTCGAGCAACTCGATGCGTCATGGGATCGGGTTGCAGAGTTGACCGGAATTGCCGACCTACGCGAGACCTTCTACTGCAAGAACTCCACGGGGGCGTCGGCGAAGGTCGACGAGTACTTCACGCCGGAGTTGCGTCACACGGTGCGCTCGATCTACGAGCGGGACTACGAGGTTCTCGGCTACTAGTCGCGACTACGCGAAGCGCGACAGCAGCAGTTCGGCAATCTGCACCGCGTTCAACGCGGCTCCCTTGCGCAGGTTGTCGCCGCTGACGAACAGTGCGAGCCCCCTGCCCTCGGTAACCGTCGGATCCTGGCGGATGCGACCCACGTAGGAGGGATCCTGACCGGCTGCCATCAGCGGTGAAGGGACCTCGGTAACGACCACTCCCGGAGCATCGTTCAAAAGTTCCGTCGCTCTTTCGACGCTGAGTGGTGCCGCAAACTCAACGTTGATCGCGAGCGAGTGTCCGGTGAATACCGGGACGCGAACACACGTTCCGCTCACCGCAAGATCCGGGATGGAAAGAATCTTGCGGGTCTCGTTGCGCAACTTCTGCTCTTCGTCGGTCTCCCCCGAACCGTCGTCGACGAAGTTGCCGGCTTGGGCGACCACATTGAACGCGATGGGGTAGATGTATTTATTCGGCGCGGGAAAAGCGACCGCATCACCCGAATGGGTGAGCTGTTCGATGCCCTGGTCCTGAACGGCATGGATCTGGGACGCCAATTCCTCCACGCCCGCCAATCCACTGCCGGAGACCGCCTGGTAACTCGTGGCGGTCATCTTTCGAAGACCGGCGTCGTCGTGCAGCGGACGAAGCACCGGCATCGCAGCCATCGTGGTGCAGTTCGGATTGGCGATGATGCCCTTGCGCATCTCCTCGACGGCAGCCGGATTGACCTCGCTGACCACAAGTGGAACGTCCGGGTCCATGCGCCAAGCGGAGGAGTTATCGATCACGATCGCGCCGGCTTCCGCGAACTTCGGCGCCCATTCCTTGGACGTCGAACCACCAGCGGAGAACAGCGCAATATCGATGCCGGAGAGGTCTGCGGTCGCGATGTCCTCAACCACGATGTCCTCGCCGTGCCACGGGAGCGTGGTTCCGGATGAGCGCGCACTCGCGATGTAGCGCATGGACTTCACGGGGAAGTTTCGGTCAACGAGGAGTTGACGCATCACGCCACCGACCTGGCCGGTGGCGCCGACTACGGCGATATTCACACTCATCGACCGGTTCCGGCGTAGACGACGGCTTCACCATCAGCGTCGAGACCGAATGCCGTGTGCAGGGCCTGCACGGCGGTCTTGGCGTCGTCGACCCGCGTCACAACAGAGATACGAATCTCTGATGTGGAGATCATCTCGACGTTAATGCCCGCCTCAGCGAGTGCATTGAAGAAGTCCGCGGAGACACCGGGATGCGATCGCATGCCCGCTCCGACGAGCGAGACCTTGGCGATCTGCTCATCAACGGTCAGCGACTCGAATTCGATCGCATCGCGACGCGCGTCGATCGCTGCCATGGCCTGCTGCACGGAACCTTGCGGACAGGTAAAGGTGACGTCGGTACGCCCGGTCGACGCAGCAGAGACGTTCTGCACGATCATGTCGACGTTGATGCTCGCGTCGGCCAGGGCGCGGAAGATCGCCGAAGCCTGCCCCGGCTTGTCGGGCACCCCGACCACGGTGACCTTGGCATCGTTCACGTCAGCCGCAACGCCGGAAATGATCGGTTGTTCCATGACTCTTCCTTCTTCGATTGCACGGGCGATTGCCTCGGGCGACATAACCCACGTTCCCTCGTGCGCGGAGAACGACGAGCGGACGTGAATGGGTAGATCGAATCGACGCGCGTATTCCACGCAGCGCAGATGCAGGACCTTGGCTCCCACCGCTGCCAGTTCGAGCATCTCCTCGTAGGTGATGAACGGGACCTGTCGTGCTGCAGGGACGACCCGCGGATCGGTACTGAAGACACCGTCGACGTCGGTGTAGATCTCGCACACGTCGGCGTTGAGGGCTGCTGCGAGGGCGACCGCCGTGGTGTCCGACCCTCCGCGTCCCAGCGTGGTGATGTCCTTCGAATCCTGGGCGACCCCCTGGAAGCCAGCCACGATCGGGATCGCTCCCTGCTCGATCGCCTCGCTGATCCGTCCCGGGGTGACGTCGATGATGCGGGCGGCCCCGTGCGCGGAGTCGGTGATGAGACCTGCCTGGGACCCGGTGTAGCTGCGTGCCTCGGCCCCGAGATCGTGGATCGCCATCGCGAGCACCGCCATAGAGATGCGTTCGCCGGCGGTCAGCAGCATGTCGAGTTCGCGGCCGGGGGGCAGCGGAGAGACCTCGTTGGCGAGGTCGAGGAGCTCGTCGGTCGTGTCGCCCATGGCCGAGACCACGACCACTACGTCGTTCCCGGCCTTCTTGGTGTCCACGATGCGTCGCGCCACTCGCTTCACGCTGGTGGCGTCGGCAACTGAGGATCCGCCGTACTTTTGAACGATCAAGGACACAAGCGCACAGCCTACGGCGATCCTTGAAATGGCAACGACGCGCTCTCGGATGCTGGGAAGAAGTGCAGTTAGGAGCCAACTCCTGGGAAGAAGACGGACGATCTCCCGGAGTATGGGAAAAAGGAGTACGGAAAAAGGGGGTTGGGGGCGTTGGAGTCGCGGAGGCCTAGGCGTTGGAGTCGCGGAGGCCTAGGCGTTGGAGTCGCGGAGGCCTAGGTAGAGCAGCACGGCGTAGGCGATCATGAAACTCGAGCCGAACAGCAGGTACAGCCAGCGCACGAGGGTCCAGTCCTGATCGGCGGGCAGGAAGATCGTCAGTAGCGTCATCAAGCCGCCGCCGACGATCATCACCGCCGCCGCACCACGAATGCCCGGGCGATCGGCACGACGCACGAGCCACATCTGGCCGGCGAGAGCGACCAGACAGGCACCCACCATCCGCAGCGCCCACTCGGCCTCGACCGACGGGCGCATGCCGAGCTCTTCGGCGAACCAGCCCGGCAGCACCAGCAGGGCCACCGAGGACACCGCGAACACCAGCGCACCCGCCGCAAGCACCCCTCGGATGTACCTGACCTCGTCCACGGGACGCACGCTAGCGAGGACACCGCCGCCAAGTGGCGCACCGACGCGGTGTCGGGAAATATGCACCCGTGAACACTCGGGAAGCAAAAGTCGATTCCTCTACCCCTGACCGGACATCGTCCGCCCGTAAGGGCGTATGGCTCGCAATCGTCGTCGCCATCGGTTGGCTGATGATCTCCAGTTGGGCCGGTCCTCTTGCCGGACAGTTGTCCCAGGTGCAGGAGAACGACAA
>Ga0181587_10001812_pt1 | contig 17886 bp, 22 predicted proteins | sample 071ome_27_FD_132463 | JGI IMG/M metagenome (GOLD analysis project Ga0181587, IMG submission 132463) | Coastal salt marsh microbial communities from the Groves Creek Marsh, Skidaway Island, Georgia - 071409AT metaG (megahit assembly) | ecosystem: Environmental > Aquatic > Marine > Intertidal...
GTCTGCGAGGACACCAACGAGACCTTCGATATTACGGAACGGGGCTTCCTGTATCGTTCGGAGGTGATCGCATGAGATCGATCGGATCCGTCAAGCTGGGTCTCGACGAACGGGCTCGCGTCATGGTGCGCTCCAACGTTCTCATGGCGGGTCCGCAGGACCGCGATGACCTATACTTCGTCATGTTCAACATCATGGCTCCCGAGGTCGACAAGCCGTTGAGGCTGTCGGTGGCCACGGTGGGTTGCTTCTCCGAGACGCTGGTGCAGCTCGGCATAACCGATGCGGCTACCGTCGGCAGGATGATCACCGAGGATCCGGAGGGATACCTGGCCATGGTGGGCGAGCACTACGCCGCGCTCGTGGCCACGGGCGACGAGAAGGTTTCGATCCCACTGGACTCGCAGGCCAACGCCGACAAGGCGAGGGCGGTGCTGGCGTCCCTGATCGATAACAAGTGCTACCTGCAGGTGACCCGATACAAGATCCCCGGTGGCGAGCAGGAAGTCCTGGAACGGGCGCAGGAGGTTCCGACCGAGGAACTGATACCGAGTCTCAAGGCCATGCTGGACATCGTCAAGGATTGGCAGAACTTCGATATGGAGGCATACGCATGACGGAGGATCACAGCATAGACGTGGCGACGGCACTGGAACGAACCGAAAAGGCGGGGGTATCCGTGGGTGGCTACACCATGAGGATGACCTGCACCGAGAACATATTCAGGGACCCCAGGAACCTGGTGCATCGCAGCGTCAGGGAGCTGTTCGCCGAGACCTTCGACGACCACCAGTTCAAGGTGATCGAGGTCGAGGGCAAGGGAACATACGCGGTCTTCGACGGATACCGGTTGATGCCTCCCGACCAGATCCAGGCGCACGTCGAGGTATTCGACGAAGCTCTGAACTCGATCCTGATGGGCGAGGACGGTGCGGATCGTCCCGAGGTGGGATTGAACATGGGATTCCTGGCCGAGCAACCAGAGCATTCCGGACACGTCCACGGTCCCGATTGCGATCACTGACCGACGAACCCTTGATATAGGGGGGACGACCCAGCGTTGCATGAGAGTGATTACTATGACAGATGTAGACATCAACGACCAGATTGCAGACCCGATGAGAGCCGCCCTTTACACCTACCGTCACCGCAGGGACGGATACGTGTCCTCCGGCAACTTCCGACCGACCGAAGCCTCCTGCGAGATCACCAACGAGTTCGGGAGGAAGCAACGCGTGGGCAAATGCCGACGAGCCATCTACTACCGACTGACGGGCGCCGACTCCGGCGAGAAGAACGACAACACCCAACTGATCTTCGCCACGGGCAACGCCATGGAGGATTACTTCTGCGACATGTGGGAGGAGGCCGGCGTGCTGATCACGCAGGGCTACCGATTCCGTGGCGAGACCACGGCTCCCGACGGCACCGTGGTGACAATCTCGGGTGAGATGGACGGACTTCTCCGCAATTTCACCCAGGCCAACCCCCATGCGTCGACCGACGGTGGCGAGATCCTTGACATCAGTTCCGATCTGGCCACCATCATGGAGTTCAAGACCGCTCGCGGTATGTCCATCGAGGCCACGGCTCCCGATCTCGTTCGCTATCCCAACGCCGAGATGCGTCTGTATCCACGGGGAGCTCCCAAGATCGCCTACGTCATGCAGGTGGCCTGCTACCTGCACATGAAGGGCGTGGTGGAGGCCGAGTTCGGTGTCAAGATCGAGGAGGGTCAGATCTGCTACGCGGGCCTCAAGCCCATGATCTTCTCGACGTTCCGCGTGCGTCTCGACGCCAGCGGCAACATCCGCATCTACGACAAGTTCGGAAACGAGATCGAACCGGATCAGGCCTACCTGCTCGGCAAGCACGACGATGCCAACCTGACCGTGTCGCCACGACAGGGATTCAATGTTGACGGGATCCTGCAGTCCTACGCCGAGGTGTCCAGGGCGGTCGAGCACTGGCGAGCCAACGGCGATCACGACATGATCCCCGACCGCGACTTCGCCCTGCGATGGTCTGCCGAGAAGATCCAGGAGATGAAGGACACCGGAACCGCATACACGGGTTCGGGCAACCTCGTGGCTCACGTCAAGACGTGGGAGAAGAACGAGCTCGAGACCGTGGGCGATTTCGAGTGCAACTACTGCGACTTCCGCGACACCTGCTACCCGTATCTGTCCCTGACCGAGGTGGTGGAGGCGGGAGGTCTGACTCCCGAACAGGCTCTCGACAGGCTCTACGACGCGGGCATGATTCGCCGTCCCTCCGACGATGCCGACATCGAAGCCTTCATGGCCCTGCCCGATCACTCGTAGATCCTCGATATGATGACGGTGGTATCGTCCTCGATGCCGATGTCCTCGATGACTTCCGAGAGCAGTAGGGCCGCCAGGGCGGGTTCCTCGTCCGAGAGCATATCCACGAGGTCGGTATCGTCCAGTAATTTGGTTATGCCGTCGCTGGCCAGCACCAGGTAATCGTCGGTTCGCAGACGCAGACGCGTCGTGATGCCGTCCTCGATGGAATCGTTGGCGAGACTCATGTCGGGATTCCTGCCGATCTGGTATGGAACGTCGTGTCCGTGGACGGTCAATCGTGAGCGGTTGATGACCCGTCCGTCCCTGATGTGCCACCATACCGAATCCCCGAGGTTGTAGGCGATGGCGGTTCCCGTGGATGGATCCATGGCCAACAGGGTGAGGGTGCTGGTGCCGGGTGCACGCGTCCTGGCGACGGAGTGTCGGAGGATCTCGAGCAGGGTCTCGGTGGCGGGTATGTCGGGATCGGATAGTATGATCTCGCTGACCAGCATGTGCGACCAGATGCCCGCATCGACGCCGCGATCATCCCAGGAACCGACGCCGTCGGCCACCACCAGCATGCTATCGGATATGGCGTAGGCATCCTGGCCGCGCAGGGGTAGGTCGACGACCGAACTCACCAAGCGCATGGGACACGATTGTCGCTTCCGATACTTGATGTAGGTGGTGCTCTTGATGCGTAGCATGCGAGTGGCGATATGCGGACGCATGGCCTCGGGCAAGAGCCGTCTGGCCGACGAACTGGTGGGCAACCACGGATTCGAGCGTGTGTCGCTGGCACGGGCGGTCAAGCTGATGGGTCAACGGGTCATCGAGACGATGGTGGAGGACGGACTCCTGCCTGCCGATGTGTTGGGCACCAAGCAACGACGTCTACTGCAGACCATCGGTGCGGTGGGTCGCGAGATAGACCCCCGTCTGTGGATCCGTGATACGCTGACGCAGACCGAGGCGCACGAACGTGTCGTCATAGACGATGTCAGATTCCCCAACGAAGCCGAGGCTCTGGTCGAGGCGGGATTCATCCTGATCAGGCTGGGGTTCGATGACGAGCAAATGCAGATCGAACGCCTGCGGAGAGCCTACCCCGATACCTGGGAACGGCACTGGGCGGCTCGCGATGACGTCTCGGAATCGGGCATCGACGGGATACCCGCGGAACTGGTCGATCTGGAACTGACCGTGCGGGATGGCGATGACAACCTGCGGGATCTGCTGGATCACCTCTGGCTGTCCTAATCGTGGAACGGACGCATGCCGTGCTCGTATCCGAGGTAGGAACGACGCGGGTATGGTAGGTTGCGACCACCGAGGTATTCGGTCAGGATCGAATCGAAAGCGGGGTCGGGGGTGCGATAGGCTATCTGGGTGGACAGCAGGGCGATGACGACGGCTTCCTCGGCATCGAGGAGATTGGCTCCGAAGGGTGCGAGGGTGGCGACGTAGTTGTCGATGTCGTTCCTGCGGGCACGAGCCAGCAGGTTGCGGATGCCGTGTAGCGTGGGTGGGATCTCCCCCAGCCATTCCACGGGAACCACCAGCGGATCCAGCAGGACGGCTGAACCATCGTTGCGTCTACCCCAGTTGTCATCGGAGGATAGATCCCTGGCTATCATACCGTGCTCGGAGAACAGGTAATCGAGGATCTGCCGTCGGGCGGTGTCGCGGGCGACCACATCGGGTTTGGGGTCGTCGGGTATCCTCTCCATGATCCACGATGCCACGCGCATACCGGGTCGCAGGACGCGGGACATGTCGGGATTTATCACCGATATGGCTTCGATGTCATCGTTATGGATGCGCCCCTCGCGGTAGTCGAATACCTCGGGCAGACTCCTCGGAGAACCCGATTCGGATAGTTCACGGAAGACCTCGGCCTGGGCGAGGTTGGCTGCCAGGATGGACGAGCCGATGTATGGCCTCCAGGGATCGAGGTTGTCTCGATTCTCTTGGGCACGGATGGACGATAGCGGACGGTCCGGTAGCAGGACGACCTTGATGACGCGGTCGGGTTCCCGCGGATGACCTATGACGCTGCCACAGGATCCCGAACGGAAGCCGAAGCGCGTCGGGATGCTGACCTCGGTGACGCTGGGGATGACCCCGTGATCCTCGGCCGATAATCCGATGATCGGGCGGCGGCGCCGGGCGGATACGAGCCGACGGATGCCCTGACGGGATAGTGGGGAGGGCATCGGTTTGCCATCGAGGACGACATGATAAAGGTCGCGACCCACGGGGGTAGCGATCATCATGGAACCGTCGACGGTGGTTAGGATCAACTCAGATCTGCCAGCCATGCTGTCCGCCCTCCACCGAGAATCCTTCAGCGCCAGCCACGGTGGTGACTCCAGCGACGGATCCTGGGGCGAGCTGACGGAAGAGACGACGTCCGAGGTAGAATACAACCACGGCAGCCGTGGCCGTGCCGAGCAGGCGGATCGGGGAGGCACTCAGGAATCCCTCGGAGTGGTAGACGATGCCACCGGTGGGTCCCTCGATGTCCACGATGCCCATCTGTCCGCGACGACCCAGTGCCTCCTGGAACTCGAACCAGTTGACGCCAGCGTCGTTGGCCAGCGTCATGCCGCCGTTGCCGTCGGGAACCTGCTTGTTCTGGCCGCTCTGCGGCGTGATGGCGTCGAAGTTGACGCCAGGGTTGGAATCGGACATGGCGGCTCGGATGGTCTCACGATCGGGGAAGACCAGGATCCGACATCGGTTGTGGATGACCTTGGCACCGGTCTGGGTGTCGACCTGCTGGTGGGGGTAGACCAGGAACTGCACCACGCGTTCGTTCGAATCGCGGGCGTGGCAGAACTCGTTGACGAGATCGGTGGACGAGAAGTATTGGCGACCCGTGTAGATCTTGCCGTCCTTGAGGGGGTGCCCGTGGATCGTCCATCGTCGGTTCTCCTTGCGGAGTCCCTCTGTCAGCCGGTCCTCGTTGGCCTTGGCCTCGGGGTTGACCTCGATCCGACTCTCGTCGCCGTATGATGGTTCGCCGAGGCGGTAGAGCGTGATGACCTGTCCACCCTCGCGATCGGCGACGGTCTGTGCCTTGGCGGGATCCTTGAAGACGGCGGTCTCGCCATCGGATTCCTCCAGTAGGATCGGCATGGCACCGCCGGACGGGATCAGGACACCGTAGTCCTGCTCGTAGACGTAGCACATCCATTCCCGGTGGGTGTGGGTGTTGTCGGAGTGCCGCTTCATGTCCTTGACGGACTCGGAATCGAACTTGATCCACTCGGACATCCATGGCTGCATGTGTGATCCTGTGCCTCACGACTACCTAAGCGTGGCTCACGTCGCCAGCACGCGGTTAGCCCAGGTTCGGAACACCCGATCGTCGATCACGACGGCATTCAGCCAGACGTCGCCGGGGTAGGACGCGTAGAAGGCGGTGTTTTCGTTGATCACATCGGCGATGTCCCAGACGGACGGTTTGTCGTTGACGATGGTGTCGATGAGTTCAACGAGATCATTCCGGAGCTGAAGTCTTTTGCGAGCACCCCTGGACGGGAGCGTTATGTCATACCACGGGTGTTCACGCAGGAGTTCCCGGGATACCCACACGATGCCCTCCCGGTAGACCCTACCCAGATCGTCGTAGATGGCATCGTGAGCCTCGGGGTCATCGTCGTAGTCCCCGAGGTGTTCCGTCAATCGGTGATACGATGGTGTGGAATACGCGACCAGAACGCCCACGTGATCGTCCACGATGTCGAAGTCCGCATGCTCGTAGAAAGCGTTCGCACCATCCGCGTAACCCAGGAGCTGCGGCATCCCGGTGAAATCCACCGGTATGTCATCGGGAGTTAGGTTGGGTTTGATCCTACCGTCCGGTAGCACTTTGGGTTCCCTGATCAGGATCTCACGGGCATCCCGGTGTCTACCGAGGTGCATCAGAGCCGCAGCCACCTTCTGCTGCAGTTCGGGAACGGCAACTTTGGACATATCGCGCCGGTTGATGACCGATCGCTTGTCCATGGTGGGATGATCGATCGAACGACTACCTGTATCTACCCCGGCAAAACGACCCCAGACCCGGTTCCAAGAGCCCGCCTTCGGCCGGTTCAGTGATCAGAGGTATGCGAACGTGATGGAGCGATCCGCCGGATCCTCGGTTATGGAGAGCGCCACGGGGATCCTCATGAGTTCGACGCGTTGGCGCCAGGAATCGATGTCTCCCGTGATGGTGACCGAGACCACGCCACCCGCATCGGAACGGAACGCCACCACGGCATCGCCGTGGGTGCGGTAGGTGTCCGTGCACCACTTCTCGAGACCCTCGAGTGTGGCGGGAACCGTGACCCTGCGTCCCAATCGATCGCGGTCTCCCGTTTTGAAGTCGTCGGGGAGTGCTCGCATGGAGGGACCGGCTTGGGACGGAGCCACCAACGAGACCAGACCCGTCAACGGATCCAGCATCGGGACGGGGATGTGTCCGAGGCCTCCGACGGCCACCGTGCTCCGGGATTGGGTCGGCTTCAGTGGGACGACCACGGGAACCTCGGGCGTCGGAGCGGATGGCTGGTCGGGACGGAACGTCTGCAGGGGCTTCAGGCGGGACAGGATCTGCTGGTTGTATGCCTTGATGTATTTCTGCCACTCCTCGTATGGGCGGTTGGTGGCCAGGAACGACTCCCATGCCTCGCCCATGTGTTCGAGAACGCTGTGGGTGTCGCTGTTGTAGTTGTTATCCTCGAAGGCCTTGGTGGCGCTGGCGTAGGTGGGGTAGAGTCCGGTGACGTAGGTTCTATCGCTGTTGCGTATGATTCCGAACCGTCGGTCTCCCTGCATGACACGGGATTTGAGTTGGTCGAGGTATTCCGAACGTCGCGCGGTCTCGGGATACTTACTGGGATCGTTAGTGGCGACGTCGAGATCGTAGATCCGCTTGAGTTGATCCGCGAAGGCGATGGCTTGGTTGCGATCGTAGACGTCGATGTTCTCCGAGAGGTCGGCGACATCCTGCACCAGCAGGTCGAGGGCTTCCTGCCTCTGCTCACCCGTCATGGGTCTGATCTCGGCTATGCGAGCCGTCAGTTGTTCCTGGATCTCCCGAAGGGGCGTGGGATCGGGACGCAGTCCGTCGATGAATGCTTGCATCTCCTCTGGCGTCATGCCGACACCCCCAGGGCGGCCTGGGCCGCGTCGAGTGCACGTTGGAGGACCTGCCGTTGCGTGGTGGATCTGTGGTCGACCTTCTGCTGACAATCCTGCACGGCCTCGAAGCACTCCTGCACGGCGCGGGAACGCTGTTCGGGATCATCGGTTGCTATGGCACGGTTGGCCGCCTCGATGGCACGATTGGCCGCCTCGACGACTGGTTGCGGATCGTAGGGATCGTCGGGGATGCTCTCGTCATCCTCGGGGAGTTGGTCGTCATCGAGACCCTCGTCGTCGCTGGGTTCGTCGCCGTCGTCCTGATCCTGGGGCATCTCCCCCGAGCCTCCGCAGGTGCCGCATTCGGAACCGTCGGGTGAGCCATCACCGTCCTCGTCGTCGCCGTCGCCTCCGTCGCCTCCGTCATCGGATTCCTCTTCGCCGCCGTCCTGACCATCGCCGTCATCGGGCTTTTGGCCGGTGCCGTTGCAGTCGGAACAGGGTCCTTTGCCACCAGGCATGTCTCCAGGTTTGTCGCTCGGTGCTCCGTCGGGATGCTCGATGTCTCCGTCGGGGTCGGGAACCATGCCGATGTCGGCATCGGCCTGCTCCTTGGCGAGATCCTCGATCGGTGTGTCTTGGTCGGGCTCGGGTTCGGTGGGTTCCGGCAGCACGGGTGCGCCAGGTTTGGGTCCGATGTCGGGGAACGGGGTTTCATTGTTCCAGGGTGGTGGTTTTGGTGGAGGTGGTCCGCCTCGGCCTCCGCCTCCGCCGGAGATGTCGGCCTGATCGGGATCCTTCTCGTCGACGAAGACCTCGATCCGCTCACCCTCGTATGGGGTGGCGTCGTAGTCGTAGGTGACGAACCAGGCCTCGTAGCCGTCGTCCTGGAACATCTCGGTCCGGTAGTATCGGCAGGCCTCGATCGAGGGGATCAGGTTGGCGCCGACCCGTGAGGCATCACCCGAGATCTCGAGGATGTTGTTGGAGAGGTGACTGACGTATCCATCGGGCGACGTCTTGAGCCAGTTATCGAGGTCTTCGAGGGTGGAATCGATCTCCTGGCCGTCGGGCATCGTCATGGTGACGATCGTCAGCCAACCATCACCCGGGGAATCCTCGGAGACCTTCTTGATGCCCGTGCTGGGCTGGAACCACCGCTTGCTCATGCTAACCAGTGGGCGGTCGTCGATACTTCAATCCACCGATGCGAAACCGATGCACTCGCGTGCGCGTCATACCTACAGGATCGTAGCCACCCCGCCCTGACCGATTTGTTTATAGGGGTAATTGACCAACGTAGATTTGTCCCCGGCAACAAACGATGGGGGCGCAAAAACAAAAACAGAAAAACATGGAGATGAACAAGATGAGCAACGAAATCGAAAACTTCCTGGCAGACATTGAGAACGAGCGAGAGGAGACCACCCAGAAGTGGCCAGTCCGAGACACCCTGAAGGTGGACCGCGACCAACTCCACAAGGACTACCTCCTCGAAGGCTACACCAGTGGCATCAGCGGCAACTACACCGTCGAAGGCGACGAGACCACCTACAACACCGCAGTTCGCGTGATCGAACCAACCGGCGGTCGTCGACAGACCTTCTGGCTCTCCGGCTACGAGCAGGAGCACCTCACCACGGCAGTCGCCAAGGCTCTCGAAGCTGGACACGCCTACCCACTGCAGGTCACCTTCCTTCGCCACCAGGATCAGTCCAAGACCGGCCGAACCTACAACCGGTTCAGCATCAAGATCACTGACTCCGCAGGCAAGAACGACTCCCTCGTGGTCCCACCCGTCCCAGAAGACCAGTTCCAGGACTGAGCGGATACTCGCGCGACCCGATCCACACCACATCTCGGCCCTCATGGGGTCGATTCGGTGCTGACACCCGTATAGGGCTTGCCCTGGGCGTTGACGTCGATCAGATGGCGGTTGATTCAAGTCGGACGAGCGGTCGAGACCCTCACGCCGGCCCCACGGGTCTGCGAGGAGGTTCCCCATGACTGCAAGTGCTGACAACAGGATCCCAGATGCGATAACCGATTACGTCCGAAGCTGCGTCGATGGATACGACGACCACAGCGTCAGTCTCGCACAGGTCTACCGGTCGAAGGTGACAGGAGCTTACTCCTGGGGCAGCGGTGTCTGCCTCAAACTGGAGGACTCTCCGCTACCACCCAAGATCGGAGTCGACCGAACCGAGCTGCGTTTCGTTGTTTCCGACGGCCAATACACCATCGAGTGCACCGCTTCGAACGCCGATCGCAACGTCCTATCTGGGGGCGATTCCGCCCCGACCTCCAACGCCGATACGTGGTTGACGGGGATCATGGTCGATCTCACCGAGAGTCTCCAACGTGGTTCCAAGGTCTTCCTGTCGGGCGCCTTCCGCAACCGAGGCAAGGAACGCATATTCGTGATCGACGCTCTGGCGCCGTATCACGAGACCAGCCGTTCCCAGATGTCCAACGAGCAGCTCCGCGGTTTCGTGGATCTCTGCTCCGAATACACCTGTTTGGTTCGTGAGGAGGCCCGTCTCGATGTCAACGGCATGCCCGTCGACTACGACCGAAGCACCCTGGCGATCGTCTCCAATGCCGATGTTTCGCGATACCGAACGGCTCCCGGACGATGGGAGTTCAACGGATACCCCGTGATAACCCGTGGTCTGACACCGCTCGATCTCATGATCCGCGACGACACCCTCTGGGGTCGTCTCTACGCCAAGGACTTCCTCAAGAAGGCCATCATGCTGTTCTGTCTGAGTCCGCGGACCAAGCAGGACATGCTGCACATCGGCATCGTATCGTCGGTGGGCGAGGGCAAGGACCACATGATCGAGCACGTCATCGAGCCACTGGTTCCCTGCGGCATCGCTGGAACCGGCAAGCAGGCCACGGTGGCGGGACTGATCGGAGCCATGTCCGGCGAGGACATCAACAGCGTCAGCCTCGGATTGCTGCCCAAGATGCACAACGAACGCATCGCGGTCTCCGAGTTCCAGACCTGGGCCGACGAGACCTTCGGCGAGCTGATGAACGCCATGGCCAACGGCTATGTGGCCATCAGCAAGGGCAACGTGCACACCCGTCGAGAGACCTGCACCAACCTGCTGTTCCTGGGCAATCCGCCCGCGGACTTCGGATCCCACGGCAACGTCGAGGACTACTCCGACAAGACGGCCATGCTGGCCGCATTCGGCGACTACACCTACCAGATCATGAGTCGTCTCACCCTGATCTTCACCCAGATGAGTCTGGCCGGCGAGGACGCCAAGGATCACATCCGCTCCAACATCCTACGCACCATGGACGGCGTGCACGAGGGCAATTCCAATCGCGATGCCGAGGCCATGTGGCGGGCATTCTTCAGGGAATACCTCCGTGCGGTATCGGGTTCGGTTCCGCAGATCGGTCCGCTGGAACCGCTGGTCAACTCCGAGTTCGATTCGTTCGAGGACAACGAGGCCTTCCGCAAGGTGTTCATCAAGCGAGCGGGCGTCACCACCGACTACCGCAAATACCAGGAGTTCGTCAACCTGGTCCGCGCCTTCGCACGCCTCTGCGGTGCCGAGACGGTGCAGTTCCCGCACCTCGACGAGGCCAGCGAACTGTTCCGAAAGAGCCTGCAGACGATGACCCACGACTTCCCGATCGACCTCATGAACGCCGAGATCGATCCCAACCTGGTGGCCAAGCACGCCACCGCCATCACGCTGTTCCCCGAACCCGTGTCCATACGCGACGTCCGGAACGGTGGGGTGCGTTTGTCGGACGAGGATCTCGGCCTACTGGAATCGTTCAACGGCGTGGTCAGGATCGGCGACGAGATGGTGGTCTTCCAACCGAGGTCGGAATGGGACTTCTCGGGGGGTGAACAGTGATGGACATCCGTCATCCCGACGATCTGACGTGGAGTTACCTCCGCGACTTCTACTACCCACGGTTCCGCAGCGGGGTCACGGGGTTGACCTGGGAACAGCGATACCCCCTGATGAGGGAACTCTACGATCACGGCTCGAAGGATCCGTGGGAGGAACGCTCGGGCGATCCCGTCGCCGACATGATGAACTGGGTGGCCCGCAAGGGATACTGGACGTTCTTCGAACGAGGGGTGGATGTGCGAGCCGACGGTTCGTTCACGGTGCATCCGATAATCAGCAGACTGCTGGGTAGGCACGGCGCTCTCGGCCCGGTCGAGGAACCGGGAGAGGGTGGACATGTCGAGTGAACGCGGGGCTCTTGGAGCTGAATGGGGGGTCGGTCGATGGGGTCTATGATGAAACGCATGCCCGCCTCCGTGGCAGGGATAGATCTGCCGGGTCTGTCGGTCATCAATCCCATGCTCCACGAACTGGCTCAACGGGGCGAGAGCGTGTCGCTGCTGGCTCTACTGCGCGATGCCAGGGATCGCGGTCTGGATGTATCGATCCGCGGGAACGCTCACGGATCCGCGGGGGAGCCCCCGAGACCCGAGACGCCGTTCTCCGTGCTGTGGTTCGACGGCGACATGCCGGCTCACGGCAGGATCGGCATCGGCATGGTGGGTTCCTCCTGGGATCACTCCCGTCGCGGGTCGGCTCCCGTTCCGATGATGACCGAGGAGAGCTGGACCCAGAGCGATGTCGCCGAGGTGGACGATCCGTGGGCGGAACCCTCGCTGATGCGCTGGTCGCCCGAACGCGGTTGGTTGAACGATCACGTCATCTACCTATCGGAACCGCGACCGTTCCGTTTCTTGGTCAACTGGTGGTCGACGGGATGGCGTCCCGATGGCTCAACTCAAGTAGTTGGTCGCAGTAGTGGTGATCCATGAAGGCCGACACAGCGCAGCGCGCCATGAGGGCCTACGATCTCATGATCCGGACGGGCATGGGTGCCAGGCCCGCCACGGGCATGTGCGGGACCACCCCGAGGACCCTGATCCGATGGATGGACGACAACGGCGTATCGTGGTCATACCGACGACGCGGTCGCGGTCGTCCCCTGCAGATCGTTCCGACCAGGACTCCCGAGCAGTTGGTTCCCGACTTCCTCGAATCGATGCGGGCGGGCAACTCCGCCTCGCGTTCGGCCAGGGAACTGGGCACGACTATCGCCACCATGGCATCGCAGACGCTGCCGGATTCGTCGGGGGTGGATCAACCGATCATCACCAAGGATCCTTCCAACAACCGTTGGGTGGCCAACTTCGTGCCACTGCACAGGTATTCCACCGTGGTCTACGGCAAGCTGGTGTCGATGGACGGCACCACGCTGGGACGGGGTGGGCAGGCGGGTCCGAACGCCAGCGTGAACCGTGGCGAGGAATACACCGACATCTGGTGGCAGTTCGATCTGGATCCGCTCACCAGCACGCTGGACCCGGTCGACGCGGTGCGTTTCCACAGGGATCGCATCGCTGATCTGCTGCGACGGAAGCTGCTGCGAGCCAGCGTCAGCGACCCCGCCGTTTCGGGCTCGTTCCTGGGTTCGGCCAAGGTCCGTGGCGCCGCCGTGGCCGCCAACCGTTGGTCGGGTAGCGGACCGATGAAGGTATCACCCCTCGAGGTTCTGCTGCAACGCTTCGATCTGCGATTCACCGAGATACGCATGGGCGTGGACGACAACGTGGACCCCTCGGGTCCCGAGTTCATGTCGGTGTCGGATCTGTCGGGAACCGGTCCCATCAAGATGCCCACGGGGCGATTCCAGGTCTTCTTCCTCGACGACAGCGATGTGGATGCCTACCCAGCCAATCCCCTTCGCATCAGATACCGTTATGATCTATCCCAGGAAGCCTGACCCCGCTGGAATCGACGCACCAGTTGATCAGGAACGGGAACTGCGAGACGACCGATCCACCGAGGAATCCGTCGAGGTAGTATAGGTCCTGCAGGGTCTTTTCCTCCTCGAGATCCACCAACCGCCCCAATTTGGATCGTGGCTTGTCGGGGTTGTATAGCTTGGACACCCAGACCCTCCAACCGTTGCGTTGCATGAAGTGATCCCTGACTGGTTGTTCCACCACGATGTGGTCGCCGTAGACGTTGGTGCCCCTGGGTGATACCGCTCGGGGTATGTAGAGGTTGAACCTGATGACGCTGGTGGATTCGCCCGGTGCGACCGTCCAGCGATTGAGGATGGGCATCCGCTCGGAGTGGAGGTAGACCTGTCCCAGCTTCAGGGAATCGTATCGGGGAACCGTGCGTTTGCCGATCGAACGGCGATCGGTGAAGTTGAGCTTGAGGGGCGTTCCCGAGAGATTGCGGCAGAACCACTTGACTTGATCCCCGGCGTCGTCGGGAGGCGAACCGGGCAGGTTCTTGAGGCCGACGGCCAGCGAACCCCTGCGTCCGCGTTGCTTCTGGGTGGCTATGATGGCTCGTTCGACGGCATCCTCACGGGTGGCCCAAAGTTGATATTCCCAGGTGTCCGTGGGAGGTATGTAGTTGGAGTATCTCTGGTAGCGATCACCGGGAACCTTGAGGCCGTGGGCTTCGGCCATGAACTGCAGTATGTCCCTCACCATGGGTCATGATGGTGCTGGCACCCGTATAAAGGACTCACACCTCGTCGAGACGTTCGGAGAGCAGCAGGAGGGCTGATGCCCAGAGACCCACGAAAATGCCGAGGTTCTCGTCGTGTGCGAAGTAGATGGCGATCGAAGCCACGATCGAGACGAGGCTGGCGATCAGACCGCGCTTCTTCCAGTGGTGGCTCATTGGGAGACCCCCTGGACGTGTTCCTTGATGCGAGCGATGAGTTCGGCCTTGCGACCCGACTGGGGCAGACCCAGTTCGGCGAGCCTCTCCTTGAGTCCAGCGACCGTGAGATCCTCCAGGTCGTCGAGAGCCACATCGAGCGTCTCGGAGGCGGCTTCGATTGCATCCTCGATGGATTCGGCGTTCTCGACGGCTTCCACGACGTTTTCGGCGACGTCCTCGACCGCGTCCAGAACGTCCTCGGCGAGATCCTCGGTTGCATCCTCGATCCGCTCCTCGAGGTCGTCGGGAACGTCGATCCCCGTGACCTCCTCGAACTTGTCGATGCCGTCGGAGACGCTCTCCGCGAGGTTGGTGAGGATGGCGGATCGCATGGCGGTCCACCGACCGGCCATGAAGGCTACGAGGTATCCGAGTGCGAGCGCGATGATCTGGATGTCTTCCATGGTTGCGACACAGGGGGTTTCCTACCTAAATGTTCATGTAGACGGCGGTGTAAGTTATCGTTATGGCGGTCATCAATCGGGGTCTGATCTTCATCGATTTACCCAGACACCGTGTCGTGGACAAACTGCAAGGAGCCGCCATAGCGAACGCCAAATACGAACTCATGGAGTCCCTGATGGTCGAATCCACGAACTGGGAACACCGTCCGAGGAACAACATATACCGGGAACTCGGCATGGTCATCGACTGTCCGAGCCCCGACTGCACAGATGTCATCTACCTGGATTCGGGATACGAATGCGAGTCCTGCCGTCTGATCCTCGACACGGACGTTGCCGTGCAAGCCATCAAGGAGAGCGGCTATATCGTTCCGCAGAATGCTATCGAGGAGTCATTCTGGGGCAATCACTGGGATTTGCTGGATCTCATAAAACAAACGACCGATGTGGACGAGTTGATGGGGATGGTATGATGAGGACGATCAACATGGATGTTGTGGTCAACGTGAACGAGAGGTTCGTCGACAGCCCCAACATGCTGGTGGTGACGATCCTGGTGGATGATCAGTTCACCCGGGATCGGTGCAACGGATGCGGTTGGGCAGCCTGGCGGGATGACTATTCGATCGTGCAGAGGAACGGACCCATGACGACGCTGCCCCCCTACCTTGACTTCCAGAAACCCGAGGTGCAGAAGCGGATCGTCGAGGACGTGATGTCGTTCCTAAGCCGTAACGGTTTTGATTACGCGGATCGCGACGATTACGACAGCGACGACGAATGGATGGATTCCTACGAATACGATGGATACTACATCGAGGCCATTGACGAGTTGACCAAGGCGCTGGAACGCCGTCCCAGCGACGAGTTCATGATCTGGGATCCATACGGACCCTCGGCCAATCGAGCTCCCCGTTTCTGCATCAACGTGGCGCTGGTGAGGATCGGTGGTTGGTGATGAAAGGTCACAAAGGAGGTCTCGGCGATCTGGGCAACGTGTCATGGGCGGAGGGTGCCGCCGAGATATGGGATTCCTTCAGCACGTATCCCAATCGATGGGAGGAGGATTACTACCTCACCAACATTGATGGGCGTCCCAAGTGGCAATCATCTGACCAACTCCCGTGGATAGGGTTCTGGTTGGGTGGCCGGTATGTGCAGGGGCTGTTGCGATTGGACGTCCCTATCTCACTGTCATTACATCGTCTGGGTGTTCTGGACGAGATCAAACCGGATCTCATCGGGCAAGCGGGTGGCGCGGGAACCCCCATCACCATCTCCGGGATCCAATGGGAATCCGGCGGGGTCGACGGTGTGGTCGATAGCGATTTGTTCCCATACTTCGCCCATATCCTGCTCTGGCATCGCGAGACTGGGCGGTTCCTGCCATCGCACACCGCCATGGCCAACTGGTTGCTATCTCCCGAGTGCCCGATCGAGGCAGGAGATTGGTTGCCACGGGAGTTATACGCCCTGAGAACCATCGTGAATCACTCGCAGAATCCCCACTCGGGCATCGACGAGGATCCGTTCAGGGGCTACGGCGAGGACATCGATTGGCATTGGGTTCTGCGGAACATTACGCCATTCGATGATGAGCCCGTTGCTATCGATCCGAACATCAGCGTCATCAACAGGAGGTCTCTGTGATGGATAGTTCCCAACGAGCCATGCTCAACGCCATACCCGAACTGACCGAGCAGGATCTGATTGCATATTCGGAGATGGCCAGTCCCAACTGGCTGTTCCCCCAAAATCCCGTCGGGCAGATCTTGGCGCACGATCTACCGGCGGAATGCAAGGTTGAAAAATACCTCAGCAGCGGCAGCAGGGAATACGGTGGCGTGCCAGCCTACTCCTACGTCCTGCGTTTCACCATGCTGCGGGACGACGATCCCTACGGAGGGGGGATTCCCAGCGGATCGGTGGGCTACTGGACGCACGACGGGGACGGCTGCCACATCGACAGTCAGAACCAGATCCACGGGATACGATGGGTGGGGCAAGGCAGCAGTCTGGCCATCACCAGCGATCAGGAATGGATCGTGGAACTGCTGCTGTTCGGTGCCAACTGCGGTTGGCCGACCAACTGGGATCCCTTCTACAACGGCTACGTCAACGTTATACTCAACTCGGTCTGGAGCGTCGGTGGTCCGCAGAATCCCGTCACCATGCTCCGCGATGCCTGCGGTGATTGGTTCACCAGGGGAACCATAAACAGCCCAGCACGGGGGGACGAAGACGCATGGGTCATCACGAACGCCATGTGGTCACCGATATTCGGCAAGATCTGGCCTCAATCGCAGAATGCCAGTATCAGACCAAGGATTGATGGGGATTTACTACTGGACGGCGATAACCGTAGCAGACTCAAGGCTCTCGGATGGGATCTGGCGAGCAACCATGACGATGTGCTGGAGAAGGAGAGGCTCAAGGCTCTGCGTCTACGTTTGTCGAACCCGATGGATGCGGTCATCAACCGTCGCTTGATATAGGTGCTGACGACCTTTCCCGAACATGGGAGGTCCGCTCGACGACTACTGGTCCATGCTGCAGGATGGTTGCGACCAGTTCTACGAGGTGGCGGCCATGGCGAGAGCGCAGGGTCGCGACCCACGCAACTTCGTGGAGATCCCGCAGGCTGCCGATTTGGCCGACCGCGTTCAGAAGCTTCTCGAGTTCCTGCACCAGAGGCGAACCGCCGAGCAGATCAGGGATCTCGAGGAGGTCTACGACGGCAACCGTGAGCGCATGGCTCTCGAGATCGCCAAGGTGGTCTCGGCCGAGACGTTCCTGTATGCCACCAAGCGAACCTGCGTCGGTTGCTCGGGCACGGGCTCGTCGAGCCGATACCTGTGCGACGACTGCGGCGGGATGGGTGCCACACTGGTCTACGACGAGTCAGCCATGGCGACACCGTGGCAGGATACCGTGGCGGCTTTCGATGCGGTCAGCGATCGCGAACGCGAATCGGCGGACAGGGCTCACCTGGGTCTGGCGATATACCACGGCGTCTGCGCTGGATTGGCGGTGCTGACCGAGGGCATCCTGGTGGCTCCCCTGGAGGGCGTGGTGACCTGCCGAGTCTACGACAATCCCGGGTCGAAACGACCCTGCCTCGGCATCTCGTATGCGGGTCCGATACGTTCGGCGGGTGGAACCGGTCAGGCGCTGTCGGTGCTGATCGGCGACCTGCTGCGTCGCGAGTTCCGTCTGGATCCGCCCAAGACCCACTTCGAGGAGGTGGAACGATTCAAGGAGGAGGTCTCCAAATACGCCCGCGGTCTGCAA
>Ga0181587_10001813_pt1 | contig 17871 bp, 16 predicted proteins | sample 071ome_27_FD_132463 | JGI IMG/M metagenome (GOLD analysis project Ga0181587, IMG submission 132463) | Coastal salt marsh microbial communities from the Groves Creek Marsh, Skidaway Island, Georgia - 071409AT metaG (megahit assembly) | ecosystem: Environmental > Aquatic > Marine > Intertidal...
ATATAGTTTGGACCAGAGATGAAATAATTAACAGCATATTTCACAAGGTTATAGTTGGGCCTACTAGGTCCAGTGGTAATGACATCATCTGTATATCCAACACCCCATACACCACGCCAATCACTAATGATTTCTCTTGTCGCAAGGGTATAGACAGTTTCCCCAACAGACAAACAAGTTAAGTCAAATTCTGGACTGTTCGTGCGAACATTTGAGAAACCACCAGTATAAGACCCAGTATCGTAATCATATGTACCAGCAGTAAATCCACAGTCAACATCAACCGAGATTGGGCTAGTTGACGTAACGTTACCAGCAGCATCTGATACAGAATAAGTCACGTTAAAGGTAGATCCACTCAAAAGACCTGTTGTATAATTGTTGGTTTGAGTGATATTAGAGCTTACATCACCATCGACAACATCTGTTGCTGTTGGTTTGTTTGTAAGAAGATAAGAATCAACAGAACCAGTTGCTGCTCCCTCCACAACTGAAAGTCCACTAGGAAGACTGCCAAATACAGGCCCAGTTGTATCAACCACTACCGTAAAAGTACTAGATACAGGTGAAGTATTATTTGCAGCATCTGTTGCAGTAGCAGTGATCAAATAAGTTCCTTCTGATAAAGTTGTACCAGTGTGATCAAATGTCCAGTTACCACCAGTAGCGGTTGTTGTCCCTATAGAAGATCCTCCAATGAAAACCTCAACTGTTGAGTCTGCTTCTGCCGTACCATTAAACAGCAGTGTTGTATCATTGGTGATTCCATCACTAGAACTAGCTCCGGTATCATTTGTGATACTGCTAATAACTGGTGCCAAAGGAGGTATGACATCAGAAGGCGGTACAGAATTTGGATCAAGAGGATCTGATCCTGCAGCTACTTCATCATAATCGCTATATGTGTCACCATCAGAATCTGAGTTATTTGGATTGGTGCCCAAAGATTGTTCTGTTGTATCAGCAATCCCATCACCATCAGAGTCTAGTCTATTATTTGCAGGCTGTCTAGAATCAGCGTTATAATCACCAGAATTGTTAGGGTTTGTTCCGTCAACAACTTCTCTACCATCAGGCACAAGATCGCCATCTGAATCCGGATTATTTGGGTTAGATCCCTGTGCTGCTTCCTGAGCATCGCTTAATCCATCAGCATCTCTATCTCCTCTACTTGGAACAGCAGGGAAATAATATTGTTCCTCAGATACAGAAGTGTTTGACACAACCCCGTAAGAATACCAATCATTATTATCAGATATGAAATCATAATAAGATCCAGCTGCGGATGCATTCTCAAATGAAAATTGTCTTATACCAGATCCAATTGGTGTAACAGAAACAACTCCACCAGAGCTTTTGGCCAAGAATAGACCTACAAAGTTTCCATCATCAGCAGTGCAAGAGCTAGATATCTCACCAGTCATTCCACTCCCTTTTGTGATTCTGAAATTAGAATCACCAAATGTATCAGGAACCTCTAAGTTGATATTGACATTGCCACCAACAACAATGTTTTCACCCATTTTTACTTTTTGCTCAAGAGTACTGTTTTCTGTCACTACTCTTGTTCTTTTAAGTGATGAATTAAAGGTCGATTTTTTTACTTTGGCCATTTTATATTCTCCATTTACTCATTAAATAGTCTTTGATAAAACAAAACCCCCGGTGCAAAACACCGGGGGTTCGTTTGGCTAGGGCCAACTAATCAAGTTAATGATTAGGCACCAGACTCACCAAGAAGTCCACGAACGATAACAAGACCGTACATATCTGGACGAACCATCTTCTTAGCGTAACGAGTCATCACACCCTTTCTAGGTACGAAGTCTTCTGGCCCGAAGATAGTAGGAGTTGTCTGAAGTGGTACGTATGGAGCATAGACATAGCCGCTTTCAAGGAAAGAAGCGCCTTTACGACCAACGAGAACAGCGTTACGTGGGAAGTAAGGATCAACAACTACGTCGAACTTACGGTTGAGAGAACCAACCTTAACAGCTCCGATTTCGCCACGATCTGCATCAGCAGTAACGTTAGCACGGAAACCAGCAGTGAACTCAAGGATGTTTGCAACTTCTGGTCCGCAGACTACGAAGTTAGCTCCACCACGAAGAGTCTTTCTGTGGATTTGAGCAGACACGTCATTGATGGTTTCAATGAGAGTCTCGTACCATTCAGAAACAGTACCAGTGAAGTCTGGAGCAGCAGTGTTAGCACCGATTTCAACACCAGTCTCACGATTTACAAAGAGACCTGGAGAACGTGACCAGTAGAAAGTACCAGCAGTTGCACCATTAACGAGGTCACCAAGGATCTCGCGATCGATCTCAAGAGCAATTTGCTCAGAAAGGATAGAAGTCAACTCAACCTCTGCATCCAAGTTGTGGTAAGCGTTGAGGTCCTGACCAAGTTCAGGGGTCCACTTTGCCTTCAACTTCTTGGTTGCTGCAGTGATTGCAATAGAGTCAACCTTGATATCGATTTCTGGAATGTTTTGCTCGTTCTCAAGTCCCCACTGAGTAGTACCAGCGATAGAACCAAGACCACTTCCATCAGTGAAAGCGTCAAGGATTGGGTAAGAAGCATTAGCTCCAACTGGAAGGGTATCAGCAGCAGTGATTGCAGTAGTAGCACGAGCGTCACCGAAGTAAACAAGCTCAAGCTGAGTACCGGCATTGTTCATGCTGGTGAGACGACGAACCTGAGTAAGAGCAGAGCCGCTCATGTCATCAAGAGGAAGAACGATCTGAGAAAGAACACGCTTGTTCAAGCTCTCAGTTCCAGAACCTGCAGATGCACCCTCAAGGTCAGAAACATTAATGGTGACCTTAAGAGCATAAGACTGGTCTTGCTCCTGAAGAAGATCTGGATCGAACTCAACATTAGCACCATTAAAACTAGCATTACCGATCTGAGCAGCACTTGAGCTAAGGTCAAGAGTAACTGCCTGGATAGCAATAGTAGCAGCTGAATCAAGAGAAGCAGTTGGTGAAGAGTATGCAGAACCGAAAGCATATGGCTGCTTGTCAAGGTTTGCAGAGTTAAGAGTAGCACCACCAGTTACTTGTGATCCAACGAATCCACGACCGTAGATAGATTCACCACCAGCTTGGCCAGAACGTGGATCATTAACGGTATCAGAGAACGTGAAGTCCAAGAAGAAAATGAGTCCAGAAGGAAGGCTCATTGGCTGAACACTAACAAGATCGTTAGCGATAAGTCCGGCGAATACACGACGAACGATTGGGAATGCAACAGCAGCGAAACCTTCGACATCACCACCAGACATGGTGTTAGATTCACGAAGAAGTTCTTTTGCTTGGTTTTCGAGAAGACGAGCCATGCTTGCTTTCTCATGTTCGGTTTGAAGGCCTTCAAGCAAACCGGTTTGTGACCACTTGTTAAGAAGAGCAGCGCCTTCTTGCTTAAGGTCACGATTCACGATGCCTTCAGTAAGTTTTTCAACGATAGACATTTTTTAAATCTCCTTAAATAATTATTTTATGCCTGCGAGCTTTTGCATCTTTTCCATAAATGGATCGGATCCTTGGCTCTCATTTAAGTTTTGTCTCGTATTAAGCATGCTCGAAAGATTCGATCTTCGGTTGACTGACTCGCTCAATGATTGTGGACCATGCTTTTTAGAGTTTGATCCCACTGTAGCTTTGAGTGTCTCATGAAGTTGCTTTGCTTCTTTTGGAGACTCCGCTTCGGCAATGGCTTCGACAATTTTAGTTTTTTGTCGCTCATTCAAGGAGGCATCGCTCAATGTGCGGTTTTGATAAATTAACTTTGCATTTGACAACAAAGTTTCTTCAAGTTGATCTTGAAGTTTGTATATCACGCTTTCAAGTTTCTCATTTTGAGAAACAAGTGCGGAAATTGTTTCATGAAGATCGGAATACTTTCCTGTTTCTTCTTCCAATTCTTCTTCTTCGTTTGTAGCTTCCTCAGATGCTTCTTTTGCATCCTGCATATCCTTGTAGTATTCCAAGGTTGGCTCAAAAGATTGGAAAGTTCCATCTTTTACTTCGCCCATATCAGCTACGATTTTTTCCTCAAGTACTTCTTCTTCTGATTCCAATAGAGAAAGAAGTTCTTGTAGCATACCATCTAGTTCATCTTCTTGAGCTTCTGGAGCTTCAGCGGCTTCAGTTTCCTCAGCAGCTTCTTCTGCCTCAACGTCTGCCTCTTCAGCAGTGTCAAGTTCCAAATCAAGATCGCCCATAAGGTCATCAATTGAACTAAGTTCAGCCGCCATATCAGCACGATCAGTATCGCCAGTGGTATCAGCAGGCTCAAGCTCTTGACGAAGAGCACCTAGATCGATCTCAATAAATTCAGGCTCTACTTCTGTCTCAACAGAAAACTGAACTTCTTGATCAGGAGAAATACTGGTATCACCAGCAAAAGGAAGCTCAATTCCTGCACTTGCAGGTGCAGCAGCTGCCATCTCTTCTTCTTGCAAAACATCTTCTTCTGTTAGATCCATAAGTTCCTCAGCTAAAGCAAGATATGCTTTCTCGCCTTCAGCACGAACAGTATATTGACCAGACTCGTTTACACTATCAACGATCTCAACAATTTTACCTTCGTGTCTTGCTTTAGAGCCACAAGATCTTTCATTCATTGTTTCGCCCTCTAGCATTGCCTCTACAGCCTCTTTTATTTGAGGAGCGTACTTTTCTATCAAAGATTGCTCTGCGTTCTTTAAAGCAGCTTCTCGAAGCATTGCAGCATCAATAATTGCTTGTTCTAACATACTAGACATTAAACTATCTCCCGAAGTATTTCTTATGTAAATAGTATCATTCATTTTAAAAAGAAAAAGCCCTTGAGAAAGTTCTCAAGGGCAGGGGTTTTATACGAAAAAACCAGCTATTATAATGGTCTGATCGAGGTCCACTCAAGCTTTCCTTCTTCATTAACCATCAATACTTTCTTAACGTCATGTTCGGTAAATGGTGGAACATCACTAAAAGTATCAACAGTTTTGTTAGAAGAAAGATTAAAGACACTAGCAGCCTTAAGCATTGGCGTAAGACTAACATCTGCCACTCCTGAAACAGGAATAGCAATGCCTTTTGTGTATTGTCCAGCTGGAATATTGATGGACTTATTTGATGCACTGGTTGTACCAATAAGAATCCATCCATCAACGTTTGGTGGATTAGCCATTTCATCAAAACCGTTAGGGTTTTGAGAAGGGTCATATCCATAAACGTTAACTGGTTCAGAAGACCAAACAGTAACTCCCTGAGAAGCTTGGGTAGTCAAGCTATTGTTCTCTGGGTATGGAAAATCTGAACTGGTATCAAACACGTAATCTTCAAGAGTCGGCTCTCCTGAATCGAATGAATGTTTGTTTACCCCTTTATTAAGTGTTAAACTCATACTTTTATCCTCCTATAAGTATGTTAAAACAAATCACTCACAAACGACCAGCCAAGCTCGCCATCCGCACTGATTGATAAAATTTTATTGTAGCTGTCAGCCTCAACAGTTGGAAATCCAGGGATTTCTGAAACTGAAGCAAGTTGCTGGTCATTAAGAACAGTCATAGAAGAATCCAAAACAGGAATCATTCTAACAACTTCAGACTGACCAGTGGTTGACATAGCATTAATTGCTTGATAATCGCTCCAACTCAAGACAGTAGTTTTGTTGTCTGGACCCATAGTTTCTATTTCTACCCAGACTCCATTAACCATGCCGTACATTTTGACTGCGGCGTTACACCAAATGAACATTCCAAGCTCATCAGGATTAGCAACAATCCCGCTATTGCCAGAAGGAGCATCAGTACCAGCAGTATATTTATTTACATTATCGCTAGCTAATCTATTAAACATTATTTATCCTCCTTATTGCTCTAATGTTTCGTAGTTATCGAACAGAACAGTGTTGTGTTGTTCTGGATAGTATACAAAGAATCTCAATGGTTGTGTTGGATCAAAATTCGCATTGAATGTGGCGTTATTGGTATAGGTGAAAGAATCTATGTAATAACTGTAAGTGTAGTTCCACAATTTCATTTTGATTGTAAGGTTTCCACCAGCATCTTTTGAGAACACAAGTGCTCTACCGCCGACAGAGTTACCAGCATTTCCATTCAACTGAGTGCCTTTACTGTATACTTTAGCACTTTCGTTTTGTCTAGCAGTTGCCCACAATACAGCGTTTTCTTCAGCGTCAGCTTCAGTAAATGCCTCAAGATCATTTTCTGCCATCAAACCATATCGCATTTGAGATGGTTGTGTTGATCGGAAAATAAATCTAAAGATATATTCTGTATCATTTGCCATATCTGCTGGAGTGAAACTCTCGGTGAAAAGGAAATATCTATTGTTATCAAAACCAGCACCAACTTTATTTACAACGAGCTGGCCATTGTCAACATTTGGATCCCAAGAGAATTCTGTGTTGCCAGGAAGAAGTTGATTGAGATATGAAGTGCTTTGTTGTCCTTCGAGAATTACAGAGGCTCCATATTGATCAATTCCTGGTGCAGGGGCAGGATCACCACCGCCATCACCACCGCCATCACCGGCAGATCCTGTGGATTCGACATATTCAGTTGATTGATATTCTCTTACAGCCTCAGCGCCAAGAGAAGAAAGAGGTACCCATACCAAGTTTCCATCATTATCTGTTGACAAAACAGATCCTGCATCTGCTATGGTATAAGCTGGGATATCAGAGATATCGCTAGTTGTTTGTGAAGAAGCACCTGTACTTTTAGGTTGATCGATATAAGACATACGAACAACAGTATCACTAGCAGCAGTTACATGTACAGCTTCATAATCTTCGAAATAGATTGACATTGTTTTATTTTCTGATGTGGTCTCGCCAAAAACACTCCAAGTACCATTAGCATGTCTGACATTAACAGTTACAGGAGTTCGAGACCATACAAAAATTCCGAATTCACCAGGTCCTGATTGGATATATCCCATTTCGCCAGAAACTGATTCGGAGACAGCATTAATTCTATTAACACCGTTTTGTAAAGTTGAATACATACTTTTATCCTCCTTAATTATAAGTATGAAAAAAGGTGGTCCCGAAGGACCGGGACCACCCTGTCGCAATTCGCAACAATAGTGGAAGAGGCAAGCCCCTATCAACTATTATACAAGCTGCCACATACCGCCGAAGAATACAACAGTGAATGCAGATTCTTCGTTGAGGTCAACAGATACCTCAGAATCGATCAACTGACCGCCCATACCTTGTACAGTAACATCAGCTGCTTCGAAACCAGCTCCGACCTTAGCGTGCTTGACGACGATGGTCTTACCTACAACACCATTTGGAAGCTCAAGGGTGAAACCTTGTGGACCAGTTGGAGTGTTAGCATTATCAACACCAGCAACGAACACATAGTGTGCTTCAGCCGGAACGTTGAATACGCCACCAACAGCCATACCAGCATCTACCATAGCGAAAGTAGAAACCATACCTTCTTCGCGAGAAGTCATACGTGCATCCATTGCAGCTTCATCAGCAGCGTGAGTTGCTGAAAGAGCGTCAATGTTAGACTGAAGAGTTGCCTCTGCAGCGGTAGCACGAGCTTCTTCATCATCAATTGCAGTTTGAAGTACAGCTTCTGCTGCAAGAGCACGAGCTTCTTCTGCGTCGATAGCAGACTGAAGACCAGCTTCTGCAGTAGTTGCGCGAAGGATTTCTTCATCAAGAGATCCAGAAAGATCAAAGATTGCATCACCAAGTGCATCATCACCAGCAATACGTGCAGCTGTTTCAGCAGCGATGTCTGCAGAGTTAGTAGCAACGTCACCGTCGATTCTAACAACTTCAGCATCAAACTTAGCTTCGATACGTGCTTCTTCAGAAGTTGCGCGAGCAATCTCAGAAGCGATAGAACCAGAAAGAACAGCCTCTGCAGCGAGTGCGCGAGATTCTTCTGCATCTACATCAGCGATACGATCAAGGATTTCCTGATCAAGAGCAGCCTGAAGTGCAGCATCGCCAGCGATACGTGCAGTTTCTTCAGCAGCAAGTTCAGAAGTGTGAGTACCAAGAGCAGCAGTGATTGCAGCGTTAAGATCAGAGTCAGCAGACTGGAATGCCTCAACAATCTCAGTAAGTGAGTCAAGAGCAGCTGGATCAGTGTTAGAGAGGATATCGTTGATCTGACCCTGAAGACCAGCTTCAGCGTTAGTTGCACGAGTTGTCTCAGCATTGATTGAGTTCTGGAGTGCTTGCTCTGCAGCAAGTGCTCTGTTCTTCTCATCATTGATAGAACCAGAAAGAACCAAGTCAGCAGCATCCATATCAGATCTCAAAGTATCAATGTTACCCTGAAGAACGTTGTCTGCAGCAGTACGAGCAGCAGCTTCAGCATTATCACCAGCGATACGATCAGCAATCTCTTGGTTCAAGTTAGTAGTCAAGAGAGCCTCAGCTGCAGTTGCGCGAACAACTTCTGCATCAAGATTAGAAGTCAAAACTCCCTCAGCAGCGGTTGCACGAGCAACTTCTGCGTCCAACTCATCATGAACTTCGTTGATAGCGCCAACAAGGTTAAGCTTGGTAGCGGTAGCAAGTAGAGAAAGATCACCGTCAGCTCCAGCGCGAGCAAGAGCTTCAGCATCATCAGCAGCGATACGTGCAGCTTCTTCTGCATCGATAGCAGCCTGAAGGCCAGCTTCCGCAGTAGTAGCACGGTTAACTTCTGCAGTGATTGCAGTTGCGTTTGCTTCTTCAGCAGCGGTTGCACGAGCAACTTCTGCATCAAGACCAGCTTGAAGACCTGCTTCAGCAGTTTGAGCACGAGTCTGCTCTGCAGAGACAAGACCTTCTACGCGAGTGATTTCAGATGCACGAAGGGTTTCTTCAGCATCAATTTCACCCTGAAGTGCAGACTCAGCAGTGATTGCACGAAGGATTTCTGCATCAAGAGATCCAGAAACAGCATCGATAGCATCGCCAAGTGCGTTGTCGCCAGCAATACGAGCAGCTTCTTCTGCAGAAAGCTCAGAAGTGTGAGTGCCGAGAACAGCAGTGATAGAAGCCTCAAGGTCACTATCAGCAGATTGGAATGCAGAAACGATTTCAGTAAGAGAATCGAGAGCTGCTGGGTCAACGTTAGAAAGGATATCGTTGATTTGGCTTTGAAGAGAAGCATCACCAGCAATGCGAGCAGCTTCTTCAGAAGCGATGTCTGCAGAGTTAGTTGCTACATCGCCATCAATTCTGAGAACTTCAGCATCGAATTTACCTTCGATACGAGATTCTTCACCAGATGCACGAGAAACTTCTGCATCAAGACCTGCCTGAAGACCAGCATCAGCTGCTTCCAAGTCAGACTTAACGCCGTGAAGAGCACCTTCCTGAACAAGCTTTGCGCCTGCGCCATTAATAGCGTTTTTGTCATTTAGTTTAAGATCTCCGCTAATTTCGCCAAGATCATCAATAGTTTGTCCTGGAACTTTAACCGCGCCAGCTTCCGCAAGACCAGCATCGATCTGTGCGTCACCTTTAACGACAAGTTTCCCTTTTAGGAATTTATAAGCCATATTTTGTTTCCTCCATTAGTAAAAAATATGTATAATATCGAGCGGCTCGGCATCATAGACACCTGGCCGCTCAATAGTAAGTAGATATTCGTCCTCCAAAAAGACTAGAAAATCATGAAATTATTTTGCCCGTCACAATATAAGGATATTGCTGAATAATTCGAGTTCAAATTAATGACTTGGGAACCATCAATTAACTGACCTTCTACCTGTACACTTATCTGAACTGGATTTGTTTCAGAGTTACCGGTCTCATCTTTGATAATGAAAATCTGACCAGCGGAAACTTGAGAAGCATCGGGCAAAGTTATCGATACATTATCAAGGCTTGTATTGACACCAATTATGTAATCTGTAGTTTGCATAGTATACTCAGAATTTACATAAACCCTATTAACAGAAACGCCATTATTAAATGTTGCCTTACCATTAAAAGTATGAGTATCGTCTGAGGAATCTCCAAAAGTTGTTGACCCATTCGTATTGATCTCTGTTACGACTTCATTTGTAACACGAACAACCAATTCTTCAGCAGTTATTGTGCCAAGTACCTCAAGATCTCCATCGATAGACAACTTGTTGTTCACAAACAATAAATTAGAACTACCAGATAAAGCTCCATCATTTAATATCTGAACAGATCCTGATGGTCCGCTTCCAATATCACCGAAATCTATAGAGCCAAATTCTGTCCATTGTCCATTTTTGTTTTTAAACTTTAGAACACCGGCATCGTCTTTAAAGCCGTAGCTATTATCAGCAGTATCGTTGTCGAACAATATGTAGCTTCCGCTATTAAAACGAAGATTTTCCTGTATGGTTATGTCTCTTCCTCTGAACTCTAAAGTATTAGAGTTGGAAATATATCCAACACAAGCTTCTTGGCTATCTCCAAAATGAAATTCACGGTCTGATCCGATGAACATATCTCCCCAAACATTGTGTTCCGTTCCAATTGAGAAATCTTTCGTGTCATGAGGAGTTGCGTTTTCATTCACAGGCATGATCTTTTTTGGCACTAAGTTACCATGAAGTGCCATACCTTGACGTACTGACTGTTTATTGAGAAAACCATTCGATCCAAAATACCCAATTGCGACAACTTCTTCTATTTTGTCATCCTCTAGAATAATTCCATTGTGGCCCTTTGGACTAGCCGATCTAACTTTAAAGGAAAAATAACTTTTAGTATCATCGCCATTCTCATCAATTACAGCAGCAATACTTGCGTTATCAATAGATTCTATAGGACTATCATTAACTGGTCCTCGGAAAACCAATTGTCCCATTTGATATTCGCCGATACCATTAGAATGATATACACCACCTAGAGTATTTGTCAAGATGATTTGTGGCCTTTCTGTCGGATCAATAGATGAGTTTTCCATCTCGATCAAAGGTAAATTGTGTCCTGATTTTTCACTGGACATCAATAATTCACCCATATTGATTCTCATGCCATCAGTGTCTTGTACACCATCAATAGTTACAGCACCACGAACGTTAAGATTGCCTGTGAATTTACCACCAGCAATGTCAAATTGGTCTCCATCGTTACCAATCGATCTAATTGGTGCAGCAAAATGAATAGGAGAAGCACCACCGATAGTTCCATGAATCGCTGTTTCTCCCATAAGAACAGTGGCTCCACTAACAACCAATGCTGGATTTTGAGCATATTGATAAGTTGCGCTGTCAATATCAGTAATGTTGTCTAGATTAGTTATTCCATCTGTTGATGACGAATAAAACAAAAGAGATGGATGAGCGCCAGAAAGAGTTAATGTGCTCCCGTTTAGCTCTAGAGAGCCGCTATGAATAGACACAGATCCAGTGAACTCATGCAGGTCATCTGGTGTATCTCCAAATTTGGTTGATCCACTGGCATAGATATTAGAGACCGTTTTGTTAACAACAGTAAAGTTCATCCTTTCTGCGTTAATTTCTCCTCCGACATTTAGCGTGCCGGTAAGATTAAGACTACCATCTCTATAATAAAGCTCAGGTACGCCGTGTAGGTTGCCATCTGTTTTTGCTAACTGAACGGAGCCAGAAACACCAACTGCTCGTTGTCCGGTTACGTGTGCCCATCCAAATTCGCCCATTATTCATACACCCCTGATCCTGATAGTGCATACATTCTCTCAGAGTCAATACCAGTCAATTCTACATAAACTTTAAAGTCAATATTGGCACCATCTGCTGTTAAATAGATTTTATTACATTTAATATCGAAAGATACGGTATCACCGGCATTGTTGAGGGGCCAATAATGTAAATTTCCAAAAACATCATATGAACCGTAGAATGGTCCACCAATAGGCTCAATAGTGTCTCCTGCTGCAAAGCCAAGCACATCATTTAGGCTACCAATATTAACTTGATTAAAAATCTCGGTACTTGCACCATTTAATACATCGCTAGTATTATCTCCAAAGCCATACCACAAAATCATATCAGCTTCTTGGACTTCAGTTGGAGAGAAGTATTGAGCGTCGTTATAAACACTATCAACTTCTGATTGTTCTAGTTTTTTGTTCCACAAAATAACTTCGTCAAAAGCGATACCAGGATCTTGAGCATCACCGGATCTCATCATAGCAAATTCATTACTTCCAGTTGGAGTAGTACCAACAAAAGTAGCGGTACCTTGACTAACTCCGTTTTGATATATAGTATAAACAGTATCAGAATTAACTTCACAAGTTATAACGAAATGTTGCCAGCCAACCAAGGTATCTATGTTGATATTTTGTGTTCCTGGTGTTCCTCCGGCAACTTGATTAAATGCAAAAGACGCAGCAGGAGTTTGTCGGAATCTAAAAAGAAGACCGTTAGTTCCACCATTCCTCAATATGAATGGAGCCTCATTACTAGCATATTCTGAATTTGCACTGGCAGAATGCCAAAAGCTTAATGAATAATCACTAGAATCGTTAATAGTGTAAGCGTTTGGTTGTGTCTCGATTGCAACAGTTCCGCTTACAAACATTGCACTATTCTTTGGAGTCAAAGGAACCGCTGTCTGTGCAACGTGAAACCTTAATTCTCCTCCAGCACTTTCTTTAACAATCTTAATTGACTTTGTAACTTTAGGAAACTCGATCAAATACTCGTCACCATCATTAACTGTAGAACCAGTTAAGTATGGTTTACCGGAAACTAAAAAAGATCCGGCGTTATAAAGCCCTGAATTGTAGTTAAAATTTCCACTCATTTTGCCTCACTCATCAATCCCAGCACCAGATAGTTCATACATTCTGGTTGCCTTAATATTGGTGATACTAGCAAACAGTGATACATTTGCCCCAGACACAGAAGATATATAAACAGTGTTACACTTAACGTCAAGTTCCAATACCTCTTCTGCTCCAACTTCATAGAAATGATTGTTACCTATTACATTTGGATCAGCTGAACTTGCAAAGTGTACTCTGACAGAGTTTGCCGCATCATGATTAACAACAACAATGTTCTTGGTAACGTTATAGAATGTAAAGGTTTCTTCTCCACCACCTGAAACGGTAAAGTTTTTAACCCATGGAATACCAGAGACAATATAGCTCCCAGCATTATTAAGACCAACGTCATAAATAAATGCGCTCATGATGTAACTCCCTCCAATCCATCAAGAGAAAACATTCTCTCAAACGGTATGTGAGTCAATTCAGCATATACAGATACATCTGTTGTGCTTGTTGCTGAATATACAAATATTTCTCTACACTTAACATTAAGAGTTATTTCCGCACCAGGAGCTATGATCATATAATTCTGAGTGTCTCCAGATCCTGTTGCATAATCATCAGGAAATTCAGACGATCCACTTGGAGCGAATGCCAAATACAAATCATTGGTAGCACCAGTATTCTTGACCTTAATGGACTTAGATACATTATCAAATTGGAAACGAGTACTAGCAGTTGATGTTACACCAACCGCTCCACTAAGATATGGCTTACCAGATACTTGATAAGACCCAACATGATGCAGACCAACACTATATGGTACAGCTAAAGACATACGGTTCTCCTTCTAACTAAATAGTTCGAGAAGTGTTATTCGTATCTTTTTTGCTTTGCCAGCCATTTTTTATGTCTTGCAATTGCCTTCTTTTTAGCCAGTCTTCTTTTCACGGATGGTTTTTTAAAGTGCTTTCTGTCTTTATACTCATCAATGATTCCAAGTTTTTTACACTTTCTTGTGAACCTTTTTATGAATCTTTCTGGTGATTCATTTCTACGAGGCTTTGCTGTATAATTTGTTGCCATTTTAACTTCCTGCTAATTTTTTCCAAATTCCAGAGGATGCAAATGCTGATATGTCAACACCTGGATCTCTTGGGTCTACACCATCTAATGCTTTTGATCCATGCGGTGCAGATGATTTGCCGCCGTCTCTACCGGACAATGGTGTAGTGCCCTCAAAAAGATCAACGCCATTGTACGCATCGCGCCCAATAGAATCCAAAAGTTTCTTGCGACTTTCTCTAAGATCTTCTTGTTTTCTAACTCGTCTTGCTCTTGCTTGATCGTCAGTCTCAAATTGCACTCTTTGTTTGGTTTCTTGCATTAATGGTTGTTGGTGTGAAGTTCCCTTTACTACCTCGGAAATAATAGTTGATAAAGTTCCTTCTTCGAAAATAACTTCCTTAATGCACTCCTTAATTAGAGGTCTCAAGATTTTCTTTAATTCTTCTTTGTTCATTTAATCCCCTAGAATCTTCTTGAATAGTCCGTCAATGTTGTTTTCTTTATGCTCTCTCATTCTAGTAACTACACTGGTTGGCCTAGTATCTGGAGATATAAAGGCGTTTGGTGTAGAAGGCTCAGACACAATATCAAAACAAATCAGTTGGAAATCACTCTCAACAACTGTTTTGCCCATACTTTCTCTAACTGATCCAAGACCACGAGAAGAAATACCAAGCTTAACGCCTGCATTTACAAGATCTTTCAGGATTCTTCCAGAAGGAGTATCTAGAACTTTAATCTTGCCCATGACATCTTTACCATCCCACCAAACTTGAGTTATGATATGAGAAACGTTCTTTAGATTGACAACAGAATCGTCAGGGTGGTCTAGTTCGCCACAAGCACGATTGTCTTCGACTACATTTTTATAATTGTCAATTTCTCTCTTAAGAATTTCATAAGGGTATACGCGACCATTACCATTTTGCTTATCAGCAGTCTGAATGCGACCAGAGAGGAACATCGTTCCATCATTCATGGCTTCTCTTTTCTCAGCTTCTGTAAGAAGATCGAGACAGATTCCATCTTTGCAAAGTTCATAAAATTCTTGTAAAAGTTGTTTTCCCATATCTTACCTCAAATAAAAAAGTGTGGGGGCGCTACCCCCACGAGTCAGGAGCCGCTGCAGCAGCGTCTGACAGGTTGTAATAACCAACGCTTAATCACCAACATTCTCACCCCCTGGTCTTGGTGATACTCTTAGGCCAAAGTCATCGACTAAAACCGCGAGCAAATAAGTAGTACCCGACCCTAAGCAGGAAAGGCATAAAGCATTCGCAAGCGAATACTCAAAGGTAAATAGTTCCGTAAAACCATTAATGCAAAAAAGAAACAGCGATACCCACCACCCAAGGCAGAGTGGGCAGTTCCATAAAGTGTTCCATTTTTTTGTGTAATCTTTTGCTGGTCTTATGTCCTCGAAGATTTTTCCATGAACGAGGATGAATGTCATACCATAAGCTGTTAGGATGAAATGTAGTGTGTTCACTTATACCTCAATAGCTGTATCGTCCATAGAGGTAAGGAGCGAAAAGGTTATTTTGAGTTATAGAACCTTTTTCAGCTGCGGCAGGAACCTCTCCCAATTCAGTAGACTCAGCATTATCTGGGTCGAGGAGTGCATCATCTTGCATATGATCGTATGCATCAGTACCAGTAATATATGATCTCTCTGTATCGAACCAATCAGAAAGGTTTGTCAGAGTGGCCTTGATTGGATCAACTTCATCGCTATCCATGATCGAGGCTTCCATTGAGCCATATACATTGCCGCCTTGGATTGTCTGGTGTTGTACAATTCCTCTCTTGGCCAAGAAGTCAAACATTCTATCCTCAGCACCATACACAGCATCAGTCATGATTTCTTTTGGAAAAGCAACGATTTTCTTTTCGCCTTGCTTAATAACAATATCGATATCCTTATGATCCATAATCATGATATCTCCATTGAGAGCAGATCTAGCTATGAAGCTAAATTCTTTTTTTGGTGCCTCTTCAGCCTTAATAATGTTAATATTAATGGCCATTTCTAGATACCTCTGCGATTAAGTCCTGAATGTAGAAAATTTCCTCTACAATTTTTTGATTTATTGGCATTTGTGTGTAGTTGTCCAGCTTTGATCCAACTTTTTTAAAATTTTCTCTTAAGGCGTCATTTTGTGCCTCTACAATTGCGGTGTTCACGGCATTCTTGAGACGCCCAATCTCTTCATTTAAAAAGCCTTTTAGGCCGAGGCCATTATCGGAAAAAGAGATGATATAATTTGTCAAAAGATCTTTCTGCTCTTGTCTAAGGGTTCTATCATATGTCTCATTAAATCTTTTCACGAAAGATTTATAAGTCAAGTTGTCAATATGCTGCATTTCATTTTGACTTTCTTTCACTGGTGAAAGAACAGACAACATCTTCTCTTCTAGAATAATTCTCTTTTTCGCAGACAATCCACTGTTCTGAAAGAACATACCAGCAGTTGCAATCTCTTTATAGTTCGGTACAAAATTGGAATACACTTCAGGGCCAAGCTGCTTGTTAATTGCATTAATGAGGCTTGTCTGAATATTAAAGATATTCTTTCTATCGAGAGAGTCAAAATCTATTTTTGCTTCTTTAATAAGGCGACCATGATGTTTTTTATCGATATCAGATGCATCAAAAACAGACTGATAAATTTCTAACTCTTCTCTAAGAACTTGTCCTTTATTAAAAAACTCTACAAGAATCTTTCTAACAATTGCTTGTCTTTCTTTATCTTCACGGATAATCGACTTAGTAAGCTCTTTGACAAGAATCTCGTAAAGAAAAGCGGTATTTCTTTTCTTATTGTGCTTCATCTTCTCTACCTTTGTGTAATTGTTCTAATAATGACTGCAGTTCATTACTGGTATTAAATAGTTTGGTTTCCTCCAAATCATTAACTTTTTGTTCCTCTACAACACCTCTGGCCAATGAATCAAGGCCACCAAAGCCAGACTTGCCAGGAAAGGTAGTTCTACTCGTAGAGCCACGAAGTTCGCCACCGTTTGCAGTATTTTTCATCTGCTTAGAAAGGCCACCTTTTCTATATTTGATCTGATGTCTTTTATATGGGCCTCTTTTCTTTGGTGCATCATCACGCTTACCGGGAGGTGCCGCCAATAATACGTCTTCTTCTCCACCAGCAGGCTCTTCTGGAGCTTCTGGTGCTTCTGGGGCTGCAGGTTCCTCTGGAGCGCCCATTGGCTCTTCTCCAAGATCAACACCAAGATCTCCAAGATCACCAGCAGGTCCTGGCCCAGCGGCCTCTGGTGGTTCACCTGCCGCCTCAAGAGAAGCTGCGAATTTTCTATCATGGAATTGTTCTCTTTGGATCCGGATGAATTCATCTTCAGAAAGTCCGAGCAAATTCTCTGCAACCCAACGCTTGGAGAAGTACCCATCAGTAGCCGCAGCAGCAACATCAAATTTGGTCTTCCAACTCTCAAGTTCTTGCATCTCTGCAATTCGACTAGGGTTATTAAGAGATAATTTAAAGTTTAATAGATCGTCTCCACGATATCCCAAAGTGAAAAGATGGATCATACCTATCTTCTCAAGTTCAGAAATTACAACACGCTGCAATCTTTGGATTGTTCTTGCAAAGCGAATATCTTTTTGAGCAAGGGTTGTTTTGTCTTCAGTGGCACCATCACCCATAGTGAGATATGATTGAGGAATCTTTAGAGCCGAGAACAGCTTATCCCTAAGATACTTCACATCCTCAATTTGTGCAGTAAAGGTACCACCAGGAATATTGCTAATATCTGTTGATGACTGACCGCCACGAATAGGAATGAAATAATCTTCTTCGATAGACAATGGGTTATAACGCAAATCAACACGACCAGTGGTTGGATCAACAACTTGGTGTCTTTTCATTTGAGTCATTACTTTCTGCATGTATTGCTCAACATCTTGTGGTGCGATCCCACCAACATCAATTTTAAAGATACGACGATCAGTTGCTCTAACTACACGATATGCCATCATAGCATCTTCTAAAAGAGTCAACTGTCTCCAGATTCTTCTTGCAGGCTCAAGAACAGATGTTCCATATGGAGCA
>Ga0181587_10001814_pt1 | contig 17871 bp, 19 predicted proteins | sample 071ome_27_FD_132463 | JGI IMG/M metagenome (GOLD analysis project Ga0181587, IMG submission 132463) | Coastal salt marsh microbial communities from the Groves Creek Marsh, Skidaway Island, Georgia - 071409AT metaG (megahit assembly) | ecosystem: Environmental > Aquatic > Marine > Intertidal...
CTCCTGGTATGCCTCGTCGAGCAGGTTATCGGCCCGCAGTGTCACCGCGAGGGAGGGCCCCGCCGCACCATCGAGCACCGTCACCTCGGCACCGACCCCGAGCAGGGAGTAGGCAGCCAATGTCACGGGTGTCGCGGGGAAGGTGGCGAAGTCCCGGTCTTCTCGAGCCCCGATGCGTCGAAGGGACGCGTTGACCGAACCGCGACCCGCGAGTCGGTAGGCGAACGATCCGCCGAGCACCCACTGCGGCCGGCGCAGGAGGCGCTCACCCTCCACAAAGGTCGCTCCCTCCCCCGAGTCGAAACCCGAGTCGATCACCTTCGTGTCGAGCCACGTCGCATCACCGGCCGCCGTGAACCGGCCACGCGTGACGTGCAGTCCTGCCTCGAGGCCGCGAGCACTCGCCTCCGCGACGTTGAAGTAGTTCGGGTCACCCGGGTTCGGCGGAGCGAAGGTGTACTGAATCAGGTCCTCGAAGCTCTGATCGAACCACGCGCCGGACAGCTGGACGGCTCCGTCGAGAAGACCCTGCTCGAACCCGATCTCCCACGACGTCGAGCGCTCCGGGTCCAGGTCCGGATTCCCGACCGTGAATGCAGTCGAATAGTTCTCGAAGAACGTCGGTTCCTTGATGCCCGTCCCCGCGGAACCCCGGAGGCGTCCCGACGGCCCATACGACCATGAGGCCCCCATCTGCCACGTCGCCGAAGAGCCGAACAGCTCATTGTCCTCGATCCGGAGCCCCCCATTCACATCGAGGGCCCGAATGCCCGAAACCACATGGACGAAGCCAGCGCGGTTCCATCGCTTGTTTTGAGCCTCACCACTAGACGGCCCGTACTGGCTCATCGACTCACTGAACGACCTCAGCTCCTGATCGGCGACCTCGACACCGATGGTCCCCGTCGTCGAGGCGCCGAGCAGCAGGTGCGACTGGGCCCGCGCGCGCGTACGACGGAGCGTATTGAGCGAAGTGAACGCGTAGAACCCGAGTGTGTCAGCCGGGCTGTCGACCGCATCGTCCGTGCCCCCGTCCGCCGCGTAGGAAGAGAGCGCGAACTCCAGTCGAACACGTTCCGACAGCTGTCGCTCGACATCGAGACCGAGCGTGACTTCATCTGCGTACGTAAACGCATTTCGGTCGACCACGTTACCGGACCCATCGGTCGGGAAGTGGAACTCCCTGTTCCCTGCGCGAGCGGACAATTCGATCCGTGAACGCTCGTCCGGCACAACGCGGACGACTCCACTGAGCACCCGGTTGTCGAAGGCATTGTTGAAGTCGAGGATGCCGTCGGTCTGTGTGTCGGACAGGGAGAAGCCGTACGACACGGTTTCCGTGCCGCCATGAAGATCGAGCAACCATTCGCGCCGACCGTAGCTGCCACCCCGCACGCTGGCCGTTCCTGCCGGGGACCCCGAGCCGCCCCGCGTGATGATGTGGATCACCCCTCCGACAGCGTCCGACCCGTAGAGGGCACTCGCTGGACCACGAAGAACTTCGATGCGCTCGACATTGTCGGTCGTGAGCCCCGCGAAGTTGAACGACCCACCGGGCTCGTTCACCTGCACGCCGTCGATCAGGACCTGCACATAGTCGCTTTCGGACCCTCTCAGGAAGAGCGAGGCCACACCACCGAAGGAGCCGCTCTCCACGAGCGCGACGCCCGGAACCGACCGAAGGGCGTCGACCACACGCGTGACACCCTGGGATCGCAGCTCCAGGCCATCCAGCACCGTTACAGCAGCCCCCATCGCCGACGCGGCACGGGCCTGCGGCGCGCCCGTGACGACGAGGCCATCGAGCAGGAACGTCGGCCCCTGAGCGGGGGAAGGCGGAGCTTGCTGCGCCGAGGCTGGTGTCGCAGCCACCAGGATCAACGCCAACCATGTGAAACGTCGCATCTCGTCTCCTTCTTCCCACCCGCGTGGGAGCGAAACGGCCGACGAGAGGAGACCGAGGCAGGTGAGCGCCTCGACGGGGAATTCCCGGACGCGGTGACCTGCACCCCGGTCGCCCCCTCGGAGACCTGATCAGGGTGCTGGTGGGTCAGGTCTCCTGGCTCGAGGCCGTCCGTGCTCGCCTTCCCAGGGATCTCTCCCCAGTGGCATCGAGAGCCGACGTTCCGGAATCTCCGGACCTCTCACAGTGGCGGGGCCGCGCCGGAATCACACCGGCTTCCGTTTGACCCACCCGCATTCAAATTGTGGACGGAGCTTGTACGGACGGCTTCCAGGTGTCAACCGGGGGTGCTCGAGACGGCCTCCGAGAGGGGCACGACCTGCGGCGATCCCGACCCTGGACCGGATTCCTCGTACGACGTCACGATGACCGGCCACCGGTAGACGCGGCCGATCGTCTCGGCCGTGATGACGTCCTCCGGGCTACCGAGCGCCTCGATACGGCCCTCTGCAAGGAGCAGGAGTCGTGTGGCGTAGCGGGCCGCGAGATTCAGGTTGTGCGTCGCGACGACGACGGTGAACGCCCGTTCCTCCGTCAGTTCGCGCATGAGCTCGAACGTCTCCATCTCGAAGTGAAGATCGAGGGCAGCCGTCGGCTCGTCGAGGACGAGAATCTTGGGCTCCTGCGCGAGCGCCCGAGCGATGCGAACCCGCTGACGCTCGCCGCCGGACAGATTCCGGATGCTGCGCCCACCGAGCTCAGCCACACCGGCCCGCTCCATGGCTTCGTCGATCGCCTCTCGATCATGGGGACCCATTCGGCCCAGAATCCCTGTGTGGGGATACCGCCCCATCTCGACCAGCGCCCGCACCGTCATGGGAAACGCCATCGGCTCCGCCTGTGGCACGAAGGCGATCTGGGTCGCGATCTCCCGCCTGCCCCAGGAATCGGACGGCCGACCGGCGTATGTGACCCCTCCGGACGACGTGGAGAGCTCTCCGAGCATCACACGCAACAGGGTCGACTTGCCCGATCCGTTCGGACCGAGGAGGGCAAAGAGCGCACCCTCAGCGACGTCGAGTGAGATCCCGTCCAGCGCTGGCCGCGGCGCTGAAGGGTATGAGTAGGAAACATCTCTCAGCTCGAAGAGGCTCACACACCCTCCTCGTGGCGGATCAGCAGCCACAGAAACACGGGGACCCCAGCCAGAGCCGTAACGACACCGACGGGCAGTTCGGCCGGTGCGACGATGGTTCGGGCGATCGTGTCGGCGAAGACGAGGAAGCCCCCACCGGTCAACGCGCACGCAGGCAGCAGCCAGCGGTGATCACTGCCTCCCACGAGCCTCAGGGCGTGGGGCACGACGAGCCCGACGAATCCGATCGCACCCGACCCGGCGACGCAGACTCCTACCACAAGCGACGTGCCGACGTAAAGGAACAGCTTGAGCTGCCGAACGTCGACACCGAGGTGGAAGGCACTCTGCTCTCCCACCGACATGAGATTCAACGGCCGGGCGAGCAGGCCCAGAACCACGAGTGCCGGGATGACCCAGACCGCCACGATGGTGACGCTTTCGCTTGATGCACCGCTGAACGAGCCCATGATCCACAGCATTGCCGCCCTGAACGTCTCCAGGTCCGCGAAGTTCACGAGGAGCAGGATCAACGCGTTGAAAAAGGCGCCGATCACCACGCCAGCGAGGAGCAGGACGTGCGTGTCCAGCCCTCGCCCCGCGGCGGCGGCCATGGCGAGTACGAGCGTGATCGCGACGATCGCGCCGATGAACGCCGCGATCGGGAGGGCGAACATCGACGTCGCCGTCATACCGAAGACGATCGCAGTCACCGCGCCCACGGCAGCTCCACTTGATACGCCCAGCACATAAGGCTCAGCGAGCGGATTCCGCAGCAACGCCTGAAACACCGCCCCCGAGACAGCCAGACCCGCACCGACTTCGGCCGCCAGCAGGACCCGGGGGAGTCGCAGACCGACGACGATCGTGCGCGTCTGCGCATCCGCTGACCCACGGAGTGCTGCAAGCACCTCGGCAACGGGGACGCGGACTGCACCGACCATGAGGCCCACCAGGACCATCGCCACAAACGCCAGGACCAGGCCGGCGAGCAGCAGAGCGTGCCGCGTCACGGTCACATGCCGGGTCACGGTCGCGTGCCGGTGAAGACTGCGGGGTGGAGGGCGCGCGCGAGATCAGCCGCCGCGAGGGCGAGATCCGGGCCAGGCCGATTCAAGCGATCCGAGTCTACGAAGACCACACTGCCCGACTGCACGGCCCCGATATCGCGCCATCCCGGCATCTCACGAATCGCATCGAAGGTCAGATCGGACGCCTCGCTTCGGGGCCAGATCAGGACCGAAGGATTGCGGCGAACGATCGACTCATAGCCGACGCTCGGCCACCGGGTTGGTGCGTCCGCGAACACGTTACGACCACCCGCAATCGTGATCAGTTCGTCGACATACGATCCGGCCGACGTCGTCATCGGGGGGTCCGACCAGATCACGTACATGACGGACACGGTCGGGCGCCCTGCGACCTGTGCCTCGACCTCGGCGAGGCCCGTTACGATCTCGCGCACGAGCGACTCGGCCTCGTCCGGTCTACCGACAAGGGCGCCCAGGCGATCGATGGAGTCGTAAAGGTCGGCTACCGTCTCGGTCCTGAAGCCGACTGCGGAGATGCCCAGGTCACCCAACCGCGCGGCCAATGCCGGCATCTCCTGCCCCTCAGGCATGAGCACGACGTCGACCTCGAGGTCCACGAGTGCCTCGAGATTAGGATCGAGGCCGCCACCCACTGATGGGAGCGGCAGCAAGGCAGGGTGGGTGTCGTAGTCGGTACGAGCGACGATCAGGTCTCCGGCCCCGATCGTGACCATGAGCTCGGCCAGCGATGGCACAAGGCTCACGACTCTCGTCGCGGTCAGGGGCATTGTGGCCGCGCCCCACTCCGCGTTGGCCCCCCGATCGGATGAGTCGCCGCACGACGGAAGTCCCATGACCAAGAAGACCACGCCCATGAGGCGAGGCACGACGCCGAATCGGCGTGGTCGGCGCGGCACGGAAGCACCTCGCTTCCGAGTCCCAGGATTCATGTGGTTCTCTCGACCGAAGGACAGCAACATCCTGCGGCACAGGTCTCCTGGCTGAGGGCCGGCATGCTCGCCTTCCCGGGTCCAGACCCAGTGGCTTTTCTTGAGCATCCGTTTCGGTCGGAAGACTCCCAGACCGAACCCAACACAGTGGCGGGACCGCGCCGGAATCGCACCGGCTTCCGAGATGTGCCGCTCGTGAGACTAGACGCAGCTCTGGAGCGGGACAAGCCGCCGCCGGAGCGGGTTAGTCCAATGACTCGGAATTCGAGGACTCGTCGGTCAGATCCCGGGAGCGCTTCCGCACATACAAACCCGCACCCGCGACCATGCCGAGCGGGAGCAGGCTGAGAAACACGGTCGTTGCGATGAACGCCTGGCGGTTCTCGTCACTCGAGTCGAAACACACCGGGCACGCCCACGCCGCTTCCGGAAGAAGCACCACAAGGGAGAGCGCCAAAACCACGACGAACACAGCACGCATCAGAGATAGACCTGCCAGTAAAGGATCGGCCACACGAGTACGACGAAATACCAGAACGCCGAGACCGTCGCCAGCTGCGACGAACGCAGTTCGTCCTTGTTGAGCCTGTCGTACGTCCACAGGAGCGCGAGCAGTGCACCGACCGCGTGGACCGCATGCGAGCCCACGATCAGATAGAAGAATCCGCCGTACGAGCTCGACTGCATCGTGAGCCCATCGGCGAGAAGAGCCGCCCACTCGGCGCCCTGGAAGCCCACGAAGATGCTTCCGAGGATGATTGACAGGAGGAGTGGAATGCGTGCCTGACCAGGATCACGCTTGAACGCAAACCAGGTGAAGACGAGCACCATCCCACTCACAAGCAGCGCGAGAGAGTTGAGTGCGGTCTCTTCGATCGGGAGACGGGGCTGCCCGTACGGCGGCCACATCTGACCCGCCGCCTGCGACTTCACGATCGTATGGGCGGAGATCAGTCCAGAGAAGAACATGATCTCGGTAAAGATGAAGATCATCATTCCGAGCACACCATTCGGAATGACAGGCTCTCGTTTCGCGGGCCTCTTCGCCGGCAAAGTTGCGGACTCTGCGCTCATTTCACTTCGGGTTGTGCCAAGCCGTGAGGGTGTACCCCCCGGTCGTGCACGCGTTCTACCCTTCGCTACGCGTCAGGGCGGAAGGACATCACGTAATCCGCCACCTGCTCGAGCTGCTCCTCCGTGTAGAGGGCACCCCATGGAGCCATGAGGGCGGAACCGCCCACCGCGGCCGCGCCGTCACGGATCACCGTGATGACCCGGTCACGATCTCGGGCGGGATCCGCCCAGAACGCAGGATCGGTGAAGTTCGCCGGCGGCGGATCGAGGGCCGCACCCGCAATCCCGTCACCGGCACCGGCCGCGCCGTGGCACGTCGCGCAGATCTGTCCGTACGAGGTTGCGGCGCTGAATCCAGCGGCGACGACGACCTCAGCTTCACCTTCATCCTCGGCTTCATCCGAGGAGTACCCCGCAGCGTACGCGAGGCCTCTCTCGACTTCAGCCTTGGCCGCGACGTTCTCCCAGTTGTTTCCTTCATGATTCATCACGTCGGGCGAGATGCCCGCCACCATCAGGAACACCAGGACGACGGACGAGGCCAACATCCATTTCATGATCCGCTTTTCCCACGCGAGATGCATGAAGTTGTTCACCACCAGCCGAGCCTTGACGACCGCTATGCCGAAGGCGGTGATCAGCGTAATCCAGCGAAGACCCGTGAACTCGCCAACTTCCGGACCAACAACAGAAATGATGAAGAGGACCAGAAGGAGCAGATAGATCTTGAAGTAATTGACGTGATGGCCGTCGTCGTGGCCGTGTTCGCCGTTGTGCTCGTTGTTCTCGGACATGTCGCCTATTTCGCGATGTAGAGAAGCGGGAAGAGGAAAATCCAGACCACGTCGACAAAGTGCCAATAGATCCCGATGATCTCGACGCGATGGAGTTCACGGCCTCGAAACGCATCTACTGCGATGAAGCCCATGATGATCGCTCCGGCAATCACGTGGAGCGCGTGTAGTCCCGCAGCGGTGTAGTAGAACGACCAGAAGGTGTTCGCCGTAATTGTGTACCCCGCAATGATCTCAGTCGTCCACTCGTACGACTTGATCATGAGGAACATCAGAGCGCCAAGGATCGTGAAGCCAAGTAGCTTCGCAGCTTCCTTGCCGTTCCCCTTCTCCGCCGCCTGGTGGGCGAGCACGCACGTGAAGCTCGAGGTCAGCAACACGAACGTGTTGATGGCCCCGATCCAGGTCTGCGTATGAGAGGCAGCCTCGGCCCACTCCGGATGGCCGATTCGGTGCATGATGTAGACGCCGAGAAGGCCGCCGAAAATCACGACCTCGGAAGCGAGAATCCACCAGACCGCGAGACGCGGTGTCGGAATCCCAGTGGCGCTGCGGGTCGTTGCGATCGGTCTTGCGTGTGCCATCAGCCGGGGAGGTTTTGGGGCCAGTAGTCCTCTTCACGATCCGGATGGCCATACTCGTACGGCCCCCGGTACACGGTCGGCAGCTCGTCTACCGGCCAATTGCCGTGCGGCGGCGGTGACTCTGTCGTCCATTCGAGCGTGTTCGCCTTCCACGGGTTCTTGCCCGCCTTCTCACCACGCATCCAGCTCATGATCACGTTGTAGAAGAAGACCAGCTGGAAAGCGAGCATGACCAGCAGCGCGATGGTCGCGAGCTGGCGAAGCTGGAAGTACTCGGGGCCCGCGATCTCCGGGAAATGCTGGAAGTTGTAGATGCGGCGGTGCTGACCACCCATTCCCAGCACGAAGAGCGGGATGAAGATGAAGTTGAACGGGATGATCGTGCCCCAGAAATGGATCTTGCCCAGGGTGTCGTTCATCATCTTCCCGAACATCTTCGGGAACCAGTACGTGAAGGCGCAGAACGACCCGATAATTGCGATCGGGAAGAACGTGTAGTGGAAGTGCGCCAGCACGAAGTACGTGTCGTGGAAGTAGATGTCCGCGCCACTCGCGCCGAGGAAGATTCCGGTCACACCGCCGATCAGGAACTCGGCCATGAACGCGAGCGCCCAGAGCATCGGGGTCGTGAGTCGGATTGAGCCTCCGTACAGAGTCGCGATCATCACGAAGAGCATCTCCGCGATCGGCACCGAAATCAGCAGCGTCGTGATCGTGAAGACGTTCGCCATCCGGGGATCGATACCTGCGATGAACTGATGGTGCGCCCACACGAAGAAGCTCAGCACGCCGGTCGCGACCGCCGTGTAGAGAACCATCTTGTACCCGAAGATCTTCTTCCGTGCGAAGGTCGCCATCACATCGACCGTGATGCCGATCGCCGGCAGCAGCACGACGTAGACCTCGGGATGCCCGAAGAACCAGAAGAGGTGCTGCCACAGGATCGGGTCACCGCCACGGGCGGGATCGTAGAACCCCGTGTTCAGCGTCTGATCGAAGAGCAGCATCACCGCGCCGGCGATGAGCGGTCCGACCGACAGCATGAAGAGGATGCTCGCGATCACGATCATCCAGCAGACGAGCGGGATGTCGTACGCCTTCATGCCGGGTGCGCGCGAATTCATCAGGGTGGTGATGAAATTGATACCACCCAGAAGGAAGGCGACGAACTCGAGTGCGACGGCCGACAGCCATAACGTCGCTCCCAGTTCGGTCTGGTTGTAATCCCCACTCGCCGACAATGGTGGATACGAAGTCCACGCACCCCCGAAGCCACCACCCTCAACGAAGAGGGAGATGAGCAGGACGACGGAGCTGAGGAAGAAGACCTGGAACGACAGGCGGTTGATGCGCGGGAAGACCATGTCGTCCGCGCCGATCATCAGCGGAATCAGGAAATTCCCGAAGGCGGCGATGAGTACGGGCATCGCCACCCAGAAGATCATGATCGAACCGTGGTTCGTGATCAGCGCGTTGTACTCACCCGGCGAGACCTGACCGAAGCCAGGCACGGAAATGCCCGGAAAGGCGAGCTGCATGCGGAACACGTACGCCATGTAGCCACCGATCACGGCCATGAACATGCCCGTGAACATGTACTGCATGCCGATGATCTTGTGGTCCGTCGAGAGCAGGTACTTCGAAACCCAGCTCTGATCGTGATGGTGGTCGCCGTGACCGTGAGCTTCGTGCTGGTGGACGTCGGCTACTGTATCTGCCATCTGACTTCGCCCTCTACGGTGTGGTCGCTGCGGACGCCGAGGAGATCCACGCCGCATGAGTGTTCGCGTCTTCGATGTGGATCCGCGCGGCCATCACACCGTGGCCGATCCCGCAGATCTCTGCGCACTGAACGTCGTGCTCCCCTGTCTTGGTCGGGGTGAACCATCCGGTGATCGAACGGCCCGGGATCGCGTCCTGCTTCAGCCGGAAGACCGGAACGGAGAACGAGTGGAGCACGTCTCGCGACTGCAGCTGGAAGTGGTAGGTCTTCTCGACCTCCACGTGCAGGTCGCCGACGGTGAAGATGTCATCTCCGGTGTCGAGCTCGTTGTCCGCACCGGGATGCTGGAACGTCCACGCCCACTGCTGCCCGATCACACGGATCGTCGAGTCCGCCTCGGGCAGCTGCTGCTTGATGTTGTACCAGACGCGCACCGCGCCGATCAAGATGAAGACGTCGCACACGAGAACGAGCGCGTGGGGAATCGTGATCCACTTCTTGACGTGCTTTTCCTTGCCCACGAGGTACTGCGACTTCTCGCCGGGCTTGGCGCGGAACTTCCAGATCAGCCAGAAGAAGATTCCTTCGGCAAGAAGGAACCAGATCCCCACGATGACGCCGATGAAGAGGATCAGGTTGTCGATGTCGGCCGCGTAGGTCGAGGCCTGCTCCATGGCAAATGCTTCGAACATCGGATTAACCCATCCTGGTCCGCATGATGATGAAGAGAGCGGCGAGGCCGAAGAGAATGGCACCGATCACCGTGATCTTGAACGTCTTCTCGGCGTCGATCAGGGCCTCGTTCTCCGAGTCCGGAATCTCCGGCACGTCGGACCTGGTTTCCTTCACTGCGTGTTCAGCCATGAGTTCGCCCTACCTGAGCGTCTGGACATAGGCGATGACGTCCTGCATCGCCTCGTCGGTCAGCGCGAGTGAGTTCACGCGCATCGTCTGGCCCCACGTGTCGGCCGGCCGCGCGCCACGAGCACCGCTCTTGAAGTTCCTGAGCTGGTTGAGGAGGTACCAGTCGTCCAGCTGCACGATCGGAGGAGCGTGCAGGTCCTGGTTACCCAGACCGTCCTCGCCATGACACGCCACGCAGACGGCGTACGAGGCAGCCCCTGCACCTGCGTTTCCATGCAGCGTGCTCTCGGGATAGAACGGATCGAGCGACGCCACGTACTGCGCGACGGACGGCACATCGACGTCGCGAGTCAATGAGACCGCCATGGGGCGCATGCGAAGACCCGGCAGGTCGCTCGCGTGGTCGCCACGGTATTCGTTCTGGAAGCCGCGCAGCTGGTCCTCGACATACCACTGAGGAAGTCCGGCGATGGCCGGCGCGGCGATGTCGACGTTGCCCCCGCCGGCATCTCCATGACAGGGGGCGCATGTCTCGAAGAGCTCGGCGCCCAGCTCCATGCCGGCCTGAGGTGTCGGGTTGCTGCACGCAGCCGCACCGAAGATCAGGAGCGGCAGCAGCGCTTTTCCAGCAATTGGAAGTCGTACCATCATGCCTGTGTGGGTAGTGGGATCGACTCGTCGATCAACATGATCGGGATGTCGTCCCGTACCGGATAAAGAACGTCACCGTCTTCTCTGATGAGCGCCTCGGCGATCGTGGCCGTGACGGCCTCGCCACCGCGATTGGTCATCGAGCCCGCGGCAATCGACGCATTGACCGCCTCCAGCACCGACTCGTCCGCGACACGAAGCACCTGCTTCGTTTCTGGACACACGAGAATGTCGAGGAGATTGTGGTCGATCACGCTAAGCACTCTGAGCATCTCTGGAACAAGTCGCTCGTGGCGACCTACCAGTTTCGTCGGGTTCGGAGCAGGTTGGACCCTCACGTCCGGAACCGTCTGAGGCGCGATAATTTATACCCGTTTCGGGCTTAAAGGGAGCCTACATATGCTACTTAGTGAACTATTTCACAAGCCTGAACGAGCCAATAGCCGCGCCATTTTTGGGCTTCTGGCCCTCTGCATCGGAGCCGCTTCGTGCGGCGACGCAGGCGCCGTCCCCGCCGGCGATCGCCTCGCGTCGGAAACAGCTGTCTCCAATGCCGCACCGGCCAGGGAAACATCTGATCTCGGCCCGCTGCCTCCCGCAGGTTATGCGTGGGTGATCTTCGGAACCGACACCGTAGTCGCAGAAGTCGCCGCAACCGCGGACGAGCGGGCTCAGGGGCTCATGTACCGCGAGCAGGTTCCGGATGGAACCGGGATGCTGTTCGTCTTTCAGGACAGCCAGCCCCGCTCGTTCTGGATGGCCAACACCTACGTGCCGCTGGACATCGCGTACATGGACCCCTCGTATCGCATCGTGGACATCATCGCGATGGAGCCCCTCGTCACGGACTCGTACCCGAGCGACGCGCCCGCGATGTTCGCGCTCGAGGTCCGACAGGGCTGGTTCGGAGAGCAGGGTATCGGTGTCGGCGCCCAGGCGAACATCGTCTTCGGGATCCAGGGCCGCTGACGGATGCAGGGGCCTGAGAGGCCCCTGCGAATGATTCCGCAGCTCGACGACTGTTCTTAGCCGACGGCGCCCTTCAGGACCTCGAAGAGCACCCCCATGTCCACATCGTCGTTGTAGACGTTCGGTGAGAGTCGAAGTGCGCTCCCCCGCACCGAAGCCGACACATTCCGCTCAGCCAGCGAGGCCTTGAGCGCTACGAGATCGATGCCCTCGGGCATCCGAAGGCCGAAGAGGTGACTCCCGCGCCATGCGTCGTCCTCTACCGAGTAACCGAGTTCCGCCGAATCACGCAGGAAGTCCGCCGTGAGCGAACGGCAATACTCCTGGATGCGTTCGGGCGTCCATTCGAGGATCAGCTCGAGGCTGGCCCGCGCGATCGGAGCCAGGAAGAAGCTGGAGCGCTCCGCCATGTCGTACCGCACCGCGCCCGGGATGTATTCATCCTGATAATCCACGAGGTGCTGGAAGTCCCGACTGTTCTTTCGTGCAATCCACGTCTCCTCGATCGGGACGCCGTCATCGAATCGCTCGGAAAACCATGTCAACGCCAGCGTGTACGGCCCGAGTAGCCACTTGTACGCCGCGCACACGACTACATCCGGCTGGACCGCAGCAACGTCGAACGGGAGCGCCCCGGCCGACTGGGTCGCGTCGATCACGAGCGAGGCACCGACGTCCCGGCAACGCGCGCCGATCGCCTCCACGTTAAAGAGCGTCCCGTCAGTCCAATGAACGTTCGGCACGGACACGATCGCCGTTTTCGAATCGATCGCGTCCAGCAGCAGCTCGTTCCATCGCCGACCCCTGCCCTCGCCCGCCCCGGGATCGACGGCACGAAGATCGGCTCCGCACTCGGCAGCAAGTCGGTGCCAGGAGTAGACGTTCCCCGGGAACTGCTCGTGCGTGAGCACGATGTTCTGCCCCGCCGAGACGTGCAGGTTCTTGGCCGCCGTCGCCACGGCGTACGAAACACCCGGCTGGATGGCCACCCGCGCAGGATCGGACGCGCCGATGAGTCGTGCGTAAAGCCGGCGCAGCTCATCCGTATCCCAGAACGAATCGGGAGGGATGATCCGTGTCGGAACGGCTTTCTTGCGAATGGCCGCGAATCCCGCCTCTTCCGCCACCCGAGGTAGCGGCCCCATGTAGGCACAATTCAGAAAGTGGTCTTCACGCCCCAGCTGAAAGGCATCTCGCTGACACACCAACCGGTCGCTCACTCGTCCTCCTTCTTGGAGCGTGCGTACTGCGCCGCGTACATGATGAGCCAGAAGAAACCGACCGTGATCATCACGAGAATACCGATCTCCCACATCTTCATCGGTCAGCCCGCCTCCTCCCCGTCGCACGGGGGGTAGAGTCCCAGCGTCTCGACTTCACGCATCACCTCGGCGTAAACATTTCCCGTCTCAGTCGAGTCCGCGTTCTCCGTCCATGGGCCGCACCGCTCTCCATCGCGAAAGCTGCCCATGTACCGGACCCGTCCATTGGGGTGGTACACGACAAGGTCGCCGTCGAAGACGCCGTCACGAAGCCCCCCCTCGAGCTGAACTTGGTCCGACGGCTCCTCGAAATACCTCACGATCGCACCGGAGAACGGTTCGAGTGTCTCCGGCACTACGTACACGCTGTCGACGACATCCAGAGCAGCGAGGTCGGTCCGCTCACGCCCGGAGCAGGCGGCGGCTGAAAGGGACGCGGAGAGCAGAAGTACGCGAATCATGGGAATAAGAAGGGACGGAGGAGTGATTTATGCATCTCCCCCGTCCCTCTTGTTCCCAACGATACCCAGCGGCGTCCGTTTCTACCCCGTCCGGCCGATGAGGACTACCGCTTTCCGATCGAGGTCAGCCGGCCGCTTCTGCCCCGCGATCCCAGAGCATGCCGTACACCATCCCGATGAGCGACCAGCTCACGAGCAGCAAAACCGCGCTCGCTCCGGCCGCGGCCAGCCCCCGCTGTCCGTTCAAGAGATAAAACACGTCGACGAGAATGATCTGCGAAACGGCCACAGTGATCGCGGCTTTCATGGCGTGGCCCATCTCCTGCACCACCCAGTCGTAGAGGAACATCAGCAGAATGCTCGTTACGAGTAGAGAGGCTGCGGCGGGCACCATCGGGTCCGAGGGTGTGTCACTCGCCGAGATCGGCCCGAAGAAGTAAGTGAGGCCGAGGTAGTTCACGACCATTCCCGTCACTAATGCGGCGAGAATCGGCTTCATGCGTTCGCTCATTACCAGACTCCTGGTCGAGGGGCAGCGAACAAGCTGCCCGGATAGGCAGCCGGACGGAGCGTAGCACCTGACTTATCAAGTGCGCAGCTTGTTCGCAACCAATAGCACCGTACAGCGGCGTCAGCGACCTCGCGAAAGGCCCACCGTCACGGCACCCAGGGGCCGCGTCCGAGTCACGACAATCAGGTGCATGTCACCTGCGTCGAGACTGGCCCGCTGTGGCGCCGACAGCTCCATGGTGACCCGGCCCTCCACCTGACCTGCGCGCAGGATGAGGTGCGCGACCTGCCAGCCCCCATCCGCATGCGGGTAGCGAAGCACCACGCCCAGGGCGTCCGCCGCATCCACACCGACCAGCTCAACGTCGAGCGACAGTCGATTCGTGACCGGATCGAAGACGACGTCACCCTGCACGGAGACCCCGGCGACCGGTGCCTCGATCAGCCCGGAAGGCACACCGACTTCGAGCGCCACATCCACACTCGGTGGCGCAGCCCGATCCTCCAGTGACGGGGTCGTGGCAGGCATACGCCGATGGTCGGTCGCTTGCTCGAAGGCGTATGCCATCGCGACAAGCCGCGCATCCTCGAGGGTGCGCGCCATCATCTCCATCCCGATCGGGACACCCGCCGTGAAACCAACCGGAACACTGATCGAAGGCAGGCCCGTGTTGGCCCCCAGGCTGCAACTCGATCCCCGCTGCGGGTCACCGATCACGGACGGGATCGTGCGCACGGTCGGGAAGACCAGAGCGTCGAGCGAGTGCCGATTCAGGGTCGCTTCGACCGCCTCGCGGAGTGGGCCCCGTTTCGCGAGTGCTGCCAGGTACTCGTCGGAGTTCCGCACTTCGGATTCGTTGCGGGTGCGCATCCTCGGCACGAGCGCTTCGTGGACCAGACCGGACTCGAGAATCTCCCCCAAAGAGGTAACGGGAGCGTCCGGCGTCTGCGCGAAATAATCGATCAGATCCCATTTCGTCTCGAATCCGATCACGCCCGAGCCCGAAATGAGAGAATCCAAGTCCGGGATCTCGACGGTCACGGTGTCGGCGCCCAGTTCGACCATCTCTTCGATGGCGGCCCGTACCAGACGAGCGGCCGCGGCTTCCTCGGGAGCCTCCCCGAAGTACACCTCGAGGATGCCAATCCGGGCACCGCGCAGCGCGTTCTCGTCGAGCGACTCCACGAATCGCGGCACCGCACGACCCGTCAGGATCGCCGTCGCGGGATCGTTCGGATCGGCGCCTACCGTTGCGTCTAGCGAGATCGCGAGATCACGGACGGTCCGCGCGAGCGGGCCACCGACGTCCTGGGTGGCGGCAAGCGGAATGATGCCGTCGATACTCGACAGGCCCTTGGTGGGCCGAAGACCGACGAGGTCGTTCTGTGCGGCGGGAATGCGGATCGACCCACACGTGTCACTCCCCCACCCCACCGCGGCGAAGCTCGCCGCGATCGCCGCACCGGTCCCGCCGCTGGAGCCACCAGGATTCCGGGTGAGATCGTACGGGTTGAGCGTCTGACCACCCATCGATGAGATCGTGGTGATGCCGGAGGCGAGCTCGTGCATGTTCGCCTTGCCCAGGATCACGGCACCGGCGTCACGTAGCTTCGCGACCTGGAACGCATCGTCCGGCGCGTAGTTGTTCGCGAGCGCGAGCGTCCCCGCTGCGGTCGGCATCTCGGGCGTATCGTAGTTGTCTTTCAGAATGATCGGAATGCCGTGCATCGGGCCCCGTGGGCCCCGTTCGGCCCGTTCCCGATCCAGAGCTTCGGCATCGGAGAGCGCGTTGGGATTGAGCCAGACCATCGCGTTGATCGCGGGGCCCTGCTGGTCGTACGCCTCGATCCGGTCCAGGTACGCCTGCGTGATGCTCGCCGCGGTCGCCTCGCCCGAGACCATCATCTCCTGCAGCTCGACGATCGAGCGTTCGGCAACGGTGATCTGCGCATGGGCAGGCGCCGCGAAGAGACCGAGGGCGATCGTCGCGAGCGCGGCGATGTCGAGGCGCGTCATTCGAAGTCCACCTTCGTGAAGAGGAGCTTCAGCACGCGCCCGTTGTCGATGCGGAAGGCATCGTCACCCTCGAAGGTCGCGGTGCCGAAGAAGCCGGGGCCGTCGAAGGTCATCTCCTCCCCACCTGGACCCAGCTCGAACGTGCCGTGGCGACGGTGTGAGCCCATCAGCACCCCGTCCTCGACGTAGAGGGTGTAGATGGTCTGCAGCTCGGCGCTGTAGTACGTGCCTGCGAGGGCTCCGAGCTGTCCGGCCGACGGTGACCAGGCAGGCTCGTCCGTCTCGTCCTCCGGCGCATCCGGCTGCACCGGAGCCGGGTCGAGATGATCGCCGAAGAAGATGTCGAGAAGCTCGGCCGGCATCTGCCCACCGATGTTGGATCGATTGCTCAGGGTGATCACCCCGCCGTCCAGCTCCGGGAAGTAGGTGAAGCTGGCCCGGAAGCCCGCGCTCGAACCGGTGTGCCGGATGACCCGTTGGCCGCGCAGCTCGCCGACGTTGATCCCGAAGGCGTAGGAGAGCTCCTCACCGTTGTTCAGGACGCCCTGCTCCTGCATTTGCTCGATTACCGCCGGGCCACCCACCGCGGCGGACGCGTAGTTGTTCATCCAGAGCGCGAGGTCGTCGACGGTCGAGTACATCCCGCCCGCGCCGTAAAGAGAGCTGTTGTCGAAGACCCGCACGAAACCGTCGTCGTCAGGTGAGTACGATTCGGCCACGCCGGGGATCGACTGACCGAGCTTCGACATGACCGTCGTGTGGTGCATCCCGGCGGGGGCGAAGACGCGCTCCTGCATGAAGTCGGGGAAGGACATCCCGGATGCCCGCGATACGATGTCGGCCAGCATCATATACGCGGTGTTGCAGTACAGGTACTGATCGCCGGGTGTGAAGTTGAGCTCGTGCATGTGCTCGGTGAGCCGCAGCGCGTCGGCCTGTTGGACGGCGTCACCGTTCTGGCGGCCGGCGATCCCCTCCGAAGTGTAGATCTCCCGGAGTCCGCTCATGTGGTGGACCATGTGACGGATCGTGATCACGTCACCGAAGTCGGGTACCTCGGGGAGATGGGTCCGGATGTCGTCGTCCAGCGAGAGCTTGCCCTCGTCAGCGAGCAGGGCGATCGCGAACGAGGTGAACTGCTTGGCGACCGAGCCGATGTCGAGGACGGTCTCACGGCCCAGCGGGATGCCGTGCTCGAGGTTTGCCAAACCGTAGCCCTCGGCAAAGACGACCTTCCCCTCGCGCACCACCGCGAGGACGGCACCCGGCTCGCCGTGGTAGTCGGCCATCAGCTCGCCGACAGCGGCGCGCTCGTCGAGGGTGGTGACCTGAGCCTGCGCGGAGTGCGGAGCAAGGGTCAGCGCGGTGAGAAACGCGGTCGAGACGAGTGCGCAGCGGCGAGCGGTAACCGCCAGGGACGCGCTCGAGAGGGGGCCGGTCATGGGCTCCTGCCTGATTCGGGTGGACCGGCCCGCAGAATGGGATCCGGCCGGGTGAGCGGCCAGACCCCATTCGGGTCAGGGGATCAGAGCCAGTTGATGACGGTGAGGGTGCTCGTCGCCTTACCCCGCTCCCCAGCTGACGAAGGCGCCACCGCTCACGCTGGACTGGGCGGAGCCTTCACCGGGGGTGGTACTCAGGATGATGATGTCGAGCGTGTCTGGAGTGCTCCCGTCGGAGTCGGTGATGGCGGTGTAGAGCCCGCCACTCGGGGGGTAAGGAAGTTCAACTCAGAGAACGTGACCTGGGTCGGGTTCCCAGGGTGCGTCAACGTGAACTGCGTGAGGGCAGCATTCATGTTCTGGAAGGTGACATTGTCCACCGCGGTGAGTGACGTGACCCCCTGAAACGAGACCGAGCCGAATGTTACGATTTGGCTCTGGTCGCAGAATGAGCAGGGAGGTCAGAAATGAGCAGGAGACGACACACGCCGGAGCAAATCA
>Ga0181587_10001822_pt1 | contig 17840 bp, 14 predicted proteins | sample 071ome_27_FD_132463 | JGI IMG/M metagenome (GOLD analysis project Ga0181587, IMG submission 132463) | Coastal salt marsh microbial communities from the Groves Creek Marsh, Skidaway Island, Georgia - 071409AT metaG (megahit assembly) | ecosystem: Environmental > Aquatic > Marine > Intertidal...
ATTCCTGTCCACTATTATTTACGTTTTCAACGGCGGACTGGAAAATCCACCCTCCCAGTCAGAGCACATCTTCCGCTGAAAGGCAGATGGATTCGGCGACTTCGATGGCTTTGTCTCTGCCTGCGAAACGTGCGGCGAGGGCGAGGCCGAAGGCGATGGCGTCGCCAGCACCTCGGGAGGTGTAGATCTTGCCGTCTTCGACGAAGGGGGAGTTGGCGTCCAGGTTGGGGATTTCTTTCTGGCAGGTAAAGTGGGCGGCGATTTGGGTGTCGCTGGCCAGAAGTCCGGCATCTTTGAGGAGGAGGGGCGCGGCGCAGATGGCGGCGGTGGGTTTGCCTGAATCGGCAAATTGCTTCAGGAGCTCAGCAATTTTTGGGGTTTTGCGGAGTTCCATGACTCCGGGGCCTCCTGGGACTACGATGGCTTCAAAGGAAAGAGGGTTCTCGATATCCGAGAGCAAGGTGTCGGCGGTAAGAACAATGCCATTGCGGCCTTCCAGATTCAATTGATCCGAGGTGGAGGCGAGGACCACTTCCAGTCCGCTGCGGCGCAGGATGTCGATGGGGCCGACCGCTTCCAATTCTTCAAAGCCAGGGTGCAGAAGAAACAAGATTGTATTCATGACGGAGGGTTATGATGGTTTGAATTTTTCTTCTGCCAAGCTGACGGATTCCTTTATCTCGACTCTCAATGCTGAGATGGAGAGGGGTTTCATGAGAAATTTGATGTTGAGGTCAGGGTTTACAGCTTCTCTGGCGTAGGTGAAATTGGTTTGCCCTGTAATCAGAATACAGACGGTATCCTTGTTTTGCTCGTAGACTTTGTTCACGACTTCAATTCCGGAGATGTCCGGCATTTGGATGTCAGAAATCACGATGGAGAATGGGCCTTCTGCCTTAAACTTTTCCAACCCTTCCTCACCACAGGTAGCTGTGGTCACTTCATGGTTTTGAGACAGTGCTGCTTTTAAATACATCAGTACACCCGGATCGTCATCAATGCAGAGTATTTTCATAGTGAAACCAAATTTAGTAATGGATTCTCCTGCTTTATCTCAAGAGTAAACCCGCAAGAGGTGCTTACTGGCTCAGAAGCTTCCTGAACTCCTGAATCTTCTGCCAGTAGGCGTTGCCAGCATTATTCAACACGGAGTTCCCATGGCCTGCATAGTCCACCCAAAGGCACAGCTTGGGATCTTTGGCTTTGCGGAACAGTGCCTTGCCGTGAGAGATGGGAATCAAGCGATCCGCTTTGCCATGGACGATCAACAAGGGGCAATCAATGGAATCGACCTTTTTGATATTCTCGAAGACGTCTCCTGGGAGGATACCGATGCCGGTTTTGACCCGATAAACCGAGGTGAAAGTTTGCTCCAGGATCAAGCCGCCCAATTTCTTTTGCTTTGCCAGTTCGCAGGCTGGACCTCCACCAAGGGAGCGGCCGTAGGCAACAATCTTATCCGAAGTCAGCCCCTTTTCAGAGAGTAACCATTGGTAGGCCGCTTCTGTTGCTTCGTTGACGGTTTGTTCCGTGGGCTGGCCTTCTGATGTTCCATAGCCGGGATAGTCGAAGGCCAATACATGAAAGCCACCTTTGGTGCTCAGGGGGGCGTAATTGCTTCGGGCTGTTCCCAAATCCTCCGCATTGCCGACGCAGTAAAGGATCGTGTGGGTAGCATTGGGGCAGGGAATGTAGCTTGCCGTGATCTGGAGCCCACTCTGGGTTTTGATTTTAAGAGCTTTCTCTCCATCCCGGTAACTGCTGGGGGGTGCAGGAAAAAGCACTCGGTTTGTAAAAACAACCGAGAACAATAACAAACCAAGGTATCCGCAGATCGCGATCCCCAAAAATATCCCGAGAATATTCAGAATCATGCCTCCAGCACAAACTGAGACTTCTATCATGCAAGTGTAAAAGTTCTGAATTTGTTGCCAATAAAGGTTTGCTCGTTGGTCTTCCTCTCACACGATGTCCGGCTTTCGAACACAATTTACACCCGAAATTTCATGAAAATCTGTTGTATTGGAGCTGGCTATGTGGGGGGACCCACCATGGCTATGATCGCCCACAAATGCCCCGATGTCACTGTGACCGTCGTGGATATCAATGAAAAACGTATCGCCGCCTGGAATTCCAACGACCTACCGATCTTCGAACCGGGGCTTACGGAAATCGTGGAGCAGCAACGTGGCAAAAATCTCTTTTTCTCCACCGAAGTAAATGAAACCATTCGGGCTTCCGACATGATTTTCATCAGTGTCAATACCCCGACCAAGACCTTTGGTATGGGGGCTGGACGGGCAGCGGACCTGCGCTTTGTTGAGAGTTGTGCCCGGCAGATTGCCGAAGTCTCGGACACCGACAAAATTGTGGTGGAAAAATCCACGATTCCCGTTCGGACTGCTGAATCGATCAAGAGGATCCTGGATGCCTCCAGCACGAACGGAGTGAAATTCCAAATCCTTTCCAATCCGGAATTCCTTGCCGAAGGTACCGCGATTCAGGATTTGCTAAAGCCGGACCGGGTGTTGATTGGTGGAGAAGAGTCGCCCGCTGGCCAGGAGGCGGTACAGAAGCTGGTCAACATTTATGCAAATTGGGTTCCACAGGAAAGCATTCTTACGACCAACCTCTGGTCTTCCGAACTTTCCAAGCTTACGGCCAATGCGTTCCTTGCCCAGAGGATTTCCAGCATCAACTCGATCTCCGCCCTTTGTGAGGCGACCGGAGCCAATGTCGACGAAGTGGCTCACGCTATTGGACAGGACAGCCGGATTGGCCCGAAGTTTCTAAAAAGCTCAGTGGGCTTTGGCGGCTCCTGTTTCCAGAAAGACATTCTCAACCTCGTCTACCTCTGCGAACACTTTGGCCTGCCCGAAGTGGCGAAGTATTGGCAGCAGGTCATTGTGATGAACGATTACCAGAAGCAGCGTTTTACCCAGCAAATGATTCAGGCAATGTTCAACACCGTGTCGCACAAACGAATCGCGATCTTCGGTTACGCTTTCAAAAAAGACACCAATGACATCCGGGAGTCGGCAGCGATCTACATTTGCCGGGATCTACTCGAAGAGCAGGCTTACCTCGCCATCTATGACCCGAAGGTATCCAACGAAGACATTTACACCTCCCTCAACTGTGAACCAGAGGACCCCCGTATCCTAATCTGCCGCGATCCTTACGAAGCCGTCAATCAGGCCCATGCCATTGCTGTGCTGACCGAGTGGGACATGTTTAAGGATCTGGATTACCAAAAGATCTATGACCACATGCCCAAGCCCGCTTTCCTCTTCGATGGCCGGAACCTGCTCGACATCCCAGCACTGAGAGAAATTGGCTTTGATGCCGTAGGTATCGGCAAGGGCAAGGGGTAAGCAAAAGCACCTAACGTGGCGCATGCTTCCAGCTTGCGAATTCCTCAGGGTTCTTTTCCGATTGTTTGCCAGAACTCAAGGGGCACGTTTTCAGCTCGAACACCTTCAGGAAGGCCAGCTTCCTGTACCTTGCTGAACCAGGATTCCAGTCCCAATCGTTTGCACAAGGCACGGAGTTGTTTGCGGCGCATGGTGAAGATTTCGCGAATCCAGTCCCGTTGTTGTTTGGAAAAGAGGAAGGGGGCTTTTCGGAGTTGGAGGCACATGAGTACGGAGTCGACGTCGGGGACGGGGTGGAAGCAGGTTTTGGCGACGGGATGTTGTCCGGCGTCCTGGTAGGCGGCCTGGAGGAAGAGGCTGATGGCGCCGATAGATTTGGAACCGGGTTGGGCGAGGAGTCGGGAGGCGGCTTCTTTTTGGACGAGGAGGACCATGCGTTGGGCGAGTGTTCCTGCGAGGATGGCTTCGAGCCATGGACTGGTGATGGCGTAGGGCAGATTGGCGACGATTCGGAAGTCTGTGTCGGTGGGGAGGTTGCCGATGGGGGAGTTTACAGCATCTGCTTCGAGGAGGTCGAGTTTGCCTTCGGATTGTGGGAGTAGGTCATCCTTAAGATGCCGGACCATGATGGGGTCGCGTTCGACTGCGTAGACGTGAGTCCCGGCATTGAGCAGGCCACGAGTCAGTGTGCCGAGTCCAGGGCCGATTTCGACGATCTGCATTCCTTGCTCCAGTTGTGCCATTTCTATGGATTTGCGAACGAGGTTGGCATCGACCAGAAAGTTTTGGCCAAGGCTCTTTCGAGGTCGGACACCCAGTCGGTTCAGGTAGTCCTGGGTTCGGGTTGGAGATAGCAACGGCAAATTCATCTGTGCCACAAAAGCCAGTCATCTTTGAACATGACAAGAGGAAAACCTTGCTCCTCAGGAAGGCTGTGTCAAAACTCCGCCGACTTTGCACTGTCAACCCGGATCGAAACCCTGAAATCTACCATTCCAGAGAATTCCTTTATTCACATCAAAGGAGCCCGTGAACACAATCTTCAGAACCTGGACCTGGAGATTCCGAGAGATCAGCTGGTGGTCATTACGGGGGTGAGTGGTTCAGGGAAGTCGTCGCTGGCTTTTGATACACTGTATGCGGAGGGGTATCGGAAGTATATGGACAGTTTGTCCGTGAGAACCCGTGGGTTGCTGGAGCAATTGCCGAAGCCGGACATTGATTATGTGCGGGGTTTGTCGCCGGTCATTGCGATTGAGCAACGTACAGGCTCTGGCTCGAATCCAAGGAGCACGGTGGCGACGGTCAGTGAAATTGCGGATTATGCCCGGTTGTTGTGGTTGGTGGCTGGAGATCCGATTTGTCCGGAATGCGGAGGCAAGATCACTTCGAGGTCTTTGGATGATTGTGTGAACCACATTTTACGGGAACCTGAGGGGAGTCGATTGATGTTGTTGGCACCGGTTCCAGATGCTCCGGGATCTTTGATTCAGGAACAGTTGCCGGGTATTCGCCAGCGAGGCTTTCAGCGGGTTCGCTTGGATGGGGAGATCTACAATCTGGATGAGATTGAGGAGTTGCCGGTGGGGAATTCCGGGGAGGAGTTTACTTTGGAGGTGATGATTGACAGGATTGTGGTGCGGCCTGATCAGCAAAGCCGGATTGCGGACTCTCTGGAACTGGCTTTTAACGAGGGGCAGGGCACTGCGATTGTGATGGTTCAGGAGAAGCGGGATGCTCCTTTCCTGGAGTTTACTTTGTCGCAGAGGTTGTCGTGTTCCGATTGTTCTGCGACGTTTGATGAAGCGACGCCAAGGTTGCTGAATTGGAATCATCCGACGGGGGCCTGTGAGACTTGTCATGGGGTGGGCAAGACCTGGCAGTTTCAGGAAGAACTGTTGATTCCGGATCCTTCTGTTCCGCTGCGTAGTGGTGCGGTCAAGGGGTGGAAGTTTGGGGGGCCGAAGGTGATTTCCCTGCACAAGGCTCTGATGCGGCAGCTTTGTGATCAGCTGGACATTCCCAAAGGAACAGCCTGGCAGGATTTGGATGAGGCAACGAAGGAGCTTCTGCTGTATGGGAGTGGGGACCGTACGTTTATGATCAAGACCAGGACGGGGCGTCGCAACCGGGCGGAAGAGCAGCCTTGGGTTGGCATCATCAGGGATATGGAGCAGACTTTGGAGTCCGCCGGAGAGGCACTTCGGGCGCAGTTGATGACGTTGCAACTTTCTTCGACCTGCCCGGAGTGCGAAGGCAAGCGTCTGAATAAAAGGGCGAGGTCCATCTTTCTGGCAAACCGATCTTATCCGGATTTTCTTTCCATGACGATTGGGGAGGCTCACCAATTCATTGAAAGTGAAATTCAGCCGAATCCGGAATTTGATCATTTGCATGATGCTCGGAATGGGTTGCTGGATCGTCTACAGTTTCTCAATGAAGTGGGTTTGCATTACCTGACTTTGGATCGGGCTTACAATACGTTGAGTGGTGGGGAAATGCAGAGATTGCGGTTGGCCACTCAGCTGGGGATGGGGCTGGTTGGGGTGATCTATGTGTTGGATGAACCCAGTATCGGGCTGCATCCTCAGGACAATGAACGCTTGATCCAGACGTTGCAGAATCTTCGGAAGCGTGGGAATTCCCTGTTGGTTGTGGAGCATGATGCGGAAACAATGTTGGCGGCGGACACGTTGATTGAGTTAGGTCCCAAAGCCGGAACGCAGGGAGGCAGGTTGGTCTTTCAGGGTTCTCCCGAGGAGTGCATGATGGATGAGGACTCCCGGACGGGGGCTTTTCTTTCCGGGCGGGCTAAATTAGAGAGAAGCACTCCGGTCAATTTTGCGGAAAGTCGGCCTTGGTTGACCATTCGGGGTGCGACCCAGAACAATTTGAGGAACATTGATGTGAACTTCCCAGTGGGGCTGCTTTCCTTTGTTTGTGGAGTTTCAGGTTCCGGGAAGAGTACTTTGATCAACCATATTTTATCGAGGGCGGCAGCTTGGAAATTGAACCGTGCGAAGCAGATTCCTGGTACTCACAAGCGGATTGAAGGGTTGGAGCATTTTGAGAGAGCCATTCGAGTGACACAGGAACCGATTGGTCGGAGTCCCCGCAGCAACCCGGCAACCTTCGTCAAAGTGTTTGATTTGTTGAGGAGTCTCTATGCGAAGACACCGCTGGCGAAGTTGCGAGGTTATGGAGCCGGGCGGTTTAGTTTCAATGTCCGGGGAGGGCGTTGTGAACGTTGTCAGGGAGACGGCATGATTCGGCTGGATATGCAGTTTCTGGCAGATACGTACATTGATTGCCCCAGTTGCAATGGGAAACGCTACAATCGGGAAACTCTGGATGTTGAGTACAAGGGGATCAATATCTCCCAGGCTTTGGACCTAACGATCACCGAAGCTTTGCAACTGTTTAGAAAACATCCGCCTATTGCCAGAAAGCTGGAAACGATGGAAGCCGTGGGGCTCGGATATCTACATCTTGGTCAACCTGCAACAACGCTATCCGGAGGGGAGGCCCAGCGTTTGAAGTTGTCACTGGAGCTTTCCAAGCGGAGTCAGGGCAACACTTTGTACATTCTGGATGAGCCGACCACCGGGTTGCATTGGGATGACATTCAGAGGCTTCTGGATTTGCTGCTTCAACTTCGGGATGCTGGGAACACGATTCTGGTCATCGAGCACAATCCGGACTTGATTGAGCAGGCGGACTGGATTGTAGAGCTTGGGCCGGGAGGAGGCTCCGAAGGCGGAAACCTTCTTTTTGAAGGTGAAATCAATGACTTTCTGGCCTCGGGAGTAGATACGCCCACAGCTCACTACTTCCGACGGGAAATCGGGGCGTAATCCAAGACCGCCCCTTAAGATTTGGTGGTCTCGGTAGTCTTTACATCACCAGAAACTTCTTCGGCCTTCACTTCCGTGCGGATACCGAAGGCTTCACCGACTTTTTCCACAAAAGGTTTCAGATCTTCCGGGGTGTGGCGATACCAGCTTCGGAGGTATGTTGGGAAATCCTGCTCTTCTTCCCAGACGGATTCATTGAGGTAATGAATGGCTTTCCATCCTTCCGGATGTTTCTCGAAGAGAGGCAACAGCCGGATGGCGACGGCAGCATTTCGGGTGCGATCCGTTGCATGGGTTTTCAAATAGACGGCATTTTCAGCAAAGAAGGTAGAGAGGTGAACGTCTTCTTTGAGTTTGTATCGGTCGATGCGTTCTGTGGCGTATTGCCTCAGGTGTTTGGAATAACCGGACCAATTCGGGTATGGAGGGTAATCTTCCCAGATCTTTGCCATGGCCCGCAGGGCAAAGAGAGATGCGACCTCGCAGATGGTCTCTTCAAACCATTTGTTGGAAGGGTCCCCATCTTTGTACTGGCAGAGAATGTGCCCAAATTCATGAGCAAATTGAAACGCATACTGGCACCAATAGCGGTCGCCGGTATTGAGTTTTACAAAATATTCTCCCCGTGGCCCTCTTTTAAATAATACAATTGGGCCTTCTTTTGACCGCATGACGATAACGGGGCGGATTACTTCGGGTTGTGCATATTCCCAGAGCGTTTCCGCTGTGGAGGTCAAGACTACCTCAATATCGGGCACGGCGACATCGCCCCAGTTAACTCCCACAACCCGAATGACCACAGGCTCTTTGCCTTGGATCGGAGTCATCCATGCAAACAGAAGGAGCAGCGGCATCAACAGCCCCCTTTTGCATGGATTTTTATCAACACGACTGGTTTTGATCACAGGAAACGGTGTTAAAAGTTTGAAGCAATATGATGAAAAACGTTCAAGCGGCGAGCTTTTTCAGTTTTCAGGGCAGGATCATGAACTTTGCAATTTTGGAAAAAAGTATCGTAATTCTTTGCCAAACCCAGAAAATGCCAGCCCCTTTAACTGAATTATAGAACGGACCATCTGTTCTTTACACCCAAACTACTGAACATACCCAGACTCAACTTATGAAAAGAGCCCTAATCACCGGAATTACAGGACAAGACGGAGCCTACCTTGCAGAGCTTCTAATCGAGAAGGGCTACGAAGTCCATGGGATCATCCGGAGGGCTTCCTCTTTCAACACCGGAAGAATTGACCACCTTTACAACAACCCGGAAATTCAAGGGAAACAGCTTTACTTACATTATGGAGACCTTTCGGATTCCGTGCATTTGGTGAAATTGCTTTATGAATTGAAGCCGGATGAAGTCTACAACCTTGGTGCACAAAGCCACGTGCGGGTCTCTTTTGATAATCCAGAATATACCGGAAATGTGACCGGAATGGGAGCCTTGCGGATTCTCGAAGCCATCCGTGAAGCCGGGCTCGTGAAAAATGTACGCTTTTACCAGGCATCTTCCTCGGAGATGTACGGAGATGTGCAACAAGTCCCGCAAACAGAAAAGACTCCGTTCTGGCCTCGCTCCCCCTATGCATGTGCCAAAGTTTTTGCCTACTGGCTGACGGTCAATTTCCGTGAATCTTATAACTTGCATGCCAGTAATGGTATCCTCTTCAACCATGAGTCTCCACTACGTGGGGAAACTTTTGTGACCCGAAAGATCACCCGTGCTGCAACTCGAATTAAGCTGGGGCTCCAGAAAGAATTGGTTTTGGGGAATCTGGATTCCAAACGTGACTGGGGTTTTGCCAAAGAATATGTGGAGGCCATGTGGTTGATGCTGCAACAGGATGAACCCGATGACTATGTCATTGCAACCGGGGAAACCCACACCGTTCGGGAATTCCTTGAAACCACCTTCGAACTGCTGGATCTGGATTGGCATGAATACGTTCGTTTTGATGAACGCTACATGCGACCTGCTGAAGTAGACCTTTTGATTGGTGATCCCGCCAAAGCGAAGAAACAACTTGGCTGGGAGCCCAAGGTGAAATTCCGTGAACTCTGCCAGATCATGGTGGATGCTGATATGGAAATTGCCAAAAGAGAGCAAGCCATGGAAGGCTGAGTCATGTCGGAGTTTGGTAAAACTTTCGTAGCTGGACACCGGGGCATGGTAGGCTCTGCGATTGTCCGAAAGTTCAACGCGATTGGTGAAGAGGATTTGCTTCTTCGAACCCGGAACGAGCTGGATTTGACCAATGAGGCTGCAGTTCACGAGTTTTACGAAAAAGAAAAACCACAAACCGCGATCATTGCCGCCGCCCGTGTTGGCGGCATTCATGCCAACAGCACTTATCCCGCCGAGTTTATCCAGGAAAACCTGGCCATCGCTCTACACAACATTCATGCGGCATGGAAGAATGGTGTAAAACGGCTGCTGTTTCTGGGCAGTTCCTGCATCTATCCACGAGGTGTTAAGCAGCCCATGAAGGAAGAGGCGTTGTTGACCAACAAGCCGGAGCCCACCAATGAAGCGTATGCCATTGCCAAGATTTGTGGACTGAAACTATGTGAGTTTTACCGGCAGCAGTACGGAGTGCTCTTTCACTCGGCCATGCCGACCAATCTGTATGGCCCTGGAGATTATTATCATCCGGAAAATTCTCATGTGATCCCGGCTCTGGTTCGACGCATTCACTTTGCCAAAGAAAACAATGATCCGGAAGTTGTCATCTGGGGAACAGGTAAACCAAAGCGGGAGTTTCTGCATGTAGATGATCTCGCGGAAGGCATTCTGCATGTTCTTCGGCTCGATGATCCTCCCGATTGGGTGAACATTGGCTATGGAGAGGATCTTCCTATTGGCGAACTGGCTCAGCTGATCGCCAAAACAGTTGGCTACGAAGGCAAGTTGGTCTTTGATTTCTCCAAGCCGGATGGTATTCCCAGGAAATTAATGGATAACACTTTGCTGCAAAGCACAGGTTGGAAGCCTTCCATTGATCTGGAGGCTGGTTTGCAAACCGCATACGAGGACTTTTCCCAGAGACTTGCCGATGGCACACTTCGCATGTAAGCATGCGCCACAAAAGAACGAGGTCCGCAGATGTTCCTCGCATTTAAACATCTGCAGACCTGTTCCATGGTTTAGGGGTCTCACCAAAACAAACTTACTCAAGAAATCATCTTAGTGTACAAATTTGGGGCGATGAGACTTTCTCGGAGGCCGCACATTTCCATTTCTCCGGATGTGCTCCAGTAAGGTTTTCAGGTCTTCGACTCTTCGCTCAATATCATTAAAACTTCTCGATTCTCCGGGAACGACCGGGTCTTCCACTTCAATGCCGGTCAGGAACCCCGCCAAGGCGGCTTCTTTTCCAAGTGAAACAGGCAAACTATGCTCTTCCGGAAAAGTGATTTGCACAAAGTCGGTGTTGGTTTCATGGCGATGGCAGCCGTTGCAGGTATTCAGAGCAAACTTGTGTCGTGCTTCATTATTGGCAATGCCTTCTGCACTCCAGGGAATATCAACAAACTCTTCGAAGAATGCAATCGTGGTAAAAGTCCTCTCCTCGAAGTCGGGAAAGTCCGTAGGTAGAAATGGCCCTGTAACTGATGTGGCGCCCAGCCACGCCGCAGGCGTCGAAAAGTTCCCTTCCATGAGGTCATTTTCATAGTCATTGATGAGCTGAGCAAAGTCCGGAGTACCATTGGCGAGCAAAGTATCGGGAGTTTGAGCCACAGTGTGCTGTTTCAGAAGGCCCGTTTCCGCATCCAGAACGAACTCTCTCAGCTCCCAGTTTGGGCCGAAAGAGAATTCATTGGTGCGAATTTGGTTAATGGAGTTCTGATTTGCCTTGTTAGGGGCTTTCCCAGCATCTGTGAAGCCTCGGGTGATCTTTTCAAGGTTCTCCTTGTAACGTTCACTTCCGAGACTGTAACGGCCCAGATTGTGCCATTTCTGAGCCCATTTATCGAGTTCTCTCATCTCATCTGCGACCAACTCATACTCGAAAATCACAATAAAGCCGCCAGCCGCTTCACCAACAACCGGAGGTAAGGGCATGCCTTCTTCGTTTAACACTCCAAAGACAAAACGTCCTTCTCCAGCCGTATGGACGGTCCTGCGATCATGGTCCCGGAGGTCCAGTCGGTTGACAATCGCCAGCAATTTGAAGGGAGCTTTGTTCAAATCGAGGCGTTCTCCTCCGCTGGCAGCCAACCATGGATCAATCAAAGCATGCCGAATTCCAGGGCGGGCAGGGGAGGTTTGACCGTTGATCACTTGGTCGGTTTCCCATTGTTCCAGCCACTTCAAGGTGAAGTCCGCAGGATCGTTGTCACCGGCCATGTTTTCCATCATGTACCGGAAGCTCCACACCGCATCGTCTCCGTTTTCTGGATTGGTTCGGAGGGGATCTTCAATGACCCGTAAATCCGTGATCATGAGCTCCTTTTCCGGAGTCACTTTCAGGTCGCGGTCCGATCCTCTACGAGGTCTTTCTCCTCTGGATGGACGGCTAATTGGGCTGGGACGGCGAAGATTGGTGGGCTTTGGAGGGCGAAAACGCGTAGTTTGTGCCAAAGGTTGCTTCGCTTTCTCTTCAATAACAACTTCTTCTTCCGGGGGAGGGTCTTGAGGCTGGGTTGCTGTGAAGTGTATGACAGTTTGGATAAACAAGAGAACAGAGAGGCCGATTATGCTGTTTTTTGCGACTTCGGCAGTAGTCGATGTGGTAGTTTTTTTCATAGTATAGGTTTCCTTGTTTTAGAACAGAACGACGAGGAGTCGGGAAACCGTATATTTTTCTTACAAAAAAATTTTCTAGGGTTTATTAGCTGCTGAAATTAGACTGGTCGATGGGGGCTGAAAAGGCTCGGTCTAGTTTGAGAATTTGTGTGCCAGAGGACAGGCGTGAGGCAAATTTTGGAGTTATCAGAGGAGTTTTCAGGCATGCTTTGCCACACATTCTCCTCGATAATGGGAGCCTGTAATTGGAATGAAAATATCCTGTATAGGAAACGCTATTTAGTGCGTGGATTTCGATGGTAATACAGAAAACCATCTTCCGCTCCAATTAAGAGATCAGGAATGGAATCGTTATTAAAGTCAACAATGGTAGGTGAAGTGGTATGACCTGCCAGACGTTTTCGAGCAAGAGTTCCGACATCCCGGAAGGTGGTGATCCCTTCTTTTGTGCCCATGTTACGCAGTAGGCTGACGTTGGGACTGTTCATCAGTAGGTCGACAAGCCCGTCTCCATTCCAGTCGCTGAGGGTAAATTTCCTGCGTCCTGACCTTCCGGCAGAGTCTCCGTTGAGGCGAAGTGTGGAGGGTTTGGAGGTTCGCTTTTTGAGGCTGTGTCGACTATTGTACTCGCCGTCACCAAGGAACATTCTTTCCGGTGGTTGAAGTGTGTTCATTGGGCTGTTGGGGATGCCCTTGTGCAGGACAAAGTAACCCTCGTGGTCGAGTAGGAGGAGGTCTTGTGTGCCATCTTTGTTCCAATCGTAGGCATAAGGTGTGGTTCTCCATTGGGTAACGAGATGGCCAGGTTCGGGATTCCACCAGTTCCAGGCAGGTTTGGGGGGATTTGCCTTCCATTGAACTTTGACAGGCCGGGCGGATTCTAGAACAGGTTTGGTGCGGGTGCCTTTATTTCGATACCACACCACTTTTCCATGGATACTGTTGACGATGATGTCGGGCAGAGAGTCGTTGTCCCAATCCGCCACAGATAAGGTAGTGTAGCCCCACTTTGCTTCCGCCGGGCCTTGGATGGAGCCGTTCTTTCCGGCTTGAATGTGGATCGTCTTGCCGTCGGCCTTGAGAAGAACCGGTTCCGCCCATTTGGGGAATTCGACCCCGGGCTTGGACAGGTTTTCAATGAAACCAATGTGTCCTGCCGTATTTCCGCAGATCAGGTCCTGGTCTCCATCGGCGTCCCAATCGTAGGCGAATGGGGTGACCAGGGCTCCGAATTTGATGTTCTCAGGTTCCTGTTGGAAATACCTGGGTTTGGAAAAGGTGGGAATGTTCGTCGCCGTCAACTTGCCGGTGTTTTCAATAAATGCCACTCGTCCATCCTCATCACCACTGATGATATCCATGTCCCCATCCTTGTCCCAGTCGATCACGGTTGGGGTGATCATCTGGAGATCCAGCCGAATCGGCAAACGTACAGGTTTTGCGTACTTAGGGGCAGTGCTGGTGCCTGTGTTCTGATAGTACAGAAAGCCATCAAGAAACTCGCCACAAAGCAAGTCGAGGTCTCCATCTTTGTCGAAATCTGCGAGGTTGGGGGAAGGCATGCCATAGGTATCCACGGGTCCATCCTCTGTCTGGATCTTTTCGGGCTTGGTGTACTTCGGCTTCTCGTTGGTCCCTGTATTCTTCGCAAAGTAGACATAGCCATGAAGCGGTCCGCGGGTCCATTCGCCTTCTGCATTGAAGGCATTGTCCCATCCATAGTCTGCCCAGTCTCCTATACCAATAATGAGGTCGGTTATTTCATCGCCGTCGTAGTCTGCAAACTTCCACTGGTTCGCTCTCGTTTTTCCGGGATGGAACTTTGCATTGATGGGGAGAGCATAGTTGCGGTTGAACTGATTGCTTTTGAAATGATGGTAGTGTTTGGCTGGTGAGGTAATGTAGGCTTGGTCTTTGATGTAGGAGATCTGTACGTTTTGCTGACCTTTTGCGATGTGAACGGCGGGCTTGAAAACAGGCATTTTGGGGTCTCCAGTTCCAGGGTTTTCAAAGAAATAGGTACCGTTGTAGGGTACATCGGGGCAGGTCACAACAAGGTCGTAATCACCGTCATCATCATAATCCATGGGAAGTGGCCAGGCCCACAAGCCTACGCCCAGATCGACTTGAATGTCCGGGTTGTTGTAGGGGAGAGGAGTTTGTGCGATGAGGGATGTTGTGACGAAAGTCGTAAAGATGATGTGAAGGTATTTCATGTTAAAATTAGAGGATTTATTTGGAGGTACGACTGGGCATGTCTTCAATGCAATACAGATGTTTGGAGCCACGTATGAAAAGTTGATTTCCTGCAATCGCTAATGAAGAATTGATAGGTTCCTCCAAATCGTTGGTGGCTTTGGGAGTGGTGGTTTTCTGGTCTAGGACCAGTGTGGTGCCTTGTTGGTCTGTAATATAGAGGTTCCCATTGGCCGCAACAGGAGAGGCATAAATATTCAGAAGCCCTGATAAACGCACGGTTGGGTGTGTGCTTTCCCCGGTTTTTGCATGCCGTTGGGTGAGGATATTTTGATAATGCCGCAGGTAATAGAGGGTATTGTTGGCCAGAAGAGGGGAGGGGACGTAGGGAGGTCGCAAGTTCGATCTCCAGAGAACATGGTCTGTGTGGGTGAGGTCTCCCTTGGCATTTTTGGTGCTGATAGCAATGATAGCCCTTGTGTCGTAACTACTACCTGCCAGGAGGGTGTCATCGGCATGTATGGGGCTGGCAACAACGTTGTGGGACAGGCCCCTGCAGGACCACAGGACTGAACCTGTTTTAAGGTCGTAACTGCGTATGGCTTTCGTTCCCAGGATGATAGCTTGGGGATGGGTGTCGGGGTAGGCGATGATGGGGGTTGCCCAGGAGGTGGGTTCCTCTCTGTTTTTTCTCCAGATTTCCTTGCCGTTTTGGGTGTTAATGGCGGTGACAAACGATTGGCCTTCATGATCACAGTTTACGACGAGAGTCTGGTTGTGAAGGGCAGGGGAGGCGCCTTCTCCGTGGCCATGTTTCATGGTGAAAGGGCCTAGTTGCCTCTCCCAAAGGACTTTTCCTTCAAAACTGAGGCAATAGAGACCATTGGAGCCAAAGTAAGCGAAGATTTTTTTGCCATCGGTGATGGGGGATGCGGAGGCCCAGGTTCCGGTCTCGTGTGTGCTGCCGATGGGGCGGGCCGTGCGGACATTGGTTTGCCAGCGGATTGTTCCTGTATTTCGATCTATGGAGATGACGGAAAAGTGGTGCTGTCTGTGAGCATCGATGTTGTTGTGGGCGCCTGGAGGTTGGGGGGGAGGAGGTGGTAATTTTGGGCCGGTGGGAGACGTGGAGGTCAGGATGATGGAGTCTTCCCATACGATCGGGGTGGAGTGGCCCATGCCCGGGATTGGGGCCTTCCATTTGATGTTATCTTGTTCACTCCAGGATGTGGGTGGTTTTGCCTTTGGTGCTTCTCCTGTCGCCGAAGGCCCTCGCCATTGATGCCAGTTGTTGAGGACATTGGCATGGCTGAATGGATGGTGTAGATTGAGTAGGAGGAGAGTGAAGAAAGTTCTGTTCATCGTGTGTGGATCGTATTTTGCCTTGCCTCCGGATTCATTGACGAAGTAGTTATTGGCCCCATGAGGCAAATCAAATTATCAGGGTTGGTGCTGCTTTTATGGGGATGTGGAGATCGTAATGGTGATCAGTTGGTTGATGAAGTTCCACCTGTAGTGGATGCGACTCCTGGCCCTGTGGAGGAGAAGTTGCCGTCCTGTGTGGATGGTGCAGGCTTTCTGGTGTTTGAGGATACGGCGCTGGAGTCTGCATTGCGGGCGGAATTGGGGGTTTCTGAAGGAGGGATTCCTGTTGAGAAAGTCACTAAGGTGAGGAGTTTGGACTTAAGCTCCAGGGGAATCAAAAATATCAATGTTTTGGGTGAGTTTTCAAATTTGGAATTTCTAGATTTAACTGAGAATAGGATTTCGGATATTACCTATCTCAAAAAACTGAAAAATCTGCGGGAGTTGTGGGTTGGAGAGAACGAGATTGCGGATTTAAGTTCTATAGCGGGGGCGAGGCAATTGGAGGTTTTGGAGGTTCATTCGAACCAGATTCATGACATTGCTTTCCTTGCTGACCTTGTGGATTTGCAGCGTTTGAATTTATGGAGGAATCAGGTGGTGGACCTAACCCCTTTGAGCTCCTGTACCAAGCTTGAGTTTTTAGACCTACGTGAGAATCAGGTAAGTGATATTCAGGCGATTGGGCCGTTGTTCGATCTCAGGGCTTTGTTGTTGAGTACAAACCAGATCAAAGATATCAATGCTATCAGTGGCATGGGGCAGTTGAAAGTTTTACATCTTGCCAGGAATCAGGTTGTGGATCTGGACCCGTTGGCGGAGTTAACCGATTTGGAGGTTTTGGAGTTGAGAGAAAACCAGATTGTGGATGTGCGGCCCCTGCATGCTATCAGCAGCCTGAAAATGCTTCATCTTTGGGATAATCCAATTGATGAACTGAAGGTGGCTATACTACGCCGAGCCTTTCCATTGATTACGATTGGATTTTAATCATTTTTAATTTGCCTATCGTTGGCGCAGGCTTACTGCATTCTACGGAACCATGGTAAATTGAAAAAATCTTGTTAAATTTGTCTCAATTGTCAAAATCTCCCTATTATAGTAAGTATACCCCGTTCTTCCCTTTCACTTTATTCCATTACTTCTCTGGTCACCCATAATGATTCATTCCCGAATTTCTCCCTTTAGAATGGAGTCGCCCAAATTATTGTTTTGCGGCTTACTGGCTTTGCTTGGTTTGCAAGTCATCTCGCCTACGCACGTACGCGCAGCCAGCCACGAACTTAATGTTACGACTTCTCCTCAACACGCCGGTTATGTTTCCGGCCAAGGCAGCTACCTTGCTGGAACCCAAGCCACTCTGACTGCTACTCCTGCCACCGGTTTTGAGTTTCTCTCCTGGGAAGGCGACATTGCCACGACACAAAATCCACTGACCATCACAGTGGATAGCGACACAACAATCACCGCGAAGTTTGGATCACTTGCCGGTGCGCCTTACACGGTCGGTGTTGCTCCTAATCCTGCTGGGGCTGGCTTTGTGGTTGGCGGAGGAAGTTTTCACGAAGGGCAACAGGCAACGTTGACGGCGACTCCATCTCCTGGTTTTGTTTTTTCTACCTGGGAAGGCGATTCCACCAGCACAAGCAACCCGCTTACGATTTCAGTCACCAAGGATTTGAATTTATCTGCGGTCTTCAGTTTGGCTACAGGAACCGGATATGCTGTCTCGGTGGAAACAGAGCCAGAAGGATCTGGTTTTGTAAATGGAGGGGGAGCATTCCTCAATGGTGAAACTGCTACTTTAACAGCAACCGCTGCTCCTGGTTTTAAGTTTACTGGATGGAGTGAGGATGCCAGCGGTACAGTCAACCCTTTGGATATCACTGTCACAAAGAATCTGGCAATTACTGCGAATTTCGCTTTTGATGGCCCACCTCAATACGATGTAAACCTATCGGTAAATCCTGATGGTCACGGTTATGTTAAAGGAGGGGGGATTTTTCTTGAAGGTAGTGATGCCACCTTAACGGCAACTCCTGGAGAAAGGTATGTCTTCACCGGATGGTCTGGAGATGTCACAAGTACAGACAACCCGCTTACAGTTGAAGTGACCCAGTCTTTGAATGTGCAAGCGAATTTCATGTTTGATATTGGAGAAGATTTTGTTCGGATTCCAGAGGGTACCTTCACGATGGGGGATAACAGTGATCACCGGCAGACCCATTATCCTGCCCACCAAGTCTATTTGGATTCCTATTTTATCGAAAAATATGAAGTAACCAAAGGGCTTTGGTTGAG
>Ga0181587_10001824_pt1 | contig 17833 bp, 19 predicted proteins | sample 071ome_27_FD_132463 | JGI IMG/M metagenome (GOLD analysis project Ga0181587, IMG submission 132463) | Coastal salt marsh microbial communities from the Groves Creek Marsh, Skidaway Island, Georgia - 071409AT metaG (megahit assembly) | ecosystem: Environmental > Aquatic > Marine > Intertidal...
TACCATGTTCCACGTGGAATAAATTCAATAATATTAATGAGTTAGACAGTGTATTGTGCTGCATAGCACTAAATGTTGGGGCAAGCTAGTATGCCGCCGACCATATGTAGTAAAACTTTAATTTTACTTGGACAGCCAGTGGAATGTTGTAAAGTTCAATCGTTCTGCTAAATTGTCGCTTTTGCTGCGTCGTCACGTGGAGAAGGTGAATTTGGAAATCGCATGTCTTGATCTTGAAGGCGTTTTGGTCCCGGAAATTTGGATTGGATTTGCTGAGAAAACGGGTATCGATGAGTTGCGCGCCACCACCCGTGATATACCGGATTACGAAGTGTTAATGAGGCAGCGCTTGCAAATTCTGGATGATCATAAGCTAGGCCTCGATGATATCCAGGAGGTGATCTCATCAATGTCTCCATTGCCTGGAGCGAGACATTTCCTGGACTGGCTGCGGAGGCACTTCCAGGTGGTAATTCTGTCCGATACCTTCTACGAATTTTCGTTGCCCTTGATGGCTCAGCTTGGCTACCCGACCCTTTTTTGTCATCGACTGGAGGCTGATTCGAAGGGCCGTATTGTTGATTACAATATCCGCCTTGGAGACCATAAGAGACAGTCCGTTATCGCTTTTCACAATCTGAATTACCGCGTTATCGCTGCCGGCGATTCCTATAATGACACTACAATGCTGGCAGAAGCTGATGTTGGTATTCTTTTCAAAGCTCCCGACAATGTTATCGAGGAATTCCCGCAATTTACCTCGGTTATCGAGTACGACGAACTCAAAGCCGAATTCCGAAATGCCAGCCTTCGCAATATTAGTATCAACTAAGATCTACAAATAATTGTAGGTTAACCCTGTAATATATTGATAATAGTTAATATTTTATCAAAACATTCGCGGTACTCCTGGTCACACTCGGAATCCGCCACGATGCCGCCGCCAGCCCAGCAGTAGATTTCATTATTCAGGCAGTAAAGTGAACGAATCGTAATGTTGCTGTCCATGCGGCCATTGAAACCAAGGTACAGCACATTGCCGCAGTACACCTCGCGTTTTGTATTTTCGATCTCTTCAATGATCTCCATTGCGCGCAGTTTGGGCGCACCGGTGACAGATCCTCCCGGGTAACATTTTCTGAATAGCTCGAGAGGCGAAGTAGTCAGTGGCAGTCTCCCAGATACGGTACTGACAAGGTGGTGAACATTGTCATATGACTGTAGATCAAACAGCTTTGGCACGTGGATAGAGCCAGTTTCACAGGAAGTTCCGAGATCATTTCTCAGCAGATCGACTATCATCAAATTTTCAGCTCGCTCCTTTTCACTATTGAGCAATTCCTCGGCGAGATGAGCATCTTTTATCGGATCGCAACTTCGAGGACGCGTGCCCTTGATCGGTTGTGTCATTACTTCTTGTTCCTCGACGCGCAGGAACCGTTCCGGTGAGAGGCACAACAGGAACTTGTTGTGCCAACCCAAAAAAGCTGAAAAAGGTTTGCCTGTTAATGCTCTCAATCGCTTGTAGGCTGAAAAAGGATGCCCCGAAAACCGACCAGAGAAACGCTGGGTCAAATTGACCTGGTAACAATCGCCGGCCTCGATGTAACTGTTCACCTGCTGAAAGGACTTGCGATAGTCACGCTTGCTCAGGTTATTAGAAAATTTCTGGGTGAGTTTAAATTCTGCATGCTGTGTCACGTCTGCTCGCAGTCGGTCTGCTACCATGCGACGGATCACTGTCGGACAATTGGAACGGAATAACAAATGGGATTCCCGTTGCAAATGATCAACTACTAACACCCAGGCGTAGATTCCCAGAAATGCCTGGTCAATTTTTATTGAGCCTCCGGGTTTTAATGTTGGATATCCCAGAAAGCCCATTAAACCGCCGTCAAAAGGCAATTGTGAGGGGATGCTGATTTCGTCATTTGGTTTGTAGCGTTGCAGCAACTCTTCTGCAGCGAGAAACAGGTCCGAACCTCTGTCGACAGGCAACGACTCAGAACTGATCAGCTTGCCATTTTCTACCTCAAGAGTGGCAATCGGCGCTGCAGAGAGTATGTCGTATCGGCCACCTTCCGGATTGTGATTGCAACTGTCCAGCAGAATAGGAAAGGGCAGGTCGAGTAATCTAGCCATAAATTGAGAGCTATCTTCCACGTAGGGAAGTACCGAAATCATCCGCTGATCGTCCATGGTTACCCGGTCAATTCGACTCAATCGAAAGTGATCCCTGTGCGATTAGGCTTGCAATCAGCGCGTAATCACGCTCACTTCTCAGTAGCCCCTTCAATTCTGGTTGCTCCGGCCAGAAACCGTTGCAAAGTAATTTAAGCAACGGCAGTTGGTCTGTTTGACATAAATATTTCTCGCCATCGACAAACAGCACATGGCCTTCCTTGTTCGTGAGATAGGCAAATCTAGAATTCGGGTTTTTGTGAAAGACCATCAATATATCACTGTTCTGATCTAGCGCCTGTAATGCGGCCGTGTCAGGTGAATTTATTTCGGCCTGAATCCTTTCAGGATAACGAGGTTCGGTTACTGACTTGCCAAAAAAGTCCAGTAACAGAGAACTCTGATCAGTTATATTTCGCAATTTATCGAATACGTTTTGAATCGAATATTTATCTAATGCTCCACCTCCGACTTGGTCAAAAGAGTCGGAATCCTCGAAACGAAGATCCTCGCTCATTGTCGTCGTCATCTCGTCGCAAAATCCTTGCAGCAACTCGGCAAAAGAGGGGGCCCGAAATCCGACCGAATAGCACAGGCTATCTTGTAATGCAGTTCCGTGGTGTGCGATTCGAGGTGGTAGATACAGAATGTCGCCAGGTTCAAGAACAACTTCCCGCCGGCTGACAAAATTTTCTAACAGTCGCATTTCTGTGTTATTACGGAGAGGAGTTGTGCTGTTACAACGCTCACCAATTTGCCAGCGGCGAGATCCTTTACCCTGGATAAGAAACACATCGTACTGATCATAATGCGGACCAACTCCGCCGCCAGTAGATGCAAAGCTCACCATGACATCATCAATTCGCCAGCTAGGCAGAAACTTAAAATAGTTTTTCAGATCTGCTACGTCGGGGTCAGCCAGATCAACTGCCTGAACCAGCAAGGTCCAGTTATGCTCTCCTAGTTTTTCAAAGACAGCGGCATTAAATGGGCCATGCCTTACCTGCCAATCGTTATCCGGAATGTGAGTAACGATACGCGACTCGATGGAATGCTCGCAGGCCAATCCGGCAAGTTCGTCTGCATCAATTGGGTCGACGAACGCTTCACCTTTATGCTTGATCAAAAGCGGTTCACGTTGCCAATATGTACGAAGAAATTCGTTATGGTCGAATTCCGTGAGAATCATGGCGATTTCCGTGGGTTGAGCCCCGAACGGGGAGTCAGATTTAGAGCTGGTCGACCTGGTATTTCGCGTTACCCAGATAAGTGGACGGGCTTAGAGTCTTCAATCGGGTTTTTGCGTCCTCTGGAAGTTCCAATGAATCGATGAATCGATGCAATGTTTCGCGAGTAATGTCTTGACCACGGGTCAGTTCTTTGAGTTTTTCATAAGGCTGCTGAATGCCGTAGCGACGCATAACAGTCTGAATGGGCTCAGCCAGTACTTCCCAGCTTTGTTCTAGATCCGCGAGCAGCGCTTCCGGATTGAGCTCCAATTTTCCGAGACCCTTGAGCAGTGCCTGATAACCAATAAGGGAGTGGGCGAGGCCGCTGCCCATATTCCTGAGAACCGTCGAATCGGTGAGATCTCGTTGCCAGCGTGAAACTGGCAGCTTTTCTGCCAGGTGTTGGAGAATGGCGTTTGCCATACCCAGATTGCCTTCCGAATTTTCAAAATCAATCGGGTTCACTTTGTGCGGCATAGTAGAAGAACCAACTTCTCCTACAATTGTTCGCTGCTTGAAATAACCCAGCGAAATATAGCCCCAAATGCCCCTATCAAAATCAATCAGAACCGTATTGAACCGGCTGAGTGCGGCAAATAACTCGGCAATATAATCATGGGGTTCAATTTGAGTGGTAAATGGGTTCCAGGTTAAACCTAGGGATTCGACGAGTTGGCTCGAATGGCGGCTCCAATCCACATCCGGATATGCTGATAGATGGGCATTGAAATTTCCTACCGCGCCATTGATCTTGCCAAGAATTTCATTATTCGAAAACTGTGAGAGCTGGCGCCTGAGTCTATAGGCGACATTGGCTAATTCCTTTCCAACGGTTGTTGGTGAAGCTGTCTGCCCATGGGTCCTCGAAAGCATCGGTTGTTCGGAGTACTGTTGTGCCAGTTCGGAGAGTAGAGTGATGATGCTTTGCATTGCAGGAACGAGAACTTGTTCGCGTGCGTATTTGAGCATCAATGCGTAGGCCAAATTGTTTATGTCTTCCGAGGTGCAGGCAAAATGTACAAATTCAATCTGTGATTGCAGGTCTTCCCGGGCAGCCATCTTTTCCTTGATAAAGTACTCGACGGCTTTGACATCGTGATTGGTCGTACTTTCAATCTCTTTCACTCGTCGAGCGTCGTCAATACTGAAGTCGGAGACCAGCTGATTGAGGTATTCAGACGCACTGGCAGTCAAAGTGCCGGTCTCCTCCAGCTGCGAGTCACTTGCCAGAAGCTGCAGCCATCGTATTTCAACCTCGGTACGATACCTGATGAGCGCGTACTCACTAAAATAAAATATCAGCGGCAGGACTTTGCTGCGGTAGCGTCCATCAACTGCCGAAATGGCGGTGAGTTCCGATAGTGGAAAGTCAGTCATTCCTGTGTCCCTAAACTGAATTGAGTAATGTGCGTCTTATATCTTCGGCGGTCTGGTAAATCTTTTTACGGTAAAGCACCAGATGCCAGCGTCTGCCACCGATCTGGTACCACAATACGGCCCATCTAATTCCGGCAAGCAACAGTGTTCTCACCTGATTGGCAATATGGTCGTTTTGCAGAAATTCGAGGTTGCCTTTGACGTGAATACGGAATGAATAGGTACTGATAGTTTCCTGATAGACGTCGGCAATTGCCTTGAAGAATTGCTGCGCGTCTCCGTCCTCCGCAGATTCGCCCGGGTTTGCCGGGCTCCGAAGGCCACTCAGGGCTTGCTGAAGGCTGCCTTGCATAGAGCGGTCTGACATCAGTTTCTGCCGCAAGGCGAGAATACCCAGAAGGTAGCGGATAATTTCCGGGTTTCTTTCTTCCCTGTCGGTACTAAAGATACTTTGCAAGGTTCTCAATCCAGGACTTAGCTGGATTGGATTCGGAATGAGTGCTGATACCGATGCAGGATTGAAGCTGAGTAGTGGGCCAATGCAAGCAGACATCGCGTTGGAATCACAGGAGCCGCGGACAGCGAGGCTTTCAACAAGCGCTGCACACTGGGCAATTCCCGCCAGCGCCAGATTCTGATATTCCCACTTGCTGTAATGCATTTGTCTCAAATCCTGTTTTTTACTTATTCCAATCGCTGTTCGATAACGGCGCCACCAAGGCAGACATCGCCATCATAGAATACTACGTATTGGCCAGGCGTTACCGCTCTTTGCGGCTTATCAAATGTAATCTTGAGTTGATTATCGGGGAATTGCTCCACAGCGCATGGCTGATCGTTCTGTCGATAGCGAACCTTGGCTGCGCATCGCATTGGCAGCACAGGTTGGGCACAGTTTATCCAGTGTGGCTTTCCGGCCAATATTTCCGAGCAGTACAGCAGCGGGTTTTGATTTCCCTGAGCCACCAGAAGCACGTTATTTTCAAGATCTTTGTCAACCACATACCACGGAGCCTCTTTGTGGTCACGCAGTCCACCGATTCCGAGTCCTTGCCGCTGCCCGATGGTGTGATACATCAATCCGGCATGTTGTCCGATTTCTTCGCCGTCACTGGTGTGAATCGGGCCAGGCTGAGCCGGCAGATAGCGAGTCAGAAAGTCATTGAACTTTCGTTCGCCGATAAAACAGATGCCAGTGCTGTCCTTTTTATCGTGCGTGCCAAAATCCTGAGTTCGGGCGATGTCACGAACCTGTTCTTTGTGCAGCTCTCCTACTGGAAATAATGACTTCTGCAAGCATTCTTCGCTCACTTCGCAAAGGAAGTAACTCTGATCCTTATTCGGATCTTTGCCTTTCAGAAGTTGGGTGCCGTCATTGTGTATTGCTTTTCTAACATAATGGCCGGTGGCGATCATATCGGCACCGAGCTCAAGCGCATAATCAAGAAAAGCTTTGAATTTGATTTCACGATTGCATAGCACGTCAGGATTTGGAGTACGCCCGGCTCGATACTCAAACAGAAAGTGCTCAAAAACATTATCCCAATATTCGGCGGCAAAATTAGCGCTATGCAGGGTGATTCCGAGCCTGTCACAAACTGACTGTGCATCCGCCAGATCCTCTCGGGCTGTGCAATACTCCGTATCATCGTCCTCGTCCCAATTCTTCATGAACAGGCCCTCGACATGGTAGCCCTGTTGAATCAGCAGGTAGGCGGCAACCGAGGAATCTACTCCTCCGGACATACCCACAATTACCCGGATTCTTGCTGGGACGGGAGCGGATGGCATGATCTAAAATTCCAGACAGATTAGCTTAAATGGTTGTTATAAGCGAAATAGGGTAGGTGGTCCCCTTGAGGTAGTCTTTTACCACCTGCAATACGACCGGGCTTCGTAAACGTACGCCAAGCCTTCTAATTTCCTCGAAAGTCAGCCAGTGCGCTTGCACTATTTCAGCGTCTAACTGCCAAGATTCATGCCGTCGCACAGCAGCTGCAATAAAACAGCTGCGAATGTAACAAACCTGATTGGCAGGTGAGGTGTAATGGTAGAGCCCCAGAAAATCCACCACCCGGACCTCCCATCCGGTTTCCTCGAGAGTTTCCCTCTCGGCAGCCTCAATTAATGACTCGCCGGCTTCGAGATGCCCTGCCGGCTGATTGAAAACAACTCCACCGTCGGCTTGCTCCTCGACCATTAGAAAGCGTCCGTTTTTTTCAACCACGGTAGCGACCGTTGCATGCGGATACCAGGTCATGGAAGTACCGACAAGATGCTGTTTTATTGCTATGAAAATTCGACCTTGCCACTGATGGACGTGATTGGGCCGACCGATGTAATCCTAACTCAAAACAACCCTGAATGCTTCCGTATTCAATCGTAAGATCGGTCCTGTATAACTCTCATCGAGCTTCAGCTGAGCAGCGGAAATATGGATAATAGGACTTTGCCAGCATTCGAAGGGTATATTGATGGCTAAACTTTCACATCTAGACAGTCAGGGCCGTGCCAACATGGTTGATGTGTCAGAGAAACCGAACACCGACAGAGTGGCAGTGGCTAGCGGTAGAATCCTAATGCAAGCTACAACTATGGAGTTGATAGCAGCGGGTGAAAACAAAAAGGGAGACGTATTGGCAACGGCTCGCATTGCAGGGATACAGGCCGCAAAGCGATGTTCGGAGCTGATTCCGCTTTGTCACCCTCTAATGCTTTCTTCCATCAAGGTTGATCTTGATCTTGATAGCGATCAATCCGCGGTCAATATCACAGCAGTGTGCAAGGTTAACAGCCAGACGGGCGTCGAGATGGAGGCCTTGACGGCGGTGTCGGTGGCTTTGCTAACGGTCTACGATATGTGCAAAGCGGTGGACAAACACATGACGATCAGCGATATATGCCTGCAGGAGAAATCTGGCGGCAGGAGCGGCCATTTCACCAGGAGCTGATATGCTGTCAATATATTACTTTGCGGGAATCCGAGAGGCCGCCGGACGAAATTCCGAAGTACTCGAACTCCCAGAATCAGTAACCGATGTGCAAGGGCTCATTAATCTCCTTGCACATCGTTATCCTAAGGAGCTGTCGCTGCTCACCGAGAGCGACAGGGTGCTGGTTGCTGTCGATCAGACAGTTGTCAAGCGTGATCATCAATTGCGGGGCGATGAGGAAATTGCTTTCTTTCCCCCAATGACTGGCGGCTAGTAAATCATGCGCTATGTTGCGGTGCAGCAGAATGATTTCGACATTGGCGCTGAGTCACGTCTCCTGCGGGATATTGGTAGTAATGTTGGCGCCATTTGTACATTTTGCGGATTGGTGCGGGAGTTTCAGCGGGAATCCTCCGATAAATCGGTTGAGGAGCTGTTTCTCGAATATTACCCCGGCATGACTGAAAAAAGTCTGCAAGAGATCGTCGATCAGGCCACCGATCGATGGCGGTTGCTGGGATGTCGGGTAATCCACAGGGTGGGTGCACTGACTCCTGGCGATCAAATCGTGTTCGTTGGAACTGCAAGTGAACATAGGCATGAGGCATTTGAATCTGCCGAGTTCATTATGGATTTCCTGAAAACCCGCGCGCCTTTTTGGAAACGCCAGACTGGCAGCGAGGGGACAGAATGGGTTGAACATCGTGAAAGTGACGATCAGGCTGCCAAGCGCTGGCAGAGCTGATATGCAGGCTGTCATCGATTTTTTGATAAATTAGGCTCAACTTCTAGCCGAATCCATTCCCCTGGATTGAGATTCCCTAGGCGCCAAGGTCCTACCCGAGTGCGGATTAGCCGCAAGGTCGGATAGCCGGCCGCAGAAGTCATGCGCCGGACCTGCCTGTTGCGGCCTTCGCTGATGGTCAACTCCAGCCAGCTGGTGGGGATTTTTGCCCGATATCGAATCGGTGGATCTCGAGGCCAAAATTCAGGCGCATCGATTCTTCTGGCCAGAGCGGGCAGGGTAATGCCGTCTCTAAGCACAAGGCCATTACGCAGGCAATCAAGAGCGTGATCGCTTATAAGCCCGTCAACCTGTGCCGCGTAGGTTTTCGACATTTTCTGTGATGGATGACTGATTTGGTGCTGTAATTTTCCATCGTCGGTCAGCAGAAGTAATCCTTCAGAATCTCTATCCAGTCTGCCAGCCGGGTATACCGATTTGACATCGATAAAGTGCCGCAGAAATAGAGTCTCTGGTTCGCCGCTAAATTGCGAATGCACGCCATAGGGCTTGTTGAACAATATGAGTGAGGCCATCTGCAAGCCCGATATATCTGTCTAATGATTTAGTAAGGAAGGATTATCAAGCCCGCATAAGAACGACATTATTTGAGCAGATTAAGGTGCAAGGTTCAGATACCACGCAAGGATTTCGAGGGGTTAAAATAACACCGTCACACAACTAAAATCTGTGCGTTATTAATGGCCCTTCGCAGCAGTAAGCCGTTGGCCCTCGCTTGATGCTAGGCTTCGGTTTCCTGAGTGCTTTCCTGAGATTCGGAACTTACCTGCTGAGAATCACCATCCTCAGCCAAGGGTATAATATTCGCTGCATGCAGACCCTTGGGGCCTTCAACAGTTTCAAAGGAGACTAACTGCCCGGCTTTCAAGGTTTTGTAACCCTCCATACCTATGGCTGAGTAATGGGCGAAAAGATCATCGCCGCCGTCGTCTGGAAGAATGAAACCGAAACCTTTTGCGTTATTAAACCACTTCACATGACCCGTGTTCATGGTGAAACCTCGAGGATTCTTATTATTATCTGTAATTATCATTGCTAACCTCTTTGGTATACAACATCAACTGGAGCTTGTCAAAGGATGGACTTCTTCATTGAGTCATTGAAAAATAGTATCGAGGGAGCCATGTTAGGAATCGAGGAAGACGAGTACGCGCAACCTGAAATCCTCGGGGGTATTAAGGTAAGATAGATAGCAAGGCTCTGGCTGCGGATATACCGTAAGCAGAGCTCTCTATACGGGCAAAAAATGTAGTGTAATAACCCGCGAAGGTAATCCTCGGCCAGGGTAAAACACAGACCGATCACAGCGAGAGCATTTCAGGTGGCAGAGCGAGATTCCAATACCGGAAACGGACAAGATAGCGGACTGGCGACAGCAACCGATAAACCCAAGCTGGCGCAACCACCGTTATACAAGGTCGTACTGATCAATGACGACTACACTCCCATGGAGTTCGTGGTCGATGTACTACGGGTATTTTTTAATATGGGGGTCGAAAAAGCGACCCAGATCATGTTGAAAGTTCACACCGAGGGCAAAGGAGTGTGTGGCGTCTACAGTAAAGACGTCGCTGAATCCAAGGCCTCTCTTGTTAACGACTATGCTCGAGAGTGCGAACATCCGCTGCTCTGCAGTGTCGAAGTGGATAGGTGAGGGTATCGTTATGTTAAGCAAGGACCTGGAGACAACGTTAAATCTGGCATTCAAGGCGGCGAGGAGAAAACGTCATGAATTTATGACGGTAGAGCACTTGCTACTTGCGTTGCTGGATAATGAAACGGCGTCTGAGGTGTTGCTGGCCTGTAGAGCTGACATTCCACGACTAAAAGGCGAATTGGCCGATTTTATTGATGCGACTACCCCGCTGATACCTGAAGGGGAACCGGGTCGTGAAACGCAGCCTACTCTCGGATTTCAGCGGGTTTTGCAGCGAGCAGTCTTCCACGTGCAGTCATCTGGCCGGGCCGAAGTAACAGGCGCCAATGTGCTGGTCGCAATTTTTAGTGAGCAGGAAAGCCAGGCCGTTTACTTGTTGAAACAGCAAGATATTGCTCGCATTGATGTCGTGAACTACATAACCCATGGAATTTCGAAGGAATCTCAGGGACGCGAGGATGATGAGCGCGAAGGGATACCTGAGCGGCAGGAAACGGACAACTCGGCAGACGATTCAGCTAGCAGTGCGCTTGAAAATTATTCGACCAACCTGAATGCTCTTGCAGAGGAGGGCAAGATCGACCCTCTCATCGGACGCGAAGATGAAGTAACCCGGGTCATCCAGGTGCTCAGTCGTCGTCGGAAGAACAATCCCTTGCTAGTCGGCGAATCCGGGGTTGGTAAAACAGCAGTAGCAGAGGGCCTGGCGCGTAAAATAGTAGAGGGAGAAATTCCGGAGGTGCTCAAGGACAGCGTTATCTATTCGCTTGATCTGGGAACATTGCTGGCAGGAACCAAGTATCGCGGAGATTTTGAAAAGCGTTTCAAGGCCTTGCTCACAGAGTTGAAAAAGAACGAACATGCCATTCTCTTCATCGATGAAATACACACTATCATCGGTGCTGGTGCTGCTTCGGGCGGCGTCATGGATGCATCGAACCTGCTCAAACCAGCGCTGACTTCCGGTACACTCAGGTGTCTTGGTTCCACTACGTATCAGGAATATCGCGGTATCTTTGACAAGGATCGAGCGCTTTCCAGGCGCTTCCAGAAGATCGATGTCGACGAGCCTGACGTCGAAACCACGTACAGGATACTCAAAGGACTCAAGTCTCGCTTCGAGGAACACCATGATCTGCGCTATTCCGACAAGTCATTGAAAGCGGCTTCGGAGTTGGCGGGCCGTTATATCAATGATCGTCATATGCCCGACAAGGCGATTGATGTTATCGATGAGGCTGGTGCCTATCAGCGTCTGCAACCGCCGAGTAAACGTAAGAAATTGCTTCAGGTTGCAGACATCGAAAAAATCGTAGCTTCGATTGCCAGAATTCCTCCCAAACATGTTTCCAGTTCGGACATCGATGCACTCAAGAGCCTGGAGACCAATCTGAAACTCGTAGTTTTCGGACAGGATGAGGCAATCAATGCTTTGGCATCGGCTATCAAACTGGCACGGGCCGGACTTAGAGAAGGAGAAAAACCGATAGGCTCCTATCTTTTTGCTGGCCCTACGGGGGTAGGTAAGACCGAAGTGAGCCGCCAATTGGCCAATGTTCTTGGTATTGAACTGCTGCGCTTTGATATGTCGGAATACATGGAGCGGCACACCGTGTCCCGCTTGATTGGTGCGCCGCCTGGTTATGTGGGGTTCGATCAGGGCGGGCTTATGACCGAGGCGATTACCAAGAATCCCCACTGCGTGCTTCTGCTTGATGAGATAGAAAAGGCGCATCCCGACGTGTTCAACCTGTTATTGCAAGTAATGGACCATGGAACCCTGACCGACAATAACGGACGCAAGGCAGACTTCAGGAATGTAATTTTGATCATGACCACCAACGCTGGTGCGCAGGAAATGTCGCGACCTTCCATCGGTTTTACTGAGCAGGATCACAGCTCTGACGGAATGGAGATCATCAAAAAAATGTTCACGCCGGAGTTCAGAAATCGTCTTGATGCAATTATTCAATTCGGAGCCCTCAGCCCTGACACCATTCGAACCGTGGTCGACAAGTTCCTGGTCAATCTTCAGGTTCAGCTAGATGAAAAGAAGGTCCAACTGCATGTTGACGAGCTGGCAATGGACTGGTTTGTAATGCACGGCTACAGCGAGTCCATGGGAGCCCGTCCGATGGCACGCCTGGTTCAGGAAAAACTCAAGAAACCGTTGGCAGAAGAAATTTTATTCGGATCGTTGGCCGAAAATGGCGGAGACATCTATGTGACCGCGAAGGAGAACGATATTGTGATCTCCTGCACCTCCAAGGAAAAACACATTCCGCAGGAGGAATTGACTGGAAGCGGCTAAGGGACGCTACTCGGTCAGCGAGCGCGGTAGGTGATGCGGCCTTTGGTAAGATCGTAAGGGGTAAGTTCCACTCTGACCTGATCGCCGGTAAGTATTCGTATGTAGTTTTTGCGCATTTTGCCGGAAATATGTGCGGTCACAATATGACCGTTTTCCAGCTTCACTCTAAACATGGTGTTGGGAAGGGTTTCGACTACTTCGCCTTCCATCTCAATTTGATCTTCTTTGGCCATTAAGAATACCGGTCCTCGCAACGAGGGCCGAATTGTGCCTGATTTTCGTGTAATTGGCAAAGCGACATAAGTTATTAATTTAGTCGTACCCAGTTGCCCCGCACGAACATTTCCAACGGTCGGTAATTAATTTTGTAATTCATCTTTGGACAGTCCTTGATCCAGTAACCCAGATAGAGATAGGGCAATCGCAGTTCCTTAGCTTTCAGGATTTGCCAGAGGATTACGTAATGTCCCAGGGAGCGTCTGCTTTGCTCGGCGTCATAGAAGGTATATACGGCGGATAAACCATGTTTCAGCTGATCGATAACAGAAACCGCCAGTAGGCGTTCTTGCAGGGAAAACTCGAAAAATCTGGTGCCCTCCGGCTTCATTGCTATGAATGCTGCGTATTGTTCGGGATTGGGCGGATGCATATCGCCATCGGCGTGTCGATTATGTATGTATTCACAATACAGGGAATAGGCGGTATCACTATCCAGTGATTCTGTTTCCTGGATGAGCAAGTCCTGATTGCGATTAAGAATCTTGCGATGTTGACGCTTAAAGACGAAGTCATTAACGAGCACACGACTCGACAGGCAGGAACTGCAAGTCGCACAATCTGGCCGATAGATATGCGACCCGCTGCGTCTGAATCCCCGGTCTGAAAGTTGCGTATTTATGGATGCCGATATGCTGACATCTGGATCCAGGAACAAGGTGGACGCCTCTTGTGATGGGAGATAGCTGCAATCGTGCGGTGCTGTGCGAAACAGGCGGACTGATCTAATTGCTTTCGATTCAGAATTCATAATCCACTATGCTCTGCTAGCTGCCAGGCTATCTCTTCATTTGGGGCAGGCCAGTAAACAGGGGTGGTCTGAGTCCCGACCAATTCCTTCAGCCTTACCAGAAATTCCTGCCGTGAAATCTCCCGAGCTCCCATGCTGGAGAGATGCCCTGTCGCGACCTGGCAGTCAATCAACTTGTATCCCCATTGTCGCAAGTGTTGCACGAGGAGCACTAGTGCGATTTTTGATGAATTTGAACTGTGGCTGAACATCGATTCACCAAAAAAAACTTTGCCTAACGCGACTCCGTAGAGGCCTCCTATCAGCTTTTCCCGATCTCTGACCTCGATGGAGTGTGCTATGCCAAGAGTATGGAGCCGTTTATAAGCACTCTTCAGCTCTGTTGTTATCCATGTGCCGCCGGACTGCAGCCTAGGGGCAGCGCACGCCGTGATCACCGCATCAAAATCCTGATCGGTCGACACTTGAAATGAGTGATTACGTATTAGCTTGGACAAACTGCGAGAGATATGTAGTTCGTTGGGGAAGAGTACCATTCGCGGGTCGGGACACCACCACAAGATGGGCTGATCGGCCTCGTACCAGGGGAAAATACCTCTCTGATAGGCATTGATGAGCCATCGCGGACTCAATCCGCCGCCTGCGGCGAGCAAACCATTCGGGCTGGTAAATGCCTGGCCGACGTCCGGAAAATCCGGATAGTCGGTGTCGAGCCAGGGCAGATTCATAGTTACCGAGCCCTGCTGAATCAGCTTCTGTCCAGGAATTTTTCCGCGTCCAGTGCGGCCATACAGCCAAAGCCCGCGCTCGTCACTGCCTGACGGTAAACATGATCGGCAATGTCTCCGGCTGCAAAAACGCCTTCCACACTGGTCTGTGTGGCATTCCCCTCAATACCGCTGTGAATTTTGACGTAACCGTTTTCCATTTCAAGTTGATCCTGAAATATTTCGGAATTGGGAACATGACCAATAGCAATAAAGACACCGTCGACATTAATCTGCGAAATAACGCCGCTATCGGTGTGTTTGATTCGTATGCCCGTAACTCCCATATCGTCGCCAACGACTTCATCGAGAACGTGATCCCATTTGATGCTCACGAGCCCGGCCTCAGCTTTTTCAAATAATTTGGTCTGCAAGATTTTTTCTGCTCTCAAGCTGTCTCTGCGATGCACAAGGGTCACGTGGGAGGCGATATTTGCAAGATAGAGTGCTTCCTCAACAGCAGTATTGCCGCCTCCGATTACGGCTACCGGCTTGTTGCGATAAAAAAAACCGTCGCAGGTCGCGCAGGCACTGACCCCTTTGCCCATGAACGCTTGTTCCGATTCCAGTCCGAGGTACTGGGCGGAGGCGCCCGTGGCTATGATTAGCGAATCACAGCTATAGCTGCCATTGTCGCCCTCTAGCAGAAAGGGTCGTTGGCCCAGAGATACCTTGTTGATATGGTCAAAAATTATATTTGTATCAAAGCGTTCGGAGTGTTTCTTCATGCGCTCCATAAGGTCAGGGCCCTGAAGCCCTTCAACATCACCCGGCCAATTATCGACATCGGTAGTGGTTGTTAGCTGCCCACCCTGAATCATTCCCGTGATAACTACCGGGTCGAGATTGGCTCTCGCCGCGTAAATGGCAGCCGTGTACCCGGCAGGGCCGGAGCCAAGAATTATCAAGCGATGATGTTGAGGAATATTTACTTCGTTCATCAAAATTTCCTGTAACGCGGGGCTTCGAGCCCCGAGAGTTAGATAAGATACGTTTTTTAGCATGTCTGGCGCGGACAAATGCTCGTTTGCTCGCACTGTCGGCTGCGGCCTTTTTAATGCCCCGCGCCCCGGGCGTCGTTGGGGATCGATATTCTACCTTTTTTATCGATTTAATGGGCGAATAGGGTCGCTCGAAAAGCTCAGTATTTGGTCAAGAATAAGCGCTGTCAGCCGCTATGTACTTGGTAGTAGCCTTGCCTGTCCAGACAATGACTCGCCGAATTAAAACCCCTTGAATCGTCTGCAGTTATGAGAGTAAAAGCCGCAAAACAACAGGATGGCGCCAGTAGCTCGGTGCAACGCCTGATGCGCGAGGGATTATTGATAGTATATTTCCTGGGCGCGCTGTTTCTGCTTATCGCGTTGCTGACCTATTCCCCAGAGGATCCCGGTTTTACTACTACCGGTAGCGGTGAAGAGGTATATAACGCGGTAGGTAGTTACGGAGCCTGGCTGTCCGATTTTTTACTTTATCTGTTTGGATATCTTGCGTACCTCTTTCCGACGTTTCTTGCTGTACAGGTATACCGTTCATTTCGCGAATCTGAGCTGGCGCGCGGATTTTCCTGGTCCATGTTTAGCCTGAAGGTTGCGGGTTTTGCCCTGGTGATTCTGGCAACCTGCGGTCTCGCAACATTGCACATTGCGGCACCTATCCCGGATGCATTCATCGCTGGAGGTATTATTGGCTCACTGGTGGCTGACCTGACAGTGCCGGTATTTGCCGTCCTGGGAAGCTCGCTGTTTCTGATTGCCGTGTTTCTTTTTGGCTTAACAATCACCGCCGAAATTTCATGGCTCCAGGTCGTAGACAGTCTCGGAGCGCTGACGCTGGGATTGGTCGCTTCTCTGGGTACGGCATTTCGTCGCTGGAGGGATCAGCGCAAACAGCGATCGGTAACCCGTGGGATCATCGAATCCCGCAAGCGTCAGTTGAACAAGCATATCGCCAGGGAGAAAAAGCGAGTACCGCCCACCATCAAGGCTCCCACGGCAAAGCCAACGGCCAGCAGCAGGCGAGTCGAAAAAGAAAAACAGGGGCGACTTTTTGGCCCCATCTCTATTAAGGAATTGCCTGCGCTGAATTTGCTGGATCCCTGGCAGGAGGCAGCTGAAGGTGGTTTTTCGAAAGAATCCCTGGAGGCGATGTCTAAGCTTCTGGAAATCAAACTCAAGGATTTTGGTATTGAAATCGAAGTAACCGCGGTAAATCCCGGCCCGGTAATTACCCGATTCGAAGTACAGCCGGCACCCGGAGTCAAGGTGAGTCGTATCACGAATCTGGTGAAAGATTTGGCTCGTTCGCTTGCTGTGGTAAGCGTACGAGTGGTTGAAGTTATTCCGGGGAAGACCGTGATTGGCATCGAAATACCTAATGAAAATCGCGAAATAATTCAGTTCAGCCAGGTACTCGCTTCCAATGAATTCGATCAGGCCAGTTCACCCCTCAGCCTGGCCTTGGGTCACGACATCGTCGGCAAGCCGGTAATTGTCGATCTCGCCAGGATGCCCCACATGCTGGTAGCGGGAACGACGGGATCGGGCAAGTCGGTCGGCATCAATGCCATGATTTTGAGCATGCTCTTCAAGTCAACGCCTGATCAAGTCCGTATGATAATGATCGATCCCAAAATGCTCGAGCTGTCGGTCTACGATGGGATACCTCATCTACTGACTCCTGTTATAACTGACATGAAAGATGCCGCTAACGGACTGCGTTGGTCGGTAGCAGAAATGGAGCGGCGCTATAAATTAATGTCAGCGCTCGGAGTGAGAAATTTGGCTGGCTTCAACAAGAAGGTACTGGAGGCCAGGAAAGTCGGCAAGCCGATTATGGATCCCTTATGGCAACCGGACCCCCTGCTACTCGATGAGGAGCAAAATCCACCCGAACTCGAGACATTGCCCTGCATTGTTGTGGTAGTCGATGAATTGGCGGATATGATGATGGTGGTGGGCAAAAAAGTTGAGGAGTTGATTGCCCGCATAGCGCAAAAGGCGCGGGCTGCAGGAATTCATCTGATTCTTGCGACCCAGAGACCCTCTGTAGATGTGTTGACTGGATTAATCAAAGCCAACATACCCACAAGGCTGTCATTCATGGTGCAGTCAAAAGTAGATTCGCGGACCATCCTTGGGGAGGGTGGGGCGGAGCAACTCCTCGGTCACGGTGACATGCTGTTGTTGCCCCCCGGCGGCGGTGTCGCGACTCGTGTGCATGGGGCTTTCGTTAGTGACGAGGAAGTGCATCGTGTAGTGGCAGACTGGAAGAAGCGCGGCGAGCCCGTATATGTCAACGAAATTACCCAGGGAGCCGACGACATGGATCTGGGTATGGGGGGCGGAGCCGGCGGCAATGAGGGTGAAGAAGACGATGATCTCTATGATGAAGCGGTCCGATTTGTTACCGAATCTCGTAAAGCTTCTATTTCAGCTGTCCAGCGCAAACTGAGAGTTGGTTATAACCGCGCCGCCCGAATGATAGAAACCATGGAAGCTGCCGGGGTAGTTTCGGAAATGGGTAGCAACGGCAGCAGGGAAGTGA
>Ga0181587_10001825_pt1 | contig 17826 bp, 18 predicted proteins | sample 071ome_27_FD_132463 | JGI IMG/M metagenome (GOLD analysis project Ga0181587, IMG submission 132463) | Coastal salt marsh microbial communities from the Groves Creek Marsh, Skidaway Island, Georgia - 071409AT metaG (megahit assembly) | ecosystem: Environmental > Aquatic > Marine > Intertidal...
ATTTCAAATTCAGGGCCTAGAAATATCCTTAACTAGAGTTTCTACCCCAAATTCGTCTCGCTTGATTTCAATAAACCTTAAAATGTCAGCACACTGGCAGCCATTTTCGAGAAAAGATTTCCAATCCCATAATTCTGCCTTACTCCAAATGATAAACTTTTGATTGTTGCTAAGGTAGTGATGAATGTGGAACTGATCCGCCCCAACAACCACTGCATTGTTTGACTGAATTTTATACATAGGTTCAGCAATTATCTAGATGGTAATCGAATATAAAAAAAGTCAGATGGTGGTAAGAAACCAAAAACCCGTAGAGGCAACTGTGCAAATAAAGACAAAGGAAAGTAAATTAGCGTTCATAAATAATTTTGTTTTATAATTATTTATACTAATTACACCATTTGCGTAAATGGTCAAAATATAATTCATTTTTTTAGTTTGTTAAGCTGGCTTCTTTATTTCTCTTTAACTTTCTTTAACTTTTAACTTTTGACAAGTAAAATAATTATTTTTTATACATTAATAAGACTTTAAAAAATGATTTCCTCGCAAAATGAAGATTTCGTCGCTATTAATGCAAGAGTGACAAGATCAACTTATGAGCAGATGCAAGTTGTATCCAAGTCTTTGGATATCAGCCTTTCCTCTCTCATTGCCAGTTCGGTAAATGAGTATCTGCATCAGGTTACTTCAGAAAAAGGTACTCAGACTGTAGAATTGGAAATTGCTCGTTTTGCTTACGCCAAAAAGAAGAGCTCTGAAAAATAGGGATTGGGGACATGAGCGAGCAACCCGCTAACCCAAATAAATCAAATTCTCTAGAGGTCGAATTTTCTCCTGAATCCTGGAAAACTGAATTTCATGATGACATTACATCCGTCCGCTTAAATGGGGAGAAGATAGCCGAAATTCGCGATCTGATGGATGAGATGAAATCGATCAAGGAAAAAAACGACCGCACCATCAAAGGACTTTCCATTGTCATCATCAGTTTGACCATTATCGGCCTTTGTTTTCTTGGATTTGGACTGAACTATCTGATGAGGTTCAAAGTCGACAAACTTGATGAAATGATCAGCGAAGGGGCCGAACGGTTCGATATGACCAATAAAACCTTCATTCATACTGATGCAATCGTCCAGTTAAGCGATACCTGGCACCCCCTGCTTTGGGACCGCCAACTTCAAGGCTGGTTTGTGCGAAAGCCAAATGGGGCAAAAAGAAATTTTTATGACAATGTCATATTACCGAAAAAAGCTTACCTCGACTTGACCCAATCAAGCCTCACATGGAAACAGTCGAAGTGGCATGCACCCAAGGATTTCCCCATTCAACAAAAAGAGGATAACTAATAATATGGCACAGGGGAAAGATATTTATGTAGCAATCAACGGGCGGGTGACCAAGTCCGTCTATCAGAGAATGCAATATCTTTCCAATGTGCTGGATGTCAGTATGTCTACCCTTATTGCAAATTCGGTGGCAGAATACATCCATCAGGTAACCGATGAAAAAGATGGTACGCCCTCGGTGGATATGGAAATTGCCAGGTTTGCATACTCCAAGAAGAAATCCCAGAAGGAGAATCAATGAAGGACGGTGAGGTAATTGATGAGGAATCGGAAGAGGAAATTGAGCAGGGCACTCCATTGCCTGCAAATTTGGTTGAAGTCGAAACGCCATCGGAAACATGGAAAACAGAATTTAAGAATGAAATTTCCTCGCTGCGGATCAACGGGGAAGATGTGTCCAAAATTCACCGGGCGATGGAAGAGCTTCGTAAAATGCGTGATTCCAGCGACCGTAGCCTTCGTCGCTTAATCATTTTGATCACCTTGTTACTTTGTTCGGGTCTGGGGATCGGGGCGTATTCCTTAAATTACCTTTTGCGATTCAATGCAGACAAAATTGACGAGGTGATCGACTTAAACCTCCTCGCCATTGAGAAGAGCAAGAAAGGAATGATCAAAATTCCCTTGGTCGCAATTTCTTTACTTGAAAAACATCCCAATCAATTGCGCTGGGATGAAACCCGTTCGACTTGGACTTTCCTGGATACTTTTTCCGAGACACGAAAGGGTTTTTCTGATGATTACATGTTTTACTCTCCTGGAGTTATCGAAAATCTAAAAAATGATTTTGGACTTTATTGGAATGGTGATAATTGGAACTGGCCCAAAGGATTTGAGCCAAAGAATTACTGACCAAGGAAAACAAACACAAGGTTTCACAGTAAAAAAAGAGAAGCCAAGCCCAGAAAAGCAAAAAATCCGACCACATCCGTAACTGTGGTCACGAAAACTCCCGAGGCCAGGGCAGGATCGGTGCCCATACGATCAAGCAGGACGGGAAGAATTATCCCTGACAGTCCAGCGACGATCATGTTAATGATCATCGCTCCCGCAATAATACCGCCCAGCAAATGGGAGGAACCTCCACTATCCCCAAAAATAAAGATGGTCGCCACGCCTGATAAAATAGCAAAGAGCACTCCATTTAAAGTCCCTACAAGCAACTCTTTTCTAATCGCCCGCATTGTATTGTAAGAAGTTAATTCCTTAGTCGCCAAGGCACGCACAGTAATGGTTAGCGTTTGCGTACCAGCATTTCCTCCCATCGAAGCAACAATCGGCATAAGTACGGCAAGGGCCACCATTTGTTCAATGGTGGCATCAAACATACTAATGACCACAGAAGCTAGAGCAGCAGTTACCAAGTTGACCGATAACCAGGCAAAGCGTTTGGCAGAGGATTGGAGCACGCTGTCATCCATGGTTTCCTGCCCCACCCCACCAAGCAGCAAAACATCTTCCTCAAATTCCTCCCGGGCGACTTCCATCACATCATCCACTGTGATCATACCAAGCAACTTTCCCTCTTGATCAACCACTCCGGCGGTGGTGAGGTCATACTTTTCGAAAAGCAGGGCAACTTCTTCCTGCAAAGTGTCTGCGGGCACAAGTACCTGCGTCTCATCGGCAATTTCCCGCATTAAAGTATTTCTTGGAGAACGAAGAATTCGGGATAACGAAATTATCCCAACGGGACGGGCTTCCTCATCCACCACAAATAAATCGAGGAATTCCTCAGGCAGATCGCTCTCTTCGCGCAAGTAGTCAATCGTTTGTCCCACCGTCCAGTTCGTACCAACAGAAACCACATCGGTTTGCATCCTTCGCCCGGCACTTTCCTCAGGAAACGCAAGCCCCACCTCAATATCTTCGCGCTCTTCACGAGGAACGGAACTTAGAACTTCGGCCCGGTCATCCTCATCCATATCCTCGAGGACCTGAACAGCCTCATCCGAATCCATTTCAGTGATGACTTCGGCAACCTCCTCGGGTGTTAGGCTATCGGTAACTTCTTTCCGTAAATGATCTTCTAGCTCAAAGAGAAGATCAGGATCCAACTCGTCTTTTAGAGATTCAACTAGTCTCTTTCGAAGTGACCGGTCAAGTAAGCCAAATGCATCCGCCAGATCAGAATGATGAAAACCTTCCAAAAGAACTTTTAATTGCTCATCAGATCCATTTTCGAGGCGGTGAACAAGATCATCAAATCTTGCCCGAAACTCACCACTTTTCTCAGGCTCTATTCGATGAATAATCTCTGGACTTTCCTGAATATTTGACATGAATCGGAGAAATTAATGAACCGGGCATGATCTCGGTTGGAGAAGTTAGCAAGTAGTTTTGGAAACCCTGACAATTGTATTGTTATGACAAGTGGAGAGAATTGGCTCAATCCAATTCGAGCAAAAGTCAGATCCTTAATTACTGGTACGTCCTTATTCCGGCACCCAAGTAAGTGCATGGCAAAGTGCTAAACCCAGTGCATCAGCTTGGTCAAAGGGCAAGGCTTGAGGAAGGCCAAGCATCTGGGCAAGTGTATTGGACATCTGTTCCTTACTGGCACGCCCAAATCCAACCACTGCCTGCTTCACCCGCAATGGAGCATATTCAAATACTGGAACATCCCGAATTGCCGCAGCTGAGAGGGCTGCCCCCCTAGCTGCCCCCATGATTTGAGCGGTCTTGAAATTTTGCACATAGATGGTTTCCTCGCAGGATACATGCAACGGTTGCCATAAGTCCATCAAGTGAGCGACAAGTTCATGAATTTTCCCAAGACATCCAATTGATGTTACCTTATTTCCAAGTTTGAGGGTTTCCGAATGAAGCAAGTGATACTTGCTTCCCTCACATTCCAAAATTGCTAGTCCCGTCCCACGCAGGCTTGGATCCACTCCAAGTATTCTTCCACGAAATGGCTTCTTTTTAAGCAATGCTTTAGCGTCTAAACCCTTTGGTGATTGGGTTGATTGCCCGGCCAAATGCTTCGCCCATAATTTCCTGGAAGATTTGTTCATTGTAGAATCATAAAATCATGCGCACCCCAGCAACTATGATAAAGAACCAAATCAAACGCTCGAACCAATCCTGGCGAATTAAATTCACCAACCGTGGAGCAATCAACGCTCCAATCATTGCTGGAATAATTAACCAAAGTGCACAAAAAAACACCTTCCCGTTCAGTATTCCCAACTCACACATGAAAGGAACTTTGGAGATATTGATGATGAGAAACAACCATGCCGAGGTGCCGATAAAAGTGTATTTGGGTAACTTCATTGCCAAAAGATAAAATTGAGCGATTGGACCTGCAGCATTTGCCAACATGGTCGCCATTCCACCCAAAACTCCCAAGAAAGGAGCAACTAAGCCAGACGCCTTGGAATGATTCAAAAATGAATCAATCGTGGCTTCATTTGCAAGTATTCTGATCGCAGTCATGGATAAAAGGATGATTCCAATCAAATTCATCAGCGAAGTAGCTTTGTCAGGTTGTTGAAAAAAATCAAATGCCCACCACCCTGCGATTACTCCTACAAAAAAGTAAGGCAACAGTACTCGGATATAGTTCCATTGAGCATGCTTTCGATAAACTATTGTTGAAACTAGATCCGCTGAAATGAGAACAGGTAAAAGTAAACCCACCGAAAGAGCTACCCCCCTTGACCCCAAGGCGTCTTCCAGTACTAAAACAAATAAAGCAACGGTCAAATTACCTGCTCCAGGAATCCCCCCTTTACTAAGCCCCATGATGAACGAACCGACCATTAACACGGCCCATTGAATGGTACTGAAATCATCCATTTACAACGCCTTGACCCTGCAGTGAGAATTTCGCAGATTGCACCCGGAAAGTTTCCCAAGTCTCCACTTCTTTTTGGGATGGATAAGATGTTCCTGTTACAAATGTTTGAGCACTTGGGGGTAGAAGTTTTCGAAAGTTTGAACGCCTGAATGAATCTAATTCACCCAGTACATCGTCCGCTAAGAGAATTGGCATTGTCCGTTTTTTTTCTCGCAGAAAGGAGAACTCCGCAATACGCAAGGCGAGAACGACTCCCTTTTGCTGTCCTTCAGATGCAAAGTGACGGGCGTCCCGCCTATCCAAAAGAAGACTAAAGTCATCCCGGTGCGGTCCTCTACGAGTGGACCCAAGTAACCGGTCTCGCTGTCTCTCTTCGGAATACATCTTTAGCCAATCATCAACTTCTGAAAACGAACAATCTGGAGAATAAGAGAGACTTGCCGACTCCTGCTGACCAGACAAATCGGCATAGGCGTTTTCATAGGATTGATTTAACGAAGGAAAAAACTGGGATCTATGCTGATGAAGAAATTGTGCGGAGGAAGCCAGGGTGTATTCAAAGGCTAAAATTTCAGAATCTCCCGACTGTTTTTTTAATAAGGTATTTCGTTCCCTCATTGATCGGTAATAATTCTGGAGTGCGGATAAGTAATTGGAATTAGTTGAGGAAAGAATTAAATCCATCCATTTTCTTCGATCAGACGGGCCTTCCCGAACCAATCGGAAGTCCCGTGAGGACAAACAAACCATCGGAAACCTTCCTAGAAGATCACAAAGTTTTTTGACCGACTCCCCATCAATATCAACTTTCTTACCCCCTTTTCTCCCAAAGCTTATCATTACTTCGACCTGCTGCCCATCGTCATCTAAAAACTTGGCAAATATACGGCTCTCGGTTTTGCCATTCATCACCATCGATTCAGATGATGAACCACGAAAAGAACGAAGATTTGAACAAATCCCGATTGCTTCCAAAAGATTTGTCTTACCCTGTCCATTTGTACCAAGAAAGAAAATTCGATCACTCCCAAACTCCAAGCTCAAGGAGTCTAAGTTTCGAAAACCTTCAAGGTTTATACCAAGCAAGCGCACACTACGTAGTGAATATTAGGGAAGAGAAATCAAACCGGATCTTTTTTGATCGTCTCTCAATTCATTAAAAACTTTGGCCAGTGATTCAATCAATTCATCCCAGTCTGATTTCTTGGTATCAAACCATGAACTTACCCGGACGAGTCTGCGGGCCTGAGCAGGACTTAATCCGATTGCCTTAGCTAATCCGGATGATTCTCGGCGTGCAGTTGAGCAAGCCGAACCTGTGGATAATGAGTGACCCATCCTATCGAGCTTATTTAGCCAACCGAGGTTCTCAAACTGGGGAAGCACAAGAAAGGAAGTATTCCACAACCTCGGAACATTTTCTCCAATAATGCACACCTCCGGCAGTAGGTCTTTGATAAGTCTCTCAAAGTTGTTCCGCTCATCCTCCATTGATCTCTGGGAAGAGATTTTTTCTTCAGTTTGCTTCCATGCAATCCTCATCCCTTCAATCGAGGGAAAATTCTCGGTTCCCCCTCGGGATTCCATTTCCTGACCGCCCCCATGCAGCCATCTAATGGACTCCTTTGAGAAAAGCCCACCCACCCCTTTGGGACCACCAAATTTATGGGCGGAAAAAGAAAAACTGGAGCACTGGTCAAACCCTGCAAGGCTCAATTTACCACACCATTGAGTAGCATCACAATGAAACCATATTCCCAACTCCTTACAAAGCTGAGAAATTTTCAACCATGGTTGTAAAACTCCGGTTTCATTATGGGCAGCTAAAACTGAAACAAATCCTGGGCGTTTTGCCTTGATCAACTCTACCGCATTATCAACTTCTACCAAGCCATCTTTATTTATTGGCAACTCAACTACCCGGCTTGAAAATACATGATTAATCGGCTCAATTACACTGGGATGCTCAATCGATGACACCATGGCAATTTTGCCACTGCAAAATTGCTGATTTGCGACCCACCCAATAATAGAATTGTTCGCTTCAGTCGCCCCAGAAGTAAAAATTAAGTGAGCCGGACTAACTCCAAATGAATGGGCAAATTCTTCGCGGGCATTCTCCAGGGATGCGCGAACTTGTGCCCCCGCACGATGAGGAGAAGATGGATTAGCCCAATTGTTTTCATGTGCATTTTTAATAGCATCTATAACCTCTCGGTAAGGAGGCGTAGTGGAATTGTTATCAAAATACGCCATGCAGGCGGTTAACAGTTCCCTCTCAACGTTTGGGAGGAAGTTGCAAGGTTTGCCCAACCTTTAGACTGTTCTTGCTTTTCAACGAATCCCGGTTGGCCGAAAAGATAGCATTCACATACGATGCATTCCCATAAATTTTTTGACTAATAGCATAGAGACTATCACCTTTTTGAACCACATAGGTTTGGGCTACATTCGGCGAGGTAATATTTTCGACTGGCTCGGAAACGGCTGTTTCGCCAACCTCAATTCTTTCTTTACTGGATTGAGCAGTAAAGGGTGCAACCGGAGAACCAAGGCGAGCCTGCAAATCTGCAATCTCTCGGCGCAATTGATCATTTTCTTCCTTCAAATCGATACTTTCGAGGTAATTGTTGTAGGGTTCACCGGGCAATTTCCGAATAATCTCCCGCTCTGCGGTAACAATCAATTGTTCCACCATAGGGGATTCACGTGAAGTAGGTTCGAGGAGTAGAAACCTGCGAAAATGATAAATGGCTGCGACTGGATCCTTTCGCTCGGAAAGCGTAAGCAATAATCGGCCCGCTTCCAAATGAGATTTTGGAGCCTGGGTCACCCTTCTGGTCACTGACAAAAACTCATTAAGGGCATCGGCTTCTCTTCCCACTTTCAAATAAGAACGGCCACGTTCAAATGCCGGATCATTTGCTTCCTCAATAATACTGCCCGCTGGTGAGCACCCGATCTGGAATAATCCGACCATCCAAAGTACACGGAAAAAAAAGCATTCGGTTCTCATTCGCCAATGTAGGTACAGATTAAACGACGATGATAGGATGCACTTCGATGTTCCCAAAGAAACAAGCCCTGCCAAGTACCTAGTTGCAAACTACCATCGGCAAACGGAATTTGCTCACTGGTACGGGTAAGAGCCATTTTCACATGGGAGGGCATATCATCCGGACCTTCGTGTGTATGGATAAAATAGGGATAGTCTTCAGGAACCAATTCTTCCATGAATCTTTCCAGATCAACCCGGGCGGATGGATCTGCATTTTCCATAATTACCAAGCTACAACTTGTATGCTGAACAAATACACTAACAATTCCATTTGAGAGGCCTGATTCAATTAAACCACTCTTCAACTGGTCGGTAATCTCATAGGTCCCTTTACCACAAGTTTTTATTTCAAATTCTTTTTTCCTCAGTGCCATTAGTGAATGATCATATTATTATCTAAGAGGTAGATGGGTTGGCAAGGGTTGAGAACCGATAAATTTTTCATTATTCCAGCACGAGTTCAGTTTCTGAATTCATCCACAATCTAATACTATTTATGAGTTCATCCAAAAAATGTTCCTTCGATACTGAACGGTTTACCGGCTCGCTCAGGGTTTTCCTTGCCTCTGAAGCGAGAATTTCAGGCAACAGGTTAAACCAAGACTCTCTCACAGGCAGACCTTCATCCCGGGCAAAACAAAAATATAATTTCAGGAGCACTGCTTTGGGATCACGAGCTTTGGCAAATGAGTTCAAGGCTGTCCGCAACAATTTTAACCGGGGGGCGGGTTCAAGTAAGTGAGAACCATTTTGCAAGTAAAAGCGGGCAACTTTTGAAGCCGATAAAAAGAGATTGGGATTTCGGGCCAACTCCCTGAAAGATCGGACTTTTCGATACTCTGCTACGAAGGGAATCGAAGAGGGGGAACGGTTTGGATTTAATCGGCATTCCAGGTCGTCAAAAAGGTCAGGCGGAACTAATTTTGCCATCTTTTTTAACGAAGCAGGAAAATGAGCAGAGCGTAGACCGTTATTTTCATCAAAAATACGAGCACATAAAAAACGATCACCCGCTTGCTCGGTAGATAAAACAATACCAGTTAATTCGGTTTGAACAGCCGACACTAATCTGGGATCTTCAGGGTACTGGCGGTACCACTGCACCACCAGAGATCAACATTTTCATACCATCCCCTATGGAAACATCAATGCGATGAATTTCATCCTCGCCAACAAGAAGTAAAAATCCACTTGTTGGGTTGGGGGTGGTGGGCACAAACACATAGGTAAGATTACGGCCCATTGTGTCAGAAACCTGAGGTGATGAGTCGGCAGTGATAAAACCAAGGGCAAAACAATTCTTCCGTGGATATTCAATCAGGCAGACTTCTTTAAAAACAGCACGGTTTTCCTTCCCGAAAGTTTCCACGATTTGTTTTACTGAGCGGTACACCGCATTAATAAAAGGGACTTTATCAAGGATCCGCTCGGTCAGATTGATAAAAACTCGACCAAGAAGATATTTAGAAAAGTAACCCAATGCAGTAAGTAATACCACCCCAATTACAAGTCCCGCACCGGCAAGCAGGGTTTCCAGACCAAAAAATGAATTCTCCTCACTGAGCCCAAGTTGATAGGCAAGCCGAGTTGCAGGGTCTTTAAATAAGTCCAATAAAAAGTTGATCACAAATATGGTTGTTCCTAGAGGTAAAAAAACTAGGAGACCGGTAAGAAATGCATTTCTAAAACGACGAGAAAGACTTGCAGGAGGTATGGACACGATCGTATTTTTGTTAGCGTCAGCCAGGATTTGGAGCGAGCCGAAAATCCGGCCATGCATTAAGTTTTTTGACCATTTCCATTACTTTCTGCTCCTCCAAGCGCATCATTTCGCGGTCCACTTTCTCCAAATCATCAAATCCAACGAGGTGAAGCCAACCATGAATTAGGTAGAGGGAAAGCTCCTCAGGAAATGGAAGACTGCGGGTATCCGCTTCCTGTTTAGCCCGATCAACTGAAACGCAAATTTCTCCTGCCATTCCGTTTTCTGGATCAGCTGGAAAAGTAATCACATCCGTAGGACGAAAATCCTGAAGAAATTTCCCGTGAAGATCGCAGTGAGTCGACTCATCCATGAAAACAATTGATAATTCGCCTGACAATCCATGCTGATGCACGGAAAAAATGATTTCAAAAAATTGCTCAAGTTTGGAAAAATCGTAAACCAGACCTTGATACTGGTTAGACACCTCAATGAATGGATAAACTGAAGCAATAGACTTAGCTTGCATTTGAGGAGAAAGGATCGCGCGAATCCTTGCTTTCATCAGGATACTCGATCCGAGAATGTAGCATGTTCAAGGTTGTCTTAAGAAAACTTTTCTTGATCGTTGCAACTTCTTCAAGAGTTAATGGGCACTCATCAAGTTGACCATCCTCCAAACGATCCTGGAAAATGGAATCGAGTAATTCCTCAACGCTATGATGCGTTACCTTGGGCAAGGAACGGGCGGCGGCTTCCACAGAATCAGCAAAAAAAATAATCGCACTCTCCTTGAACCTCGGTCTCGGCCCATCATAACGGTAGGTGGATTCATCCGGTTCTTGTATTTCGGATTCACCATAGGGCAGGTTGGTTTGCATAGACTTTTGCTTTGCCTGAAAATAAAAGTATTTCACCAAGGTAGTACCATGGTGTTGGCGAATCACATCTCTAATTACTTTTGGCAAGCGGTGCTCCCTCGCAATCTCCAAGCCCTCCTTTACATGGCTCTTAATAATCAAGGCACTCATGGCAGGATTTTGGCGATTGTGAGGATTCCCAAAATCTCCCTGATTTTCTGTAAAATAATTTGGTTGAATCATTTTTCCAATATCATGAAACAACGCACAAGCCCTGCAAAGTGTAGGATTCGCCTTCACTTCCAAGGCAGCATCTTCAGCCAAATTTGCAACCATCAAGCTATGATGATAGGTGCCAGGTGCTTCAACTTGCATACGACGAAGCAACAGGTGATTGTAATCTGTAAGCTCAAAAAGGGTGGCATCAGTTGCTACCTTAAAGACATTTTCAATCAAAGGCATGGCACCCAGAACTAAAGCACCAGTGAAAACTGAAACGACAAAGGAGGCTAATGCATGATTAACTGGAACGATCCATCCGCTACCGGATGCAAAACCAATACCAAGAGCAACAAGAGCACCTGTTATGCCTGCCATTGTGCCTGCTTTGAGGACAGCACCACGCAACCTAACCTCTCTACAGAAATAAACTCCGACTAATGCAGTGCATAGTGAACCCACCAACATTTCGATTCCAATCTCTTGCATCGCAGCATGAAAGACGCAGGTCATCATTGCGGTAAGGGTGGCCATTCGTGGCCCCACCGTAATCATTACGATCATTGGTGCAAAAGCTATGGGTAAGAGATAGGGCAAAAGGCCTATCAGAATGGGACTATCTCCAAACAAATCGGTTTCTCCCAGTTCCATCACAAAGCGAGAAATGCCGAGATTTGCCAGAATAGTAAGGGCGACAATGGTCGACCTTGATCCATCAGACCAAAAACTTGGCAATACAAGTCTCACATACACAACACCAAAAAGGAGGGTGACAAGTGTAACAAATATACGCTTGGGCAAAAGCACGCTGTCTTCCAAGGCTAGTTCGAGGTATTCCTGATATTTCTCTAAGTCGGCAGCCGTTACTTTAACCCCTTTACGCAAAATAATTTCTCCTTCCTTTACTGATACCAGGGTAGGTTCCATTTCTGCGATGGCACGCTCCTGTGCCTCAGTGGTTGCGGCCCTATCAATCGACCTCAAACATAAGCCCTTAATGAGGAAGGCAGCAAGGTCTGCGGCCAAATCATTTCGGAGCTCTTGTGCAGCAAAGGAGGAGTTTTCGTCCGCTTTATCAATCACATGTCGAAAACTTAGAGTTTCATGGCCTCGAAAGTGAGATTGGGTGGATTCATTAGAATCAAGAGAAAATAAAAATTGATTCAATTTCGGATATTCGGAAATCAATCGGGTGATTACTTGTCCACCAGCTCTTTCTTTTGTGCGGTCATAAAGGATCAAGTCATTGGTAAATTGAATCATTTGGGCATTTATTCTGGCAGTGGCGTTGGACTCGGCTAGAAACTTTTGATCCAAAGAGGGAAACTGAACCACACCAGTAAGATGCAACTGGGAAAGTAGTTTATTGCCCTGATCAAAAAAAGATAGCCCTCCCAATAACGAAGAAAGCATGATTGTATTTGCTTCGCGCTCGGATAGCGTGACCTGAAATTTCACCTTAAGTTCCTCGATCAAAGATAAAAGTGCCATCTCCATTGATTCTTCAGGCATTCCGGTAACAGCGATCATTCCTTCACGGAATCGTATCATTGATTTGGCGAAGTTCTCCTCGCCTGCAAAATCACGGGTAAATTCCCTGGGTGTACTACTTCTGATCCATTCCTCGGCTTCTTTTCTCCGTACCTCGCTCAGAAAACTAAATGTGCGATCACTGTAAACATTCTCGGGAGCAACTTCTCCCAAGGTTCTAAGTCCGGGCGGTTCCTGCCCAACGAAACAAATCAGAATAATAGCGGCTCCAAAAAGCAGTGTCTGAGCAAGATTTTTTCCCCAATTATTCCAAAATGCAGAAACTCCCTCTTTAGGCACAACTAACTTTTCATCAACCTGCTGCATTCGCCTTCTACGGCTACTGCCTCGCCGTTTAAATTCATTTTTCTCCCTTTTGGCCATTGATGAACTTTGCTTTAGAAAAATTGTGCCTCCATGGTTTAGGCTCGATCTGTCCCGTACGCTTTGATTATTCGGCTCACAAGAGGATGCCTAACGACATCCCCATGATCAAACTCGTGAAAATGTACACCCTTTACATCAGAAAGTATTCTCTTTGCTTCACGCAATCCAGATTCCTGCTTAGCTGGTAGATCCACCTGGGTTAAATCACCGGTTACCACCATCTTACTGCCTTCGCCTAGACGAGTCAAAAACATCATCATTTGTGAACGGGTTGTATTTTGAGCTTCATCAAGCAAGGCAAAACAGCGGCTGAGCGTTCTTCCTCTCATGTAGGCAAGAGGAGCTATTTCAACGACTCCCGTATCAACTAGTTTTCTTGACTCAACCGGTCCTAAAACCTCATCCATTGCATCATAAAGCGGTCGCAGGTAAGGAAGTAATTTTTCTTCCAAATCGCCGGGCAAAAACCCAAGAGCCTCGCCTGCTTCTACCGCAGGTCGGGCAAGTACAATCCGGTCGATTTCACCTTCCAGTAAAGCATGCAAAGCTGCAATCATCGCCAAAAAAGTTTTTCCCGTTCCCGCAGGGCCGATTCCAAAGACTAAATCATTTTTTAAAATGAGATCCAAAAACCTTCTCTGACCAAGATTCCTAGGTACCACCGATTTTTTTCGTATTTGTAATTTGATTGGTCGGTTGAGGAGTTTTTTTAGCTCCGAGCTTTTTCCAGATTTTACCTTCTCCAAAAATCTTAGAAAGTCATACTTCCCGTTTGAAAAACCTTGTCTATCGGCATCTACAAGCAATGAAAATAATTTTTCGCAATCAGCAATGCCTTTGTCTGAACCTTCGATATGTAAGACATTTCCCCGTGCAACCACTTTTAACCCTAGGGCATTTTCAATAGCCAATAGGTTTTCAGGGATTTCACAGTAGAGTTTGTGAAACTCTCGCTCCGATTCAAATTCGATTGATCGATTCGGCATTGTTAAGCCCTTAAAATAAAATGAAATGCAGAAATGCCTAAACTCAGCGAAATGTATGCGCGTTGAACATCCCTCGAACTAGATCGGTACAATAATTCACAAACCACATATAATATCTTTTCTACTGATAGGTTCGCAAGCATCTAATCTTTAGTTGATTTGTGATCTTTCCCATTGCCAAAAAGAAGTAATTCCACATCAAGAACCTATTATTTTTACCAAATTTGATGAAAGTTTTATTTGTCAGCCCTGAAGTCAGTCCAATTGTCCGCACCGGTGGATTAGGTGATGTTGTGGGCAGCCTACCCATTGCCATTAATGGGCTTGGTGCTGATGCCAGAATTTTATGCCCAATGCACCGGGTTTGCACCCAGATAAAATCAAAAAAATACTTAAAAGCAATCCGCGTAAAAGTTGAAGATTTGTTCATAGAAGGAAAAGTTTGGAAAACGAGCTTACCCGGCACCAAGGTCACCGTTTATTTACTCGATCTTCCCAAATTTTATGACCGTCCTGGGGTTTATGCTGATCAGAATGGTGATTTTCCTGACAATCCCCAAAGAGCATTTGCACTTTGCCAGGCAGCACTTCAAATTCATGAAGTTACGGATTGGAACCCGGACATCATTCATGCTCATGACTGGATGGCAGCGCCCGTATGTGCTTACCTGAATGCGGCAAAATTAAATAATCCATCAGTAAAAATTCCAAAATCCGTTCTTACTATTCATAATTTACAACATCAGGGCATTTTTGATTATGAAGATTTTCGATCCGCTGGCTTCCCATCATCATACTGGGGAATGGATAGCTTTGAAAAGGACGGATCGATGAATCTGCTCAAAGGGGGTATTCAGCATGCTGATAAGATCACTACCGTTAGTCCAACTTATGCTGAGGAGATTCGTACTCCCCAATACGGCTGTGGACTGGAAGCCAGTTTGGAGTACCGCGGGGCTGATCTAATCGGAATCCTCAATGGGATAGATACCGATGGATGGAATCCCAAAAAGGATGCTGCCCTTCCCCATACAATAAGTCCCACACGACCAAAATCCGGAAAACTTTCATGTAAAAATGCCCTGCTCAAAGAATTAAAGATGCAGGCAAGTTTAGAGTCTCCATTGTTTGGAATTGTCTCAAGACTTTATGAGCAAAAAGGGCTTGATTTATTGCTGGAAATCCTTCCTCAATTAATGGCAGAAACCCATGCCAACTTTGCCATTCTTGGCAGTGGGGATCCTGTCCAAGAAGAAGCAATTCGAGAACTTTCTCTCTCTTATCCCGACCGTATTGGTTCAATGATTGGATTTGATGACGGATTAGCCAGACGAATTTTTGGCGGATCCGATTTTTTTATTATGCCCAGTCGTTTTGAACCCTGTGGACTCGCCCAACAGTATGCGATGCGTTACGGATCACTCCCCGTTGCCCGAAAAACCGGGGGACTCGCCGATACAATCCGCCCAATATCAAGCACCGAGCATTCTCCCAATGGGTTTCTTTTCTCTGAGCCAACCGGCATTGAACTATGGAACTCTATTAAAGAAGCCCTGTCTGTCTTTGCAAATAAACGAAAGTTTTCCCAGCTCAGAAAAAATGCATTTTTTCAGGATTGTGGATGGGGACATGCCGCCGAGCAATATTTGCAGACTTACAAGTGGGCGTTGGATGCTCGATCATTACTGAACTAACTCTATAATTCAGTTCAAGTAATCAACATTCTGCTTTTAAATGTTGATAAGTTTTGGGGTTTTTTCACGGATTCCCCTTGCATAGAATAATTTTTGAAAGGTAGCGTGGTGGCTAAGAAATTTTAGATTGGCTAATCAATGATATCGAACGGACCGTCCAGATCATTCACCCATGAAGCTGTGCAGGCTTGGTTTGGTAGGCTATGTACAACCGAATGGGAAAAAAACTTTTCGGGCAAGCAACTTAAAATGGCTCAAAAGTACTACCGCGAGGGCTACCTAAGTACCGTCGACATACAAGAAAATCAGGCAATCGTTACCAAGAAAATAAACAGGGAAGAAACCTATTCTGTGGTGGAGTGGAATGGCAAAGGTCCAGAAATCCGAACTTCGTTGGATGACGAAGAGACAGGGATAGCACTTGCAACTGCTGGACTCTATGAAATTGAGGAGTTAATTTCCGAACTTCAAGAGGAAGATCCTTTACTCGGCGAAGGCTGGTTAGAGGAGAAAGATGTTTATTCTCATGATGTCAAAGATCCTTCAGATAATGATGATTCTGATCAAAAAGTAGAATGTACTGCTACTTGCCTAAGCATCAGGATGGAGGTTTCTGCTCAAAAAGGCCTACGTGCGATTCCGGAATGGGTAAAATCTGATCACTCTAGAATGCCTGTTTATTCAAAACAAGCGGCAGATCTTGAAGATTGTGACCGCCCCGCACTCATGCGCTTTGTTGCAGAAGCGGGAAAGTATGGTTTTGAATTTCAAAAAGAAAGCGGTGCATTCTTGCTTTCTGATTGGAAAAAAGTGGCAAAACTTTCGGAAGATTCCCTCTCAATCTGGGAGAATTCATTTCAGATAGAATACGCTGGTGATGCCGAACTGCTCAAACAAGGCCAGCGTACCTTAACCTGGGAAATTGAAGCTCGTAGTCGGGATGAGGAAAGTATGATTTTACGGGAAAATTTCCATATAGGTAATCGCAGGCTAGGCACTCAGCATATCCGCCGCGTGACCAAAGCACGCCAGGGTGCGACTTTTATTCGAGGGTATGGACTGGTCAAACTCGACCAAGACCAAGTGGAAGACTTTGAATGGTGGCAACGAAACCGAGGCGATGCAAAACGGGCTCATTGGCCACGTTATATGCTCTTTTCTTTATTTGCCCGTAAGTACTTGAAAACCAGGGCAGATGGCCGGCTTGAAAACTGGCGCGACTCTATCAAAAAGCTGGACACCAACGGACTTGGTAAAAAATTCTCTTTTCTTCGGCCCTACCAGAAAAAAGGCATTGCTCACCTGCATGCCTTGCATGCACTGGGTTGCCACCCCCTGCTAGCGGATGAAATGGGATTAGGAAAAACTGTTCAAACACTAGCCTTGTTATGTTCCGGATCAACCAGTGAACTTAATGACTTGGTAACCTGTCCCGCCTCGGTCGTGCCCGTTTGGGTAAAGGAAGCAGCCAAACATTTTCCAAAATTAAAGGTTAAGGTTTTAAGAAAAGAGGAAACCTTTGAAAATGCAGACGAGCCTTGCCTGTGGATCGCCAGTTACACTCAGTTACGCCGACACCGCAACCTCCTCGATCAAGTGGAATTTCGATACGCAGTGCTCGATGAAGCCCAGCTTATAAAAAATCCAAAAGCAAAAATCACTCAAACTTGCCTATCGATCGATGCCCAGCACCGACTTGCTCTTTCTGGCACACCGATTGAAAATTCCGCTCTCGATCTCTGGACAATTTTTCGCTTTCTCATGCCTGGACTACTGGGTGCACGCAAAGAATTAGAAAAGTGCCTCGTCGAGGACTCGCCCCAGACCCTACAGCTTTTACGCCGACAAGTAACTCCATTCGTTCTGCGAAGAATGAAAAACGAAGTTGCAACTGAGCTTCCACCCAAGCTTGAAACTGAACTACCATGTCCCCTTAATGATGAACAGCGCAAGGTCTACAAGTCTCTTACAGAAAGTGGTCTCATAGAGCATGGAAATGATTTAAAAGAAGCCATTCGCCACTCTTCCATGCATGTTTTTTCTCTACTTACCAGATTACGGCAGGCATGTTGTGACCTCGGCCTTTTGCCAGGGAGGGAACATTTACCCGCATCAGGGACAAAAAGCGATTTGCTGATTGAAAAACTTCACGATTTATCCAGCTCGGGTGCAAAAGTCCTTGTATTTAGTCAATTTACTACCTTTCTCAGTCTATTAAAGAAGCGTATCAGGC
>Ga0181587_10001831_pt1 | contig 17808 bp, 15 predicted proteins | sample 071ome_27_FD_132463 | JGI IMG/M metagenome (GOLD analysis project Ga0181587, IMG submission 132463) | Coastal salt marsh microbial communities from the Groves Creek Marsh, Skidaway Island, Georgia - 071409AT metaG (megahit assembly) | ecosystem: Environmental > Aquatic > Marine > Intertidal...
CCAAGGATTGACCAGCCCTTCCGCCACCGTCACGATCCGGTAGTCATGCCAGGCGGAACGCCGGAATTCGCCCGGATCCTGGCAGGCCAGCGCGGTCGCGGTCGTAAGGGTCATCGCCGCAGCGGCGAGCATCGGCGTCACACGTCGAGACATCTCGGTATCTCCTGATGCGCTATGGAGGCTCGAGCCTCCCAGGTGTCGAATGGCCGGACGGACACCGGTCACGGAGCGAAGGTTCCCTGACTGCCCGAGCCTGAAGGTCGTCCGACCGACAGGTTAATCGGGCCCGTACCTTCAGGCCATGGGGTGACGAGCTGGCCCAGAAGACCCCGCGCGCCCACATGGGAAAGAGCTTGTGTCACGGGAGCACACGATCCCGAAAGCCGTCGAGCACAGCCAGAGTGGCTCGCGATCAGATTCGCCCCGGCTCGCGGCAGCGAGGGAAACGTAACGTTCACACGGTTGCGAACCTCACCTGACGTGGCGAGCCACCGGTTCCCACCGGTAAACTTCAGGCTTCATTCTCTGGAGTTCGACCATGCATGAACCACGCCTCACCGCCGACCAGTTCCCGCGCGAAGTCCTCTCTCTCTTCGATCAGTACGTGCACGGTCTCATCGATCGGCGAGCCTTCCTCGATGGGTCAGCGAAGTTCGCGGTCGGTGGCATGACCGCCGCAGCCCTTCTCGACGCCCTGAGTCCCGACTACGCGCTCGCTGCCGAGATCCCGGTCGACGACCCCCGGATTCGACAGGAGTACGTCGAGTACGATTCCCCCGCCGGATCGGGGCGCATGCGTGGTTATATGGCATGGCCATCATCGTCCGAGGCCCCCTGGCCCGCCGTGCTCGTGATCCATGAGAATCGGGGACTCAACCCCTACATAGAAGACGTCGTTCGGCGCATGGCGGCTGCGGGCTTTCTGGCGTTCGGACCCGATGCTCTGACCCCACTCGGTGGATATCCCGGAAACGATGACGAAGGCCGGGCGATGCAGCGTGAGCTCGACCGGGCCACGATGACCGAGGACTTCGTTGCCGCGGCGGAGTTCCTCATGCAACACGAGCAGAGTACCGGTCGCGTAGGTGCCGTGGGCTTCTGCTTCGGCGGCGGCATGGTAGGAACGCTCGCGGTGCGCCTTCCAAACCTGGCCGCCGGGGTTCCGTTCTACGGCTCTCAACCGGCAGAGGAGGATGTGCATCGGATCGAGGCTCCTCTCCTGATCCAGTACGCCGGTCTGGACGAGCGTATCAACGCCGGCTGGCCCGCCTTCGAAGCGGCGCTGCAAGCCTCGGGTAAGGCCTACACGATGCACATGTATCCGGATGTGAATCACGGCTTTCATAACGACACGACGCCCCGATACGACGAGGCTGCCGCCCGCCTGGCCCAGCAACGCACCATCGCCTTTTTCAACGAGCACCTCCGCTGAAGGCGTGGGGTCCTGAAGCCCGCCGGGACCACATGAGCGGACCGAGGGCCTTTCTACTATCGTGAACTATCGGGGTCTCTGACCGCCTGAACCTCCATGAAGCTGCCGACGAAGATCTCGAATCGTGGTTCGAGGAAGCCACCAAGGAGATTGACGCTCCGGTCATCGAACTCGTTCACATCGTGGGACGTCTGCTCCACTCCGAATCCAAACGACCAGGCGCTGGGATTCACACGGAGCTGCGCCTCCCACCCGTGCCCGAGAGAGAGGTTGTCGAAGGCCCCGCCGAACGGCGCACTTCCCAGACCCGAAAACTGAAGGGACCACAGCTGCGCGGACTGCGCCGACACGGATGAAGGAGTCATCAGGAAGGCTGTCGCGAGTGTCGCTGCGAGGACGCTACCACGCACGTGGTGCTCCGAGTTGGGTTTGGATGGCAGCTGGAATATGATTCCGACGCCCACGTTGGCAGCACCTTCTACGCGTCATCCGGTCGCGCTTGCGCCATGTCTCGATCCACACGCTCTCCCGATCCCGCCGCAGATGCGGCCTCGAGGGTCGATGTCGACTTTCTGCTGGAGACCGCACGGACGCTGATCAGGATTCCAAGCTGGAACGGACAGGAGTCGGACGCACAGCGAGCTCTCGCGGAGGTCGCCACGGGCATCGGGCTCGATACAGACATCTGGTCGATCGACCTCCCTCTCGTTCAGGACCACCCGGACGCGTCGTGGGAACTCCACCGTGAGGAGGCACTCGGCGTCATCGGGACGCTCGGGGGTCGTGGGAGCGGCCCAAGTCTGATCCTGAACGGGCACGTGGATGTGGTGCCCCCGGGAGACGAGGCTCTCTGGTCCTCGCCACCGTTCGAGCCCGTCGTGCGCAATGGCCGTCTCTTCGGACGGGGGTCACTCGACATGAAGGCGCAGCTGGCGGCCGGACTCGCAGCCCTTCGCGCCGTCGCGGAGTCAGGTGTCGAGCTCGACGGCTCCGTCCGGCTGCAGAGCGTCGTGGGCGAAGAAGACGGTGGAATCGGGACGCTCGCGGCCATCCTGCATGGAGGCGGCGCCGACGGTGCAATCGTCATGGAGCCGACCGGGCTGACCGTCGCGCCGCTCCAAGCGGGGTGTATCAATTTCCGGATCCGGGTACCGGGACGAGCCGCGCACGGGGCCGTCCGCGATGAAGGGATCAGTGCCTTCGAGAAGGCCTTTCAGATCTACGCTGCGGTCGAGGCGCTGGAGGCGGAACGAAATGTCGGCGCGCTACGGAATCCCCTGTATGCAGCGTACGCGACCCCCTATCCGATCAGCATCGGAACGATGAGCGGCGGAGACTGGGCCTCTTCGGTCCCTGATCATGCCATCATGGAAGGGCGGCTCGGCGTGCGGCCGGACGAGTCCCTCGACGAAGCGCGTTCGTCCCTCGAGGCGGCTGTCGCAGCCGCGGCCAGGGCCGACGCGTTTCTCTCGGACCACCCGCCGGTCGTCGAGTGGTGGGGTGGCCGCTTCCTTCCCGCGAGCACACCCGTCGATCACCCCCTGGTCCGGGTCCTCTCGCGATCGGTCAGCCGCGAGGTCGGGGCCGATGCCGTCCTTCAGGGGGTCACGTTCGGAGCGGACGCGGGCCTGCTCTAGCTTGTGGTAGCGACACCGGTCGTCCTGTTCGGCGCGGGTGACATCCGTCGGGCGCACCGGCCGGACGAATGCGTCGAAATCGACCAGCTCAACACAATGGCGCGGTCCCTCGCCCGAACAATTGTCGATTTCTGCGGGACGATGTAGCCGGAATTCACCCGCCGGACATAGCCCTGCCCTGCGCGGCCCCATCGAGGGCGTAGATCGTCGCAGAATAGACCGAAACCCCCGCGGCTCCCGCCATCAGCGGCAGCAGGCCCCACATGGGAAGCCCCAGGGCAGACCAGCCGAGTACGCCGAACATGAGCACGCTGGCGATGCGGCCATGGCCGCGGTGAACGACCTGCAGTGGCCCGTACCGGAGTCGCAGCACACTCACGCCCACGAGCAGCACCAGGTCACGTCCGAATACGATCACCAGGAACCAGAGCGGAAGGGCCGTGAAGACGGGTCCGACACTGAGCGTGAAGAAGGCCACCAGCGCCACCTGGACCAGCTTGTCGGCCACCGCATCCAAGACGGCACCGATCTGGGACGTGAGATTGAAGCGGCGCGCCATCCAGCCGTCGAGAAGGTCCGTCACCCCCATCACGACCACGAGCCCGAGGGCGAGGAGGCGCGGTGCGGATGGGTCCGCACCCGCGCGGGCGAGTTCCTGCGCTGCCAGACCCGCGACGACGAAGACCGGGATGAGCACGACCCGAGCGAGCGTCAGAGCCCACAGAATCGCTCGGAGCATGGACCGTCGTCGCGTTCGAGGATCGAGGCTTTCGCTACATCAGCACCTGTCGATGCGCAGCGGCCTCGGCTGCACGCATGGAAGCTCTCGATTTCCGACCGCGGATCCAAGTGGTGGTCATGTACGACATTCCCGCCACGGCCGTAAGTGCGCAGAAGAGCCAGAAGCCCGCTGCAAAGCCCGACGACCAGCTACCGGAAAGGCGACGGACGACCCCGTCTTCCAGCGCGGCCGTGTACGTACCCGCCCGCAGAAGCCACCAGAGTGGAACGAGGGCGCTGGAAACCCCGATCCAGGCCACAGTGAGCTGAAGCGCTGACCAACGCTTCGCAGTCATCATCCAGCGACTCAGGCGTGAAGGGTGAGCCATCCTCAGGGCGAGATACTTCAATGTTGTAGCACCTCGCGCAAGAGGGCCTTCCCGGCCACGAACGTGAGCACGCGAGGGGCTCGCCCCACGCGCACGGAAACGGCCTCTAGAGCAGCTCCGGTTGCGCTCCCCAGCGGCTCATGAAGCGGTCGAGACGCACCTTCCGTCGCGTAGAATCGGAGCTCATGGAGCGGACCTTCCCGAAGACGGCCCGCTCGGGCCAACCACGATCGAATCGGCCCATGACCCACATGATCCCTGACCACGAATTCGGGTCTCGACCATCAACGGCATACCGGTTGTTGAGCTCAACCATGGTGTCCAGCGCCTCGCGGGGGTGCGCCGACCATTCGAGGATCTTCTTGCCCCACAACATTCTCAGATAGTTGTGGATGACGCCCTCCTCCAGCAGTTGTCGCTGGGCCGCGTTCCATATCTCGTCGTGGGTGGACGCACTCTCGAACTGCTCGAGACCGTACATCCACGGACGTGGGTCCCCCGCATGGACCTCCAGCGTCTCGATCGCCCACGCTGGCAGGCTATCGTACGACCGGTACTCCGGCTCGTAGTGGCAGTATCCGTGACCCACTTCGCGCCACGTGACGAGTTGGTCGATGAAGCCCTCGGCGGACTCACTCATGCCCCACCAGCCGCGGCGGCGTCCATCGTGCGGCGGTGAAATCCGTGCAGGTGACCAACCCTCCCGACGAATGATCTCGTGGAAGATCTCGTGCGCGGAGACGTGACCGTAATGCAGTGCCGGTGAAAGCCCACTGACGACGGAGAGATCGGGATGATTCCTGTCTTCGGAGTAACGGTCGAGCTGGTCGGTGAGAAACACCTTGAGCCGCGCACGCGCGTGCGTCTCTCCGCCGATCCATGAGGCGGGTCTCACCGCGTGATCGATCGGCAACGACGAGAAGCCCTCGAGCGCCGCTCGCCCGGAGCTGTCGGACCCGAACTGGGCGACCGGCCACCGGTCGAGCAGCTCCCGAGGCAGGCCGTTCAGGGATCGGAGCGTAACCCCCGACAACGGGTCCGGAGACGGCCATGCACCCAGGTGGTTTGGAAGCTCCTTGTGCAGGTAGCGGCGGAAGTGATAAGCCGCAGAGAACGATCGGCCGGGAACGGACAGAGGGAGAAGTCCGATCCCATCCACGGCCTCCATGCGACACGAGACCGCCCGCCGCCCTCCTTCGAGCAGTCGAGGGAGGAAGAAGGTCGGTGACTCATCGGCGACCACGCATGCGGCGCGGTCGGCGAGGGTCGCGAGCAGGCCGCGACCGGCTCCGGGCTCAGACTCGACGTACGGAACGTAGGTGACGGGCGCCGCCTCGAGCCGAAGAGCCTGGTCGGCCATTCCTTCGATGATCGTCTGATGGTGGCGCGCGTTGGCCCAGCGATAGCCGGCGCGAAGAGGCTCAAAGACGACCAGTGGTTTGTCGAGCTCCACAGCCCACTCGATGGCCCGGTCGAGGGCGAAATTCCAGGAAAGGCGACGGGCTGCCGTCATCCAGTACAGGACGTAGTCACCTTCGCCGCGGGGCGGCTCGTCGCGGAGGACCCGGAGTCGGGTCTCGGGGATCTTGGACATCATGCACAGAGGTACCCCGGGTCCCCGCGGTTGTGTCGCGCGTCCCGAGCGGGCGGCCTGTCTTCTTTCCTCCCTCCCCTGCATGCGGCCAATCCGGGGCCGCCACCCCGCCTCCGTCCGCGTTCAGAACAGCGCGAGGAGGACCCCTCCGACTCGCCTGAATGCCGAACGCGCGAATCGCACCGCTACGGTCACCCGACCGTACCCCATGCCGTGCCTCGAGCAAATGGGAAGCGTCAGCGTCACGCCATGGTTGAGTTGCGAGATGCCGACCCGGCACCCGCAGGCATATCTCCCTTTCGTGGCCCCATCTTTTCCCATCATCATCCCTTCCGCGTTCACGATCCTCATAGATCAGATACGTGACGAAGGGTCGAGGGTTTCTGCGATCAGGCGGCCCCGATGCGCGAGACGCTCGAGTGTCCCGACGCGTGACAAGGGAGGTGCGCTCCACACTGGGAGACGCTGAAGGAAGTAATCACGCTTGACCCGAAGTCCACCCGTCGATCGGTTGGATCATTCACTCGAACAGGAGTCGTCCTCCATGCGCCTCACGACCCGTACCGGCGCTTCACTGCTTTGCGCACTGTCCGTGTCCACCGCCTTGGCCGCGCCGGCGAATGCGCTGGGCCAGTCCGTCGCCCCGGACCAGCAGGTCGTCCTCGTGACCGGTTCCACCAGTGGCCTTGGGCGGGAGATCGCGCTTCGGATGGGATCGCGGGGCGCCCACGTCATCGTGCATGGTCGCGACGAGGAGCGCGGTATGGCCGTCGTCGAGGAGATCAATGCTGGACCGGGTTCGGCGCGCTTCTACAGCGCGGACTTCGCCTCCTTCGACAACGTACGGGCGCTGGCCAGCTCCGTTCTGAGCGATTATGACCGTCTTGATGTCCTGGTGAACAACGCGGGCTTCGGCTCGGCGCCGGACGAACGCTGGCTCAGCGAGGACGGCCACGAGTTCCGGTTCCAGGTGAACTACCTGGCCCCATTCCTGCTGACGAACCTGCTCAAGGCTCGGCTGATTGCGACCGCTCCCTCGCGTATCGTGAACGTCTCGTCGCTTGCTCAGGCCCCGATCGACTGGGATGACGTCATGATCGAACACGACTTCAGCGGTGGGCGCGCGTATGGCCAGAGCAAACTGGCTCAGGTCGGACACACCTTCGACCTGCACGAGGAGCTGGGTGGAGCGGGTGTGATCGTGAACGCGCTGCACCCGGCTACGTATATGCCCACGGGTATGGTTCAGCGCCTGGGAGTGACCCCTCGCGCGACGATTGACGAAGGGGCCGACGCCGTGATGCAGTTGATCATCGACGATGTCGAGGGGGGGCAGTTCTTCAACCAAATGACGCCTCGACGCGCGCATGCCCAGGCGTACGACATGGAGTCGCGGGAACGGCTGCGAGAGCTGAGTCAGAGGCTGACCGGTAGCCGCTGACGACTCAGGCGACGGATGCATCCGTCGGCGTGACCGGGCGGAGGAGACACCCACCCGCTCACACCTCACGGCAATGGACTACTGCGACGCGATCTGAGAGACCACGATCGTCACATCCTGATCGTGGTACAGCGCACCGTCGTCTCCGCGCGCGCGCAGGATGTACGTCCCTGGCTGATCGAAGGTGACCGTCGTCCGCCAGACGCCGTCCTCAGGGATCGGTGTACGGGTCCAGAGTGGTGCCCAGGGCGAATTCCCACCGGAACGCGTGTCTTCCCACGTCTTTACCTGAGGCGGATCGAAGGTCGGGGTTCCATCGCCCTCGCCCCTGTACAGGAACCACGCGACGTGGTGCCAGACCACCTTCTGAACCGTGATCCGAGTCGGCGGCCTCAGCTGAGCCCGACTGAGCCTTGGCGGCCCCTCACGCTCCGCCGCCGCCCGTGCCGCTCGCTCCTGACGAGCCATCCAATTCCGCTCCGCGTCCGCGAGCCCGTCGTCCTCCATGTGAACCGCGAGCTCGACGGGTTGCCCGACCCTGACGTTGTACTCGGTGCCCCCCTCGACCGTGATCACCGGGGGCGTGTTCGCCCTGATCTCGGCGTTACTCGCACCGATACCGAGGGCACCGGTCTCAGACGCGATCACGATGTTGTCGAGCACCTGGTCGATACCGAGCGTCCCGTACGCATGTTCGGTCTGGCCCTGCGTCGTCAGCGTCCACACGAGCTCTTCGTCGAAGTCGGCGGGGACCGTGACCATGAAGACGAAGCGGTTCCGACGCGGCCGGAAGTGCGTGGGCTGACCACGATCGGCCGGACCCGGCGTGAAGAAGTTGTCGTCTCCAACCGGCACATCGAGCTCTTCCGACCAGTTCCGGTTCATGTAGCCGAACACCATGGTCTTGGAGCCGTCTTCGTTCTGAATCCATCCCTCGTACGCCGGCGACACATTCTGCCCACTCTGATACGCCAGCTGTGCGGCCACCTCCACGCTCCCCGAAAACCCGAGCGCCGCCAACACCACCGCGAATCCCAACGCGGAGAATCGAGGGCGTTGAATCATCGACCACCCTCCGGAATCACGAGACACAGCGGACATCCGATGACGTGGTCGTTCGGACCGAGGTCGAGCCGCTCGCGACGAATGGCCATCTCTTCTTCGAACTGTTCCTGAGTCATCGAGAGCCTCATCCCGAGATCAATGAACATGTTCGCCACCGATCGATTCCCGGAGCCCTGCCAGTTTCGGGTGTCCGGGACGTTGAAGTTCTCCTCGGTGTTGTTCATGTAGCCCGTGATGTGCAGGACCGTACCGGCCGGAAGGAGCGGCTGATGATCATCCTCGAACGCGTACGTCCGGACCCAGTTGTGGTCGTACCCGACACAGGACAGCGTCTCGACGTTGAACCCCCAGATCGCCTCGAGGCACATCCGGTCGCCCGGCGCGTGCAGATGGGGCTCGAACGACACGATCTTCGTCGGTGTCTGGAGCACGGTGTACGCGTGCAATTCCTGGTCCCTCTCCCCGGCGCGGATGTCGATGTCCGAGCCATTGCCGAGGCCCAGGATCGACTCCCGGTACTTGGGCTCATATCCCTCGGGGTGGAAGGTGAAGCCGAACTGCAGGCGCGCCTTCGTGTCGAGCCCATTGGAGTGCAGGTGGGTCGACTCGGAGACGATGTACGATCCCGCGGTCAGGAGGCGTCCAGCGTCGACGTCGAAGACATCGCCGTTACGACCCACCTCATGAACCGGCCACGTCTGACGTCCCCCCTGGCCCTCCTCGTTTACCGTGCCCCAGACCATATGGTGGATCACGAATCGACCACCCACCGTTTCGCGGCCCGTCCCCTCCGTCGGGACGTCGTTGATCTCGCGAATCTCGACCGATTTCACGTACCGGTCTTCCTCGATCGGGATCCGTACCGGCGCGATGTCTCCCCACCAGTCGGGCTCCCCGGCCTTCACGACGAACTCGTCCGTGGTCACGACGATATCGGGCTCTCCCAGCGTCCAAGCACCGGAGTTGTCGAACTCGAGTGCGGGCGGTGCATCCTCCGGATCCCCAGCCGGTGCACCATCCTCGACCCATTGCGCGATCGCCGCGATCTCGTCCTCGGTCAGCGACGGGTCGTTCTTGTAATGCTGAATGCCAATGTCCTTCTCCGCATACCACGGCGGCATCGCACCCATGCGATCCCGGATCTCCGTACGGCGGGCGATCCGACGTGCGTAGCGTCGCGCATCCTCATAGCGCTCCAGCGACATCGGGGCCACGCCCTGTGCGCGATGGCAGTTGATGCAGCTGCGCTGGAAGATCGGCAGGATGTCCCGATGGAACGTCACCTCATCAGGCTCACCGCCCTCCTGAGCGGCAGCTGGCGCAGGCAGAGCCAGCGCGAACAGGAGCAGTGGGGCAGTGATCACGTCGGTGACGCGAAGGCGGGTCGTGGAACCGAGCATTCCCGTTTCTCCTGAGACGAGGCGCCGGCCGATGGAAGGCCGACGCTTCTGGTACCGGGCATTGGACACACAGGGTGCTCCAAGGCGTGCGTGCAGGTTAGAAGGTATCCCCGAGGGCTGACAAGCAGAAACGAGGGCCCCTCACTCCACGACCCTACGTGGAATTGTGTCTCCGGGTTTGAGCGAGCATGGCGCCTCGCCGTATCTTCGGGCGTGGTGACGGAACTGCACGGTCGGCTCGTCCGGCCCACCGGGAGCATGTCGACGATGCGCGGATGGTACATACGACTCTGGCTGGCGCCGACCCTTGCCGCCCTGATGCTGGGCACTCCACCCCGCATGGCCGAAGCGCAGACTGGCACCGTCGTCGGCACCGTCACACTCGAACAGGCGCAGGTCCGCCGTCGAACGGCCGGACGGTATCCGGGCCAGTCTGCGGGAGCAGCCGAGATCCAGCGTGTGCCCGTCGTCGCCTACGTCGTAGGTCGTGTGGGGAGCGCCCCCTCGCCGGGCGCTCCCGCTCTGATGGTCCAGCGGGACACCGCGTTCGCGCCGGCCGCTCTCACGATCCCGGTCGGCAGTACGGTCGAATTTCCGAACGAGGACGAGTTCTTCCACAACGTCTTCTCGTACTCGAGCGCACATCGCTTCGATCTCGGGCGGTATCCGCGAGGCGAATCCAAGGCCGAGCAGTTCCAGGAGCCGGGGATCGTAGAAGTGTTCTGCGAGGTGCACGACAAGATGAGAGGGGTCATCGTCGTAACCGAGAACCGCTTCCATGCAATCGTCGGTGAGGACGGGTCGTTCCGGATCGAGGGACTCCCCCCGGGGGATCACGTAATTGCGCTCTGGAGCGCCGATCACCGGCCCGCGTTGCATACGGTGACTGTGAGCGCTGGTTCGACGTCGAGCCTCGAGGTCGAGCTCAGTCGGTGAACTGGATCCGCCGGAGCTTCGGTGCCAAGCTCCTCGCCGCTCTGGTCGGGACCGTCGGTCTCCTGCTCGCCATCACGCTCTTTACGGTCCGGTCGCAGACCAACCGACAGGTCCGGCTCGAGGAACAGCGCAGTGTCGAGCGGGCCTCCCAGGTCTTCGAGCGCCTGAACGAACTCCAGCGTGCCCAGGCCGACCAACTCGCTCGACCGTTCACCGAGAGCCGCCGGGCGACGATCCTGCTCGACGAAGCGATCCAGACCGGTGACATCGAATTCCTGTCCGGAGAGGCGGCATTCGAACTCATGCGTTCCGGGCTGGAAGAGGACGCCCTCATCGTCCTGACGGACGACGAGGGCGCTCCGATCATGTCGATGGTCGGAGGAGAGATCGTGCCGGGAGATCCCGCTGGGGTCGAGGCGCTCGCGACAGCTCTGCTTCAAAGCGACTCCCTTCTCACGCTGAGCGGGTACCGTGTCCTCGGCGACCGGCTCTACAATCTGCAGGCGCATTACATCGAGCTCGGGTTTCGACCGATCGGCACGCTCACGTTCGGGCTTCCCGTCGAAGGCGAGGACGTGGACCGCATCGCGGCCATCGGCGGCGTCGAGGCTTGTCTGGCCATCGACGACGTCTGCGTCGAGAGCAGCGGCGGGGTCGACGGACCGCTGATGAACGCGATGACCTCAGCCCTCGGGGCCTCCGAGGCGCTGAGGATCACCATCGCCGGCGCGGAGTGGTCGATTCAGCATCAGCCTCTCCTCGCGGATGCGCCCGGGAGTGGACGTCGCGTCGTCGCCGTCCCCCTGACCGAGGTGCGCGCGCCATTCGAGACCATCCAGCTCACCCTGCTCCTCACCGGAGCATTGGCGCTTGTCCTGTGTGGCTTCGTAGGCCTGGCGCTGAGTCGACAATTGACGCGGCCCGTGCGCGATCTCGTCACCGCGACCGGTCGGGTGGCCAAGGGTGACTACGAGACCGAGGTCGAAGTGTCATCAACGGATGAAATGGGCACCCTGGCCGACGCGTTCAACGACATGACCCGCGGCCTGCTGGTGCGGGAGCAGTATCGCTCCGTCCTGAACAAGGTCGTGTCCGAGGACGTCGCCGAGGAGCTCATGCGGGGCGATGTCGAACTCGGCGGAGAAAACCGGACGATCACGGTGCTCTTCGCCGACATCCGAGGCTTCACGCCGATGACCGTCGGGATGGAGCCCCAGGAAGTCATCGGCCTTCTGAACGAGTGCATGGAGCGTCTCAGCAGCGCGGTTGACGCAGAGGGCGGCGTCGTCGACAAGTACATCGGCGACGAGATCATGGCGGTCTTCGGTGCTCCAGTGGCTCAGGAGGACCACGCCTGCCGCTCCATTCGCGCGGCGATCCGAATGCGGGACGGAATCGCCGAGATGAACGCCGAGCGCGCCAGTCGCGGCGCAGCCCCACTCGGTGTGGGAATCGGCATCGCGAGCGGAATCGCGGTCGCGGGCAACATGGGCTCCACCGAGCGCATGAACTATACCGTACTCGGCGAGACGGTGAACCTCGCCGCTCGCCTGACCGATCAGGCCGAAGCGGGCCAGATCCTCATCAGCGAGCAAACGGAGGAGTGGGCCGTGGATGGCGAGCTCGTTGCCCCGAGCGTCGGAGGCCGGGCGCTCAAGGGCTTCGCCAAGGAGTGCATGATCTATGCGGTGGAATCCTTCGAGCCCTTCGAGACGGCCCCGGGCTGATCCGGCCTACAGGAGCCACCACAGTCGAAGGCCGAAGAAGTCCGTATCCCCGTCCTCCCGAACCTCCTGGATCTGACGGTAGCCGGAGAGGAGAATCCCGGCGCGCTCCGAGAATCGGTAACCGATGGCCCCCTCGTAACGCTGTACGTCATAGTCCCAATCCTCCCTGCCCCCTGCCCCGTCGTCGATCGAGCGGAAGTCGACCATTCCGGCCCGACCGGCGACGAAGAAGCCAGCCGCCACATCCGTCTGAACTTCGAGGCTTCCGCTCACGCTCGCGGGCGCAGTCTCCATGTTGGGGACTTCCCATGTATCTCTGATGACCTCCGCTCGCAGCATCATGGGACCACGCGCGACGGCCACATCGAACGAGACGAGTTCCTGATCAAAGTCCTGACGATCGGTCGGTGCGGGCCCTGACGGACGGTCCGGCGGCGTCACGCTTACGTTCGGGGTCCTGAGCCCAAGCCAGGGCCCTCGGTCGTAGGAGGCCCCTATGTCCAGGGTCGGCGTCACCTTCCAACGCCCCGCGAGGACCAGAGACGGTCGCTTGAGTCCGTCCGAGGAAAAGTCCCAGGCGTTCGGGTGACTCGAGGGCGCGCTGTTCATGGCCGCCGCCCGGAGGTCGATCGGACCGAGACGTCCAAAGACCATCGCACCCCACTGGTACGGCACGTCCCAGACCGGAGGTGCCCCCGGAATGTCGATGTCCTCAGGCTGATCTTTCCATGTCAGAAAGCCGGCATCACTGCCCGGCCAGCGCCAACGGTTCATCACCGTCCGGTAGTCGTACGGCAGCGGCGCGTTCAGGAACGGGTCGACTGCGCTCAAATGCCGCTGGGCGTACGAACCGAACGGACTCGCGAATCGGCCGGCCTGGACCCCCTCGGTGCCCGAGCTCGTGGTGAGCCGGAGGAAGACCTGCTCAATCCGGGCACGGATGTCCGCATCGAAGCGTTCCCTTCCCCTGTCTCCCCGAAGCTCGACAAGACCGTACAGGTGGTCGCCCACGAAGAGGTCCGCGAACACGCGCAGCCGTTGGAGATGGTTCGCGCCATCACCCTGCTGGAACTCTCGCGCGATATCGATATGACAGGCGTCGCAACGATCCGGCTCGACCGTCGAAGGCTCCCAGCTGTTCGAGACGTAGAAACCCTCCAGGTCAAACTGGCCGGACAGAAGGATCTGCGTGCTCCCGGACTTGGAGATGTACTCGAGGCCCAGTTCCTCGAAGGTAGGCAGCTCCGGAATCTGGGCGCCGACTCCGACGGGCCCGACCAGAAGGGCTCCGACCATCGCGGCGACGGAGCGGACGGTACGTCGCCCTCGAGCTGCGCTGGCAGATCCACCCATCACTGGTCCCCGGTGAGTCGAGTTCGACGACCCTCACAAGGGTGCTGCGAGGGCCTCGCGTCAATAAGAAGCCGCCTCCGCCGCCCATATCTGATCAGCCTGAAATCCACGGAAGCCTCGATGCTGTATGCCCTGCTTCTTCTCGCCTTCACGTCAAACTGACGTGCCCCCAGGTGCGGTACCACTTCCTATGTTAGACCTGCAATCATCGGCGGTCCCTGGAGTTGAGGCATATCCACGAACCAGGGCGATGGCTTGATTGGAGTTGACCCCGTCTGGTGGACGGGTGAGCGCTTGGGATTCAAGCGGCATTGAGGTGAAGTTTCTCGAAGTTGATGGGTGACCTCTGACCGAGGGCTGAGTGACGGCGGTGAGGGTTGTACCAGCCCTCGATGAAGGCGAAGACGGCCAAGCGCGCCTCGGCCTGGTTCCGGAACCGTTCGCGCTCGATGAGTTCGCACTCGAGCGTGGCGAAGAAGCTCTCGCACATGGCGTTGTCGTACGCGTCGCCGACGGATCCCATGGAAGGCCGCACGTTGGCGTGCTTGCAGCGTAGCCCGAACGCTATAGACGTGTATTGCGACCCCTGGTCCGAGTGATGGATGACGCGCTCGGGCCGCCGCTGCGTGACGGCCATGTCGAGGGCGCGGACGACGAGGTCGGCCTTGAGGCTCCTTCGCATGCACCAGCCGACGACGCGGCGGCTCCAGGCATCGACGACGACGGCGAGGTACAGGAAGCCCGACGCGGTCGGTACGTAGGTGATGTCCGCGACCCAGAGCTCGTCCGCTCGTTGAGCCGTGAAGTCGCGGTTCACGAGATCCGGTGCAGCGCGTGCGCCGGGATCACGCTTCGTCGTCCGCCACTTCTTGCGCCGCGTGACGCCGACGAGGCCATCGAGCCGCATCAGCCGGGCGACCCGCTTGTGGTTCACCAACCGGCCTTCGTCGCGCAGCTCGGCGTGCATGCGCGGCGCTCCGTAGCTCTCGCGGCTGAAGCCGTGGATCTCGCGCATCCGACTCACGAGAGCCTCGTTGGCTCGTGCTCTGGCCGAGGGCGGCCGCTCGAGCCAGGCGTAGTACCCGCTGGTGGAGAGCCCCAGCACGCGGCACATCGTCCGGACGGGATACTCGGCCTGATGTCGCTTCACGAACCCGAACCCCGCTCGGGGATCGAGTCGCTCTCCCGAGCGAACCAGGCCGCGGCTTTTTTTAGGATCTCCCGCTCGAGCTTGAGCTGCTTGTTCTCACGCTTCAGGCGCCGGAGCTCCTCGCGCTCGTCGCTTGTCAGGCCGTCCGTGCGGACGCCCGGGTCCAGGTCCGACTGTTTGACCCAGTTCCTGATCGTCTGAGCGCTCGGCTCGAACTCTCGACTCAGCTCTTCAGGCGATCGGCCTGCTCGGACCAACTCCACCATCTGCTCCCGGAACTCCGGTGCGTAGGGCGGTCTGCTTCTCGGCATCGTGGCCTCCTTTCTCCACAGAGATCAGGTGTCCACCGAACAGAGTCAACCCCACAAAAGTCAAAAAAAACGGACGTTTTTGGGGAAAACCCAGTGATTACAGGACTTTTACCGTTTGACTTCGAGCCAGTGACCTAGCGAGCTCCAGCCTGCTTGGCCTGCTTGGCCGTCTTGACCTACCGGCTATGGCATGTTTGACGCATGCTTGACGACATCTTGACGGTCATTTCTCAGGTTTTTCGCGCTTTAGAACACCTGCCCTTCCGGTCCTCAGATGACTCGATTCCACATCGACGTTCTCGGGCCATTCCGCGTACTGGCCGCTGACGGGAGCGAGATCCGCATTCCATCCGGGAAGCTGTCCGCCCTTCTGCAATGCCTCGTCTATGAGGAGCAAGGAGTCGACCGGGATCGGTTGCAGACGATGCTGTGGCCCGATTCGGATCAAGAGTCGGGGCGGCACTCCCTACGTCAGGCTCTGTCCGCCATCCGAGTCAAACTCGGCGCAGATCCGTTTTCCGGAACGACCTGGATCAGCCTGAACCGGGCCGTCTGCAATTCGGATTCGTGGGTGCTTCACGAACGGTATGCGAACCGGGACTATCTGGGATGCCTCGAATTGGTCCGTGGCCCTTTGTCCATGAACGAACCCAAGGGCGCTTCTGGGCCTCTTTACGCCTCATGGGAGCCGTGGGCGGACACGGTGAAGCGCCTCGTGCACCTCTCGTGCACACGCGCTGCCCTGGCGGCTGACCAAATTGGTGACGACTCCGCGGTGGACTACGCGATCAATCAGGGAGCGCTCGTGGGCCTCTCCGAGGTCGGTCTTCGCAACGAGATCGCGGGGGGTAAGCGTCTAGGTCCCGGCTGGTCGGACCGCCAGATCGGCCTCAACGCGTTGACGTCGCTCGTCTTTCGATCCCGCAGAGGTATGCGCTCCGCGCTGGCGCTCGTCATCGAACGCGAACCGGGCTGGACAAGCCGGTCAGTTCGAGCGGCCATGAGTCAACTCCCTTCGCACACCTGTCCGGCTCTCATCGAAGTGCCAGCCCAGAGACCGCTCGCTCACGTCAGCTCGGCGCTGTCGCAGCTACCCGGTGGAGCCGGCATTTCTCGCGACGCAGAGCAAACCTTTGCCCGGCTGGCACAGCCTGAGCCCTACCCGTTTGATGATGTAACCGCCCAGCTATCGGCAGTGAACGCCCTCGCAGACGCGCTTGACGCGAGCTGCCAAGAGCAGGCGTTGGTCTTCATCGTAAACGTCAAGGACCTGAAGCAGTCAACCGCCACCACGTTCGCTCAGGCGATCACGCGCTACGGTGGAGAGGGCTTGACCGTCTTTCTCTGTGGCGAACACCCAGAGGACATGGAGCGCACCGAGGCTCTTACGCTGACGGGAGCCGTCGATACACGCCGCCATATCGTGCAGTTCGAGCCAGCACGTCCTGAAAACCATCGCGGATCGACCGACTTGTCAGAGCAGGCGCCCCCGCCGCCCACCGATGGGAGACAACACGCTGGATGGGCCGTGATTACGGTCACAGTGGCCTTGCTTACGAGCTTCACCACTCTGCAAGTGTCAGCACCAAATGCGACCCCTGAGGTCACTGAGGTCACTGAGGTCACTGAGGATATCATCTTCTGCTCCGACCGAGGCGGTGCGCCTCAATACTACCGATGGGGTCAGGGCTGGGGTGTAGAACGCATTTCGCCAGACACGGCCTTATGCCGCAGATCAGGTATTACGGTCGCAAACGCTGACTCCGTCTACCTGCCAACGCTGGCCGGCGGAGAGGTGAAATGGCGCTCTTACCCGAATGAGCGATTCCGAGGCAACCTATCAGGGACTCCCCTTCCGTTCGACTACGCCACTCCTGCGACCATCTCGGGTGACTTGACCACGTTCATCGTACTGTCCGACGGGCAAGACCTGTGGACGCTGTTCGATGTCAGCCGACAGGACACCGTGACCGTCCCATTGCCCAGAGGCGGACATATTGTCGACATGTCCGAACGATTCGCTCTGGTCCGTAGCGAAAATGCCCGGGGACGCATGAGCCACTACGTCGTCGATCGTGAGTCAGGGGAGATTACGTTCGAAACTGGCGGAGAACTCGATGAGGTCAACGCCCACTGGACAGCATCGGGCGAAATCGTGTTGGCGCGAGGTCGCCAGGGAACCGAAGAAGATGGATCGCTCGATCTCGTTGTGGCCGACCCGGCCAGTGGCTCGGAAGTCATTCTGACCCAAAACGACTGGAACGATTATGGCTTGGTGATCTCTTCGGACAGGACACAAATCTGCTGGCAGTCTGAGGAGTTCGGACATTATGAGCAGAACATTCAAGTGATGGACCTGCGAACTCGAATGAAGCGGCCGATCGTTCAGATCTCTGGGCGCCAGGAAGGCTGTGGCTTTGTAGCAGACGGGTCGCTCCTCGTGTATCACTCCCGTGACCGAGGAGAGATCGACCTCATGATGCAGTCGGTCGATGGCAGCCCCCCAATCCGTATCCTAGGGACGGGTACGAGCAGGTTCGTGATGTCGGTGCCGATCCGCTGAATTACGCGCAGGCTTGGAGCCGAGGCCGAAATTAGCCTCAGACCACATGTATACGCCCCCATAAGGTCCTCTGTCAGCAAGGCGGCTGGA
>Ga0181587_10001832_pt1 | contig 17807 bp, 13 predicted proteins | sample 071ome_27_FD_132463 | JGI IMG/M metagenome (GOLD analysis project Ga0181587, IMG submission 132463) | Coastal salt marsh microbial communities from the Groves Creek Marsh, Skidaway Island, Georgia - 071409AT metaG (megahit assembly) | ecosystem: Environmental > Aquatic > Marine > Intertidal...
TATTGAACTAAGATCCAACCAAGGATGGTGCCAAGTATTATGAGAGTTACGCGAGCTTTCACCCCCTAATAGTGCGATATTTTGCTCAGTTCAAACACCCCGAGAATTGGGGTGCCGGTAGCTTGAAAGATTTACCTTTTGCGCAGGAGGAGCATACCTTTAAGCAAACCAGCTATGAGAAAGAAGCGCCCAGTAATCAAGTACCGGTTGATATCCTCGATGGGGAGAACAGCGAATTGAAAAGAAAAGCTTCCTCCACCTCAAAGGAAAGTGACACCTGTGAATCTGGAAAGGACGTGCTCTCGTTATGATTTCCCTTGGAATTTTTTCAAATTCTCCCGAGTTTCTGGTGAGAGAGCAAGACGCGCTGCATACTGCGCTCGTGAATGGAGCAATGCCTCCCAGTCGTCCGTCCCCTGCCAAGCAATCTCTTTAATTCGCTGCATCGCCTCTGCAGAACGAGAGGCAAGCTGCGTTGTGAGTTCACCAACGGCAGCATCGAGAGCATCACCCTTTGATGAGACGACTCGAGAATAGAGCCCCCGTTGCAATGCCCACGAGGCTTCATGCCACTCGGCGCTAAGCGCAAGTTCTTCAAAAGCACTCACTCCGAGCTTCCGTATCAAGGGCTGTGAAATAACAAATGGTCCAAACCCCAAAGCGAGTTCGCTCAAGCGAACACTTGCGCTCTCTTGAGCGATACTATAATCAGCGGCTGCGATCAGCCCGAGGGCTCCCCCAACGGCCTTTCCTTGCACTCGAACAACGATACACTTTGGGACATTCCTCATCGCAAGGATCACCCGAGCAAATCCAAGGAAATATTCTGTGGCTTCTTCCTGCGTTTTTAGAGTCAGCAATTCATCGAATGAAGCACCTGCACAAAACGCTTTTTGCCCACTGCTCTTCAGCAGGATGACTTTTACCGCAGGATCGGCGCCACATTGCTGAACGCACTTTGTCAGCTCTTGTAACTGCAAAGATGAAAGTGAGTTCGCCTTCGGATGAGAGAAAGAGACAACTCCAACTCCTGCTTCGTTTGTTACCTGCACTCCCTCTTCACTCATAGCTGCTCCCCCTTCAACGATGAATAGTTTCTAATAAGGAACTCTGGAACCTCGCCCCGCTTTCCGCCCTTTGAGTTAATTGCACGCTTTGCATCGACCTCATCAAGAGAATAATCACGGTAGAGTTCTCGGACTGAAGCGATGCCGGCATTTGAAAGGAGAAACTTCACTCCTCGCTCATGAAGTTGATCACACACGGCCTTCAGTCTCACTTGGTCCTCCCAAGAGAAATCCTTGTCTGTATAGCTTGTAAAATCAGCAGAAGCGGAAACAGGTGGGTAGGGAGGATCTAAATACACAAAGTCACCCTCAGCGACTCGATCCAACAACGTCTCAAAAGGTCCTACGTGAAATTCTACTTCTTGCAAAACATCAGAGCATGCTTTGAGATTCTCATAATCCACAATTTTTGGATTCGCATAACGCCCAAAGGGGGTATTAAAAAATCCAGAGCGATTTACTCGGTATAGCCCATTGAAGCACGTTTTGTTCAGGTAAATGAGGCGTGCTGCTCGAACATACTTCGGAAGAATCTGAAACTCGGGCGTTCTGTCGAGGCTCCGAATTCGATAGTATTCTTTCTCTTCATATTTATATTGCTCAAGCCAATCAAGAAGCGCCGGCAGCTCATCGCGGACACTCTCATAACAAGAGATAAGCTCTTCATTAAGATCCGCAAGGATTGCTCTTTGTGGTCTGAGCCCAAAGAAAACTGCACCTCCTCCGATAAATGGCTCATGATAGGTGCCATATTCTGCTGGAGCCCTCTGAAGGATCTCCCCCAGCAACTGCCTTTTCCCGCCTGCCCACTTCAGGAAGGGCCGACAGAGCGAAGGGGTTTCTTCCTCTTTTTTCAGTGCTGACTCAGACATGGGCTAACTCCCCCCTCTTCTCTCTCGAAAAAACTCTCTCAGCAGGTATGCAGACTCCTCCTGCAGTACCCCAGAGACTATCTCGGGAGGGGGTCCAAATACAGTATCTTTTGAAATATCAACATATGAGCCAAATCCGCCAAGTCGTAAATCGGGCGCACCATATACAAGACGAGAAACACGGCTTAACCGAATGGCCGAAGCACACATAATACACGGCTCAAGAGTCACATACAGCGTACAATCACTTAACCGCCAATTCTGACACTTCTCGGCCCCAATACGCAGGACACCAAGCTCCGCATGGGAGGTCACTGAAGGATCCGCTTCAACCGAGTTCGAATGAGAGGCAATAATCTGATTCTCCCGAACGAGAACCGCCCCGACAGGAACTTCTCCACGAGCAGCAGCCTCTTGCGCAAGACGAAGCGCTTCTTTCATGAAGGAGGCATCTTTTTCTTCTATACTCATGTGTCAAAAGGGTGAAGCTGCGGAGTTCATCAAAATTATTCGCTCGGAGATTCCACGGGTCCTTGCCAAGAAAAACCAACACGGAAACAAAAGGGAACGGAGAGGAAGGGATTCGAACCCTCGATACGCGTTAACGTATACACGCTTTCCAAGCGTGCGCCTTCAACCGCTCGGCCACCTCTCCAAACAGCTCCATCAAACTCAGAAGAAAAGTCTGTGCCACTGACACAGAATGTTTTCTCTTTTACAGAAAGCGGGCTGCGCGATTCAGAAAAAAACTTGAACGGAGAGGAGGGGATTCGAACCCCCGGTACAGTTACCTGTACACTCGCTTAGCAGGCGAGCACCTTCAGCCACTCGGTCACCTCTCCACCAATCTGAATACATCGGCCATGCTCCTTCCTTGTCTCTTGGTAGGAACCGCACCCTGAGAGATTCGAACTCCCGACCTTCTGATTCGTAGTCAGACGCTCTATCCAGCTGAGCTAAGGGTGCTAAACAATGTAAGCCGCGAATGTATCAAACCTTGCCTCGGACTTCAAAGGGCAAAGACTTGCATATTGAGGCATCATTGGTCTAGTATTTTCAGGCAGATAAAAGATATCTGTGAAAACTGGAGGGGTGGCCGAGCGGTTGAAGGCACTGGTCTTGAAAACCAGCATACGTTAACGCGTATCGAGGGTTCGAATCCCTCTCCCTCCGTTTCTCCTCATTCCCTATTTTCTCCTAATTTTGCGTACTTCTTGCACTAATTTTTTCTTCTCACACCATTTTTTTTCTTCTCAGATCAAACTTCTCGAACTCTTTCATGCATCAATCCTTAAAAACTCTCCATAACGTCTTCTGTAGAGCTTTATAGAGACGAACGATGGAAATTCATAAGCCACTTGTGGGGGAAAGGGCTACTCTCAGCGGAATTCCTCTGCCACAACACGAAGAGAAAAGTGTAGTCTCAAACGCTGCGGTGACACTCTTTCCACCTCCACGTTCACCGTTAGCAAAAGAAGCATCAGCGATTATAGAGAAATCTATTGAGGAATATCTGACACGCACTCCCAAAATCTTAGTGCCTGGCAAATCACTGGCAAATCATATCGGAGATGGAGAGAAAAAAGTGTTCCATCTGGATGAGTTCAAAAATAAGAACGTGCTTGAATGGAAAGATATCACTCCCATAATCGAACACGATCGGAAAGAGATCCAGCGCATCGCAGAACTCGCAGAGAAGGCGTTCCAGGCCCCATGCGATCAACTTGATGTCATGACGATTCTGACCGAACGAATGAAGTTTTTTCTCCGCCGATCCATGGTGACCTCGGTCTTAACCCAAGAGGTGAAAAGGAGCGAACAAGCGATACAAGCCCGATCCGAAAGTAAAATCACAAAGATTCTCTCTCGACTCCCTCATGGCAAAAGGCGCGAAGAACTCCTGAAATTAGACCTACAAGAAAAGACGGAGGAACTTCATTCTCATGCAGTTCTTCATGATGGTCATTACACCGTTTGTCCTATTAGGGCCTGGACTTCTCTTCATCGAGGCAATCCCGATTGCATGTGGTACCACCACTCCTCTCTCCCTCCTTCAACGACACGAAGAGATCAAAGGGATACGCTCAGAGTCAACGCTTTCTCAATTGCACTAGCTCAGCTTGGGGTTTTTCAAAAAGGAGAAGGTGCATGGGATCAGCGATACCCATCGTCGCCCCTAGAGTTTTGGAAGTCCCACGTAGCACCGTATATCTAGTTGACGAGCTCTTTTTACAGCAATGCGCCTAGAGCCATAGAACGTGGTCTGATGTGCGATAAATCTCGAGATCTCAATCTTGAATTCAATACCCAAAATGATTTTACCCCGTTTGTCCTCTATGAAACTATCTACAGTTCGCTTATTGTAGTCGCGCTTGTTGAAATCATTTTTTATGCTCTATTTCATGCGAATCCCACTCTCAGCCACTGCTATTAAGATTTCGGTAACGGTTCTTTTCGCCGCGATAAGCTTTCTTCTCTTCTCCCAAATTGCTCTTCACCGGTTTATAGCGGCAGACGAAGGATTTTACCTGTTAGCAGGTAAACTCGTTGCAAACGGCATGCTCCCCTACTCAGACTTCTTTTACCCTCAAATGCCCCTACTTCCATATTTTCATGCCACTTGGATATCTCTCCTCGGGGAAAGCTGGATTACCTCTCGGATAATTGCAGCAAGTATGGCCTCTGGCATCGCCGCTATTCTCTTTTTATTCCTCTGGCGCGTGCGCTCATTGTCGATAGCACTCCTCGCTGGAGCACTATTTATTACAGCACCAGAGATTTTGTATTGGTTCACGGTGAGTAAAACGTATGTTTTTTCTGGCGCTCCCCTGATCGCCTCATGTGCTCTTCTCTATTACTCTCTTTATCATGCAGACAAACACTTGATACCTCGACTCGTACTGATCAGCGGGTTCCTCCTAGGAATCGCGATAGGAGTTCGCCTCTTTTACTTCGCTTTCATCCCTGTCTATTTCATTTATGTTTTTTTTCATGTATCCAACGCGAACCGTCTCAAGGCTTTGAAAGCCCTCACATTCGGACTCGTGCTGTCAGCGCTCCCACACATGCTCTTTCTGCTGCATGACATTACCTCATACTGGTTTAACAACCTGGGCTACCATCTGAGCAGAAATCACCGTCCGCACGAGATCGCAATGGAGCTAAAAGTAAAGGTTGCACGATGGGCGTTAGGATTAGACTCAACGAATACCTTCGGAAGCCCATGCCTTCCTCTCCTCTTTTGGCTGAACTGCGTGATAGCTCTCGTAGCGGTCTGTAAAGGTAAGCTGCCGCCACTCCCGACCTCTCTCGGTCTTGTCTTGTTTGCTTGCTATCTTACTCCTACCCCTATTCACCTTCAGTACTTCTCAACATGCATGCCGTTTTTCATCCTTGGCGTAGCGACTGCCTCCTGGAAGAGGTGGGTGGCGACTAGCCTGCTATCCCTTCTGACTGCCACAACTCTCATTATGCTTCCCCAAACATTCGAAAGACTTACTGTTTCTGGGCAAGGCGTAAAAGGCATTGACCAAAAGAACCGTCAAACCTTTACCCTATCAACCGTTACTGAGGTTTCAGAGTTTCTTAACCAACAGTTTACGCCAGGCTCGCGGATTATTAGTCAGTGGCCAGGCTTCCTATTTGAAACCTCTCTCCTTCCTGTTTCAGGCCTCGAAAATCAATTTTGGATTAGAATGGACGAGAAGCTCTCCCCTCAACAGGTAGACCAATTTAAGCTTATGACGAGGCCGAAGATGCGCCTGCTTCCTCAAGATTCATCCGTAGACGGCCTGATTATTGAAACCCACAAATTCGACAAGTATTTCTCTGAGGATATTATAGAAGAGTCGAAACTAAGCGAAATAACAGCTCCGGATGGCTTTCGTGTATTCAAATCTCAAGACGCGCCTTGAACAAACATTTTTGCCTCGTACCGAAATGTGCGCTGTAGCCCTTTTCTCAAGGTATCTTTAGCGTTAGGGTACAAATATAAATCTTGAGCCGACTAGAAATTTATGTCCATAAAGAATTCGCATCAAAAGCTAGCTCTTTTATCCATCCTCGTTCTCATTTTTTTTGCAGTTGCGATCTTTACCGAGGAGAACACGCCTCTTACACCAGGCAATGAAGATATAAAAGCTGCTCAGATGCTTCAGGAACAGCAGGGCGAAGCCATAGTGTCCCCAACGAAAGCTCTGCCAGGCTTCACTCTCTTCGGAGAATCCGGTTCAGCAAAAACCCGACTGGTGAATATGTCAGGAGAGGTTGTAAAAACCTGGGATTTTGATGCCGCAAGAACTCGACTTCTTCCAAACTGTAATGCGCTCGTAGTGCACGGAACGAAATGGGGTTGGAGTCAAGAAAAATGGGATGCTCTTCGACCTTTTGTGCGGGAATATGATTGGAGCGGAAATGTTGTCTGGGAATACAAGGCCCCAGGCCCAGCGCACCATGACGTCCAACGGCTTGAAAATGGGAATACGTTAGTGCTCTTTCGGGGCCTCGTGCCGAAAAGCGCCAAACAGAGCATAGAAGATCCTGCAAAGAGAAATTCCAAAATTCGCACCGACACCATTCGCGAAATCTCTCCAGAGGGGAAAACCGTGTGGGAGTGGAATGCCCATGATTACCTTGATCTGAATTCGTGTGGAAAAAATCCATGCGAACCATTACCAGAGAGCATAACGGATCAACGCCGCGTTTTTGACTGGACTCATTCGAATGGAATTTCGGTCATCCCTGAAAATAAATGGCACGAAAGTGGGGATACTCGATTTGCTCCTGGCAATATTATTCTCACGCTCAGAAACTGGTCTAGCATGGTGGTAATCTCTCGTTCATCTGGCGAGATTGTTTGGGAGTTTAACGATCGTCTTTCGGGCGGTCACGAGGGCATCATGATCGAACGCGATCTACCCGGAGCAGGCAATATTCTCATCTTCAATAATGGGCGTGATACATTAGAATCAGAAGTTCTCGAGATTCATCCTCAAACTCGTGAAGTAGTATGGCGTTACAGCGATGGTCCAGATTTCTACAGTGCAGCCGCAGGGAGAGCGCAGCGGTTAGCAAATGGCAATACGTTGATATCTGAGGATGTACCTGGTCGAATCTTTGAGGTAACTCCCGACCATGAAATTGTCTGGAGCTACCAAGCTGGGCTTCGAACCGCTAGAGCTCACAGGTACCCTGCTGATATCTGCGAGAAAGTGTCTGCGCTACCGCTTTTTTCTGATGGGAGCTCATAGGGGACGCTTGTCAGAAAAAACCTCAGCCAATCCCTCAAACTCGAATTCACAAAATACAAACGCTTATATTTTGTGGAACCAGCGACTTTCTTCAGCAACTCTTCCCTCTGAAGTGATAGACTATAACTATGAACGATTACTGGAGCGATTGTTGGAAAAATGCTCATACCCCTTGGAGCTATCAAGGCTCTGATGACCTCGCCATAAAGCGTATCCCTGAATATATTGCTGAGCGCTTGACGGAAGGAGCTCCTGTAACATCACACGACCTGCCGAACAATTCTCTGCGCACATTCGTCCCACTATGCGGCGATTCACCGATAGTACAATTTCTCCATGAGCATCAATGCACGGTAACCGCGATTGATCTCATCCCATCACCAATCAGAGAATTGCGAGAACAGTTGTTCTCAGAGCTGACTTTCAAAAAAACCACCACTTCTACACATACTACCTGGAAAGCAGAAAGACTCTCATTAATCGAAGGGGACTTCTTTGCCTGTTCAATAGATCAACAATTTGATCTCATTTATGATCGTGCGGCGCTCGTTGCAATTGAGCCTCAGAGAAGGGCTCAATATGTAGAGAAGATTATGTCACTTCTTGCTCCACACGGTCGGCTCTTTCTCGAATTCTTCGATGTTGGAGAGTTTTCAGCCTCACATCCGCCTTTTCCAATTATGCGACAAACGGTTCGCCAACTCTTCACTCCTCTGCACGAAGTCTCGTTTTCAGAACAAAGGAAGAAGATCGCCGATAGCCCGTTTTACGAGTCTCCCGATGAGGAGTTCTCTCGATGTTGGATTATCTTCGAGAAAGCACGTTAATCGGGGTTATTGCTCTCTTACGAGAGCGATAATCCGTTGTCCGACTCTTGGTTGGGCTGCAAAATTCTTTGTGACTACGGATAGCGTATCACCATCAACAACCATGAGTGGCTCGAAGAGCCGTGGATAATTTGCTTCTATATCAGAGAGGGAGAATTCTTCTGAGATTAAAATATTTTTCACCTCTGCACCGCCCTCAAGCGCTTCAAGGAAAGAATGATAGGTGAGATTTCCTCGGAATAATGACCTGCCCCTTAAGTGATGTGCTTGAGATTTTGTCACCTCTCCAACCTGTCCTCCATCGCGGGCTAATTGATATACCCCTGCTCGACCAAAATGCTCACTGAACCGCAGAGCAGCAAGCGAGTTCGCCTCATCGTTCGGAGTCATTGCAAAAAGACGTCCGATACCATCAAGATCTATATCCTCAACAAGGTGCTCTGAGAGGATGTTTCCATAAAATACTGGCAAACCATCGAGTTTTGCTGCTGAAACGTTTTCCCAATTCGTATCCACTAAAAGAACTCGAAAGCCAGCTTTTTGAACTTGAAAGGCAAGCGAGCGCGCTGCCTGATGAGCGCCAAGGAAAAGGATCCCTTGGGCTGCGTTCTGCTGCACGCCTAAGAAACGAGCAACCCTTCCTGCGGTGAGACCATAAAGGAAGCCGGCACTGACGATCATAAAAAAGGTATAGGCAACAAGAGCACTTCCCCCCTCTACTCCAGCCGCCTCCAATTCAAGTCCGAAGAGTGATGCAACCGCTGCAGCTACTATTCCTCGGGGTGCTACCCATGCAAGAAAAATTCGCTCGCGCCACTTCAGTTCAGAGCCCACGGTTGAGATCAGAACGGCGATAGGTCTGGCTAGAAAAACCATAATAAAGAGAAATAAGATACTTCCCCACTGTAGTTCCTGTATGTGGCTCAGCTCGAGTCGTGCGGAAAGGAGAATGAAAAGAACTCCTATGAGCAAGACCTGCAGATTTTCTTTAAACTCTACGATATGTCTGATTACGAGAGTTGAACGGTTTGCAAGGATAATTCCCATGAGAGTCACTGCAAAAAGTCCTGCCTCTCGCTGAAACATATTCGCTAAGACAAATACAATAATCACAAGTGAAAACGAGAAGGGATTTTGTAAATAATCTGGTAGTAAGAATCTCTGTATGAGATAAATCAGAAGATACGCCCCGAGGACTCCAATTACTCCACCGATGATTATGGTATTTAAGATTCCACCGAGCAGATGCGTCGGAGCCGAGAGAATCTCTCCATGCATAATAATTTCAAAGACAAGAACGTCAAGGAGCGCACCGATAGGATCAATAAGAATCCCCTCCCACTTTAAAATAGAGGCAAGATTCGATTTTGGTCTAATGTCTCGAAGAAGAGGGATAATGACGGTTGGTCCAGAAACCGTAAGAATTGCACCAAGAAGCACCGCGAGCTGAAAATCAAGGCCGAGGATGTGGTATCCTGCCCAAGCTCCAATAAGCCACGTTGAGAGCATTCCAAGACTGATCAAGCTAAAGACAACCCGTTGCAGACCGGGAATTTCCGCGAACCGCAGGCTGAGTCCGCCTTCAAAGAGAATAAGCCCAACCGAAAGCGAGACAAGTGGAGTAAGGAGATCTCCCAAGATTACGTCTGGTTCGAGTAGACCAAAGATCGGTCCAGCCAACACTCCGAATACAAGAAGGAGAATAATTGAAGGGGTCCGAAACTTCCATCCCAACCACTGTGCACTGATAGCGAGAAATAAAACTAGCGCGATTGATTCAAGCCCATGCTCTGACAACACTTCCTCCTAACTCTTCTCGTTTCTGTGAGATGAGGCTTACTATCTCATTTCTCCAATGCCCACATTATGCCTAATGAAATGAAAAACAGGAAATAGAGAAAAATAGAATAAGCAAACCTTTCCACGTTCGTCATGTTACACCCCGAATACATCTTTTCTCACGAAATGAGAGTAGGTATGCTGCTCGTAACAACCACCCCGCTATAGATAATATGAACACCACTCAAGCCATAGATCCCAAATCTCTCTCACAACGCGAGATCTATACACTGATGGTAAGCATAATTGTCCCGCGTCCCATTGCTCTTGTGAGCACATGCAGCAGCGAAGGCGTCGGGAATCTTGCTCCTTTTAGCTTCTATAATGGAGTATCAAGCAAACCTCCCTGCCTTATGTTCTCGTGTGCCATAGGAAGAGATGGGGCAAAGAAGGATACGCTCAGAAATATTGAAGAAACCGAGGAGTTTGTTGTTAATACAACCAATGAGTGGATTATCGAACCAGTTGTTAAGGCTGCCGCCGAGTATCCTTACGGTGTAAATGAGATGGAAGCGGTGGGGCTTACCGCTGTAACGTCTCAGGTGGTGGCTCCCGACCGAGTCGCTGAATCAGCCGTTAGCTTCGAGTGTACACTGTATAGCCGTGTTCCGGTTGGGGACGGTAGCCCCGGCTCTGCCGTAATTATCGTCGGCGAAATTGTCTATATTCATATTCAAGAAGAGTGCTATCAAGATGGTGTCGTTCTGTATGAAAAACTTGCTCCCGTAAGCCGACTCGGCGGGCCTACCTACAGTAAAGGGGGAGAAACGTTTGATCGTCGAATACCGAAGCTTTCGTAACTCCCGGTCCTCTTACGCTGTCATTTTAAGCGGTGTCAATCTTACCGAATTCTCAATCGCTCCTCCTCATCAGAGAAGAAGGCGATCAGATTCAAAAGTCACTCGGGATAACTCGGCGTTACAACATTCTCACTCGCTGACTGTTCATCAAGAACTATCTTCTCGCGCATTAACTCGCGAATCTGCTCCCTGATCCTCAAAAAGTCTGGATCATCAGAACCAATGGCCTCAAGCTTTTTCTGAACCTCTAATGCTCCAGCAAGATTCTCTGTTGCTACCTTGAATCTGTACTGCGCACTCAGTAACCCTTCGTGGAAAGGATTCTGACTGAGCCCTCTATCTAGCAAGGGAAGTGCTATTTCAAATTGCCTCTCTTTGAGAAGAATATTTACGAACATCTCTATTACATCAAGATGAAGCGGATCATGGAAGAGTGCGGTCTGCAAAGCCTCTTTTGCGCCACTATTATCGCCACGGGCGGCATAGAGACGCGCTCGAAGCAGCAATGCATCTGATGAGGCTGGATAAAGCGAAAGTGCTTTTTCTACCGCTTCCTCTGCAATATCAAAGTGGCCCTGCCCAGACCTCAGAACCGCTAAATTCACCTGCATTTTTACGCTATTTGGAAATAACGCCACCTGCCGCTCGATAAGCTTCTCCTTACTTTGCCATGCTCCCTGATAGTGTATGGTTAAGGAGGTCAGGGCAATTACGACCACACTAAACGCCCCGACAGCACTGCGAGGATACGTATCACGCACAAGCAGCAAGAACCATCCCAGCAAGAGGCTCCCTGCGACACTAGGGGTATAGGCGAGCCGTTCAGCAAAGATTGTTTCGATCGGAAAAAGAATATTTGCGGTAAGGATAAAGGCGAGAAAGAACCAAAGGAGTGCAAAGCTAGCAATGGAACGAGTGCGAAGCATGAATGCTCCGAGAGAAAATATCGTAGCAACAAGTCCAATAAACACGAATGAAACGATCGAGGAAGCGCCGCTTAGCGAGACTGGAGAAAGCGTTGCAAAGGAATAATCCGCACTCAGTGGAAAGGGAACTATTATAATCGCGAGGTATCGGCCCAATAAAAAAATACTATTGAAGAGCCTTTCTTCGAAAGGAAGTGAAGCCAGAGGGTTTTCGACGAAGTGAATGACGTCACTCTGGAGAATAGCTCCAGTCACTGCCAAACGCCCAACGAAAAGCATGAGCATGAAGACACAAAACGGCTTTATCCACTTCAGAAACGAAGGCTTCTCTCCTTGAAACCAAGAGGAAGAAATAGCAAGAACTGGAAAAAGCGCTCCACTTTCTTTTGAAAGAGCAGCAAGAAAAAACAACACCCAGGGCAATAGGCTCTGTTTTTGCGGCGAAAAAGCCAAAATTCCCAGAAAGCCAAAGAAGAATGCGAGCAGCTCAGCACGCCCACTGTCCATTCCACTAACAATAGCCTCCGTGTGTATCGGATTTACCGCGAATAAAATGGCGACTCCAAACGAGGCTGAAAGGCTTCTTCCCTTACAAGAAACAAGAGAAGGAAAGGAACGCTTTGTTAAGAACACATACAAGAGCAGGGTATTGAGGGCATGGAGGAGAACATTGCAAAAAACACTTCCATGTGGGGTGATAGCTCCTTCGAACTGCGATTGCAACCAATACGAGAGGACAACTATTGGGCGGAAATGCAATACAGATGCAGAAGACCCCAGGCCCATCGAGCCTTCTCGCATACGATTAAAATCTTCGAATACAAATTCTCCCCAGAGAATAGAACGTGAAAAAACCAGTAGCGCGATAGCGATAAGCCCGATGCCACAGGATAAAAATGAAAGGCCGAAGCGCACCTTTTGAGAGAGGTTTTTGCCTTCCTTTAAACTCTTCCGCCCCCCATTCATCGTTTCAGATCTCGTTCTTAACCACAGAAGAATGTCTGCCGTACAGCAATACGGCTCTTAAAAATACGAAGAGAACAGAGAGCGAAGATCCTCTAATTTGTCCTGCAGCCAAGCCCTCGCTCAGTTCTCATATCCTTACACCCCTTCTTTCGCTCCCGTTTCTCACACCGACCTGGACGAAAACCCTTCGGGCAAACATCCGGAGCCTGAGCAGTTGCTGCCTCGTGTTTCGCTTTCTCTTTCTCAAACTCAAGACGCTCTTGCTCTAGCTCAAGCTTTTCTCTCTCATACTCCAAGTCTTTATGCTTATGTCCGCCCCAACTTCCTCCATGGCTAGAATATCGCCTTGTGACTCGAAACTCAGCGCGACACCCGCCATCTACCCAGATTCCACGGCTATCAGTGCCCCATGTTTGCTCTGCAATACACGGTGATTTACTGAGCTTTCTATCAAGCTCAATATTGGAGTCCCGAATTCCGCTTACATTACAGTACGATCTTCTGTCATTTTTAGACTCGCACGTAATATACTCATCTGCCTGAAGAAGGCTTACTTGTCCCGAGACAAAAACCATAAGCAAGAAAACAACGACGGAGGAATTTTTAAGACTACGAATAGAACCAAGCATAACACACGCTCCTACTTGAAAAGTTATCTGTGAACAATCTCACGGTTGAGAGCGCACCAAGGGCCGTTGCCAGCGAGACCATTGCCGACGACACGCGGCGCCGCCCCTCTACCAACGAAGAGTATCGCGCTCTCGTAAAGACACCACCCTAACACACGCAAATTCTTCCCACCTACCGAAACCCACACCCATCAATGAGCTTCATTCACTAAAACAGCAGAGCGATTGTCTTGAGGAATTACAGGGAGTTACAAATCTGAGGCGTTTGATTGTGCCCGATAAGACTCACACCTCTCTAATATAAATATGATAGTATTTAGAATAATATTCGCTTTCATTATCATAAATTATGGTATACTTAGCATAAATAACTCTATTTTTAGCATAAGAGGACGCATGACTAATCCAGAAGATTTAAGAAACCACCTATCCTTTAACTATGAAGAGCTGGAAGAGCTCAATCTCGAGGCGAAAGAGCGTCAGGCGAGATACACCAATCCGGATGAGCTCCGAGAACACTACCTGAAATACCTCACTGACGAGAAGCGTCTAAAGGCGGTCACCATCTGTTTTTCCGATATAGAGGGAAAACTCCATATGCTCGACTATGACAAGAAGTTTCTCCTTGAATCATACGACAACCTTACCTTTGATGGCTCTTCAGTCCGAGGATTCACCCAGGTTAATGCATCCGATCTTCGACTGATGCCAGACTGGGGATCGTTCCGATGGGTGCCAGCAGATGTTTTCTCAGCGGGCAAAGTAATCTGCTTTGGACTCATTCAAGACCGAGATGGCTCTCCATATACCAGTGATTTTCGCGGACGGCTCAAGAACTACCTCGAAGAGCTTCGCTCGAGTCAAGGCCTGACGACAAACGTATCTGTTGAATGCGAAGGGTTTCTCTTTAAAGGCGAGAATGCTGAGCGAAACTACACAAGCCATGAAGGTTTTGATCTTGTTTCGAAGGGAGGATATTACAGCTCTCTTGCGACAGACACCTTACGGCTTTTCATCGATAGCTTTGCCGAGTCGCAACGCGCACTCGGATTTGAAAATGAAAAGGACCATCCAGAGGTGGCGCCATCTCAGTTCGAGTTGAACTATAAGTATTGCGATGCCCTGATCGCAGCGGATCAAGTGCAACTCTATAAGCTGATGGCACGGCAAGTTGCTGCTCGCATGGGCTGCACTGCTAGCTTTCTTCCAAAGCCAGTAGCAGGGATTAATGGAAACGGTATGCACACGAATATCTCTATCTCAAAAGATGGAACAAACCTCTTCTTTGACGGGAATGGTGAAGATGGGCTTTCTCCTCTTGCATGGGATTTTGTCGATCGCCTCTTGTACAGCGCGAATGATATTTGTCTCACGTTGAACTCGAGTGTTAATGCATATCGGAGACTCGATCCAAATTTCGAAGCTCCAAATCAGATTAAATCCTCGGCAGTAGATAGAACTTCAATGGTGCGCATTCCTCTTGGCAACAAAAATTCAGCTCGAATTGAAGTTCGGACTGTTGCACCAGATTCAAACCCATATCTTGCACTCTATGCTTTGATCAAAACTGGAATGACTGGGCCAGTCAACGAGGAAGAAGTACAAGAGAACCGTCGCTCGCGAACCCGCTTTCTGCCTGGGAATATCTACGATGCTATTCGACACTTCAAAGGGAGCAACTTTGTGGGAGAGCTCCTTGGGCAAGAGAACAAAGAGAAGTTTGTCGAGCAAAAGCTTGCTTCGGCTCACCGATGCCCTCGAGAACTCGGAACACTCGTAAAAACAGAAGAAGTCCGATTTCATCACGAGATCACGAATCAGTATATCTGGTCTCAGTTCTAATAGTTCAGGGGCTATATATAGGAATTTTGTCGAAGGCCGCTCCTTTCTTCGTGGGGCGGCCGTTTTACAACTTGCCCACGTAAAACCTCCCGATAGAGACGGCATGCGAAAAGAGCGCTCTGGCAGCAGAAGCAGCAGGGGGAGATGATCGTTACGGCACGTGGTATGCTACTTCTTTTTTGTTGTTACCTTCTTCTTCGAAGCAGTCTTTTTCGAGGTCGTTTTTTTTGCTGTCGTCTTTTTCGTCGTAGTCTTTTTCTTACTCGTAGTTTTCTTCTTCGTTGACGCTTTTTTGGTAGTGGTCTTCTTTTTTGATGTTGCTTTCTTTTTTCCTCCACCTGCAGCAATCTTTGCTGCTCTGACATTGAGCAGCTCTACCGCCTCTTCGATGGTCAGTGCCTCGGGATCGGCTCCTCTCGGAAGTGACGCATTAATCTCTCCGTCAGTTACATAGGGGCCATATCGACCGCTTTTTATTGTAAGTTCTTTGTCTGTTACCGGATGCTTTCCAACAACCTTCAGATTCTTCGGTTGAGCAGCCCTTCCCCTGCGTTTTGGCTCTCGAAGCAATGTGATTGCTTGCTCAAGAGTAATTTCAAGTACTGAGATATCATCGGTTGGAATCGAGCGTGTCTCACTCCCCGCTTTTACATACGGTCCATACCGACCGTTCGCTACCATAATTTCCTCTCCATTATCTGGAAAGGTTCCGATATTCTTCGGAAGAGATAAGAGCTGTACTGCTGTTTCAAGAGTAACATCCTCTGGAGCCATCCCGGGCAGAAGCGATGCCATCTTCGGCTTCTCGCCCCCTTCCTCTTGCTCACCAAGTTGAATATATGGTCCAAATCTCCCTGCTTTCAGATAAATTGGGAGCCCACTCTCAGGATCGTCTCCGAGCGACTGTGGTCCTCGCGCTGCCACTTCAAGCAGCTCAACCGCGTGGGCGAGACTCATTTCGTCCGGAGCGAACTCATCGGGCACACTTGCCCTCGTTTCTCCATCGCTCAAAAATGGACCATACCGACCAATTCGAACCTCTACGGTTTTCCCGTCCGAGGTTTCTCCAATCTTAATCCCACACACGACTCTCGGATCGATCTGCTCTTCTCCCTGCGCCACAAGGGTTTTTAGACCAGGGTGTCCATTCCCAAGGTAAAAGGCATTGAGATATTCCTGATTGTTTTTTTCCCCTCTGGCGATGGCATCGAGATCATCCTCTAGAGTTGCGGTAAAAGAGTAGTCCATGAGCTGGGAAAAGTGCCCCTCTAGGAGCCCAGTCACTGCTGAAGCTAAAAACGTTGGAACCAGAGCAGAGCCTTTTTTGAACGCATAACTTCTATTGAGCACCACCCCTACGATGCTCGCCCATGTACTGGGTCGCCCAATTCCCAGTCGCTCCAACTCCCGGATAAGACTCCCCTCAGTATATCGCGCTGGAGGCTGCGTCTCATGCCCTAGTGCCGTAAGATCATCAACATTGAGACTGTCACCCACTGCTAGTGGAGGGAGGATCTTTTCGCGATCCGCCAAGTCCGCTTCTGGATCATCGCTTCCCTCAACATACGCTCTTAAGAATCCAGGGAATTTAATCGTCTTTCCAGAGGCTCTAAAACACGCCTTCTCCAGTCCAATCTCAACAGAAACTCGAGTCCCTGTGGCATCCTTCATCTGGCAAGCGAGAGTACGCTTCCAGATCAACTCATAGAGTTTGCCTGCTTCAGGGCCAAGCTTTTTCCGCACAGACTCAACTGAAGCAAAAACTTCGCCGGCCGGGCGAATGGCTTCGTGTGCCTCTTGGGCATTTTTAACTTTTGTCTTGTAAGAGCGCGGTGTATCCGGCAAATACTCAGCGCCAAAATCTTTTGCAATGAGATCTCGCGCTATCGCAATCCCTTCAGCCGCAAGTGTCGTTGAGTCTGTTCGCATGTACGTGATAAATCCGTTCTCATACAGATTTTGTGCCACAGACATCGTGTGTCGTGCCGGGAAACGGAGCTTGCGGCTCGCCTCTTGCTGTAAAGTGCTGGTAGTAAACGGAGGATATGGCTTCTGAGTAAATGGCTTCTCTTCTACTGATTGAACAGTTGGGGTCTCGGTTCTTAACGAATCTCTGAGTGCCTTTGCTTCTTTTTCAGTGAGAAGCACTACCTCTTTCAGACCTTCTTTGAGCTGACCAGTGGTTGGCTCAAAATCTTTTCCGCTTGCAACGCGCTTTCCGTCGTACGTCGCAATCTCCGATTCAAAACTTTCTTTCTTTGCAGTCGAAAAGGTCGCGGTCAGATCCCAGTAAGAAGCTGACACGAACGCTTGCCGCGCTCTCTCTCGCTCAACGAGAAGTCGCATAGCAACACTCTGCACCCGTCCAGCGCTTAGCCGCGGAGCCATCTTTTTCCAAAGAAGGGGACTTACTGAGTATCCATAGAGCCGATCAATGATACGGCGTGTTTCTTGCGCTCGAATCAGGTTCTCATCAATATCACGAGCATTCTCGAGCGAGTGCTTGATAGCAGCCTTGGTAATCTCGTGAAAGACGAGGCGTCTTACAGGGATCTTTGGCTTCAGTACCTCTAATAGGTGCCAGCTGATGGACTCCCCCTCGCGGTCTTCATCAGTCGCCAGCAAGATCTCATTCGCTTCTTTCATCAGCTTTTTGAGCTCTTGAACCCTTTTTTTCTTCTCTTCAGGAATAATATAGAGGGGCTCGAAATCTCTTTCGACATTGATGCCCAGCCGAGACCACTTCTCTTTTTTAACACTCTCTGGTATTTCCGCGGCACTATTGGGCAA
>Ga0181587_10001834_pt1 | contig 17802 bp, 15 predicted proteins | sample 071ome_27_FD_132463 | JGI IMG/M metagenome (GOLD analysis project Ga0181587, IMG submission 132463) | Coastal salt marsh microbial communities from the Groves Creek Marsh, Skidaway Island, Georgia - 071409AT metaG (megahit assembly) | ecosystem: Environmental > Aquatic > Marine > Intertidal...
TGACAGAATTCAATCCAGTTGACTCATCTGACTCGTACCCCAAGGGTGTAAGTTGGCGACCAAAAGAAAAGTTGAAAACATCGTTGACATTGTAGCGTGCAAACAACTGCTCAAGATCAACACCCTTGCCAGGACCTCCGAATGTTGTAGAGGAGTTATTATCAGCGTTAAAACGAATGTGAGCTTCAGCAGTTATGGGAGAGAAATCAAATAAAAAATCAACATCACCAGATGTATCAAATTGTTCATTTTGAAAACTATTTCCTGGAACAGGAGAATCATAATCATCATACCCAAGAATAAAATCAATATATCCGCGCATTTTAACACGGTTACCGAGGGCGATACCGGATGCGGTCAAGGTTTCATTGGCACCAAGTGCGGTACCTTCCGGGTTGGAAGATACTTGCGTGGTCATCATTCCGGGATACTGTGCGAAAACGGAAGTCCCTAGAACTAGGGCAGATAGTAGCAAGGTAGTAAGTTTCATAATAAGTTTGAAGTTTTGTTTTCGGGTTTTATGCCAAAAACAAAAGCTTGGGTCAAGCCACAAGTAAGGCTCCAACCGGATGGAAAGACAGGTCTATTTCCCTTCGATCTCCAGTAGCCTGGGCAATAAACCTGCAGGTAATTTTTGACGGTCGCTTTCGGTGTTGATCGGGCCCTCAAACAAGAGCTTACCGGAAGGGTCAGTAGCCCGGAGAAATTTCTGCCCGTCTTTTTCGGTGTAATGCAGGGTACCCTGCTCATCGCTGACCACCTTTTGGTTTTCGCTGGAGGAATAGCTGAAGGATTGAATATCTGCCCCCGGTTGATGAACCGGACTGTGAGAGCCGGGGGGAGATGGAAGAAAATCACCATGGGAAAAGCCTGGTATGAGTGACTGAAATGGATTGCCTGGAAAAGCCTGGCCAAACTCTCGCTCCAATAGATCACGAATACGGGAGCTCCCCCTGAAGGGATCATCAAAAAAGGAAGAGTTCCCAAAGGGATCCGCGCCCAAAGTTCTCGGACGCTGTTTTTTCCGTTCCGTCTTGTCCATGGTAGCAGAAAGCTTCAGGGGGGATCCTTTACGGATGATATCAAGGGAAACCATATCTCCCGGTTTCTTTAGCCATACAAGTTGCTTAAATTGCTCGGGGTTGACCAGAATTTGATCGTCCATTTTTTGCAGGATGTCAAAAATTTGCACGCCTGCTTTTTCCGCCGGACTCCCCTCCCCCACATGGATTACCTCCAGGTATATCCCCGCAGGGAAATCAAGTTGGTGGCTGGCTCCGGGTGATAAGGGTTCGGTGTGGAGCCCAAGATAAGCAACCGTGGCAGGCCTGGCCTGAAGAGAAAATAGAGTGAGAAGACAACTAAGGCAAAGCCTTGCGGTGGGATGAATCAGACTTTTCATGGCATTTTCAGCCCTGAAAAAGGAGATGAACCCTAAATCAGTAAAGGTCCAGTTCCAGGATCAGGACTTCCTGTCGGGGGGTGGTGGAAATAATACGGGTGTTGGAGGTGGGGTGCATCCAAAGGGTTTCATCCAGGTAATGGTAGCGGACCTGCCGGCCGGGGGCGAAACCGGGACGACGGATAAGGCCTTCATCCACCTGGTGAATCAGGCGTTCCTGGACCTGCGGGTCCAGCCAGCCATTGGTGGGAACCCCGGAGTGTGCTTCCAGTTCCTCCAGGCTTACGCCATGCAACGGGCTTGCCTCATCATCCTCGATGGAAGCAAGCGGTGGCCCGTCGGGTTGAATCTCCACTTTTTCTTCATCCGGGACGGGTGAGCTCCAAAAGGAATGGGAGGGCAGGATAAAAAACATCCAGGCCAAAGAGGCGGCGAGGGCAAGGGCAGGTGGAAGAAAGAATAACAGTTTTTTCGACTTTTTTCTCGGCTTGTGCAACTCAGGGGAAATCCTGCGAAAAGAGACATCCCCGGAATCACCAAGGGCATCCGCGACCCGGGCGGTGAAGGCATCAGTTGGGGGCTTGGGCTGCAGAGCCTGGAGCTCTTTTTCAATATCCTCAAACTCGTTCATTTCTCCACCTTCCTTCCGACTTGGGGCGTGTCATCCAATTCCGCAGGCAACCAGTCCTTTAATTTCTGCAGGGCGTAACGATAACGGGAGGCTACGGTGTTGAGGGAAAGGTCCAATGTTCTCCCAATCTCATCAAAGGTAAGCTCACCCCAGATTTTAAGAGTCAGGACTTCTTTTTGCTCGGGCGGGAGGCGGTCGACCGCCCTTAAAATTGCTTTTTGCCGTTCATCCTGCTCAAGGTTAAATTTAAAAGACTCATGCAGGGGTGACTCCGCCACCACTTTCTGCTCCCGCACCTTCCGCCGATCGAGGCTGCGGGCCCAATCGATCGCCAGCCTTCGCACCTGACGGTAGACAAGACCGGGTGCGACCTCCCCGGTATGCCCGTATAATCGCCATATCCGCACAAATGCCTCCTGAACAAGATCTTCCGCATCGTGTGGGTTGCGGGCTTGCTGACGGGCAAAAAGTAAAAGTTTGGCCCCGTGACGGGCAAACCATGACTTCCATATGGGTTCGGTGTTGATCATAAATACATCAGTAAGAGCGAAATACTTTCTTAGATTTGTTTCTCCATTTTAAAAAAAAGGACAGAGTGGACAAATTATTATCAAACCCCGCTTTTTTTAAGCAAATTCAAAAAACGGAAGAAATTGGCATCAGTTATGCAAACTCAGTTTTCAAAAGGGCAAAATAGGAAACTAAGTATGGTTTCAAAACATTAATGCGCGACCTGGGCTGGGTCGCGCATTTTTTTTGCTTTGATTGCAGGGTCGAGGGTTGTCCGTGTTTCCTTGAAGTCATAAGCTTCCTTATTTAAAAGAGAAATTCTGCCCCCATAAGTTGTAGACCTAATGAAACTAAGCCATGACATGCATCTCGCGTACTGCACCAATGTACACCGGGGAAATACCTGGAAGGAAACCTTTGATTCCCTGCAGTCTGATGTCCTTGCAGTTCGGCAGCAAGTCTGCCCGGACCAGCCTTATGCCATAGGTTTACGACTTGGAGCCGAGGCAGCCGTTACCCTGCGGGAGCCCGCAGAGCTGCTCTCTTTTCAGCGATGGCTCGAGGATCACCACTGTTATGTATTTACGATTAATGGTTTTCCTTACGGGGAATTTCATGGAACCCGGGTAAAAGAACAGGTCTACCGCCCTGACTGGACATCTCAGGACCGGCTCGATTACACCCTGGTACTCTTTGAAATCCTGGAACAACTATTACCCTATGGGGCGGAAGGCAGCGTGAGCACCCTGCCCGGTTCATTCAAGGAATTTATTTCTCCCCAGGAGGTACCGGACATCCTTTTTAACAATTTAATTTCATGCTCCCAGGCCATGGAAAAGATGGAAAAAGCCAAGCAATTAGACCTGCACCTTGGGCTGGAACCGGAACCCCTAGGCTTGTTTGAAACCTGCCCGGAAACCATATCTTTTTTTACCCAACTCCTTGAACACACACCGGACCACGAGGCCTTACTCAGGAAAATTGGAGTAAACTATGACTGTTGCCACCTCGCCGTGGAAGGAGAAGATGCGGCCTCGGGCTTGCAATCCCTTGACAATGCCAATATCCGCCTGAGCAAATTGCACATAAGTTCCGCCCTCACCTCCCAACCCACACCGGCCAACCTCAAGACCCTGGAAAACTTTGTCGAAGAAGTGTACCTGCACCAGGTGGTAATGATACAAAATGGGCAGGTATTAAAACGCTTTAAAGATCTGGACCTTGCCCTCGCCCAGGCAAAGCAACCCAATGTTGAACTCGGGCAGGAATGGAGAATTCACTTTCATGTCCCCCTGCATGCCGGACCTGGAAATGGGCTGGGTGATACAGGCAAGCATGTGCTGGACAGCTTGGACTGGCTGGCCCAGGCACCCGAAAAATGCAGGCATTTGGAGATGGAAACATACACCTGGGAAGTTCTACCCCAGGCGTTACGGTCAGAAAGTGTGGTGGACCAGGTTGCCAAAGAATATGCCTGGACCCTGGAAGCACTCCGGGCAAGAGGAATCCATAAATTACCCGACTCATGACCTCTACCCCCCCTGCTCCCAGACTCTTTCATCATACCCTTACCCTGGGCCGGGTGTCCAACCTGCCCACTGTCTGGACCAATTGCCTGGCCGCCTGGGCCATCAATTTGAGCGTCAATGAAAGAGTGCGGGGTATGCCCGAGTGGAATGGGCTGGGTATTTTCCAGGTGGAGCTCCTGTTGTCTTTGATCCTTGGGGCCAGCCTCATGTACATGGGCGGCTGTACCCTCAATGATGCGTTCGATCAAAACTTTGACCAAGAGCATAACCCTCACCGACCAATTCCCAGCGGGGCGGTCACCGCCCGCTTTGTCTGGGTTTTGGGGATATTGGAAATGATCCTGGGAGCCTGGGCATTGTGTAGCCTGGCCCAATGCGAAACTTATTGGGTCGCCAGCCTAGGCCTGTGTATTATCACCTACGATGTCGTTCACAAGAAGTGGGCGGGAGGGGTGTTTTTGATGGGTGGCTGCCGTCTCCTTCTCTGGGTATCCGCGGCCACCTGCGGAACAGGCACGGTCATCTTTCCTCTTACCTGGATCTGGGGGGGAACCCTCGCTTTTTATGTGGTGGGCATAAGTATGTTTGCCCGGGGCGAAGCCAAAAAAGGGGAAGAGGCACCGCGCATATCCATACTCTTTCTTTTCGCTTCTCCGCTGGTGGCCCTCGCCGCCCTGATTCATTGGAATAATTTGGACCCGATCCGGGTGTTTTTGGCGAATGTTGTGGGTTTGTTTTTTGCGTGGATTGCCTTCCGGGCCATCCTGCAGATGCGGGAAGGTAAAAAGGGGGCGATTGGGAAAGGGGTATCCAGTTTACTGGCAGGGATTTGCGTAACTGATGCCGTAGTCGTGTCCTTTTGTGTGCCCGCCTTAATTCTACCTATGCTTGGCCTCTATCCTTTTGCCCGATGGGTGCAAAAGAAGTTTGCGGCCACCTGAGCTAAGATTACCCTGTACTTCATGCCTACCACCTATTCGACCATCCGCAAAAATATCCGTCTGGACTTTAGCCACCGGGTGTATTTTACCCAGGACTGCTTTTCGCATGCCAATGAGACCCTGGCGGGCATTGTCCAACCACACCGCAAAAACCAGCCGTCCAAAATCATTGTTTACCTGGATGAAGGCATGCTGGATGGTAATCCCAATTTACCCGGACAAATCGAAAGTTATTTCAAAGCCAGGGAGGATGCATTGAACCTGGTTTGCTCCCCTATTTTTATCCGGGGCGGGGAATCAGCGAAAAATGAATGGGGCCTGGTGGAAAAGATTTGGAGCGATCTCAATGCCTATTCCCTCTGCCGGCATTCCTATGTAATCGTCATTGGAGGAGGAGCGGCGCTGGACATGGTTGGGTTTGCCGCGTCCACCGCCCACCGGGGGATTCGATTGGTCCGCCTCCCTACCACCACCCTGAGTCAGGGAGATGGGGGAGTTGGAGTCAAAAATGGCATCAATTATTTTGGAAAGAAAAATTGGGTTGGCACTTTTTCGGTGCCCTATGCGGTCCTCAATGATTTCGCCTTCCTCCGGGGCCTGCCCCAGGGGCAAAAGCGGGCGGGTTTTGTGGAAGCTGTGAAGGTTGCCCTGATTCGGGACCGTTCATTTTTCGAACAGATTGAAGCCCGTGCCCATGACCTTGCTCAGTTTGACGAGGAAGCCATGCGTCATGTCATACGCAAAAGTGCTGCCCTCCATCTTGAGCATATTGCAGGATCAGGTGACCCCTTTGAGCATGGTTCCGCCCGCCCACTTGACTTCGGTCACTGGGTCGCCCACAAGCTGGAACAAATCTCTGACTTCCGTATCGGGCATGGGGATGCCGTGGCTATTGGCTTGGGTGTGGATCTGCTGTATTCGGCAAAAATTGGATTAATCAAAAAGTCTTCCGCGGAAAGATGCCTCCAGCTTCTTGAAGCTTTAGGGTTTAAACTTTACGATGAAATTCTCCGATCGCAAAGCGATCAGGGTCAACCGGTTATCCTGGAAGGCTTGGAAGAATTTCGTGAACACCTGGGCGGGGAATTAACGATTACCTTACTTCAGGGTATTGGCGAAGGGGTGGAAGTGCATGCCATGGATCAAGACAAAATCCTGGAGTCTGTGGACGACCTATGCGCTCGCAACCTTGTCCGCCTGGAAAAATAAAAAAATGACCAACACGAAGGGTGCTTCGTTTCCGCGGGTTGCGGTTATAAATTTAGTGGGTTTATGCCGCAGGCATCTGGGGGAGAATATGCCACGGATTACGGCTTTCACCCAAAAAAATGGATACCAGGACCAGCTGATCCGCCCCACCCTTCCTGCCCTCACCTGTTCAGCCCAGGCAACCTACCTAACCGGTACATTGCCGGAAAAGCATGGCATCGTTGGGAATGGCTGGTATGACCGCAATCTCAACGAGCACCATTTCTGGAAACAGTCCAATGCCCTGGTTCAGGGCGAGAAAGTCTGGGATGTGCTCAAGAAAGAAAGGCCCGGGTTTACATGTGCCAAACTTTTTTGGTGGTATAATATGTATTCCACGGCTGACTATTCCATTACCCCCCGCCCGCTTTACGGATCGGACGGAAATAAACAATTTGATATTCACAGCCATCCCATGAGCATACGGGATGAAATCAAAAAAGAACTGGGAGACTTTCCGTTTCCTTCCTTTTGGGGCCCGATGGCCGGCATTGCCTCCTCGCAATGGATTGCCGATTCCGCACGCTGGGTCGAAGATCGCCATGCCCCGGACCTCTCCCTGGTCTACCTGCCTCACCTCGACTATGACCTCCAGCGATACGGTCCCAAAGATGACAGGATTCCCAAAGCCCTCTTGGAAATCGACGAGGTTGCCGGTGACTTGATTACATATTTTGAAGACAAGGGAGTCACCCCCATCCTGCTTTCTGAATACGGGATTTCCCAGGTTGATCAGGTAATCTATCCGAACCGGGAATTCCGCCATCAAGGATGGCTGTCAATCAAGGAAGAATTTGGCGGTGAAACCCTGGATTGCGGAGGGTCCGATGTTTTTGCCCTGACCGATCACCAAGTTGCTCATGTTTATATAAACAACCAAAGCCCTGACTTTCGAAAAAAAGTACGGGCATGCCTCGAATCCATGGACGGCGTTGCTGAAGTTTTAGAGGGGCCCTCCCGCGAAAAGGCAGGACTCAACCATGAACGGGCTGGTGACCTGATCGCCCTGAGTAAAGAGAACGCCTGGTTTGCCTACTATCACTGGGATGATGATGCCATGGCTCCAGAATTTGCCCGCTGTATTGATATACACCGCAAATATGGGTATGACCCCGCGGAATTATTTTTTGACCCCGATCTCACCGCACCCAAAGTGCGGGCAGCCCGAAAGTTAATGGCTAAAAAATTGGGATTCCGGGTGCATATGGACCTGATTCCACTGGATGCGTCTCTGGTTAAAGGAAGTCATGGTGTGATCCCCAAGGATCAAGCGGACTGGCCAATTCTGTGCGGTCCGGTCAAAAACGATTCGCTTTCCCCGCTGGAACCGACCGAGGTTTTTTCAGTCATCCGGGACGCCCTTTGTACCCCCTGAAATCCTGCCAGTTTAAATCAGACCCGATCTACTCAACGGTTTATCAACCCGGGGGAGATGACTTGGCCAGCATCTCGGCAAATAAGCCGTCCCAACCGAGTGACTTAAGCCTGGAACGCATTCTTCGGAAACCAGCACCATACACCGGGTTTTCACTCTTCATCATATTTTCCCGAAGTAAAAGCGATACCTTGCTTTTGTCCTGAGCCAGGCAAATCTCCGAAATAAGGTTACAAAACCCTTCAATTTCCGCCGGAGTGGAATCAATAAATCGTTCATTAAGCCAGACATGAGCATACTCATGGGCAAGCACTGAAATGCATTCCACATAAGGAAGGCCGGAAAGAATATAGATCCGGTGCTCAAAGCTTGTGGAAGAATCCACCCCGCGGGTCACCTTAAACTTGGTCAGGGTAAGCCCCCGAAGTTTACCCTCTGATTTTATCCTTTTCGCTTCGCGGTCTAGGAATGGGCGATCCACAAGCTCGATCTGGATAGGCTTATCGGGCAAACTCATACCCACACCCCGAAGAACCGGTACGACTCTGGCCCGGACCAGCGACAATTTTTCCTGATCAAACACAGCATCCTCCAAACAGTTCTGGCAGCTAACCCGGCCGTCACGAAAGTATTGCTTCGGGTTCGAATCCTCCCGGCGAAAAAAACGGGCACAACTATCACAGGATGAAACCTGAGAGGCATGTTCCAGGTGCACCAATCCACCCCATGGCCCTTTCCCCAGACCTTCTCCCCCGACAAATGATTGACGGCAGGCCAGGCAGCGAAAGCATTGATCATGATATTTATCATCTCCGGCTTCGCGGTACCCCTCCCCCACTTTCTCCTTACAGGATGCACATCTTTCCACCGCGGACCATTTTTGCATATACGCCTGGTCTTCACGCACAAAGCGGGAAATCGAAAAATAATAATCACGGCCGTTTACCCGAAGCCCGACCCGGGGGCCATCAACCTCGAAAACCACCCCATCCACCTCGGTGCCATTGGTGCTGGTAAATATCCTGGCTTGTAAAAACGGGCTTGGGCCAAAAAAGCCCAGAACAACCCACAAGCAGGATTGAAAAAACAACCTCAGGATTGCAGGATGTTTTCCCAAAACTCGATTCTGGATGCAACCTGACCCGGACCGGGCATGCCCGGCTTTTCACGCTTGGCAAAGGCTCGATCCAAATTAAACACCTCCCGCCAATCATGGCGGAGTTTATCCGAGACAGCGAATGCTTCCTCATCTGATAATTCAGGCAAGGGCACTTTTTTCTCCTCACTCAAGGCAACCAGAGAGCCCACCACATGATGGGCCTGACGAAAGGCCACACCGGCTTCCACCAAATAATCCGCCAAATCAGTGGCGAGCAATAAAGGGTCCGATGCAGCGGCCCGGCACTTTTCCTCCTCAAACTTGGAAGAACCAAGACAGCCGGCGGCGACGGCCAGGCACTGGCTTAGCTGATCTAGGGAATCGAAAACGGGGGGTTTATCCTCCTGCAAGTCACGGTTGTAAGTTAAGGGCAGGCCCTTGATTGTGACCAGAAGGTTGGTAAGATTACCAATAATTCTTCCGGTTTTCCCCCGAATGAGTTCAAAGGAGTCAGGGTTCTTTTTTTGGGGCATCAGGGAAGAACCGGTGGTGAAAGCATCCGGTAATTCAACAAAGCCAAATTCGGTTGAGTTCCAGAGAATAAAATCTTCCGCTAAACGGGATAAGTGAAGAGCGGAAGTGGCACAGGCACTGGCAAACTCCACAAAAAGATCCCGGTCGGCCACCGCATCCATCCCATTGGGGGTAATTCTCGGTGAACCATCGGTATCGACAAAGCCCAATGCCTTGGCTGTAAACTCACGGTCAAGAGGCAAGGTTGAACCCGCGATCGCTCCGGAACCCAGAGGGCAGACATTGGCATGCTCAGCGACATGAGAAAACCGTTCATGATCCCGGCCAAATGACTCAACGTAGGCAAGTAAATGATGACCCACGGTTACAGGCTGAGCCCGCTGTAAATGGGTGTAACCTGGGATGGGTAAAGCTGCATAGCGTTTGGCCAGGTCGAGAATGGAAAGCATCACTCCTTCCAGCCCGGTCTTTACCTGCATGCAGGCATCCTTGAAAAAAAGACGCATGTCGGTGGCCACCTGATCATTTCGGCTCCGGCCGGTGTGAAGCTTATCAGCCGCATCTGTCTTGGCCCGCAGTGCCTGTTCGAGGTTCATATGCACATCCTCAAGTTCCAGTTTCCAGGGAAAAGAATCCTCTTTAATCTCTTCAAACAGCTCGTGAATGCCTTTTTCAATGGCTTTGAATTCCTGATCGGAAAGCAATCCCACATGGGCAAGCATAGAGGCATGCCCAAGGCTGCCTTTTAAATCATAGGGGGCGAGCCGCATATCAAAGGATACGGACTCCCCAAAAACTTGCATCAAAGCGTCCGGTTGCTCAGAAAACCGACCGCCCCAGGTAACTTGCTTTTTTTCCTTGGACATAAAAAAACATCATCCAAAGGAAAGGAATTGTCGCAACCATATTTAAGGTTGCCTGAAGAAAACAGGTTTAGGAGAAAATCTTGCGAACCTTGGCCACGGCATGATCGCGGTTGAGTTTGGCAATATAGTCCAGTGAAATATCCTTGGGGCAGGCAGCTGAGCATTCCCCATAATTTCGGCAGTTACCAAATCCGGATTCATCCATCGCTTCCACCATAGCCAATACTCTCTTGTCCTTTTCTGCCTTGCCCTGAGGAAGGAGGTTGAGGTGACCAGCTTTTGCGGAGGTGAAGAGCATGGCCGAGGCATTTTTACAGGATGCCACACAAGCCCCGCATCCGATACAGGCGGCTGCGTCCATGGCTTTATCCGAGTCATCCTTGGGGACAGGTAAAGCATTTCCATCCGGGGCACTTCCTGTGCGGACCGTGATGTATCCACCGGCCTGAGTGATTCGGTCAAAGGCGGAACGATCCACCACCAGGTCGCGAACGACGGGAAAAGCACGGGCCCGGAAAGGCTCAATGGTGACTGTGTCCCCGTCATTGAATTTACGCATGTGTAACTGGCAGGTAGTCGTTGAATTCTCAGGACCGTGAGGCAGCCCATTGATGGTAAGAGAACAGGTTCCGCAGATCCCCTCCCGGCAGTCATGATCAAAGAGAATGGGCTCCGTGCCCTGCTCCAATAACTGCTCGTTTAATTGATCCATCATTTCCAAAAAAGATGAATCTTCGGATACGCCCTCTAACTGATGAGTCTCAAAACGACCCTCGTCTTCAGCGCTATCTTGTCTCCAAACTCTAAGAATTAATTTCATGAAATTTCCTTATTTATAACTACGCACGGCAAGTTTTACATTATCGTACTTTAATTCCTCCTGATGGCGAGCCGGAGTTTGACCCTCGCCCTTGTATTCCCATACCGCAGCATGGGCAAAGTTTTCATCATCCCGGGTGGCTTCCCCGTCTTCGGTCTGATATTCCTCCCGAAAATGTCCGCCACAGGATTCATTTCTTTCCAACGCATCCCGGCAAAGCAATTCACCAAAGTCTATAAAATCACGCACCCGACCCGCTCTTTCAAGCTCCGCGTTGAGGTTGTCACTTGCACCTGGCACCAAAAGATTTTTGTTGAAATCATCCCGTAAGTCCTGAATCTCACCAATGGCTTTCTCCAAACCGCTTGCATTACGGGCCATCCCGGCATACTCCCACATGATTTGACCGAGTTGTTTGTGATAGGACCGGGCGGAACGGTTTCCGTTTGCCGAGGTAAGTTGGTCGACACGCTCCCGGACAGATTCCATCACCTCTTTAACCTCGGGGCTATCCGGGCTGATCGATCCGGCTCCAGAATTCGCCAAGTAATTTCCAATGGTGTAAGGAATCACAAAGTAACCGTCACTCAGGCCTTGCATCAGAGCACTAGCTCCCAAACGGTTGGCTCCATGGTCCGAAAAGTTGGCTTCCCCCAAGGCAAAACACCCGGGAATGGTGGTCATCAGGTTATAATCAACCCATAAGCCCCCCATGGTGTAGTGGATGGCCGGATAAATCCTCATGGGTCGTTGGTAAGCGTTTTCACCGGTGATTCTTTCATACATTTGAAAGAGGTTGCCGTAGCGCTCGCGTATCACATCTTCTCCGAGGCGGGAGATGGCGTCCGCAAAATCTAAGTATACTCCCCGACCCCCGGGGCCTACGCCTCTTCCTTCATCACAGGCCTCTTTGGCAGAACGACTGGAAATGTCCCGGGGTGCAAGGTTTCCAAAACTTGGGTATTTTCTTTCCAGGTAATAATCGCGATCTGCTTCGGCAATATCATTGGGGTTCTTCCCACAGTCTTCCGCTTTTTTGGGCACCCATACCCTTCCATCATTTCGCAGGGACTCCGACATCAAGGTGAGCTTGGACTGATGATCCCCTGAAACCGGAATACAGGTAGGGTGAATCTGGGTGAAGCAAGGGTTGGCGAAACCTGCACCTCTGCGGTAAGCACGGTAGGTGGCAGTGACATTACAGCCGATTGCATTGGTGGAAAGGTAATAAACATTACCATAGCCGCCGGTGCAAAGAAGGACAGCATCCGCAGTCCAGGCCTTGGTTTCTCCCGTCGCTAAGTTACGGGTGATAATTCCCTTGGCGTGACCGTCTACGACTACGAGGTCGAGCATTTCATGCCGCGTATGCATTTTTACCTGACCGGTGGAAATTTGACGGCTCAGGGCACTGTACGCACCCAATAATAGTTGCTGACCCGTTTGACCCCGGGCATAAAAAGTCCGGCTTACTTGGGCTCCACCAAAGGAACGGTTGGCAAGTAATCCCCCATATTCGCGGGCGAAAGGCACACCCTGGGCCACGCACTGGTCAATAATATTGGTGCTTACCTGAGCCAGACGGTAAACATTGGCCTCGCGGGAACGAAAATCACCACCCTTGACCGTGTCGTAAAATAAACGGTGGATACTGTCTCCGTCGTTCTGGTAATTTTTGGCGCCATTGATCCCTCCCTGGGCGGCAATGGAGTGAGCCCGACGGGGGGAGTCCTGGTAGCAAAAACAATCCACATTGTAACCAAGTTCTCCCAGCGTGGCCGCTGCCGAACCACCGGCCAACCCGGAACCAACAACGATCACCCGAAACTTTCGCTTATTCGCCGGATTGACCAATTTGGATGAGAAACGATGGTTGTCCCACTTTTCGGAAAGCGGGCCTTCGGGGATTTTGGAATCGAGGTTCATAGTGTTAATTTCGTGATTGGGTCCTAACGAGACGCGAGGGTGTCGGAAAATAATGATGGGTCAAAAAATGATATAATGTCGAGTGTCTGCCCTAACACTAATATCGGGATGATGGAAAAGCCCAAGAAAATGACCCAGGCATAAGCTCTGGCAGCCAGATCAATTTTTACACGCCAGGATTCAGAGCGAATGCCCAGGGACTGAAAAACACTGCTGAAGCCATGACTGAGATGACCGCATAATAAAAACATCGCCACGATGTAAAAAACTGAAACCCAGGTATGCTGAAACCCAGCCAGCACCATGGTGTAGACATCATGAACTTCCTCCCCCTCCGGTGCTCCGACCGAAGTCATCATGTCATTGTACTCGGGATAAACAGTGCGAACAGTGAAGTGTAGCAGATGAAAAACAATAAAAAACAACAGGATGGTGCCGGACAACCCCATCTTAAGAGAGGATAAGCCAGCCCGTTTGGTGACTTCCACATCATTGCTTTGAGGGCGGGCAGCCCGGTTCTCCCGAATCAAAACAATCGCAGTCCAGGCATGAATAACCACACAAACCAACAGAAACAGACGGGACCCCCAAAGAATCGGCATGGGCAGCGACTGGAGGGCATGGGCGTAGGCATTAATTTTATCTTGGCCAAGAAGGACTTGAAGGTTGCCGGCCATATGTACAAATACAAAACCAATCAGTACAATGCCGGTGAGGGCCATGAGGTATTTTTTTCCTAAAGAGCTACTAAACATAGTGAGTGTGGATTATTATATCTAATTCTTTGACTTGCCCAAACAAAACACGAGGACAATCCATGGTTAAGTTACTAGTATAAGCGGTGTCAATTAGCTAAATTAATAGCCGTACCCAAAAAGTAAATTATTTTAGTTAGTTTAAAGTGTGAACAAAAGAGAGTTGCAAGGGGTAAGCCGAGCGTGTCATTGATTGTTGTTTGTATCATGAAATATATCTTCATAACTGGTGGTGTTGTCTCCTCTTTAGGTAAAGGACTGACTTCAGGGGCCCTGGGAGCCCTTCTTGAACAACGCGGGCTCACGACAAGAATCCAAAAATTTGACCCCTACCTGAATGTAGACCCAGGGACGATGAGTCCATTCCAGCATGGTGAAGTTTATGTGCTGGATGATGGGGCAGAAACAGACCTCGACCTCGGGCATTACGAACGCTTCACATCGGGTAAACTTTCCCGGTTCAACAACTTAACCAGTGGGCAAATTTACGAATCAGTTATTCGCAAGGAAAGACGGGGGGATTACCTGGGGAAAACGGTTCAGGTTATTCCCCATGTAACCAATGAAATCAAGGACCGGATCCATGCGGCAGGTGAAGGGGTAAATGTGCTGATCACGGAAATCGGGGGAACCATCGGCGATATCGAAGGCCTGCCTTTCACCGAAGCCATGCGCCAGTTTGCCAGTGAGGTCGGAAAGGCCAATGTTCTTTTCATTCATATGACCCTCCTACCCAGCCTAAAGGCAGCGGGGGAACTCAAAACCAAGCCCACCCAGCAGAGTGTGGCAAAACTTCGTGAAATCGGAATCCAGCCCGATATTTTAGTTTGCCGAACCGAACAGCCAATCACCGAGGAGATTAGGGAGAAACTTTCGCTTTTTTGCAGCGTACCCAAGGAAGCAGTCATTGAAGAAATGGATGTAAACCATTCCATTTATGAATTGCCCCACATGTTGAAAAAGGAAGGCTTGGACCGCTTGGTTACCCGCTTTCTTGGCTTGGATGCCCCGGCACCCAAATTGGATGAATGGGAAGAGGTTGTCCACCGCTTGCTCAACCCCAAACACAAGGTGCGGATCGGAATGGTGGGGAAATATATGGACCTCCAGGATTCCTACCTTTCAGTCAATGAATCCCTGGTGCACGGGGGTATCCGCAATGACTGTGAAGTTGAGGTCGTGTACCTCGACGCCGAAGATATTGAAAAGGACGGCCCCGAAGCTCACCTTCAGGACCTTCACGGGGTGCTAGTCCCAGGAGGATTTGGCGATCGGGGCACCGAGGGGAAAGTCATGGCTTCCAAGTATGCCCGGGACCATCACCTCCCCTATTTTGGCCTCTGCCTTGGGATGCAAATTGCGGTGATTGACTTTGCCCGAAATGTACTGGGTCTTGAAAAGGCAAACAGCGAAGAATTTGATCCCCAAACACCGGACCCTGTCATTCACATCATGGATGACCAAAAATCCGTCGAAGATAAAGGGGCAACCATGCGCCTTGGCGCTTGTCCATGTGCCCTCAAAAAAGGATCCGTTGCTTATCTTGCCTACGAGAAAGATGAAGTTTCGGAAAGACATCGTCACCGTTTTGAATTTAACAATGCCTACCGGGAACAACTGGAAGCGGCAGGCTTACTGGTTACGGGAACCAATCCGGAGCGTGACTTGGTCGAAATCGTGGAAGTAAAAAATCACCCCTGGTATGTGGGGGTCCAGTTTCACCCTGAATTTCAATCCAAGCCCAACAAAGCCCACCCGCTTTTTGCTTCCTTTATCGAAGCTTCCCTCAACCGGAAGCTAGCCAATTCCCCTGAAAAGCCGGCGGTTGACCCCACAACTGAATAGCTTGTAATCATGAAGTCATCCCCATGGAGATGACTTCATTTTGGCCTTTGCTGATCGACGAAAAAGATTCAATATACCCTCAGTGATTGTTGATGCCCACACCCATAGCTATCCCCCAAGCATAAGGAACGACCCCACTGCTTTTGCCCAAAAACAGAATGAAAAACATTGGCTTTCATTAGTAAGCCCATCTTCATCCAAAAGCTTACAGGGTTGGGTCTCAACCGACCAAATGATAAATGATATGGAAGCAGCCAAGGTGGATAAGGCTGTGCTGCTTGGCTGGTATTGGGAAAACCCGGAGTCCTGCCTCCTTCATAATGACTGGCATGCCCAGTGCCTCCAACAATTTCCTGACCAGTTCATTGGCTTTGCTTCTCTTCATGCCCGATTACCCAACCCGGTGGAAGAACTTAAAGTAAGAATGAATCAAGGATTCCAAGGCATAGGCGAGTGTCACCCATGGGTTCAAGGTTCCTCGCTAAGAGAAAAATCCTGGATGAAATGTATGGAGTTTGCCAGCACTCACCATTGGCCAGTCACCTTTCATATCACAGAACCGGTTGGTCATGATTATCCTGGCCGGGTCTCCACCCCCTTTGAAGATTTTCTCTGGCTGGCCCGGGAATTCCCGGATCTTAAAATTATATTGGCCCATGCAGGTGGCTTATTTCCTTTCTACGAGCTCAACCCAAAAATTCGAACGGAAGTAAGCAATATATACTACGATCTCGCCGCTTGCCCTTTGCTCTATGAACCAAGCCTCTATCGGAAAATAATGGATACAGTCGGTGCCCACAAAATTCTCTGGGGTACCGATTACCCCCTCCGTATTTTTCCGCGAAGCCAAAAAGAACCAGACATGGCAACCTTTCGCGACTTGATTGAGGAAGAAGCCGGGTTGACCCATGAAGAGCAAGCCCAGGTCCTTGGGGCAAACCTTTTATCCCTGCTCCCGTGTTAATCGAACTGAAAAAAGTAGCCCCCTTCCCCTTGCCCTCTAAAGTAATCAGGGAATCAGAAATCTGGGACGCAAATGTCTCTTTCCCCGCAAAATCTGCATCCCTGCTCTCCGCCCAGTCCGGGATGGGGAAGTCCACCCTTCTTCATATGATTTACGGGATGAGAAAGGATTTCAGCGGAAAGCTTTTAATCGATGGTCAGGACACCCGGGGTATTCCCTACCAAAACTGGGAAGATATAAGAAGATCATCCATATCGATGGTTTTTCAGGACTTGCGTTTATTTCCCCACTTATCGGCAAGGGAAAATATCTTTCTTATTCCGACTCAAAACGGAGCGGTTCCTCCCATGGAAGAAATGGCTGACCGCTTGGGCATGAATGCCTTCCTTGATCAAAAAGTGTCCACCCTGTCTCATGGGCAACGCCAGCGAATCGCGATTATTCGTGCTCTTTCCAAGCCATTCCAGTTGCTTCTTTTGGATGAACCATTCAGCCACCTCGATGAGGTGAATCAAGCAGAAGCCTCGATCTTAATTCAGGAAATCACAGAACGGAATGATGCCTCCTTGATTCTTTCTTCCCTTGGAGCTGTCCCTCCCCTCAACTTCGATCACCACTATTCACTCTAATGGTGGTTTCCCCAAAAAAGAGGCTTCAACGCTGTTTGCAAGTGGCAGGTCCCCGAAAGGAAATAACCATTGCCAGCCTGGGTTGCCTGATTGGGACCACCCTGCTCCTGCTTGCTGTTCAGTTGTACCAGGACGCAAATCACTATTTAGAGCAAAATGAAGGTCCAAAAAATTATTTCACCATGAATAAAAAGGTGGAAGGTGGAGCTTTGGTAAATTTGGGCAAAAAAGATGAATCCTTTTCACCTGAAGAGTTACAAGCTATTCAAGCCCTGGAGGGCGTAAAAAGAATTGGAGGTTTTACACGCAATCAATTTCCGGTCACCGTCTACATCTGGCCTACTGGAAAGGTTGGGCTTGGGTCGGCCGCAAAAGCTGACTTATTTTTTGAATCCATCCCCGACGATTTTCTTGATTTTATACCAGGGGAATGGCACTGGGAGGAAAACGCAACCTTAGTGCCCATCATGGTGCCTAAATTCTACCTGGATCTCTGGAATTTTGGCCTGGCTCCTTCCCGGGTGGAATACCCCTCGCTTTCCACGGAAGCGGCAACAGGCATGCCTATTGAAATATTTATTGGCCGTGAAAGAACAACTACCCTGGATGGTAGGTTTGTGGCTTTCAGTAAGCGAATAAACAGCGTGCTTGTACCGGAAAGTTTTCTGGCCTGGGCCAATAAAAAATTTGCTGAACCGGCCAAGGAAGACTTTTTCTTTCTCTGGAAA